>WNGI01006011.1_pt1 | contig 10994 bp, 10 predicted proteins | sample 5400621 | NCBI WGS metagenome assembly WNGI01 (sample SAMN13153374, study PRJNA577476) | soil metagenome | isolation source: 20 cm soil or saprolite under Garry oak tree replicate 1 | place: USA:California | collected 2016-06-15 | reverse complement strand
CAGATCGCGTGGGTGGAGGCGACACCCGCGCCGCGCGCCGCGCTCGCCGCCGTGCATGACGCGGCGTACCTCGATCGGCTGGAGCAGCTCGCGGGCGCGGGCGGCGGCGCGCTCGATGCCGACACCGTCATGGGTCCGCGCAGCTGGGATGCGGCACTGGCCGCGGCGGGCGTGGCGCTCCAGGCGGTGGAGCAGGGCATTGCGCACGGGACGGCGTTCGGCGCGACGCGCCCGCCCGGGCACCACGCGCTCGCCGACCGCGCGATGGGGTTTTGCTTCGTCGACAACGTGGTCGTGGCGGCGCGCCACGCGCAGCGGCTGGGCCGCGCGCGCGTCCTCATCGTCGACTGGGACGTGCATCACGGCAACGGCACGCAGGCGCTGGTCGAGCGCGACGCGTCGATCCGGTTCGTCTCGATGCATCAATACCCGTGGTATCCCGGCACCGGCGCCGCCGCCGAGCGGGGCGTCGGCAATGTGTTCAACGTGCCGCGGCCGCCGGGCCTGCCCCGCGCCACCTACGTGCGCGATTTACTCGCTGCCGTTGACGCGGCGTTGACGGGCTGGCGTCCGGATTTACTGCTCATTTCGGCTGGCTTCGATTCGCTGGCGGGCGATCCGCTCGGCGGGTTCACGCTCGAGCCGGAAGACGTGACGCAGTGGACGAGGGCGCTGCGCGAGCGCGTGGCGCCGGCGCCCGTCGTCGTCGTGCTCGAAGGCGGCTATCGTCTCGACTTGTTGGCGGCGGGCGCCGTCGCCACCGTGCAAGCGCTTGCTTGAGCCCGCCGGCCGACGGTACTTTCCGTTTCCCTCTCCCCAACCATCGCGATGCCGCTGCGCCTGTCGTTCGACGTCGTCACCCTGCACACCCGTCATCCGTTCATCATCGCCCGCGGCGGCCGCAGCGAGTATCAGGTGGTGTGGGTCCGGGTGAGCGACGGCGACGGCACGGAGGGCTGGGGCGAGGCGTACCCTTCCTCTTATTATGGGGAGAGTTTGGAGGGCGTGCAGGCGGCGCTCAAGCGCGTGGCCGCGAAGCTCCCCGCCGATCCATTCGACCTGGAAGGCGCAGAGAGCAGCCTCGCGCGGCTGATCCCCGAATCCGCGGCCACGCGGGCCGCCCTGTCCGAGGCGTACCACGACCTCGCCGGGAAGCGGCTCGGCGTGCCCCTGTGGAAGCTCTGGGGGCTCAACGCCAAGGATGCCCCGCAGTCGTCGTTCACCATCGGAATCGATGAGCCGGAAAAGATGCGGCAGAAGGTCGCCGAGGCCGCGGCGTATCCCGTTCTGAAGATCAAGCTCGGCACCGACCGCGACGAAGCGATTCTCAAGACCATTCGCGACGCGACCGACAAGCCGATTCGCGTCGACGCCAACGCCGGCTGGGATCAGGCGAAGGCGCTGCGCATGCTGCCCATTCTCAAAGACTATGGCGTGGAGCTGCTGGAGCAGCCGCTGCCGCCGCAGGATCTGGACGGTCTCGCTGTGGTGAGCGCGGCGTCGGACATTCCCGTCGTCGTGGACGAGAGCTGCCTGGTCGCGACCGACATTCCCAAGCTGGTGGGCAAGGCGGACGGCATCAACATCAAGCTCGCCAAGTGCGGATCGCTGCGCGAAGCACTGCGGATGATCGCCACCGCGCGTGCCCACGGCATGAAGGTGATGGTGGGCTGCATGATCGAGACGTCGATCGCGATCACGGCCGCGGCGCACTTCACGCCGCTCGTCGACTTCGCCGACCTGGACGGCGCCGCGCTCACGGTGGACGATCCCTTCGCCGGCGCATCGATCGACGGCGGCCAGATCCGGCTCCCCGACGGCCCCGGTCTCGGCGTGCGCCGGAAATGACGTCGTCCGGCCGGTATGCCGAGGTCGTCCTCCCGGTTCCGGTCTCCCGCGCCTACACCTACGCCGTACCCGATTCCCTCAGCACCAGGATAGTCGCGGGCGCGCGCGTCGTCGTCCCGGTGCGGGAACGGCGCCTGATGGGGGTCGTGACGGCGCCGGAGGTGCCACCGCCGGCGCAGGGGGCGAAGGCCATCCTCGCGGCGCCCGATGAGTCCCCCGCGCTGTCGGCTCCATTGCTGGAGCTGGGGCGCTGGATGAGCGACTACTACGGCGCGCCCCTGGGTCTGTCCCTGCGCGCGCTGCTCCCCGGCGCGCTGTGGCGCGTGGAGCGGCCGGCGGGCCCCGCCGAACACGTCGAGCGGGTGGTCGTGTTGATCCGGGCGCTGCCGGCCCTGCTCGAGCGGGAGGAAGCGTTTCGCCGCGCGCCGAAACGGCGGGCCGCCTACGAGGCACTCGAGGCCTTGGGCGGCAGCGCGCCGCTGCGCCACCTCGTGGATCAGAACAAGCTCTCGCCCGGCGTGCTCGACGGGCTGGTGAAGCAGGGGCTCGCCCGTTACGAGCGCCACACCGAACAGCGCGATCCGTTCGCCGGCTCGAGCTCCCCGCCGCCGCCTGAGCTGACGACGGATCAGCGCCGCGTGATCGACGCGATCCAGGCGACCCCCGTCGACATGCCCGGCCTGCTGCACGGGGTGACGGGGTCGGGCAAGACGCTCGTCTATCTCGAGGTGTTGCGGCAGCTGGTCGCGGCGGGGCAGGGCGCCATCCTGCTGGTGCCCGAGATCGCGCTCACCCCGCAAACGGTCGCGCGGGTGCGCGGCGTGTTCGGCGACCAGGTGGCGGTGCTGCACTCGGGGCTCTCCGAGGGCGAGCGCGCCGACGCCTGGCGGGTCCTGCGCTCCGGCGAGCGTCAGGTGGCCGTGGGACCCCGCTCCGCCGTGTTCGCCCCGGTCCAACGGCTCGGCTGCATCGTGGTGGATGAAGAACACGAGTCGAGCTACAAGCAGGGGACGGCGCCGCGCTACCACGCGCGCGATGCCGCGGTGACGCGCGCGCGACTCGAGGGCGCCCGCGTGTTGCTGGGGAGTGCCACGCCGTCGCTCGAAACACTCCATGAGGTGCGTGCCGGTCGCACGCGCTTGTTCGAGTTGCCCGAGCGCATCGGGGCGCGGCCCCTGCCGCCCGTCGCGGTCGTGGATCTGCGCACAGCGGCGCGCGTGCCACAGGCGGGACCGATTCCCTGGACGGAGGCGTTGGACCGTGCGGTGGCTGGTGCGCTGGCGCGCCGCGAGCAGGTGATCCTGCTCCTCAACCGCCGCGGCTTCGCCCTCTTTCTCCAGTGTCCCGCCTGCGGCGACGTGCACGACTGCCCGCGCTGCGCCATCGCCCTCACGGTGCACAAGACGCCCGCCGCCTTGCGCTGTCACTATTGTGCGCACGAAGAAGCCATTCCCCAGACCTGCCGCCGCTGCGGGCACGAAGTACAGCGCATGGGCGGGATCGGGACACAACAGCTGGAGCAGTTCGTGGCGGCGCGCTTCCCCGATGCGCGTCTTGCCCGCATGGACCTGGACACCACCAGCACCAAGTGGGCGCACCACCGCATTCTGGAGCGGGTGGCGAGCCGCGAAGTAGACATCTTGTTGGGCACGCAGATGATCGCCAAGGGACTCGATTTCCCGACGGTGACGGTGGTGGGTGTGGTCGACGCCGACACGTCACTGCACTTCCCCGACTTCCGCGCCGCCGAGCGCACGTTCCAGCTGGTGGCGCAGGTGGCGGGCCGGGCAGGGCGGGGGCCGCTGGGCGGGTCGGTGATCGTGCAGACGCGAGCGCCCGACCACCACGCCCTGCGGGCGGCGGCGACGCACTCGGTGCGCGCCTTCGCCGACGCGGAGCTGCCCCTGCGCCAGGCGCCCAATCCGCCGTACCCGCCCGGCGTGGGCCTCGTGCGGTTCATCGTGGCCGGCCCCGACCGGGCGCAGGTGGAACGCACGGCGGAGCGCCTGGGAGCCTGGCTGCGGCATGCCAACACCGAACGGCTGGCGGGGCTATTGGTGGTGCTCGGCCCCGCGCCGTGCCCGATTCAGCGGCTGCAAGGGCGGTGGCGCTGGCATCTGCTCGTGAAGTCGGCCGAAGCGCGGGCGTTGGGCCGGGTGGTGCGGGCGTGGCGCCGCGTCGGCGCGCGCGGCGTGACGGTGGATCGCGATCCGGTGTCGCTTCTCTAGGGGCGGTGCGGCCGTTAAGTTTGCCACCTCATGCGTCCGCGCTTCCAGTATCGACCACCCAACTTCGATACGCCGCCGCTGTCAGCGGCGCCGGAGGCCCGGTTCGAGCCCGCACCCGCCGACGGGGTCCTTCCCGACGGTTTTTTTTCGACCAGCAATCTTCCGACATACGTGAAGGGTGACGGCGCGTGGCGCCGGCCGCGCCTGCCGCGCATGGACTGCGTGATCGTGCTGCACCCCAACGGCGATCTCATCACCACGGAGCCGCGCAAAGTCGCCAAGGGCACGCGCCTCTGTGTCGCGACCGCCGAGGACGGCAGCGAAGGCGTGTTCGTGCACTCGGAGGGTTTCCTCGGCGGGCGCCACAGCGCCAACGAGTTCCGCTTCATGCAGACCGAGGTATCGCGCGAGCGGCCGGTGGATTACGCGACGCTGGCGCAGCTGCTGGGTGAAGAGAAACAGCTCGGCGGCAAGATTCTCTGGGTGGTGGGGCCGGCGCTGGTGCACGCGCGGGCGCGCGAAGACATGGTCTGGTTCGTCAACAACGGCTACGTCGGCACGCTGCTGGGCGGCAACGCGGTGGCGGTGCACGATCTCGAGGCCGCCATCTTCGGCACGACGCTGGGCATGTCGAGCACCGGCGAAGGCGTGGAGGGCGGTCACGCCCTGCACATGCGCGCCATCAACGCCATCCGGCGCGCCGGCTCGATCGAAGCGGCGGTGAAGACCGGCCTGGTCACGAGCGGCATCATGCACGCCTGTGTGACGCATCGCGTGCCCTACGTGCTCGCGGGCTCGATCCGTGACGACGGCCCGCTGCCCGGAGTCTTCAGCGACACGCTCGCCGCGCAGGACGCGATGCGCGCGCACACGTCGCAGGGGACCTTCGCCGTGTTCATCGCGACCGCGCTGCACGCCATCGCCGTGGGCAACATGCTGCCGGCGTTCGTGGACGCGGCGACACCCGACGGCGTCCGCCCATTGACCACCGTCTGCGTAGACCAGACCGAGTTCGTCGTCAACAAGCTGCGGGACCGCGGCACGCACCAGGCATACGGCGTCGTCACCAACGCGCAGGACTTCATGCACGTGCTGCGCTTCTACGTCGAGCGATGGGAACAGGCGCAATCTCCGGCCCCGGCGCCGATCGCCCGGTAGGGCAGGGCCCCGGGTGGGCCAAGCTCGCCGAGGCCGTCCGGGCGCAGGTGCCGCCGGGGGAGATCGACACGATCTACCTCTTCCGGCCGCTGAAGCGCGAAGGCCGCGAATGGGGCACCGCGGTGGTGACGCGCCGCGATCCCGACGGACGGCAGCGCGTGTACACCGCGAAATACATGCTGGTGGTGCGCGGCAAGGAGCGCGGCCAGGTCAAGGTGGTGGTGGAGGAAGTTGCCCTGTCGCCGGCGGAGGTCGTCTCGCAGGTGATGCAGGGCGCCGCCGACCGCTCGGGCGAGCCCGAGCCGCCGGTGGCGGTGGGCCCCGGTGTGTGGTATGAAGGTTGATGCGGGCCAGCTACTCGAGACGTTCCGCCGCTACCTGCGGGACCACAGCCTGCCCGCCACGCAGCAGCGGCTGGCCGTGGCGGAAGCCCTGTTCGAGACGGGCGAGCATTTGTCGGTCGAGGAGGTGTCACGGCGTCTCGCCAAGCGCGGCGGGCCGGTGGGCACGGCGACGCTGTACCGCACGCTCGACTTGCTGGTGCGCTCCGGCGTGGCGCGCGAGCACGAGTTCGGCGAGGGATTCAAGCGCTACGAGGCGGTGCCGTCGGATCAGCCGCACGAACACTGCATTTGCTCGTCGTGCGGCAAAGTGATGGAGTTCTCCAACGACCGGTTGGAGCGGATGATCGCATTGCTGGCGGAAGAGGTGGAGTTCCGGCCCCACCATCACCGCCTCGAAGTGTACGGGCTCTGCCGGAGCTGTCAGCAGTCCAACCCTCTAGCGCGGGCGAGGTGAGGAGTTGATCGATCCGAAACTATTCGTGCCGACCAAGGCGTTCCTGACCAAGGGCGTCGGTCGGCATAAAGAAAAGCTCACCAGCTTCGAGATGGCGCTGCGGGACGCGCACCTGGCGAGCTACAATCTCGTACGCGTGAGCTCGATCTTTCCGCCGCTGTGCGAGCTGGTGGACCGGGAAGAGGGACAATCGAATCTGCTTCCCGGCCAGGTACTGTTTACGGTGGTGGCGGAATCGTCCACCAACGAGCCGAGCCGGCTCGTGTCCGCGTCCATCGGGCTGGCGATGCCGTCCGACGCGTCGCACCACGGCTATATCTCCGAGCATCACAGCTACGGCCAGAATGAAGTGGTCGCCGGCGAATACGCCGAAGACCTGGCCGCCTCGATGCTGGCCACGGTGCTCGGCGTGCCGTTCGATCCCGACACCGCGTGGGACCAGCGGCGCGAGCAGTGGCTGCTCTCGGGCGAGATCGTGCGCACGCTCAACGTCACGTCCTGCGCCGAGTGCGGCGAGGATGGGCGTTGGACGACGGTGGTGGCGGCGGTCGCGTTCTGTGGATAAGGCGCTCGCCCAGCTGCCGTGGGGCGCGCCGGTCAACTTTCTCGGATTGCCTGAGGCCGAAACCGCGTACGAGCGGGCGCCGGTGGTCATCCTGCCCGTGCCGTACGAGGCCACGGTGTCGTACATGGGGGGCACGCGCTTCGGGCCGCGGCGCATCCTCGAGGCGTCGCGCTATATCGAGCTGTACGATCACGAGCTCGACAGCGAGCCGCACACCGTCGGCGTGCACACGCTGCCCGAGCTGCTGTTGTCGGGCGCCGGCCCGGAGGAAGCGCTCGCCGAGCTGCGCCAGGCGCACGACGCCCTGCTCGCCGCGGACAAATTCGTCATCATGCTGGGGGGCGAGCATTCGATCTCGGCCCCGCCCATTCAGGCGCACGTGGCGCGGATCGGCAAGCGCAAGCTGTCGGTGCTGCAGCTCGACGCCCACGGCGACCTGCGGCCGGAGTACGAAGGCACGCCGTACTCGCACGCCTGCGTGATGTACCGCGTCCACAAGGACGTGAATCTCGTCCCGGTCGGCATTCGTGCGATCACCGCCGAGGAGCGGCAGCTGATGCGGGATCGCAAGATCCCCACGATCTTCGCGCACGAGCTGGACCAGGGCGAAGTGTGGATCGATCGGGCGGTGGGCGCCCTGGGCGAAGATGTCTATATCACGATCGACATCGACTTCTTCGATCCCGCACTCGTCCCCGCGACGGGCACGCCGGAGCCCGGCGGCGGGACGTGGTATCCCGCGCTGCGCCTGCTCGAGCGCGTGTTCGAGCGCTGCAACGTGGTGGGTGTGGACGTGGTGGAGCTGGCGCCGATCCCCGGCTTCGTGGCGCCCGACTTCCTCACGGCCAAACTGGTCTACAAGCTGATCGCGTACTATCAGCGTGCTCACGCCGCAAAGCCCGAGCGACGCCGCTAGCGGCGTCTCCTTCGCCGTCGCGTTTGCCGCGGGGCTGTTGAGCTTTCTCTCTCCCTGCGTCCTGCCGCTGATTCCGAGCTACGTCGGATTCCTGACCGGCCTGACGGTCGAGGAAATGCAACGGCGCCGTGGCGCCGCGCTGCTCCACGCCGCGTGGTTCGTGGCGGGCTTCTCTTTCATCTTTATGGCCCTGGGCGCGAGCGCATCGGCCCTGGGCAACCTGCTGCTGCAGTATCAGGTCTGGCTGGGGCGGGTGGGCGGCGTCCTGGTGCTGCTGTTCGGGTTGTATCTGCTGGGCGTGCTGCGGCCGGCGTTCCTCATGCGCGAGCGCAAGATCGAGCTGGTGTCGAAACCCATCGGCTACGTGGGCTCGGCCGTGGTGGGGATGACCTTCGGCGCCGCCTGGACGCCCTGCATCGGGCCGATCCTCGGCGGCATTCTCACGCTGGCCGCGGCGCGCGGCAGCGTGTGGCACGGCACGCTGCTGCTCGGTGTGTACGCCCTGGGCCTCGCGGTCCCGTTTCTCATTACCGCTGTTGCGCTGGATCGCTTTCTGGCGTGGTTCCAGCGCTTCCGGCCCTACATCGTGTGGGTCGATCGCGTGGCGGGTGCCCTGTTGGTGCTGCTGGGCATTCTGCTCGTCACCGACCGCTTCACACTGCTCGCGAGCTGGCTGCAGGGCCTGACGCCGGAGTTCCTGAAGAGCCGCCTATAACCGGGGAACTCCTGACCGCGGCCAGTTTACAGTCATGCTGCTACTTCCTGAAACGTCAACGCGGAGAGGTCCAATGAAGATTCTTGCCGCCGCCGTCGCAACGGCCGCATTGCTTGCCTGCGCCAAGGGCGATGAAGCGAACAAGCCCGGCGCGGACAGCACGGCGCGCAATCTCACGATCGCCCAACCCGAGTCGGGCGCGGCACTGCGGGATGTACCCGCCAAAGTGCCGGAGACCACCAAGCCCACCCCGAACCCGACCAAGGCGGCGACGCAGGTGACCAAGAGGGTGCCGCCCCCGCCCCCCGCGCCGGTCGTGTACACGGCAGGGAGCGGCTCTTTCCTCGACATGGCCGTGGCAGACACGATTTCCTCACGCACCGCGAGGGTGGGTCAGGAGTTCACCGCCAGCGTGGTGGATGACGTGAAGGACGCCGCGGGGCACGTGGTGATTCCGGCGGGTTCGACTGTGCACGGCAAGATCGACGCGGTGAAGCCCGCGCCCAACCCCAACACGCCCGGCACGCTGACGCTGTCCGTCTCGAGCGTGACGATTCGCGGCAAGGACTTCCCGCTCGAAGCGCATATCGATTCGCTCGAGACCATCCGGAAAGGCCGCGGCGTGACCAAGGGCGACGCGGCGAAGGTCGGGGGCGGTGCCGCCGCCGGCGCGATCCTCGGCCGCATCCTGGGCGGCAATTCGAAGGGCACCGTGATCGGCGGCATCGTGGGTGGTGCGGCAGGCGCGGCTGTCGCGGCGGGGACGAAAGACGCCGACATCGTGCTCCCCAAAGGAGCGCACATCAACGCCACGCTGACGCAGGCGCTGGCGGTGAAGCAGTAGCCGTAGCGGCTCAGTACCCCGCGGCGCCACCTCCGCGCCGCGGGTCCGCTACTCCCACCCATCCCGTCGCGGTGCGTTCGATCGCCGCGATGTCCCCGGAATAGCCCCGCATCCGCAACGCGTGGCCCATCGCCTTGAGACTATCCACCACCGGGCCCGCGAGACTGTTGCGCTCGTAGAAAACCACGTCGGGTAACGCTTGGTGATGGATACGCGGCGCCGCCACGGCGGCCGCCAGCGACATGCCCTGGTCCACCACGTTCACGATCACCTGGAAGACGCTGGTGATGATGGTCGGGCCGCCGGGCGTGCCCACCACCATGAAGAGCTTGCCGTCGCGGCCGAGCACGATGGACGGCGTCATGGCCGACAACATGCGTTTGCCGGGCACGATCGCGTTTGCCTCACCTTGCACCAGGCCGTACTGGTTGGGTTTGCCCGGCGCGGTGGTGAAGTCGTCCATTTCGTTATTCAACAGGAACCCCGCGCCGGTGACGGTCACGGCGCTGCCGAACCCGCCGTTCAGCGTGGTGGTGACCGACGCCGCGTTGCCGGCCGCGTCCACCACCGAGTAGTGCGTGGTCTCGAGCAGCTCGTCGCCGCCGCCTTGCGCCGGCGGCGTGGGCGTCGCGCGCCGCGGGTCGATGTCGGCGCGCAGCGATGCCGCGTAGGACTTCGAGAGCAGGCGGTCGAGCGGCATCGCGACGAAGTCGGGATCGCCCAGCCAGTGGTTGCGGTCGATGAACGCGCGGCGCATGATCTCGGTCTCGAGGTGCACGTAGCCCGCGGAGCCGAACGGCGGCAGCGTGTCGTAGCCCTCGAGCATGTTCAGCATCTCGCCCATCGTCACGCCGCCCGAGCTGGCGGGCGGCATCGAATAGATCGTGTACCCGCGGTAGCCCACCTGGATCGGCGTGCGCCACTTGGGACGATAGCCCGCGAGATCCTCGCGCGTGATGAGGCCGTGCCCGCGCTGCATCTCGGCCACGATCTGCGCCGCGATTTGGCCCTTGTAGAACACATCGGGACCCGAGTCGGCGATCAGCTGCAGCGTGTGGGCGAGCGCCGGCTGGCGGAACATCGTGCCTGGGGGCGGCGCGCTGTCGCCCACGAGAAACTGCGCTTGGGACGCGGGGAACATGCGCAGCCGGTCCGCGTCTTCCGCGATCGAGCGGCTGCGCGCGTGATCGAGCACGTGGCCCTGCGCCAGGCGGATCGCCGGCGCCACCACGTCGCGCCACGGCAAGTGGCCCGCGGTCTTCCACGCTTCGTACAGCCCGGCCACCGAGCCGGGGACGCCGGCGGCGAGATGCCCGGTGAGACTCTGCTCGGTCGGATTGCCGGTCGAGTCCACGTACATCAGGCGGCTCGCACCGGTGGGCGCGGTCTCGCGGTAGTCGAGGGCCCGCACGCGCCCGCTGGTGTCGCGATACACGATGAAGCCGCCGCCGCCGATGTTCCCCGCCTCGGGTAGCACCACCGTCAGCGCGAACCCGACGGCGACGGCTGCGTCGACCGCGTTGCCGCCCTGCCGCAGGATCTCCACGCCCACCTGGCTCGCCAGCGGGTGGCCGGACACCACCATCGCGTGGGATCCCGTCACCGCCTTGGCGCGCGTCGCGAGCGCCCAGTCGGCGGGAATCACCGGCCGTCCGGTGACGACGGCGTTGCCGGGTCCACCGGCCGCGCCGCCGCCGCCCGGTTGCGGCGTGGTGGGAGACGTGGAGGCGGCGCCGCCGCAGGCCGCGCCGAGAACGAGGGCGAAAGGCAGGAGTTTGCGCATCCCTTATTGTGCACGTTGACCCGCGGTGCGGTCAACGCCTAGTTTCGGACTTCAGATGACCGCGCCCCCGCCCGACTTCCACGACCCCCGCCTCACCGAGCAACGCAATCCGCGTACCGAGCGCATCGACGTCGCGTCG
>WNGI01026594.1_pt1 | contig 10996 bp, 12 predicted proteins | sample 5400621 | NCBI WGS metagenome assembly WNGI01 (sample SAMN13153374, study PRJNA577476) | soil metagenome | isolation source: 20 cm soil or saprolite under Garry oak tree replicate 1 | place: USA:California | collected 2016-06-15 | reverse complement strand
AATGGAGATGATGCGATGCAGGTGGACAATGTCGAGGAACAGTTAGTCCGAGAGCAAGTGACGCCAAAGGCCGACGATATGGAGCTCGGTGCGACATCATTCCAAGAGCAAGTTGTCAAAGGAATTCAGAGGCTTCATGCCCGGTTGTCTCAATGCGCATCGCTAATCCCTCATCCTGGTCCAGATATAGAATCCAAGATCTCACAAGACCAAGATGATATCACTTTTCACCCTGGAGAAAATGTGAGCAACAAAACAGGTATGCTCGCTGCGGACCCTTTGGGGCAAGGAGAAAGTCCTATTCAGATCGATGAGCCCACTTCTCAAAAGGTGGGATCGCCGGAAGTTGACGTTCCTGAAGTGCCGAAATCCGACTTGAATGGATTATTCGCCACGCATCGTAAGTTTCTCGCTCGATTCGAAGGACACGTCTAATGATTGTCCCTCAGAATCGCCCGAGAAGATCAAAGTTTCTACTCTTATCAGAGGCCTATCAAATCCGGGCACGGTGAAAATTGATTTTGACATCAAAGTTGGCATCCACTCTGCTTTACTGCGCTGGACTCGACGTCTGTCTCCAATGTAAGTGGCGCCAAATATTTTCTGGTTCTAAAGTAATGGTTAATGTTTAGGTGGAATGTCAGTGATGCGATTTGCGTTAGCCTGGGATGTTACAACGCAACAGAAACAGCGATGAAAGCAGTCTCCAGTAAGAACGAGCGGGACTGGCGGAACCTTGTCTCTTCACACCAGCCGTCGTGGCCCCGAACAGGTGGCCTCCAATTATTACTCAATGGGGGGAAACGATATGACCTACCGCTCTCGCCTCCTCTCGTGAGTTTTTCTCACTGAGTCCTACAAATCGTAGCTAACCTAGCTTCAAAAAGACAACGCAAGACGGTTTAGTTGACTTGTCCCCATATCTCGTCGAAGGCGCTAGTGGTATTGAGCTGCATTCTACTCGAGATATGTCGGGATACGTTTTTGCCTTGGTGTTACATCCTCCCACACCGGGCCAATTGGCGTGGAAATCTGAACAATGCAAAAGGGAAAAAGACTGGAAGGATTGGATAAAGATATTGACACAGCCGTTCAATCTCAATCCTGTTCCATTGCTTAAACGGTAGGGACGATACCATTTCCTTTACTCATATACCAGTCATATCCAAATTAAAGTAATAATAATTGTTTTGAAATATTAGGGCCTACGCAAAGATCGCAACTTGTAGTAATCAAAAAACCTTTAAAGGAGTGAATAAAGAGGAGATGGAAATGAGAGCTTTTCAATTGAAGGATAGTAAGATGATCGGAAAAAAAAACGAAACGAAACGAAGGCATGAGTGAGAACCAGAGGGATCATACACATTATTGCGAGCCGACCAAAATGTCCAAGGCCTTTTGGAAGTCATAACCATTTCGTTCGAGAGCCTCGATAGCTTTTGCACGATCGAAGCCTAATGAAATGAGTTGTTTTACAGGCTGAACGTCTTGGTCACCACTTGGGGAAACAGTTCTATTCAATCCCGGTGGTGCTGAAAGCAGCTGTGGTTGAGAAGCCGCTGTTTGCTGCGCTTCCTGATTTTGCTGCTGCTGCTGTTGCTTCTTCTTCCTACCGAACGGTAGTCGAATCTTCTTGGAAGAATTCGTGAGAATGTGACTATGGAGAGTAGCTGGAGGTAACTTACGCTCAGTTTGGAGTGCCTTGTTGGAATGTTGCCAGGCTTCTCGTCCTTGGACGAAGAGGTTGAAGGTCGTGGTGATTTGGGCGATGGACCCCGTGAGGGGTTTGAGGGTTTCGTCCTCTGGGGTGCGGGAGAAGAAGAGCGTAGCGAAGTTTCTGGGTATCCTGTTGAACCCCTTGGAGGGGATATGCTTTGAGGAGAGGCGGGTACAGTGGAGGGGAACGGCTTCGAGGAGGTCGGCTCCAACCCCGCCGGTGCGGGAGATGACGGCGTGGCAGCTTGCGTTGCGAGGGAACCAACGTCGGCGGAAGGTGTAGATTCAAATCCTGAAAAAGCTTCCTCGAATGTAAAAGATTTTACACGATCTTGCGCTATCGGGGGCAGTTTCGGAGCTGAAGACAAGTTGAAATCGTCATCGGCGCGTGTTGGCGGGATGGAGCCGTTAACATCTGTTGTAGGCGGAAATGTAACAGGGATGGCTGATGGCGGTGCAGAGGTACTTGGAGACGGGAAAACAAAAAATTCGTCAAAAGTGGCATCAGAGGAGAATTGCTGGCCATCGGAAGCGGAATTTGAAGCGCCAGTTCCATTACGAGTTGGCATCAACTTCAAAGCTTCGTCGAATGCTGATATGCCAGTGTTATCGGCAGCAGAGGGGACAGTGGTAGATGTTCCTGTCAAAGAGGGCTCGAACGGACTTGTCGGTGCACCAAACGCGTCAAAAGTATTGTGGGCAGCTGCATTATTAGAATCCGTTGGTGGCTGGGAAGCTTCATCTGTTTGAGGCGTCGGCTCGATTGCGACCGGTGACGCTACTTCAAATATGTCATCGAAAGTCTTCGACGACGGTTCTGCTCGTTTGTCAGCTGGAACAACTGCGTCTTTGTCTTGTGTGGTCGGCTTGTTCCTCGCAAGTTCAGAAAGTGGGACTTCGTCTTCACTGTCAGAATCTGACTCTTCAGCATCAAGTTCCTTGAGCTCTGCATTGAGATCCGTCTCGGTGCTTTGCTCCTGAGACTTTTGCTCTGCGTTCTCTTGGTCGGATGGGAGTGCTCCTGGTTTAAGACCCTCCACGAATGGTGTGTTGAAGTCCTCAATGGGAGGGAAGTGAGCAGCTGAACCTTCTGATGATTGATTGGATTTGGTGTCGTCAGTCCTACGCGATTCTTGTGTGGATGGCGGGGACGGGTCGGGACTTGCCACACGGGACCTCACAGTCGCAGAGGAAGGTGGTGTTACAAAATGTTCACTATCGGCTCCCGGAGAGAAGAATGTATCTGAATGAGGAGAGAAAACACCAAGGTCAACGGGTTGGGCCTTTGGAGTAACAGCAGTGGACTCTGCCATCCCATTTGAAGATGGCGCGGGCTGCGGAGCGTCACCTTCGCTAAGAACTTTTGCATTTGCATTTTCATCGGTATCGAATGCTTTATCAAAGCTGAACATATTTGTAGGGAATGTCGGTTGCGCAACACCGTTTGCTTCGATGACTGGTGAAGAAGTCAATACAACAGCGAATCAATGGGGCTGCTAGGTGGACGTACTAGCAGGGCTCGTAGTAAGTTTGTCAAAAGGATTGTTACTGCGCACGACCGTCCCAGTGTTTGAAATGTCAGGTGTAGATGGAAGTGGATGCTGCGCAGCAAATGTCACCGAATCGGGGGAAAGTGTGCGCTCGGGGCCTGTGATCATCGGTATCGCGTCGATATCCTTCGCCAGCTCTACTTCGACGATCTCTCTTTCGGCCACGAGGGACGTCACCTCGTTCGTAGCCTCTTCCACTTCTTTTTCCACCTTTGCACGTTCACTTTCCTTTGTACTCAGTTGTTTTCTAGCAATGGCCAACAAGCCTTTTTGCTGCTTGGCCTCCTTCTTAGCTCGCTCTAATTCCTGCTTGAGTTTTTCAGCCTCTTGTCCGGCCTCCATCATTTTTCGATGCAATTCCCTGGCCTCCTCTTTGTCACGCAAGAAGACACCTTCTAGCTCAGCCTTTTCAACGCGTACCGCACTAAGATTGCTCTCGGCATGTATCAGTTCCTCGCGCGATTTTTGAATTTCGGTCAACTGGTTCATTTGGCGTTCCTTCATAGTTGCAAGTGATTTAGTCTCCGTCTCGTACGCAGCCTTGGCAGATGACAATTGAGTTTGAAGTGCGGAAAGCTGGGCCTCTTGATTAGCTAGTATTTGTTCCACGGACTGACGATCATTTTTAGCCGTTTCAAGAGAACGGTTCGTCGAGCTGAGCTGATTTTGCACATTTCCAATTTCGGCAGACTTGTCGTGTAATGGAGGTGAGGAAGGTTTGCCATCATTGTCATCATCAAGAAGGTCTAAATAACAGTAAGTATAATCCAATAAATGAACAGTCGCATTTCCATACTGAAGGGATCGCTTGTCGCAGTGCGCGGTGGAATGGACGGTGGAGCAAATGCAGCTAATTTTGGACCCGTTTGTTGCGGCTGGAGAGTAACGATGCTTCCAGTAGATTGAGACGGCACGGCAGGCGGATCGTCAAAAGAAAACAGGTCAGTAACTGGTTCTGGGGAACGCTGTTGAGTCACGGTATGGATATTACCATTGCGCATGGATGGCGGAATAAGTGAAAGAGGTAGAACCACAGGCAACTCTTGACCGGCAATTCTTTTCTGGATTAAATGCATCGCAACTGCGAAACCATCTCTGGTTAGCTGGCCATTGTTGTCAAGGTCAGCCAAGTCCCTGAAAATCAATTAAAAAGGGATGTCGAGAATTTCACAGAGTACATGCCATATCCGGGCCAAATCTTCACTTTCCAAACCGGATTTGAGCATGAACGGTACAGCTGCGTCGCCGTCGACGTAGCCCCGCTTATTCACATCCATGTCGTCAAAATACCGGTCAGCGACAATCTTCTCAGAGGGACTAACATCCCAACGGATGTTCTGGGCTGCCGGTTGGCCAAAGGGGCTTGCAGTGAATGGCGATGCAGGGGGGCGCGATGGCATACCGGAAGGCGGTTTCGGGGGCGAAATTCCGGTATAATTAGGCAGCACTACATTCTGTCCAGTATACTGGGGTTGAACTGCCGAGGATTTGCTCTGTGAAAAAGTGCTGCCGACGGGACTGAAAGAACCGCTGTTGTTGGAAATGTGAGAGCCCTTCGATTGAGTATGACTCGCGGCTTGCTGGTATAGTCCAGGTGGTAATGATAATGGTATCACGGAAAGCTGGCGCGACATGACAGCTTGTATAAAGTACATGCCAATGGTAAAGTCTGTTATGTCCAAGGCGCCACGATCCTGGGTATCTGCAAGATTCCTGAGGAAGGTTAGATAGAGCGGGCAAAATCAAGTGCAAAAGATACGTACCATATCTGCAGGAGTTGGTCGGTTGATAGTTTAGATTTGAGAAAGACTCCTCTGGCCTTCTCGCCTGGGAAATGTCAAAAATACAGTACCACCTAATGGGAAGGATACACGAACCGCTTATAAGACCGTTCTGAGGGCCGGCTTTATAAAAAAGACTATGGAATTTGGTTCGGTCCTGCACGGTCAGCGGAGGGAGTGACGCAGGAGGAGGTGATTTGGGTAATGAAAGACCGGTATTCTGCTGTGTTACGACCGGAATGCCGTCAATTGTGGGCAATGGTCCAGCTTAGGGCGAATAAGCGAGGGAATGGGGCATGGTGGACAAGGCTTACGTCTCCCCAATACCAAGGGTTGTGGGAGGGAGATTGGCGCCAGCAAAGGCCTTGATGGCAACGTCGCCGGTAAGAATACCGAACTTCTGAGTGTCAAACAGAGAAAATATCTGGTTGACGAGGGCTGTTTCTGACTGCGTCGGAGAGAAACTTGTGGGGGCCATGGTGGACGTCGGGAGAGGAGTATGTGTTGGTGCCGTCACTTCACATTCACACGCCTAAGCGGCCGCTTGCTCGCGGCGTCACCTCAAAAAAATGTGATATTCCCCAACCAGCTTGGCTCATACCCTACCGTCAACACGTACGCACTCCGAGAGCAATCTTAGGCCTGCCAGGCATCCTTCGCCCTGTGCGGGCGGCTGGGCGGAAGAAGGTTATGGGTCACGTGATCATATAAATCCGGACGCGTGCCATGCCTGCTGGCGCTTTTGCTCTTTGACGGTCATGGAACAACTCACATCTGCTTTGGCCCCTTCTCGTGCTTCACAGAAATCAAATGTAGCAGCGCCCGAGCAGCAAAACACTGGCAGCGTCACGAAACGGTAATGCAACTCTTTCTCTACCAGGAAGCTTTCTGACGCGTGGAATTTGAAGACTCGGAAATGAACTCATGACTTTGATGGTTTGTTCTTCGCTACCTATCCATAATAACATGTTGTCAAACGCGAGAATAGATGTCCTCTTCTCCAGGAATTGTAAGCTTTCTGCGACTCGTGCAATCAAGATCTCATCGTTCGTAGTCTGCTTTCCCAAAAAGCGATGGTAACCTCTTTGAATGGATTGGGACGATCGAGGGCGCGACGGGAACTGTAAAACTGAATTCCCCCGAGGTGGCTGTAGACTGATTATAGTGCCAGGTATATCACCCGAATGTGGATATCAGCAATGGCACCATTTGCCTGGATATCCTGCAGGTAATGAGATGAGTGAAACGGAGATGAAGATGAGCTGATTGGATGCAGGATAAATGGTCTGCGGTGTATAGCGTGCAGACGATCCTACTTTCTCTGCAGTCGCTGCTCGGAGGTAAGTAAGCAAAAGATAACTAAGAAGACGTGACTGAGTGTATTTATTGCAGAGCCGAACAATGCGTCACCGCTGAACTCTGAAGCGGCGGGACTATGGGGACGGGAGACGGAGTATAGAACGGAGGTGATGAAGCACTATCGGATAGTAGAGTAGCCGAGTTTTTTCTTTGTAGCGCTTTTCAACCACCTGCTTGGTGCTGGTAACCTTGCAAGAATGTATGAATTCGCTCTGCCTCACGACTGTCCGCTCATTTCTAGCTAGATATTAGCTCTGGTAGCTCCATGCGTCGCCGACAGCTCCCCCCATCCACACTACGCCTCCCCGCAGGTAAAAATTCCAACGTTGAGACAGGCAGAGACTGAAGGAACGTAGTGCACCCAAGTACAAGATGCCCGCGCAACCGCCGCGGACGTATCAACGGGCAGAGGGACGTGTAGTTGTGAGAAGGGATTCAGTAGTAGCGTACATGATGCCTCGTGTACTTGTTCGATAAGCAACTACCAACAAGAGCGCCGTAATTTTCTTTTCATCGCCAGGCAATAATGTCGAGCTCACCGCCAGACATCTCTTCTTTGTCTCTGCAACGTCTTCATGATCCTTATGATTACGACGGAACAAGCCCAAGCAGGCAGCCTTTCCATCCCTTCGCTTCCCAGCACTCTGCCTACGCTCTCAAAGGCAAGCCGGTGTGTACCCCTCTTCATTCACTCCATCTCCCCTCCTCACTTCTTTTCTTTTGTAGCAGTGGCTCGACACAAGTCCTCCCGACATTCGTTCCCTCTCTCCACAAAACAATTCTGATTTTTCATCCGCCGGCGGTTCCCCGCCCATGGGCCATCTCGCTACCCCTACTTTACCACCCATCGCTCCTGCCCAAAGTTTGGAAGACGAGATCATTCCCACCGCTATCGTTATCAAAAATATACCATTCAATGTCAAGCGTGAAACTCTTCTTGAATTAATCGTGCGTGTTGCCTGCTATCGCATCACACCTCTTGACCCATCTCAATCTTTTCCAGGCATCGTTATCAATTCCAACACCCTATGCCTTCAATTACCACTTGGATCAGCAGGGTGCTTTCCGTGGATTGGCTTTTGCCAACTTTCGCCAGCCCGCAGATGCAGACGCCGTTGTCGCTGCTTTAAACGGTTTCGACGTTCAAGGCCGAAAATTACGCGTGGAATATAAAAAGGTTCTTCAAGCAGGAGAAAAGGAGCGCATTGAGAGAGAAAAGGCCATCCGCCGCATGCGCTCCATGCAACTCGAGAAAGAGCAGCTGCAAGCTGCAGCTGTAGGTTCCGGCCCCGCAACTCCTGTCGGTGTCTCTTCTCTCTATGACGACTACGGCACCGTTTCTTCTCCCTTTAGCACGACACGCTCCTTCTCCGTAGGTGCTACGTACCAGCAGCAATATTCCCCACCGGGTCTCTCATCAAACATACCATCCCAGTATAATCTCTCTCTCAGCTCGGTGTCTCCGGCCCCAGCGCAGACAACCTCTCCGCAGCTGCAGCAGCCGCCTCAGCCGGTTTCTACCCCTAGCGGCTCGGATAAAGGAGCTCTCAACGAACTTGACATGAACGATCCATCGACTCTTGAAATCTACTCTAGGGTCTTATTATTTAAGGACGACCACATGCGTGATGAATTGGCCTTTTCAAGGACCTTGACTGCGAAACAAAGGAGGATCGTCCATCTCGTCGCTCAGAAGCTTGGTGTCTACCACTATTCCATAGGCGAAGGGGACGAGAGGTATGCAGTCGTGACCCGCATTGATCCGCAGAGGGTACGCGCTTTTGTCAGTCTCCTTTTCGTCCTCTTTTTTGATCCATTCTTCAGCAGCAGCAGTCGACTCAACGACAAACACCTCACACATTGTCTCGCGCGCCATCCGCTTATCTTACGCCTTCAGGTCAAACGATAACTGCTAGCACTCTGCGCGTGAAAAAGTCTATGCCCGACATGAAGACCCTTCATTCCCAGGCACCAAGGCTAACTTCACGTGCGTCCAATGGCAACATTCGCGAGGGCTTTGCCACGATAGCGTCCTCTACTCGCCGCATTTCTTCGGGCTTCAGTTCCTTGTTTTCTAACAGTAGCCCGTTTGGAACTAGTATTCCTCCCGTTCCTAGTCTACCCTCAAGCCTGGCTTCGGTGAGCCTGAATGGCAACGGTAGCACAGTCGCTTCAACCGCGAATGCGGCTGAGATGACGTCCACCAGCGGTGTGGTGAGGCAACCTCGCGGACCAGGCGTCGGAGGATTTGCAAGGCGGGATAGCCGAGTTGCGGGTACCGCTCCCGAATCTACGCCATCTAGAGGCGGGGTTGATGCTCAGACGCATGAACCATTGGAAATGATGTGATGACCATCTTGAATTGCTGATGATCTAACTTGCAATAATATCGGAATGCTCGTACAGATGATTTGCTATAGCTATTCACCCTGTTACCCGTCCATCGATAATTGGCTTACTCTCACATTTTTTTTTTGGTCTGGATACCGTTGTTCAAAGTTCATGGAATCAATAATTTCTTGTCACGTGCATTTTGCTCTTCATGCCAGCTTCCGTCGCTATTCACGCGGCTGTGTTCACCGCAGGCGTTCTCCTTGGTGGAGGCATCACTGCTGCCGTAGCTAGCAAGAACAGGCAGCAGCAGCGACTGTCAGATCATGCACCTCTGCCGCCTGCTATGGACATCGTCACCACGACGCAACCTGGCGCGTTGACCGTCACGTCTGGAGTTCTCAAGTATGGCAACCCAGGTGCAAGACAATTTTCGCGCTTGCACACGTCGTTATCTGACGCTATTCCAGGTCCAATTTCAGATACACTCATTCGCAAAGCATACGTTGCCGCGTATGATAGGCGGCTTAGACACCCGGCTTGGGTAAGCACACACAATTTCTCGATTTATTTTTCGTATCTCATGTCTACGTATAGACCGCGGAACACCTGACGCTCAACTCACTCGGACGGTCACGCTTGGCTGGGCCTTCGGACTCCAGCGAATCGGGCGACAGAGCCAAGTCGGCGTTTGTGGAAGACGCGTCTATTCCTACCATGTTTAGAGCTCGTCTGCAAGATTATTTCCGCAGTGGATATGACCGTGGTCATATGTACGTCGTCCTCTGCATTTCCCCTCTCCCCCTAATGTTCGCTGCTCAAGGGTTCCTGCCGCGGATGCCAAGTCATCTCAGGTACGACAGTGGGAGCGCTCGTTTATGCTTGCCTGACGTTTTCGTGTAGGAAGCGATGGACGAGACGTTCTTGCTAACCAATATAGCACCTCAAGTAGGGGATGGCTTCAATCGTCATTGTAAGGCTTTGTTTTGGCATTATTACGCGACTATATTGACGGCTGCAGATTGGGCATATCTAGAAGACTGGTGCCGCCGCCTTCCCGGCACATTCCAGGATGTATACGTCTTTACCGTTCCGTTGTATCTGCCCAATCAGGGCCCCGATGGAAAGTGGAGAATGGTGAGCATATTTCTGTATTCGTTACTCTTTTGTATTAAAGGTTAGAAAAGACTCATGAAGTGATTGGTAATCCTCCCAACATATCAGTGCCAACGCACTTTGCCAAAGTAGTACTGGCCTCACGACCAGCTTCGCCGTCGACTCCACACATTCCAGAGGTGTCAACAGGTGCATTCGTTCTCCCTAATGCCGTGATTCCAGATGAGGCATCCCTGGAAAGCTTTGTAGTGCCCGGTATGTTAAAATCACCATCTATACCCATGATTGCCTTCTAAACGGAGCACAGTCGAAGCTGTTGAACGTGCAGCTGGTCTGTCACTTTTCTCAGAGGAAGTCAAGGCATCTTCGAAACACATCTGTAAGACAACAAAATGTCAGGTCATTGTCCGACGTTTCGATGATGCCCGGAAAAAGACACCGAAAGCAATTGCAGCACCAAAATAGATCTCGTAATATCTAAATTGAATTAAGACGTACTAATAGCCAGATAACATATCATTGATACCGTCCCAATAATGGTTGTCTACCCATGAACTCGCTCTGCAAGCCAAGCAAAATCTTTGACCAATTCTCCTTGTGGGAGACATTGGCCAGCCATGATGCATGATGTACCAAGCTTACATAAAATCTACATAGATGTAATCGGACACAGAATAAATTGATGATGGACCTATGTTATTTGCCCTGAGCTGATGTAACGAACAACTTTATCGTTTCCACAATTTGATTCATTGGCGGACGTTCAGAAGCATGGAACTTCCAACAGTCATTGATGAGTTTCCAAAGGCTGTCTTCCATTTTCGGGTTTCTTAATCGCGGTGGGCGTTCGCCGGTTGTGACGAGCTCGCCAATGTGGGAAAGAGGTTTCCCTTCATAAGGAACGGAACCGAAGAATATCTGCGCGAGCCTTGTCTACGAGCGCTGACGGATCAATCGATAGACTCACTGCATAATAAAGGCTAGTGTTGCCGAAGCTAAGCTAAGCTAGGCTTCGGCTAGGCTTAGTTACCGGAGCCGATTTTTCGGCTGATGAGTGGCTTGGGAGCCGGCTTTAGCTGGCTGAGCCGTTCCCATGGGCTAGATTTTGTTGTCTGAGTTCTCCATGCCCCTAAACATGCTGTT
>WNGI01007949.1_pt1 | contig 10996 bp, 6 predicted proteins | sample 5400621 | NCBI WGS metagenome assembly WNGI01 (sample SAMN13153374, study PRJNA577476) | soil metagenome | isolation source: 20 cm soil or saprolite under Garry oak tree replicate 1 | place: USA:California | collected 2016-06-15 | reverse complement strand
GCCGCTGGGTGCTGTTCGACAACTTCTACGTGAACGGGGACGTGAGTGCCGACGGACACGAGTGGACCGACGCGGCGTTCGCGAACGATTACAACGAAAAGACCTGGCCGCAGGTCTACTCGCAACGGCGCGGATGGGATTTCACGAGCGGCGAGGATATCGCCAACCGCCGCGACGCCTACCTCTGGGATGCGGCCCGCAAGCGCGGGCTGTGGGTGGTGAACTTCGGCGAGATGACCGAATCCGACGAGCGCGACTCCACCGCCGGCACCATCGCCCGCACCAACATCGCGGGACTCAAAGGGGTCACCGCGGCGAACTACCCCGGATTCGTGCTCCGTATCGCCGACACGACACGGGCGCGCCTGTTCGCGGACTCAACCGACAGCTGGGACCGGCAGGGCAAGTTCCCCGACCTGGTGCTGCTGTGGCTGCCGCGGGACCATACCGAAGGACGCGCGCAAGGGCACCTCACGCCGCGGGCCATGGTTGCGGACAACGATCTCGCGCTCGGCCTGGTGATCGAGCGGCTCAGCCGGTCGCCGGCATGGGCGTCGCTCGCGCTGTTCGCGGTCGAGGACGACGCGCAGAACGGTCCCGACCACGTCGACGCACACCGTTCGGTGTTGGTCGTTGCGTCGCCGTACGCGCGCCGTGGTGCCGTGGACAGCACGTTCTACACGACCAGCTCCGTCGTGCGCTCCATCGGGCTGATTCTCGGCCTGCCTCCGCTGAGCCAGTACGATGCGGCGGCCACGCCGCTCCTTAACGCCTTCTCTCAAGGTCTCGACTCGACATCCTTCGTTCACATTCCCAGTATCTGGCCCCTCGACGAGCGAAATAAGGAAGCGTTCCGGTCTCGTATTCCTGCGCGCGATCTCGCAGGGCCCGACGTTGCCGACGAAGCGATGCTCAACTGGGAGATTTGGACCAGCGTGCGACCGGGCACGGCGCCGCCCCCCGTTCGTCACTCGATGGCGGTCGAGGCAAACCCCTAAAGACGCCGCCCAACCTAATCTGGTAACAGCGCTTAAACGCGGGCTCGCGCGCCGCTGCGCGAGCGCTGTGGCCCTCAGGCAACACCTGAATCAACCTGCTTACATCCTCGTTCGACCGCGACACCATGCCGCCCGGTCGCCGCGCCCGCGCGTTCGACGTCACAAGGGCTTTCGTCGCCGCAATCGGTGGGAGGACGCGCGTGCACGGCGGCTGCGCATGGGCATATCGATTGCTAGACGAAGCACCTCATGTCGCGACTGCGCCGTCTTCCGCATTCCACGCTCGCGTCCCCAGAAAGCCGCGCGGCCCCGCTCCCTCCGACCGGGCCCCGCGACGATCGCACCACGCCCAGCGACCTGCCCGCCGCACCCACAACGCTCCGGCCTCGGGTCCGTGGCAAGTTCCTCTTCCTCGGCAACGAAAAGCTCTACGTCCGCGGGGTCACGTACGGGACGTTCCGGCCGCGCGTTGACGGCAGCGAGGTGCCGGAGCCGGACGTGGTCGAGCACGACTTTGCGGCGATGGCGCAGCAGGGGATCAACACGCTCCGCACCTACAGCGTGCCGCCGGTCTGGCTGCTTGATGCGGCGCAGCGACACGGCCTTCGCGTCATGGTCGGCCTGCCGGTGGAACGCTACATCGGGTTCCTCGCGGACCGGAAAACGGCGCCCGACATCGAGGCCGTGGTGCGCGCCGGCGTGCGGGCCTGCGCGGGTCACCCGGCGGTGCTGTGCTATGCGGTCGGCAACGAGATCCCGGCGTCCGTGGCCCGCTGGTTCGGCCCGCGCCGCGTCGAGCGCTACCTCGAGCGACTGTTTCGAGCCGCCAAACAAGAGGCGCCCGGCAGCCTTGTCACCTACGTGAACTATCCGTCCACCGAGTACCTGCGGCTCGACTTCCTCGACTTCCTCTGCTACAACGTCTACCTCGAATCGGAACCCAACCTGCAAGCGTACCTGGCACGGCTCCAGACGCTTGCAGGCGACCGGCCACTCCTGATGAGTGAGATCGGGCTCGATAGCCGCCGCAACGGCGAGCAGGTCCAGGCCCGCACGCTCGATTGGCAGGTGCGGACCGCGTTCGCGGCCGGCTGTGCCGGCGCGTTCGTGTACGCCTGGACCGACGAGTGGTATCGCGCCGGGGCCGACGTGGAAGACTGGGACTTCGGCCTCACCCGCCGCGACCGGTCGCCCAAGCCCGCCCTGACTGCCGTGCGCGAAGCGTTCGCCGAGGTGCCGTTCTCTGGGAAGCTGCCGTGGCCGCGCATCTCGGTGGTCTTGTGCACGTACAACGGCGCGCGCACGCTGCGAGACTGTCTGGATGCGCTCGCCCGCCTCGCCTACCCCGATTACGAAGTCATCGTGGTGGACGACGGATCGACCGACGCGACGGCCGCCATCGCCAGCGGCTATGACTGCGCGCTGATTCGGACCCCGAACTCAGGGTTAGCGAACGCCCGGAACACGGGGCTCGCCGCCGCCACGGGCGACATCGTGGCCTACATCGACGACGACGCCTATCCCGACCCCCACTGGCTGACCTATCTCGCGGCCACGTTCATGAGCACCTCGCATGTCGGGGTGGGAGGCCCGAACATCGCCCCGCCGGACGATGGACCGATCGCGCAATGCGTTGCCAGGGCCCCGGGGGGTCCCATGCACGTGCTGCTGAGCGACCGGGAGGCCGAGCACATTCCCGGGTGCAACATGGCGTTCCGGAGGTCGGCGTTGGATGCCATCAGCGGATTCGACCCGCAGTTTCGCACCGCGGGCGACGACGTGGACGTGTGCTGGCGGCTCCAGGCGCGGGGCGGGACCCTTGGCTTCAGTCCCGCCGCCGTGGTGTGGCACCACCGCCGGAACTCGGTGCGCACCTACTGGAAGCAGCAGATCGGGTACGGCCGCGCGGAAGCACTGCTCGAGCGCAAGTGGCCCGAGAAGTACAACGGCCCGGGCCACGTGCGCTGGGCGGGCCGCATCTACGGCGCGGGGCTCACGCGCCTGCTGGGGTGGCGCCGCCCGCGCATCTATCACGGCGTCTGGGGCGGCGCGCCGTTCCAGTCGCTGTACGAGCCCGCCTCCTCCCTCGTTGGCATGCTGCCCCAGATGCCCGAGTGGCATCTCATGACGGTGACGCTCGCGGGGTTGAGCGCGTTCGGCACGGTCTATCGGCCGCTCACGCTGGCGCTCCCCCTGTTCGTTGGCGCGGTGGCCCTCCCGATCGCGCAGGCGTGTGTGAGCGCCGCCCGTGCCTCCCTTCCCACAACGCGACATCGCGGCGTGCGCGTCGGGCAGCGCCTCCTGACAGCCGTGCTGCATGTGCTCCAACCGATCGCGCGGCTGCGCGGGCGGCTCACCGAAGGGCTCACCCCGTGGCGCCGCCGCGCCCGGCTGGGCCGCGCCCCGATTTGGCCCGTCACGGCCGCCGTGTGGAGCGAGCACTGGGAGGCACAGGAGTGCCGGCTGCGCGGCCTCGAGGAGACGCTACGCACCCAGCATGCTTGCGTGCTGCGCGGCGGCGAGCACGACCCCTGGGATCTGGAAGTCCGGGGCGGTGTGCTCGGGGCCGCCCGGCTCGTTATCGGCGTGGAAGACCATCCCGGGGGCAAGCAGCTTATCCGGCTGCGCTGGTGGCCCGCGGTGCCACAGCGTGGACCGGTGCTGGCGGCCGTGTTCACCGCACTGACGATCGCCGCCGCCCACGCACACGCCTGGGCCGCCGCCGCGTTCCTCGGGCTCGGTGCCGCGCTGCCCCCACTGCACATCGTTGAGCAGACCATGGCGGCGATGGCGACGATGCGGGCAGCGGTGGATTGGCTCCGGGATACGGAGGCCCGATGAGCGACGCAGCGTTGCTGCGGCGGCTGCTGCGGCAAGTACGCCCGTACTGGGGCCACCTCGGCGCCCTGTTCGCCCTCGGGCTGCTCGCGAGCCCGATCGCCCTCCTCGTCCCAGTGCCGCTCAAGATCGTGGTTGATTCGGTGATCGGGGGCCGGCCCCTCCCCTCGTTCCTCCTGCCCATCGTCCCCACCGCCCTCACGACCTCGCCGGGCGCAGTCCTGGCGGTCGCCGTCGGCCTGCTGGTGCTCGTGGCGGCGCTGAACCAGCTGCAGGCGTTGGCGAACAAGTACTGGCAGACCCACGTCGGCCAACAGCTGGTGCTCGGCCTCCGAGCCCAGCTGGTACAGCAGGCGCAGCGCCTGTCCCTGTCGTACCACGACACGAAGGGCACCGCCGACTCGCTGTACCGCATCCAGCAGGACGCGGCCATGATCGACACGATCATGGTGGAGGGGATCATTCCCTTCGTGGCGGCGGCGATCACGCTGGCGACGATGATCGTCGTCACGATGCGCCTGGACTGGCAGCTCGCCCTCGTGGCGCTAGCCGTGTCCCCACCGCTGCTGCTGCTCTCGAGCGTGTATCGCCCGCGCATGCGCCGCCAGTCGCGGCGCCTGAAGAAGCGGGAGAGCTCGGCGCTCTCGGTCGTGCAGGAGACGCTCGGCGCGCTCCGCGTGGTGAAGGCGTTCGGCCAGGAGGCGCGGCAAACCGATCGCTTCGTGCGTCGCTCGAGCGAGGCGGTCGCGGTGCGACTCCGGCTCGCGCTGCTCGAGGGTCTCTACGGATTGCTCGTCGGCCTGACGGTCGCGCTGGGCACGGCCGCCGTCCTGCTCATCGGCGTTCGGCACGTGGCCGCCGGCGTGCTGACGCTGGGACAGCTGCTGATGGCGCTCAGCTACCTCACGCAGCTGTACGACCCGCTGAAGACGATCAGCCGCAAGGCGGCCGGGCTCCAATCGTACCTCGCGAGCGCCGAACGGGCCTTCGCGCTGCTCGACGAGCAGCCCGAGGTGCCCGAACGGCTGCACGCACGGCCGCTGGGCCGCGCGTCGGGCGCCGTGACGTTTCGGAGTGTGTGCTTCGCCTACGGAGCCGACCGCCCCGTGCTGCACGACATCTCGTTCGACGTCGCACCGGGGACGCGCCTCGGCATCGTGGGCGCGACCGGCGCGGGGAAGACGACGATCATCAGCCTGCTCACCCGGTTCTACGACCCCACGGGGGGGCAGATCCTGTTGGACGGAGTCGATCTGCGCGATTACCGCCTCGCCGACCTGCGCCGCCAGTTCGCGATCGTCCTCCAGGAACCGGTCCTCTTTTCCGTCAGCATTGCCGAGAACATCGCCTATGCGGTCCCCGATGCGAGCCCCGCGCGCATCGTCGCGGCGGCCCAGGCGGCCCACGCCCACGACTTCATCGAGCGGCTCCCCAAAGGATACGAGACACCGGTCGGTGAGCGCGGCATGAAGCTCTCCGGCGGTGAGCGCCAGCGCATCGCGCTGGCGCGCGCCTTTCTCAAGGACGCGCCGATCCTCATCCTGGACGAGCCCACGAGCTCCGTGGACGTGAAGACCGAAGGGGTGATCCTCGAAGCGATGGACCGGCTGATGCGCGACCGCACGGCGTTTCTCATCACTCATCGGCCCAACCCGCTTGCCGCCTGCGACACGCTCCTGCGGCTCGAGCGCGGGCGGCTCGTGGAAGCGGCATGAGCCGGAAACCTCCCGCGCAGGTCCTGTGGGGCAAGCTGGCGTGGCACCCCGCGGTCGCGGCGTGGCGGGAGATCGCGCCGGAGGCGCCCGAGCCCGAGTCCATCGAGGTGCTGCGGCAGGGCCGGAAGTCGGCGACCTACCGCCTCACCGGGGCGGGACCGGGGGGCGCGCCGGTCATCGCTCAGCGCTCGCGGGGGTCGAAGGGACAGATCGAGCGCACGGTGTATGAGCGCATTCTGCCGCACCTGCCGGTCACCGCACCCGCCTATCTCGGATCGCGGCAGGATACGCCTGAGTACCTCTGGCTGTTCCTCGAAGACGTGGGCGACGAGCGCTGCTCGAAGACCGATCCGGAGCACCGCGCGCTGGCCGCGCGCTGGCTGGGGCTGATGCACACGTCGGCGAAAGGCGTTGCCGCGGCGCGCGACCTCCCGGACGGGGGCCCACGTCGCTACCTCGACCACTTGCGCGCCAGTCGGGATGCGATCGTCGCGAACCTCCGCAATCCTGCGCTCGCGCCGGATGACGCCACGCTGCTCGAGCGCCTGGCATTCCGCCTCGACAGCCTGGAGAGCAGCTGGAACGGCATCCAGGAAGCCTGCGCGGGCGTTCCGGCGACGTTGGTACACGGCGACTTCCAACCCAAGAACGCCTACATCCGCCCGGCCGCGAGCGGCCCCGAGGTTGTCCCGATCGACTGGGAGACCGCCGGCTGGGGCGTACCCGCTGTCGACCTCGCCCGGCTCGACCTGGCCACGTACCAGGCCGTCGTGCAGCCCTGCTGGCCCGAGCTGCACGCGGAAGACGTGCGACGGCTCGCCGCCTGCGGGACGGTGTTCCGCGCGCTCGCCGCCATCTTCTGGGTCAGCCCGCAGCTCGCGTACGACACGGCACACTGGCTCATTCTGCCGCTCTCGAAGCTGCGGTCCTACGAGCGGCAGCTGTGCGAGGGCCTCGGCGAGGTGGGAGGGCTCGCGTGAGCGAGCTGCACACGGCGCTGCTCGGCTCGGTCATCGAGACCGCGGACCCGGGTGCGGGCGAGGCGTGTCATGCGCTCGAGCATGCGTTGCTCGATGCCGGGGTGAGCGGCCGTGTCGCCGTCGTGCGGTTGAAGACCCACGTGTACCGCGTACACGCCGGCGCGAACGGCGACAGGCGCTCGTTCGTGCTCAAGCGCTTCGATCCATGGCTGGGCCGGCGCAACGAGCGCGTCGCGCGGCGCTGGCTGCCGGCGCTCGGCTTGGGCGACCGCTGCCCCCACCTGCTCGCCACCGCGGCCGATCCGCAGGGGCGCTGGGTATGGCACGTGTACGAGGACCTGGGCGACGGCGCCGTCGACGCCGCGCACCCGGACCGCGCGCGTGTGGCGGCGGTCGTCGCCCTGATCGCCGAGCTCCACACCCGCGCCGCCGGACACCCCCTCCTCCCCGAGTGCCGCCACTACTGCGGCGACCTCGGCGCCCCGTTCTTCGCGGCCAACGTCGGCGACGCTATCGCGATGCTCGAAGGCCTGGCCCCACGCCCGCTGCGCGACCGCCTGCTCGGCCGGCTCTACCGCCTGCGCGACGAGCGACCCCGGCGAGCCCAGCTGCTCGAGTCGCGCGGTGGACCCGACACGCTGCTGCACGGGGACCTCTGGACCACGAATACGTTCGTCACCACGTCGGGCGACGGCTTCATGGCGCGCCTCATCGACTGGGACCACGCCGCCGTGGGCCCGGCGACCTATGACCTCTCGACATTCCTGTACCGGTTTCCGAAGCCGGAGCGCCCCTGGATTCTCGAGGCCTACCGGCGCGCCGTAGCGCGCGCAGGGTGGCGCCTGCCCCCGGCCCGCGACCTGAACGCCTTGTTCGAGACCGCGGAGTATGCGCGCTACGCCAACCGCGTGATCTGGCCCGCCGCGGCGCTGTTGCAGGAGCACGCCGCCTGGGGATGGGACCAGCTCGCCGAGGTGGAGCGCTGGTTCGACGCGCTGGAGCCCGCGCTCCCCGACTGATGGCTACCGTCGTCCTCTCGCCCTTCGACGTCGCGAATTTCCCGGAAGGCGGCGGGCATTTCTGGGTGTACATGCAGTACGCTCAGGGGCTGCGCCGCCTGGGATGCGAGGTCTACTGGCTCGAGCAGTTCCGCCCCGGCAAGGACCCCGACCGCGATGCTCGCGCCATGGCGACGTTCTTCGAGCGGATGGAGCGGTTCGACTTCAAGGAACACGTTCTCCTGTACACGCTCGACGACGGGGCCCCCCTGCGGTTCTTCGGCGTCTCGCAGGCGGCGGCCGAGGCGGTCCTGCGGCGCGCGGATCTGGTCCTGAACTTCCACCACGCGATCGACCCGCGCGTGCTCGCCTGCGCGCGCCGCACGGCGCTGATCGACATCGACCCGGGGCTCACCCAGACCTGGATCAGCACGGGTGCGCTCCACGTCCCGCCGCATGACGTCTACTTCACAATCGGCGAGACCGTCGGGACGCGCGCGGCGCGGTTCCCGGACTGCGGTCTGGAATGGGTGCACATCCAGCCGCCGATCTGCCTCGACCTCTGGCCGTGCGTCCACGACGCGGGCCACGAGGCGTTCACCACGGTCGCGGGGTGGTGGTCGGGCAAATGGATCAAGGTGATCGAGGAAGGGAAAGAAGTTCTGTACGACAACAACAAGCGCGTGGCGTTCCTCGAGTATGCGGCCCTCCCCGGCATGACGACGCAGCCGCTGGAGCTCGCCTTGCTGCTGGCGGATGGGGACGTCGAGGATCGCTGCCTGCTGGAGCGCCACGGTTGGCACATCCGCGACGCCCGCGAGGTGGCCAGCACCCCGGAGCGCTACCAGGCCTACATCCAGGGCTCGCGGGGCGAGTGGAGTTGCGCTAAGCCGGTGTTCGTGAAGTTCCAGAACGCCTGGGTCAGCGATCGCACGGTGTGCTATCTGGCCAGCGGCAAGCCCGTGGTGGTGCAGCACACCGGACCGAGCGCCTACCTCCCGAACGGCGAGGGGATGTTCCGATTCACGACGCCTGAGGAGGCCGCCGCCGCCCTCGAGGCCATCAACGCGGACTACCCTCGTCACTGCCACGCCGCCCGCGACATCGCTGCGACGTTCTTCGACGCCAAGCGGATCGTAGCGACGATCCTGACGGAGAGCCTGCGGTGAGCCGCCCGCGCATCGGGTTCCTGCTGCCGCACTACCCGCGACGCAGCACCAGCCACATGCCGCTGGTGATGCGCGCGCTGGCGGATGCCGGGGCGATCGTCGATCTCGTGCACCCCACTGGGCGGACGGTCGACCTCTCGCAGGTCCGCGTGGAGCACGACCTGTACGTGCTCCGCAAGATGAGCGGCCTCGCGCTCAGCCTGGCCGGAGCGCTGCACGAGCTGGGCGCCGCTATCATCAACTCCTATCCGGCCACGGCGACGCTGCGCGACAAGATCGTCTCCTTCCGCATCCTGCAGGCCGCCGGAGTGCCGACGCCCGCCACCTTCGCCGCATCGCACCCCGACGAGCTGCTGCCGCAGCTCGCGGATGGGCCGCTCGTCGTCAAGCCGTATCAGGGCGGCGGCGGTCACGGCATTCGCGTCGTCCGGACCGCGGCCGAGCTGGCGGCCGTGCCCTACGACCGGCACAAGCCGCTGTTCGCACAACGCTACCACGCGCCCGACGGGCGCGACCGGAAGATCTACGTGATCGGCGGGCGCGTGTTCGGCGTCAAGAAGGTCTTCCCGCGCCGCACCGATGCCGATAAGCACGGCGAGCCCTTCACGCCCGCGCCCGAGCTGCGGGAGATTGCCGTTCGCTGTGGCTGCGCGTTCGACGTCGATCTGTACGGCGTCGACATCGTTGAAAGCGGCGGTCAGCCGTACGTGGTGGACGTGGGCAGCATCCCCGGCTTCAAGGGGGTCGCGGACGCCGTGCCGCTCCTGGCGCGACACCTCTACGCCGCGGCCGAGCGGGCCGCTCGCGGAGAGGTGGCGTTGCTCCTGGCGCGACACCTCTACGCCGCGGCGGAGCGGGCCGCCCGGGGAGAGGGTGCGTTGAGCGAGGTCCTGTCGTGATCAGGCTCCGGCGCATGGGCCTGCCGGCGCTCGTCGTTTTGCTCGCGAGCCTGCCCTCGCGTCCCGCCGTCGCGCAGGTCGGCACGACGACGGACATCATCACGGGAACCGTCACCGGGCCCGACAGCCAGCCCCTCGCCGGCGCGACGGTCCAGGCCACGTCGGTCGAGACGCGCGTGTCACGCCAGCGAGTGGCGGACGTCCATGGGCGGTTCACGATCGTCTTCCCGGACGGGGGCGGGAAATACGAGCTGACGGCTCGCTTCGTGGGCATGGCCCCGACCCAGATCAGCATCGCGCGCGAGGCGGATGAGGACCGGATCGTCGCGAGCATCCACATGGGGCTGCTCTCGGTCGCGCTCGAGCCGGTCACCGTGACCGCGCGCTCCAACACGCGCAGCGATCGCTCGGGCCCGGGCGCGAGCGACCGCAGCTTCAACCCGGACCAGCTCACCCGCCTGCCGATCGACGCCTCGGACCCGGTCGCCATCGCGACGCTGCAGCCCGGCGTGCTCGGGACGGGCGGCGACTCGAGCTCCATCACCACCAACTTCTCGGTCGCCGGACAGCGGCCGACGGCGAACAACGTCACGCTCGACGGCGTGTCGTTCGGCTCGGGGAGCGTGCCCCAGGACGCCGTCCGCTCGATCCGCGTCGTCACGAACACCTACGACGTCGCCCGCGGCCAGTTCTCGGGCGGCCTGATCGCGTCCACCACGCGCAGCGGCACCAACATCCCGCAGGGGTCGTTCAGCTACTCGTTGCGCGACCAGTCCCTCGCCTGGGGCGAAGTCACGACCTCGGCGTTCGGCCAGGGCTCCACGCAGAACCAGCTGAGCGGCGGGATCGGCGGCCCGATCGTGTCCAACAAACTGTTCGTGTTCGGCGCGCTCCAGGGGCGCTGGCGCGGTGACGCGCTGCCCTCCCTCACGACTGCAGACGCGGGCACGCTCGTGCGCCTGGGCGTGAGCCCCGATTCCGCCGCGCGATTCGTCGCGCTGGCTGCCGCAAGCGGGGCTCCGACCTCGCTCCCGGGACTTTCGCCCGACCGCAGCACGACGACCACCCTCGCCCTGCTGCGCCTGGATTGGCAGGCATCGGATGCCCAGACGCTCACGCTGCGCCTCGACGGCAGCTGGGACTCGCAGGACCCTACGCGGGTCGGGACCCTCGCCGTCCCCGCCACCGGAGGGACGCGCTCCACGCGCGGCGACGGCATCTTCGCCTCGCTCACGTCCTTCGTCGGCGGCAACTTCATCAACGAGCTGCGGGGGTACTTCGGCCGCGACCGTCGCGTGGCGAGCGGGTACCTCGCGCTCCCGGCCGCGCACGTGGACGTCGCCTCCGACCTCCCGGACAGCGGCCAGGCCGTCACGACCCTGGCGTTCGGCGGCAATTC
>WNGI01006010.1_pt1 | contig 10996 bp, 10 predicted proteins | sample 5400621 | NCBI WGS metagenome assembly WNGI01 (sample SAMN13153374, study PRJNA577476) | soil metagenome | isolation source: 20 cm soil or saprolite under Garry oak tree replicate 1 | place: USA:California | collected 2016-06-15 | reverse complement strand
GCGTCCGAGCCGCACGTCCAGGATCTCGCCCGCTTTCTCGTCACCATCGGTGCGTCCATCGACGGCATCGGCACGAATCCCTTCACGATCGATGGCGGGCGGCCGCTCAAGGGTGCACCGTACACCGTTGGTCCCGACCACATCGAAATCGGCTCGTTCATGGGACTCGCCGCGGTCACGGGCGGGGCGATCACGATCGACGGAGTTCGCGCGGACGACCTGCGCTCGACCCTGCTCGCCTTTGAGCGCCTGGGCGTGCGGCCGCGCATCGATGGCACCAAGCTCATCGTCGATGCCGGCCAGGAGCGTCGCATCCGTCCCGATCTGGGTGGCCACGTGCCCAAGCTGGAAGACGGTCCCTGGCCCGCGTTCCCCGCCGATCTCATGTCGATCGCCATCGTCGTCGCGACGCAGTGCGAGGGATTGCTGCTGATCTTCGAGAAGCTGTTCGAGTCGCGGCTGTTTTTCGTGGACAAGCTGATCGGGATGGGCGCGCGCATCGTGTTGTGCGATCCGCACCGGGCGGTGATTTCCGGTCCATCAGCCTTGCGGGGCCAGGTGATGGAGAGTCCGGACATTCGTGCGGGGATGGCGATGGTGCTGGCGGCGCTCGCCGCGCAAGGCGACTCAGTGATCTACAATATCGGTCAGGTCGAGCGTGGCTACGAACGTATCGACGAACGGTTGCAAGCGCTGGGAGCGCAGCTTGAACGACGCGAGGGACGCTAGCGAGTGGGCGGAACGCTACGGCCTCGTTGCCGGCATCACGACGCGTCCCTCGAGTCTCGGACTCTGGAGTGACGAGCCGGTCGGGCAGGTGATGGAGCGCTGGCGGGCATTCCGTACCGCCTTCGCTCCGCGGTTCCCGACCGTGGTGCTCGGCCATCAAGTACACGGCACCGCGGTGCGGTGGCACGAGTCGCTGCCCGAGGGTTGGCTGATCCTCGATGGCGTCGATGGCCATGCGACGTCGCAGCGCGGCGTCCTGCTCACTGTGACGGTCGCCGACTGCATCCCCGTCTACCTGGCCGTTCCACAGAAGGGTGTCATCGCGTTGCTCCACGCCGGATGGCGCGGGGCGGCCAGCGGCGTGCTCGCGCGCGGCGTGGACACCCTGGCGCAGCGTGGCGGTGCGAAGACGAGCGACATCGTAATGCATTGCGGGGTTGGCATTTGCGGTGAGTGTTATGAAGTCGGACCGGAGGTTGCCGTGCGCTTCGGATTGAGCGGGACCGTGCATCTGGATCTCCGGGCTGCGCTCACGCACCAGGCGCGCGAGCTCGGGATCCAGGAGGTCTCGAGCTCGCCCTTGTGTAGTGCGGAAGAACGAGACCGGTTCTTTTCCCACCGCGCATCAGGTGGAAGGGACGGCCGGATGATCGCGTATCTGGGCCGGCCGCTAGGTTGACACCGCGGGGACCCCGGCTACATTCCGTCCCTGAAGCGGGCGAAGTTCGGCCCGCACTTTTTTTTCATGCTCACTGAGAGTCTCGTCGAGGCCTTTCGGACCCGGCTGGCGCAGCTGGGGTTCGACCTGGCCGACCTGCGCGTCGGCGGCACGCCGAATCGCCCGCTCGTCCAAGTCAGAATCGACTGCCCGCCACGGACCGTCACCGTCGAGGACTGTACCCGTGTCAGCCGGGCGCTGGAGCAGTGGCTGGACGCCGAGGGGGGCGAGGGGGGCGGGGGGGGCGGACCACTCGGCAACCGCTACATCCTCGAGGTCTCGAGCCCGGGGATCGAGCGGCCGATCCGCTGGCCGCGGCACTGGTCGCAGTTCGTGGGTCGCGACGTGAATGTGAAACTCGCCGGACTCGGGCGGGTGCGCGCGCGCATCGTCGCGGTGCCCAACGAGGAGACAGTGGTGCTGCAGCCGCAGGGTGGCGTCGAGCGAGAATACCGGCTGACAGACGTTAAGGATGCCCGCCTGGCGGGCGATATCGGGGACAGGTAATGGCGAATACGACGGATGTCGTCGCGGCAATCAAAGAGCTGACTAATACCAAGCAATTGGAGCGCAGCGAGCTGATCGACCTGCTCAAGGACGGTCTCCACGCCGCGCTCGTGAAACGCTACGGTCCCAACGTGCGGGCGGAGATCGGCATCGACGAGATGAAAGGCTCGATCAGGATCGTCGTTCTCAAGACCGTCGTGGAGACCGTCGAGGACGCCGGGACGCAGATCTCGCTCGAAGAGGCGCGCTACGAGGATCCTGATTTCCAGCCGGGTGACGTGCTCGAAGAGGAAGTGCCATTCGACCAGTTCGGCCGCACGGCAGTCCAGGCAGCGAAGCAACGCATCATCCAGCGCGTGCGGGAAGGCGAGCGCAGTCGCATCCGCGAGGAGTTCTCCGGCAAAGTCGGCGAGCTGCTGTCGGGTGAGGTGCAGCAGATCGAGCGCGGCAAGATCGTCGTGATGCTGAACAAGTTCCGCGAGGCCGAAGCGATCATTCCGTATCGCGACCAGAACCATCGCGAGCATTTCCATCAGGGCGACACGATCCGCGCGGTGCTCAAGCGCATCGAGGAGACGCCCAAAGGCCCGCGCCTGATTCTGTCGCGCGCCGACCCGCTGTTTGTGAAAGCGCTCTTCAAGCTCGAAGTCCCCGAAATCCAGCAGCAGATCGTCGAAATCCGCGCCACCGCCCGCGAAGCGGGCAGCCGCACCAAGATTGCGGTCTGGTCGCGCGACGACTCGATCGACCCGGTCGGCGCGTGCGTGGGCCTCAAGGGTTCGCGCGTTCAGGCCGTCGTCAACGAGCTGAATGGGGAGCGCATCGACATCGTCCCGTGGTCCTCGGACCCGGAGCGATTCGCCAAGCTGTCGCTCGCGCCCGCGCGCGTCGCGCGCGTGTTCTCCGATCCTGAATCGAAAACCATTCAGGCGATCGTCGACGAGGATCAACTGTCGCTCGCGATCGGCCGCAACGGGCAAAACGTGCGGCTGGCGTCGGAGCTGACCGGCTGGAAAGTCGACCTCTACTCGAGCCGCGAGTGGCTGGAGCGTGGCGGGGAAGGCCCGCTGTTCGCGCCGCTGCCGCCGGCCGATGAATCGGTCACGCACGTCGCGCTCGCCGAGATGAAGGGACTCTCGCCGGAGCTCGTCGCGGTGCTCGAGCAGGCAGGGAAGAAGACGCTGCAGGACATTCTCGATCTCGAGCGGGATGAAGTCGATCAGCTGTCCGGTATGACGCCCGATCTCGCCGACAAGCTCATGGCCTTCCTCAATGAGATGACCGAAGAGGGCGGCGAAGAGGAAGGACCTGGCGCCGAGGCGCCGAAGGCTCCAGCCTCGACGTGAGCACGCGCATCACACGGCTGCTCGGCCTGGGAGTGCGGGCGGGCAACGTGGTGATCGGAGTGGCAGGCGTTCGGGCGGGATTGCAGAGAAGCAAGGTCGTGTGTGTCGTGCTGGCGCACGATGCCAGCCAGCGCACGATCGAGAAGGTGGCACGGCTCGCCGCCGCACGGAACATCCCCGTGTTGCGCGGGCCGACGGCGCTCGAGTTGGGCGACGGACTCGGTAAGCCGCCGGTGCAGGCGGTCGGAGTCACCGATCCCGCTCTCGCCCGCGGATTGATAGCTGATGGCGATAGCCGAAACAGCGAGGAGTAAGTGGCGACAACGCGGATTCATGACTTAGCGGCAGAATTCGGGATCTCCAGCGAGCAGCTGATGGGTATGCTCAAGGAGATGGACATCTTCGTGCGCAGTCATCTGACGCCGCTCAAGGACGAGCAGGTGTCATTGATGCGCGCGCGCTGGGAGCGCGACAAGCGCAAGCAGAAACAGCCGACCGCGCCGCCCAAGCGGCGCCGGGCCGCGAAGGCCGCCGAGCCGGCGCCCGAGCCGGTGACGGCGGGGGTGGGGGTGGGGGCGGGGGCGGGGGCGGGGGGGGCCGACAGCCGTCCCAAGCGTCGTCGCCGCACCGCGGCCGAAGTCGCCGCCGCCGACGCCGCGGCCGCGGAAGTCGCCGCGGCCGAGGCCGCCGAAGCGGAACGCGCCCGTCTCGCGCTCGAGACCGCGGTGCGTGAGCAGGAAGAGGAGAAGGCCGCTCCTTCACTCGAAGAGCGTGCCGCCGCGCTGTTCAAGGATCTCGCGCCGGCAGAGCCGGCCCAACCGATGGCTCCAGCCGCGACGCTCACGTTCGCGCCGCCGCCGGCCGCATCGGCGCCACCTCTCGCCGCTGCACCGCCGCCGCCGCGGCCGTTCATTCCAACACCCGTGCGCCCGCGGCCCGTTGCGCGCGCGACGCCGTCGGGGGGAGGGGGCGGGCCGGGAACGGTGCCGCCGCGCCCCGTCGCGTCGGCCGCGCCGGGCGCTCCGCCGCTCGACGAGCGCCGCCGGGAAAAAGGGAAGAAACGGAAGAAGGGCAAGAAGTCGCTGGTCGATCAGGAAGCGGTGGCGCAGAACATTTCTCGCACCCTCGCGACGCTGAAGGCGCCCGTCGGGAAGAAGGGCGTCCATCGCCGCGAAGAAGGGCCGACGTTCCGCGAGGTCCAGGAGGAACGCCGTCGCGAGGAGCGCGAGCGCGAAAAGACGCTGGTGCGCGTGACGGAGTTCATCACCGTCTCCGAGCTCGCGAACACCCTGAAGGTCCCGCCGACGCAGATCGTGACGTTCGCGTTCAAAGAGATCGGCCAGATGGTCACGATCAACCAGCGGCTCGACTTCGATATGATCGAGCTGATCGCGTCGGCCTTCGGATTCCAGGCGGTGCGCGAAGAGGAGTACGCCACCACCCAGACCGAAGAAGCGAAGGACGCCGCCGAGACGCTGAAGCCGCGGCCGCCGGTCGTGACGATCATGGGTCACGTCGACCATGGCAAGACGTCGCTGCTCGACTACGTCCGCAAAGCCAACGTCGTTGCGGGTGAGGCGGGCGGGATCACGCAACACATCGGCGCCTACCAGGTCACGCTGAAGGACGGCCGCAAGATCACGTTCCTCGACACGCCGGGTCACGAAGCGTTCACGGCCATGCGGGCCCGCGGCGCGCAGGTCACGGACATCGTGGTGCTGGTCGTCGCTGCGGACGATGCGATCATGCCGCAGACGATCGAAGCGATCTCGCACGCCAAGAACGCCGGCGTGCCGCTCCTCGTCGCGATCAACAAGATCGACCTGCCGACGGCGAACGTACAGAAGGTGAAGCAGGACCTGTTGGCGCACGGCGTCGTGCTGGAAGAGTTCGGCGGGACGACGCTGATGACGCCGATCTCCGCCAAGAAGGGCACCAACATCGACGCGCTGCTGGATCAGATCCTGCTCCAGGCGGAGCTGCTCGACCTGAAGGCGAATCCCGACCGCAAGGCGCAGGGCACCGTGCTGGAGGCGCAGCTCGATCCGGGCAAGGGCGCGCTCGCCACGATTCTCGTGCAGAACGGCACGCTGCGGGTTGGCGATGACTTCATCTGCGGGCAGTACTCAGGGCGCGTGCGCGCGATGTACGACGAGCGGGGTGGCACCGAAGCCGATGCCGGACCGTCCACGCCGGTGCAGATCCTCGGCTTCGAGGGTGTGCCGGAAGCGGGCGACAGCTTCCTCGCCATGGACGATGCCGCGGCGGCGCGCGAGATCGCGCAAAAGCGCCAGCGCCTCGAACGCGAGGCGCAGCACCGCCGCTCCGGGCGCGTCAAGACGCTCGAAGACTTCATGGCCGAAGCCGCCGAGGGTGGCGTGGCGACGCTCCGCATCATCATCAAGGCGGATCAGGGCGGCCCGGCCGAAGCGCTGGCCGACGCCCTGGCCCAGCTGTCGACCGCCGAGGTGAAGGTCGAAGTGGTGCACCGCGGCGTCGGCGCCATCACCGAGTCGGACGTGCTGCTGGCCCGCGCGTCGGGCGCGATCATCGTCGGCTTCCACGTGCGCCCCGACTCCAACGCGCGCGCCGCGGCGGACCGCGAGCGCGTCGAGATCCGCACCTATCGCATCATCTACGAGGCCGTCGAAGAGGTGAAGCTGGCGATGGAAGGCCTGCTCGCCCCCGAGAAGAAGGAAGTGGTGCTGGGCGAGGCCGAAGTCCGCCAGATCTTCAAGATCGCGAAGATCGGCACGATCGCCGGCTGTTTCGTGCGCAGCGGCGTGATCCCGCGCACCGGCCGCGTCCGCATCATTCGGAACGGCGTGGAGGTGTACGACGGCACGCTGGCGTCGCTGAAGCGCTTCAAGGACGACGTGCGCGAAGTCCGCGAGGGCTTCGAATGCGGCATCGGCATCGAGAACTTCAACGACGTGAAGGTGAGCGACCTGATCGAATCGTACCGCATCGAGGAGGTCGCGCGCTCCCTCAGCGCCACTGAGTCGTGATCGTGGGCGTGATGGTGTGGGAGCTGCACTTGCCCGCGTGTCAGTCGCTGAAGGACAAGCGGATGATCGTGAAGAGCCTGAAGGACCGGATGCACAATCGCTTCAACGTCTCGGTCGCCGAGACGGCGCATCAGGACCTGTGGCAGCGCGCGGAGCTGACGGCCGCGGTGGTGAGCACCGACCGGCGGCACGCCGAAAGCGTGCTGCGGGAAGCGGACAAGCTGGTCGCGGGTGCCGACGGGGCCCGGATCGTCGATACGAGCGCGAGCTATCTCTGATGAAGCGGCGCAGTCACCGGCCCGAGCGGGTGAGCGAGATGGTCCGGGAGGCGGTTGGCGCGTTTCTGACCGGCGATGTGCGCGACCCGCGGATCGGGTTCGTCACCGTCATCGGCGTGGACGTCTCGCCAGACCTATCGCACGCGAATGTCCGTGTCAGCGTGATGGGCACCGAGGACGAGAAGGCGAAGTCGCTCGAAGGACTGGCGAGTGCCGCGCGCTACCTGCGGGCGCAGCTCTCGAAAGAGCTGCATCTGCGCACGAGCCCCGAGCTGCATTTCCATCTCGACCGAGGGATCGAGCACGCGCAGCACATCGATCGGGTCTTGAAGGAGCTGAAGGAGCCGCAAGACTGATTGCGGGGATCGTGTTGGTCGCCAAGCCGGCCGGCCCCACATCCCATGATATCGTGGATATCGTGCGCCGCGCGCTCGGCGAACAGCGCGTCGGCCATCTGGGGACGCTGGATCCGTTCGCCAAGGGGTTGTTGGTCCTGGTGGTGGGGCGCGCGACGCGGCTCGCGGCCTTCGCCGCGGAGTGGCCCAAGTCCTACGAAGGCGTCATCCGCCTCGGCGTGAGCACCGAGACGGACGATCTCACGGGGGCTGTGGTCGCGACGGCGCCCTGGACGACCATCACGCCGGCGCAGCTCGCCGCGGTGATCGGGAGCTTCCGCGGGGGGTACGAGCAGCGGCCGCCGGCCTACTCGGCGGTGAAGATCGAAGGCGAGCGGGCGTACGCGCGCGCGCGGCGCGGGGAAACAGTCGAGCCGGCGCCGCGTCCCGTCGAGATCCGGGAGCTCGAGATCGTAGAGGCGGCTGTTCCCGACCTGCAATTTCGGGCGACCGTGAGCGGTGGGACGTACCTGCGGTCGCTCGCGCGCGACATTGGCGCGAAGCTGGGATGCGGCGCGCATCTCGCGGCGCTGCGTCGCACGGCAGTCGGACCGCTGAAACTCGCCGATGCGGTGGCGCCCGAGGCGGTGACTCCGGCGCTGCTGCGCGATCCATCGATCCTGGTGGCGCATTTGCCACGCCGGCAGGTAGCGAAGGACGAGCGTGACGCGGTCATTCATGGAAGGCCGCTGAAGAGCGACCCGGCAGCCGATCGCCAATACCCGATCGCGCTGTTCTGTGGCGATGAATTGCTGGGGGTCGCGGAGCAAGTGGGCGAGCAGTTGAAGCCGCGCGTCGTTGTGGTGGAGGGCTGATGGCCCCCCCCGCTCCCGGCGCCGTCGTCACGCTCGGGACCTTCGATGGTCTGCACCGTGGGCACCAGGCGGTGCTCGCCGAGGTGAAGGAGCGGGCGCGGGCGAAGCGGTTGGCGAGCGTGCTCGTCACGTTCGACCCGCATCCGCTCGCGGTCGTGAATCCGGCAGCGGCGCCGAAACTGCTGACGTTGCCGGATGAGAAGCGGGAGCTGGTGGCGGCGCAGGGGATCGAGCAGTTCGTGGTGCTGCCGTTCACTCCCGCGGTCGCGCAGCTCGACGCGGAGGCGTTCGTCCGCCGGCTATGCGATGAGTACGCGATGCGCGAGCTCGTGATGGGATACGATCACGGGTTCGGCCGCGGCCGGGCGGGCGACGTGGAGCTGGTCCAGCGCCTGGGGAGCTCCGAGCAGTTCGGCGTCAGCGTCGTCGCGGCGGTGCGGGACGACGGCCAACCGATTTCGTCGACGCTGATCCGCACCAGGGTCGCGCACGGCGACCTCGACGCGGCGGCGCGGTGGCTGGGGCGATCCTACGGCATCCGGGGTCGCGTGGTGCGGGGAGCGGGAAGGGGACGCACGATCGGCGTTCCGACCGTGAACCTCGAGCCGCCGGATCCGCGGAAGTTATTGCCGCCAGATGGGGTATATGCCGTGTTGGTGACGATCGGGACCCCGGAAACGGGGAATGTGCAGCGGTACGGCGGGATGATGAATCAGGGTCCACGCCCTACCTTTGGAGAGCCGGCTCGCACTCTGGAGATTCATCTGTTCGATTTCGCTGGCGAGCTGTATGGGGAAACCGTCGCAGTGGAATGGGTCCGCCGCCTGCGCGATGTGCAGGCATTTGCGTCGCGTGAGGCCCTGGTCGCGCAATTGGAGCGCGATCGTCAGGCGGCGCGGGCAACGCTCAACCGATAGAGAGACGTGATGGACAAGAAGATTCGTGGGCGCCTCTGGGTCATTGCGGTGTTGATCGCGGGAAGCGTCGCGTCGCTGATTCCGCGCAACACCAAGCAACGCGTCATCGATCCGGCGTCGGGGCGGATGAAGGACACCACCGTTCGGCGTCTGCCGGTCAATCTTGGTCTGGATCTCCAGGGCGGCATTCACCTCGCGCTCGAGGTGGACCAGACCAAGGGGCCCGTGCCCGACTGTGCCGACGCGATTCAGCGCGCGGAGAAAGTCGTGCGCACGCGGATCGACGAGTTCGGCACGACGGAGCCCGTGGTGCAGATCCAGGGGCGCTGCCGGTTGATCGTCGAGCTCGCCGGCGAAAAGGATCCGGCGCGCGCGAGAGGCGTGATTCAGCGGACGGCGTTCCTCGAGTTTCGCATCACCGACATGAAAGGCGTGTTCAAGGACGCGTTGCCGGCGATCGATGCGGCGCTGCGCAAGGCGGGCATCAAGCCCACCGGCGCCGCTACGCCCTCGGCGGTGTCGCAGCTGTTCGGTGGCGATACGAGCAAGGCGGCCCGCGATTCCGCGGCGGACGCCAATGCGCCCGGCATCCTCTCCTCATTGCTGAATCAGCGGCCGCAGGGCGTACCGGGTGAGTACCTCGTGCCCGAAGAGCAGTGGCCGCTGGTTGACAGTCTGATGCAGCGGCCCGACGTCCAAGCGCTGATCCCGCGGGGGTTCGATCTCAAGTGGGGCGCGCAAACCGAAGCGTACGGCGCGCGGCCGTACCGCGCGCTGTATGCCGTGGACTCCCGGCCGATCATTACCGGTGAGGAGCTGATCAAGGCGACGGCGCGGCGCGATCCCGTGACGAACCAGTCGGTCGTGGCATTCCAACTCAGCCGCCGTGGCGCGCGCATTTTCTCGCAGGAGACCGCCCGTCACATCGGGGATTTCATGGCGATCATCCTCGACGGTCGGGTGCAGGGCGAGCCGCCGGTAATCCGCAGCCAGATCGGCGCGAACGGGCAGATCGAGATGGGCAACAAGCCGCTCCAGGAAGCGAGCGATCTGGCGCTGGTGTTACGCGCCGGCGCGCTGCCGGCGCCCCTGACGATCGTCGACGAGCGCTCGATCAGCGCCACCCTGGGAGCCGATTCGATTCACGACGGCGTGTTGGCCGGCGTCGTCGGCATATTGCTCGTGGTCGTGATCATGATCGGCTACTACCGCGTCTCCGGCGCGCTGGCGGTCGCCGCGCTGACGCTCTATTGCCTCTTCACCCTGGCGGGGCTCGCCGCATTCGGTTTCACGTTGACCCTTCCGGGCCTGGCCGGGTTCGTGCTGTCGATCGGCATCGCGGTGGATGCGAACGTGCTGATCTTCGAGCGCATTCGCGAAGAGCTGGTGCATGGCAAGTCACTGCGCCTCGCGGTTGACGACGGCTTCCTCCACGCGATGAACGCCATCGTCGACTCGAACGTGAGCACCATCCTGACCGCGCTGATCCTCTACGCCGTCGGGACGGGACCCGTGCAAGGGTTTGCGATCACCCTGATTATCGGCATCATCGCCTCGATGGTCTCGGCGATCTTCGTGGTGAAGACGATGTTCCTGATCTGGCTGAACCGACGCCCCAACATGGTGACCCTGAGCATCTGATGATCAGACTCTTTGCCAACGCGAACTACGATTTCATCAAATGGCGCCGGTGGGCGTTCTCGATCACGGGCGCCATCATGCTCGTGGGCCTCGCGTTCCTCTTGACCCGGGGTCTCAATTACAGCATCGAGTTCACCGGCGGGACACTGGTGCAGTTCGAGGTGGCGCATAAGGTGCCGACCAGTAACATCCGCGCCGCGCTCGATCAAGTCGGTCTCAGCGGCGCCGACATTTATAACTTCGGTGCCGACACCTCCTATGTGGTGCGCGCTCGCCTCGGCGCCGAGGCGGCGCAGGGAGAAGCGGGCACCCAGGCAGTAGCCGACGCCGTGGCACGCGCGCTCGACCAGAGCGTCGGTGCCGGGCAGTACCGCCTCGCCCGGCGCGAGGCAGTGGGCCCCAAGGTGGGGCGTGAGCTGCAGAGCAAGGCCCTGATCGCGATTCTGGTCAGCTTCCTCGTCACGCTCATCTACCTGGCGGTCCGGTTCGAATGGCGCTTCGGCCTCGCCGCCGTCGTGGCGACGGCGCACGACGTCGTTGCCACCATCGCATTCATTAGTGTGATGCACCTGGAGGTCAGCCTGGTGGTCGTCGGGGCGGTGCTCACCGTGGTCGGCTACTCTCTCAACGACACGATCATCA
>WNGI01006007.1_pt1 | contig 10998 bp, 6 predicted proteins | sample 5400621 | NCBI WGS metagenome assembly WNGI01 (sample SAMN13153374, study PRJNA577476) | soil metagenome | isolation source: 20 cm soil or saprolite under Garry oak tree replicate 1 | place: USA:California | collected 2016-06-15 | reverse complement strand
CTACTACGACCAGGACGTATTCTTATTGGCGGAACAGTTCCCAGGTTATCCGAACGATCCCGCCTACATCGCCGCGCGAACGCATGCCCGCACTACTGCGCGCTCTGGCATTGATAGTGTAATCAACTCGGGTGTCGATGCGATCGTCGCTCCGCACTTGACGAACTCGACCGGACCCGCAGTGGCGGGTTATCCAAATTTATCGATACCGGTGGGCATTCGCGATAGCGGCCGACCGGCGGGAATGCTCATGTACAGCACTTTCCTGCATGAACCGCAGCTAATCGGCTTCGGCTACGCGTTGGAGCAGGCGTTAAATGTGCGGAGGCAGCCGCAATTCCTCGGCTCGGTGATCCCGATCCCGAACGGCGGATTTTGCACCGGCCACCAACGTGGCAAAGCACATCTACCGCACGGCCGCATCTTCTAAGATTGACGGCTCCTTCGTGCTTAAGCACGCGAGCAGAATGATGACTCTACTCACGTGACCGTCTTCTCGGTTGCGGGTTTGCGGGAAAACCGCGCGAGAGCAGGCGTTCTTTTGGTGCCACTGCAATGGATGTTGGCGTTGTTCCGGCTTAAACCGGACGCGATTATGGTCGCCCGACAGATTGGGGGTTGTCTTTTCCCCTGCGGGGGAGAAGACTTAATGGCTGTATGACTAACCTCGACCCCGTGGGCGGATCAACAGAATCCGACGACATGCATTACCCGGACACAGATAAGGCAGTATCATACGGCAATATCACATGGCTGTGTGAAGTCTCACGAGTGTTCACGTGAACAGTCCGCCGCCGCGCGAGAAACGCGCGCAGAAAGCGTTTGCGGCTCGGAGCGGGTCAAGGACAGCGGCAAGCGGACTCCCAGCGTTTCTTGAGGCTGCCGCGTGACAAATGCTGAATAATTCGGCACAATTCTCGTTGGGCCGACTAGAATGTGAGGCATCTGGCATGATTGCCATTTCATATCGTAGGGAAGATTCGCGTCCCGTTACGGGCCGCCTCTACGACCGGTTGCAGGCTGAATTTGGCAGAGGGAATGTCTTCATAGATATCGAGTCCATTCCCTTTGGGGTGGATTTTCGGGACAAGATCAAGCACACGCTGGAACGCGCGCGTGTCGTCATAGCTGTGATCGGGCCGAGCTGGGCCGGAAGCCGCGATGCAGGCAAGCGCCGAATCGATGATCCGACAGACTTTGTTCGAATGGAGATCGCCGCCGCATTGCAACGCGGAATCCCTGTTATTCCCGTGCTGTTGGACAACACAGTAATGCCGAGCGTTGAAGACCTTCCCGAGGAGCTCCGGCTATTCGCTTATCGTAATGCGCTGGTACTCGATACCGGCGTTGATTTTCATCATCATGCCGACCGACTAATTGCAGGCATCCACGAAGTGGTGGACGGCGGTCCTCCAGGAAAACGAAAAGGCCGGCCATTCATAAAGGGTACCGCTCCGCAGAAAGCCAAAATCGGAGAGATAATTCCATATGCTCTGGTCGCCCTGGCGAGCTTTCTCTGCGGCATCGGAGTCTTGGGCCTAATGCTTTGGAAGGCCGAAGCTCTCACCAAACTGGGTTTGATCGGCAATCTTTATTACGTTGTTCTCCTCCCTCTGGGTCTTTGTGCCGCCGTATTTTTTTTTGGAGTTGTGCGTTCATTTGCACGTTACAAAGGCGAACAATACGGCGGTAATCTGGAACTCGGCGCACCAATTGTAGCATTCGTGCTTGTGGTCGGCGGCGGATTTGTTCTCGTGCCTAAACCGCCATCCACCTTCCCGTTGACCGTGTACGTGCACGGCGAGGCCGCCCGCAATGACCTTGTCTTGAGAAACTCGGGGCGCGTATTCGTAGATCTGGACGGAGATCGTCAGAGCAGATCGATTGGAGAAAACGGGGAGGCATATTTTCCGGCCATTCCTGATCGTTTTCGCGGACAAGAGGTGCCGATTTGGGTTGACGCCACGGGCTTCGAGTCAACTATCGCCGATCAAAAGCAGCGGGTCGATGGCGGGAGCCTTTACTTACCCGTTCGAAAGAAGAGTGGGCATGTTTCGGGTCGTGTGCAGGATCAGGATGGAAATCCAATATCTGGCGCGGAGTTAAGCGTAGCGGGCGTGTTAACTCATTCAGGTGTGTCTGGCCATTTTGAACTCATCATCCCTGGAGACAAGTTGGAACAGGAGATGGATCTGCAGGCCGTTGCGCATGGCTACAAAGCCCAAAAATACAAAGTGGTTCCTAACGCGAACGAGCTCACCATTACTCTTCCAACTGCTCCGTAACGAGCTATGTCCGCTCGCGTATTCATCATTCTTGCGATGGTGGTTGTGGTGTCCAAAATCCAAGCAGCCGCAGTGCTTCGCGGTGTGGTTCTGTCAAACGAGCTTGGAGGTCCGCCGATGGGGAATATTGAGGTTAGTGCGCTTGTGGGGAACACTAACAACACCGATGCCAACGGAAAGTTTACGTTCTCTTTTCCGAATAAGAAACCGGGTGACACGGTGCGTCTTATTGTTCGCAAGGAGGGCTATGTTGTTGTCAATGATATCCAGTTGGAGTGGATACTTCCGGCCGATCCTGACGAGAGGCCGCTGATAATCCTTCTGTGCAAAGAAGGTGATCGCGAAGAAATGGCGCGCCGCTTTTACAAGCTGAAAAATCTCGAGGCGATCGATGAAACATACAAAAAGAAGCGCCAGGACGTGCAAAATGCGAGTGCTGCAGAGCTAGCTAAACTCCGTCAAGAACGCGATCAAGCCAAGGCGATCGATGAAACATATAAAAAGAAGCTGCAGGACGCGCAAAATGCGAGTGCTGCAGAACTAGCTAAACTCCGTCAAGAACGCGATCAAGCCAAGGCGCTCGATGAAACATACAAAAAGAAGCTGCAGGACGCGCAAAATGCGAGTGCTGCAGAGCTAGCTAAACTCCGTCAAGAACGCGATCAAGCCAAGGCGCTCGATGAAAAATACAAAAAGAAGCTGCAGGACGCGCAAAATGCGAGCGCTGCAGAGCTAGCCAAACTCCGTCAAAAACGCGATCAAGCCACAGAGGCGACAGACAAGGGCGCCGAAGGGCTTGCCAAACAAAAGCCAGGTGTCGGCTCTGAACTTTACCGAACAACCGCGCGGTTATTTTTAGACGGGAAGGTCGATCGAGCGCTCGTTGCTCTCAGTGATGAAAAACTGCGAGAGCTGTCGAAAGCCCCTAAAGAGAGAAAAGTCGAAGCTGAGAAGACCACCGAAGAGGCGATTCGAGCTTGGCTGCTCAAAGGTCAGCTTCTCACAGTCCAGTTTCGTTTTGACGACGCAGAAAAAGCCTATCAAGGGGCAATCGAGACATCGCCAGAAAGCTTCGAAGCAAATTTCGCTTTTGCTTGGTTCAGCCAACAACTGAATCACTATGACAAAGCGATGAGCGCTTACGGGCGGTGTTTGGAATTAGCAAAGCGTAATCAGGATAACGGCGAGATAGCGATGACACTGAACAACCTGGCAATGCTTAATGGAGATCAGAACCGGCCCGAGGCAGCGCGCAAGGGGTATGAGGAGGGGCTCAAGATTTATCGCGACTTGGCCCAAAAAAAGCCGGACACCTACCTGCCGGACGTAGCATTAACACTGAACAACCTAGCAACTCTTGATGGAGCTCAGAACCGGATGGAGGCAGCGCGCAAGGGGTATGAGGAGACGCTCAAAATTTATCGCCAGTTGGCTCAAAAGAACCCGGATGCCTACTTGTCGTATGTGGCGGTGACACTGAACAACCTGGCAACTCTTGATGGAGATCAGAACCGGCCGGAAGCAGCGCGCAAGGGGTATGAGGAGGCGCTCAAAATTCGTCGCGAGCTGGCTAAAAACTACCCGGAGACCTACCTGCCGAAGGTAGCATCAACACTGAACAACCTGGCAGTTCTTGATCGAGCTCAGAACCGGATGGAAGCAGCGCGCAAGGGGTATGAGGAGACGCTCAAAATTCGTCGCCAGCTGGCTAAAAACAACCCGGACGCCTACCTGCCGGACTTAGCTATGACAGTGAACAACCTGGCAAATCTTGATCGAGCTCAGAACCGGATGGAAGCAGCGCGCAAGGGGTTTGAGGAGGGGCTCAAGATTTATCGCGACTTGGCTAAAAACAGCCCGGACACCTACCCGCCGGACGTGGCGATCACACTCAACAACCTGGCAATTCTTGATCGAGCTCAGAACCGCCAGGAGGCAGCGCGCAAGGGGTTTGAGGAGGCACTCAAGATCTCTCGCGAGTTAGCCCAAAAGAACCCGGACACCTACCTGCCGGACGTGGCGAGGACAGTGAACAACCTGGCAGTTCTTGATGGAGCTCAGGACCGGCCGGAGGCAGCGCGCAATGGATATGAGGAGGCGCTCAAAATTTATCGCCAGTTGGCTAAAAACAACCCGGAGATCTATCTGCCGGACTTAGCTATGACAGTGAACAACCTGGCAAATCTTGATCGAGCTCAGAACCGGGTGGAGGCAGCGCGCGGGGAGTATGAGGAGGCACTCAAGATTCGTCGTGAGTTAGCCCAAAAGAACCCGGACGCCTACCTGCCGGACTTAGCTATGACAGTGAACAACCTGGCAAATCTTGATCGAGCTCAGAACCGGGTGGAAGCAGCGCGCAAGGGGTTTGAGGAAGCGCTCAAAATTTATCGGGACTTGGCTAAAACCAACCCGGACACCTATCTGCCGGACGTGGCGATCACACTCAACAACCTGGCAATTCTTGATCGAGCCCAGAACCAGGTGGAAGCAGCGCGCAAGGGGTTTGAGGAGGCACTCAAGATTTATCGCCAGTTGACTAAAAACAACCCGGACGCCTACCTGCCGGACTTAGCCATGACAGTGAACAACCTGGCAGTTTTTAATGGAGATCAGAACCGGCCGGAAGCAGCGCGTAAGGGGTATGAGGCGGCGCTCAAGATTTATCGCCAGTTGACTAAAAACAACCCGGACGCCCTGCCGGACTTAGCTATGACAGTGAACAACCTGGCAAATCTTGATCGAGGTCAGAACCGGGTGGAAGCAGCGCGTAAGGGGTTTGAGGAGGCACTCAAGATTTATCGCCAGTTAGCCCAAAAGAACCCGGACACCTACCTGCCGGACGTGGCGATCACACTCAACAACCTGGCAGTTCTTGATCGAGCTCAGAACCGGCCGGAAGCAGCGCGCAGGGGGTATGAGGAGGCGCTCAAAATTCGTCGCCAGTTGGCTAAAAACAGCCCGGACACCTACCTGCCGGACGTGGCGATCACACTCAACAACCTGGCAATTCTTGATCGAGCTCAGAACCGGGTGGAAGCAGCGCGCAAGGGGTTTGAGGAGGGGCTCAAGATCTCTCGCGAGTTAGCCCAAAAGAACCCGGACACCTACCTGCCGGACGTGGCGAGGACAGTGAACAACCTGGCAGTTCTTGATGGAGAGCAGAACCGGCCGGAAGAAGCGCGCAAGGGACTTGAGGAAGCGCTGGACATCTACGAGCGATTTGGAGAGCGAAATCCCGAGCGGTTTCAGTCTGACGTTGCGCGGGTTAAGCGCCAGCTCCAAATGCTGAGTAAGTAAGTGCAACTGCTACTGTTCGGAGCGGAAAGGCTCGCAACGGTTCTCGAACATTACCCGAGCTGTGCTGATTATTGGTGGGGCGGATGACAAAACGCCTTCTCTAGTTCTTGCTACTACAACGATCACAGAAACACTGCCTCAACCTTGGTAACGAATGATCGCAGCCCCTGCGGGCATCGCGAACGCCACCGGCCAAGATGCTGCGCCAACGAGCTCTGCGGATCACTGGACGCGCTGTTGAGAAATGCCAACGCTTCCCAGCCGCGGGGTTCTGCTTCAAAAATCGGCAGAAGTTGAGTCGCAATGATCGTATTCCGGGAACGCTCGGTAGGGCTGTGACGCAAGAGGGACTGATTCTCGCGGAACCAAATTGAGAACTGTGTTCCCGGCGGAAGGCGATTCTTGGCCATTGCAAGGCGCTCGTTCGCATAAGAGTTGAGCCACACAGCGTACTCCCGCCAGGCCGAATGCGGAGGGTCAGTTTGCCACGAGCGACCCATTGCTCGCAAAGCAAACAACGAAGCTGTTTCACATAGACTCTCTTCCAGCCAAAGGTTGGCATGGCGGGGATAGCGCACTAACGGTCGAGAGCTATTGCTGTAGTTAGCCAGTGCATGGCAGAACTCGTGCGCAAATTGAAAACTATATTGCGCCCAGTGATTGTCCCGGGCCGTCAGTCCGATCGCGATCCGGTTTCCAGCCGCGCGTATTGAATCGGTTTGTGGATGATCCGTTCGGTGATACACTTCGATACGCGGGATCTGAGTTCTTGGCCAATATCGGCAAAGTTCTCCCGCCACAGATTGCAACACGGCTGTGATATCGGCGGTGCTGGCTCCTCCAAACTCTTCGGCTTGCACCCTGATATTAATCGGCCGGAATTCGGAAGCCCTGCTCTTGTCTGCTGCATGGATCATGCCGATCAGGGGTACGCAAAGCAAACCAGCTGCCAGTTTAGTGACGGCTGTGAAGCTCACAAGCGCTGTCAGCGGCGATGGGAGCCTTAACTATCGACGCTTCACCGACGCAGGATGGGAAATGAGCGAGTCGATCCGCAAAATTCGTCAGGTGATCTTCGCGTTAAAAGCTCACTCGCACACCGGCCGAGACGTTGTTGGAGGAATAGTTGGTGCGAGCGAGTTCGCCATCGTAGTAAGCGTACACGGAAACACGGTCGTTAAGTAAGACGGCAGCACCTGCTCCGATTAGCAAACTGTCCCGGCCGATCGCCGGACCATCGACTGTGAAGCTGTTGCCGGCGCCGTTTGCAAAACTGGCGACAATCGAGTTCTCGGTATCGCCGAATTCATGCTGCCACGCGGCCCGAAGCTCCGGCCTCACCAGAATATGGCCCACGTGCCAATCATACGAAATCTTTGCACCCAGGGCTGTCCGAGTGGATTCGGCGTTCTGGTCATTGAAGGTCAACGGCAGGAGAGATCCATGCTCAGTGAAACCGTCGAATTCAACGTAAGTGTACTGGAAACTCGCGGTGGGCCCAATGGTAAGAGCGCCTTTTTTCCACTCATAACCTGCCGTAACGAGAGCGTTGAAATCGCGGCCGTTGGTGTCACCCTGGGCATCACCGAGAAGAGCATCCCGGTGAGACTCATAATCGTTAAAAACCCCGGTCGCGGCCGCGTTGATGTAGAACCCGCTACCGAACGCGGTCGCGTAGGCTCCGATTGTTCCGCCATCAACGTCGAGACTGCTATAAAGTAAATCTCCATTCGTATGCGCATACCCACCAGTCAGGCCGATCGCAAAGTTCGGTGACACGCGATAATCGGCGCCGAAAATTACACCTCCGGTGGGGAGATAATATCCATGCGTTACGCTGGTGTCATCGACTTTGGTAAACTCACCAATCCCCGTCACGAAGAAGCCCCAGCGATTCTGGGGTGTGGGTTGCATCATAGACGGGCCGCTCTTGCCTTCTGGCCCCGTCGGTCCAGCAAGGCCCATACTGAATTCACCAACGCCGGCGTTGATCGTAAAACCCGTCGCGCTGAAGCCGCTGCTGCCAGCCCGAATAGCCTCCATACGCCGCGCCAGATTGTCACTTTGAATATTTGCCTGGGAGAAGCCGAGAGTGAAAGCCGCGGTGAACTCCTCGGCCGGAATCCGCTCATCCAAGAGGTCGCAGAGCTCATTCGGGAGCCCCACTAATTTGAAATCGAGGAGGTCAAACAGAGTCCGTCCCCTGTCATCGTGTACTGCCGCCATGCGCGGATCCGTCGCCGCACTATCGAGAGCAGCCCCGACTGCAGCAGCATTCGGATTACCGCAAAAAGTTTTGCCAAATTCTTCGAACTGACCTTGCGCCACCCCACTGAGTCCCAGAAAGGCGGCGATGGCGCAGGCAAGAATGTACGGAAGTTGCTTGGCGGTTCGGTTGGTCATTTTAATATGTTTCTTTGTCATAGGCTGAAACGGTCATGGATGGTTGAGGTCGCGGAAAGGGATAGGGAAGTAGGGGAGGGTCATCGGCTGGACGAAAGGAAGTAGCTTGGCAAAAGCGCGCCTGCGCCAGTTCCACGCTGGCCGCGCTCTTTCCGCAGGGTGCACGAACCCAAACCGGATTCAACAACAGCCATTTGAAACCATTCAAACGCCGCAGAATCGGGGTCGTCAATAATAAACTGAGATTTTTTTGCGCAGCATTTCGATAGCGAGAGCGTGTTTACCGAAAGACGCGCGAAATTTGCTCACGATCGCTTGACGTATTGCAGGCTCCGCCCTCTTGAAAACGGAGAAACCGTGGCAGTGCTCAAACGGACACCGTGTTTGGGACGGGTCTGGCTCGCTGGAAACAATGAAAGTTCCTAGCCGCCTATTATTCTTTCACATGCCCGACCAGATTTTCCTTTTCCCTTAGTCGGTCAGTGCCATTATAATGATTCTGGCCCTTTGCCGATATATTCCGCGCGCACTTTGTCGTAGCTCGCGACCTCACCGACGGTTGGTGCAGTGTTGAGCTCGTAAACATTTTGTCCGACCAGGGACTCTCGTGGTATATCCCAGACCATTAGCACTTCCTTAGCTTTGGGCGAGGTTTGCTTGCTCCGCACGGTCGGCACAGCCAAGTAACGAATGTTCTTTTTCTTAAGCTCGTTTTTTTTCCCCGGCCCAAGATGGGCGTAGTAAGTCTTCGCATTTTGCGCGGCGATGCGCCGCTGGAGCTCAGTGGCTGTGTGCCGGATGAACATGGTCTGCGTCTCTATTATTCGGCTGGTGGTGTGGTCGGCCCAAGCAAAAATAACCGCTGCCCGCCAGGAATGCTTGCAAAGGCTGGGCACGCGGTCTGGGCGGCTATCGAAAACGTTGCCGGGCGCTGCCGCTTCCAACGCGCTGGAGGCGATCGAGGTCAGGAGCACAGCAATCTTGAATACTCCTCGTTTCATTAGAGAGCCTTCTTTGGATAGCGATCGCGCCGGCGTATATTAAGGTTTTTTGTGATCTTCGTAACGCGCCTTAAATTGCCCAAACCTAAATGACAGCTTAGCCGAACGAACGAAACAACTCAACCATTTCGTAAAGATTGTAGCGCGACTAAACACTGGGGTAAATTTAGATTTCTGGAACAGCTGCGCGCTATTTCAGAATTGCATGAAGCATCCTCCCTAGGCTGTCGCGGCAAATCACGCTTTGTCCAGCCCAGCCTTTTCATTTCCTCCACCATGATCCGCCTGGCTTCCTGCTCCTCAGTTTCATCGCGCTCTCGGCCAGGGTGTCCCTCAGGGCTGCAAGCTGAGGGAACGGATAAAGCCTAAGTAATCGCCCGCGTCACGCACTGTGGCATTAAGCGCCTCGAGTCGTTTGTCATCGAACGGTCGGGAGAGCGAGATCCGATGCGATAGTGCGCCATTTGCGAAAACGATTTCGTCCCATTGGATTGATGTGACCTGATCGTTGAACTTGGCGACGAAACGGCCGCGAAAAAAAGGCGCATGTGTCGTTAGGCGGGGTGAAAATCGCGTGCTTGATTTCGTCCTCTAACGATTTGCCGCATTGAACCCTGACGCAGGACCTCGTGATAAAGTCCTTCGTCGAGTTTGATGTTGTGATACTCGAGCTCGATCGATTGCAGCCAGGGATCGCTCCACGCGAGCTTCTCTTGCTCCCACAAGGCAGTGAGCAGAAATAGCGATTTGCGGAGCGAAATCCCCAGCGATTTCAGTCTGACGTGGCGCGAGTTAAGTGTCAGCTCGAAACGCTGAGTAAGTAAGGGCAACTGCTGTTGTTCGGAGGGGAAAGACTCGCAAGAGTTCCGAAGCCGGCACAGTGCGCTTTACCGAGCCGGGAAAACGATCGCGTCAAGCAACGACTAGTCTGATTTTGTGCTGCGCTTTACAGCGCTTGCTTCGATTTCGACTTCGGCGAGAAATTGTTGGGCGATCGGAGATAGTTTTCCTGTCCAGGCCGCTCCGACAACGACCGGTGGAAAGCCTGGCAATGGGATCACGCGTACTCCACGCGGCGGTTTGAAACCGGGCGTGGCAATAGCTGCCCCGATCCCGTATCCGTTGGCGACATAGTGTTCGATTAACCGGGTGGAGGTCACTTCGATCCCCGGAAACCATTCCACGCCAATCCGCTCGAGACCACGCTGGAAATGCGCCTGCACTGTATCGCCGCGTGGAAAAGTGATTAGCGTCTCTTCGATTTTGTCCCGGCTCCATAATTGTTTCGCGGTCGTGAGGTGGTGCTTTTTGTTAACCAACAAGATCAATGGCAGTTCGAGCAGGGGACGCGAATAAATCTCCGGACGCCGCTTGCTGTCGATTACCGTAATCGCCAGATCGATTTCTCCTGTCTGCAACAGTCTCTCGGCGTCGGCTCGCGCTGCCTCGTGAAGTTGGAGCCGGAAGATCGGAAAGCGCCGGCGCACCTGCTGTAATAATTCGGGAACATAATCGTGCAGCACGATCGAAGGCGCGGCGATGCGCAATTGCTGCACCGCGCCGTGGATTCTGCCAGCGACCTTCTCTACGTCATCGAAAAATGGTTTGATGAACTCGAACAACTCGACGCCAGCCGGAAGGAGCGAAAACGGCCTACGATTGAATAACTTCGCGCCGAGAGCTTCCTCGAGTCTGGCGATTTGTCCGCTCACGGCTGGTTGCTGAATTCCGTACGGCATGTTGCGCACGGCCGCCGCGATGCCGCCATGCTTCGCAACGTAATAGAAGAGCTCGAGGTGATGAATGTTCATGATCGAATAATTCGATGCTAACCGGAAAATTTATCGATTCACGTAACTGCACCAAAGCGTGCATTATACGAACCGGTCCGCACATCTTAATTTATGGAAGCTCTCGTTTTTCTCCTGCTGGTTGTTATTGCCGTCTGTTTCGTGCTGCCTCTGGTCGCAATCGCAAAGGCGACTGGCGCGCTGCGTTCAGTTAAAGATTTC
>WNGI01006826.1_pt1 | contig 10999 bp, 16 predicted proteins | sample 5400621 | NCBI WGS metagenome assembly WNGI01 (sample SAMN13153374, study PRJNA577476) | soil metagenome | isolation source: 20 cm soil or saprolite under Garry oak tree replicate 1 | place: USA:California | collected 2016-06-15 | reverse complement strand
AGGCGGCCGAGAGGCCGCCTTTTTTCTAAGTGGGAGGCCCTCGGCGGTCATCTGGTCGACGGAGTTGCCCTTTCGGGCACTGCCTTCGTCACCGGACGCTGGCCCATCGCCCCTTTACTGACTCAAGCATCCGGCTCACCCTGACCCAAATGGACACGGGGGTCCAACCAGCGGTCCACGCCCGTCCGCAGGCACGCCGACCCGCGGAGCGCAGCCGGACGCACCCGGCTCCCGGGAAGTCCTACCCGGCGCCTATCCCCAGCACCGGGGTCGCCGATCTCGGACTGCTGAACGCGCAGACGATCCTGTCGCTTCAGGCCACCGCCGGAAACACAGCCGTTGCATCGCTGCTGGAATCGGGCGCATCACTCCAGCGCCAACCCGCGGCGGCCGCGGCTCCTCCCGCACCACCGGCCGCGGGCCCGGCGTCACGGTCCGAGCGCCAGGTCATCCTCGACAAGCTCCACGCCGACAGCAAGGCGGCCGCCGACCAGATCGCCGCCATCCTGAAAGGCAGCAACGTCCTCTGGGCGGGGCGGCAGGCGCCGATCATGGAGATCATTCGCCACTGGGCCACCGTCCCCGGCGCGCCCCAGACGACCAGCGCCTTCGACGAGCTGCACCATCGCATGGACGCCGACAACGTCGCGGAATTTCAGCGGCTCACCGAGCAGGCGGGCAAGCAGTTCAAGAACGAGAAGCCGATCGAGCTCGCCAAGTTCGAGGTCTCGCAGGAGGACATCATCCGCGGGCTGAAGGCAGGCGGCGAGCTGGCCGCGGCGCTCGCCACCGGCGGCGGCAGCATGGTCCTGCAGATCGTGGCCTGGCTGGCGACCACCCTGCCGGGCCTCTGGAACCAGCTCAAGGCGGTCTTCAACCTGATCGATGCGATCAAGGGGTTCCGCTCCTCCGGTGCCGGGTCGAAGTTCAGCGAGCCGGCGCTCGGCGCGCTCGCGGTGGAGGGCCTGTTTGGCGAGATCAGCGGCCTGCCCGTGCTGGGCGGTCCCGAGCCGCCCAAGGCGGAGCCCGACGCCGGTGAAGCCTCCCAATCCGGGCTCACCAAGGTGCTGATGATGATCGTCCACGGCATCACCGTGGTGAAGAGCGCCTACAACAAGATCGCGACCAAGGTCAACGGCATCATCCACTCGATCGACATCTCGCAAGAGGCGTGGTTGCCGGACGTGGCGGCCATCTACGCCGGGATCACGCAGGCAAAGCATCTGGTCGACGACCCGCTTTCCGCCTTCAAGATGCTCGTCGACAAAGCGAAGGAGATGGTCGGTGGTTTCTTCGACAAGATCACCGGCCAGATCGGAGCCGTCGTTGGAGGCATCACCGAGAAGCTCGGGATGATCGTCGAGCCGGTCAAGCTGATCAGCCATCTCGCCGACCGCTTGGTCTCGACCGTTTTGAATTTCGTCATCACCCACCCACCGTCGGCGCTCCTCCAGACGGTGTTCTCGGTGATCCAGACCGCGGCCGGCACCGACCTGATCGATCTCGTGCGCCAGCAGCTCAAGCCGGTCGGGGATGAGATCATCGCCAAGATCGCGCACTCGGATGTGGTGCAGACCGCGATCGGCCCGATCAAGGAGCCGGTTCGCAAGATCAGCGACGCCATCGGCAAAGTCGTGTCCAAGGGTGTCGATGTCGTCAAGGGCGTGCAGTCGAAGGTCGCCGCCTTCCTGAATCCCGAGAAGCTGCAAGAAATGACCGGTCTCGGACCATCGATCAAGCAGCCCACCCCAGTCGCGGAGGTGGCTGCGGCGCCGACCGACTTCCTGGGCGCCGTTAAAGAAGGCCTCCACGCGCGCCTCATGATCCTCGGCAACTCGCGCCTCATCAGCCTGGCGAAGACCGGCGCCAAATTCGTCTGGGGAAAGGTCAAAGCCGGCGCGAAGGCCGCCGTCGGCGCCATCAAGGGCGCGATCCTCGGACGTAGAGATGAGTTCGACGCTGCTGGCGAGCATCACGAGCTTTGGGCCGAGCAAACCGAGAAGGGAGCGAGGCTGATGATGGCGAGCAAGCAGGTGACTCTGCAGGAAAAGATCGAGCAATACAAGGCAGCGATCACTGACGAGAACGTGAAGGAGAACCAGCTGAAGGAGCTGTACTTCCAGCTCGAGCGGGCCGAAACCAAGGCTGCCGAAACAGCCACCAACAAACAGGCCACCGCGGCCGCTGTCGAACTGGAAGACGCGAAGCTGAAGGTGATCGAACTGGTGAAGCAGCTCGAGGGTATGTTGCTCGGCGGCGGAATGAAAGATGAGTACCACCAGGATGGAGAAAACCGGCCCATCCTGGCGGCCGCCATGTTGAAGCCGGGAACCGGGACCCGCGACATGTCCGCCGAGCAGGCGGTCAGCCGGCCACTGACCCAGCTGATGGAGTTCCTCCAGCAGGAAGGCGGGAAGTGGCAGGCCTCGGCCGAGTACTCGAGCGCGCGGCCGAAATTCGACGCCGCCCACTTGATCGGTCACGACTTCGGCGGCCAATCAGGAAGGGAGAACCTGGTCCCGGTCGAAGCGCGCGTCAACAAGAGCTTCATGGGATCGGCGGAGGGCAGAATCCGAGAAAAGGTCCACAGCGGCAAGAAGCTCTACATGATGGTGCGCTGTGTTTACAAAGACCCTCCCTTCTCACTCAGCAGTCCGTTTGAAGACGAGAAGTTCACCGAGAAGAATGCCGCCTCCAAGTACAAGCCTGGCACACGGGTCGAGTTCAATCTCATGGCGCTCAAAGCGGTTCCAGATGAGGTGAACGTTAAGGTGATCAACGTTTCCGAAGGCGGAAAAGAGGAGTACAACGAAAACTACCCGACGGGAGGGCCCATCATCGACTGGGTCGGGAAAACGCGGGCGGCGCTCGCCGAGGCCGGCGACAAACGAGGGGAGCAAATCCTCGATCCGGCAGCCCGAGCGCAGGTAATCAACCAGGCAAAGAAGTAGAGCGTCTGGTCGAGGGAAACTAGCCCGTTACGGCTTGCTCCAGGTGCGGACGAACTACACGTGCCAGTGGGTCTCTTCTTGTAGGGCCTGCGGGAACACTTTCTGTAGGTCGGCCAGCGTGCAGCTGCTCTGACTGATGTCGAAGGCGCGGCCCGCCAGGTGGAGTGACCAGTAGCTGCGTTCAGTCTCGTTCATCGGCTCGAGGATCGTAACGAGGGCGTCGGTAATCTCCTGTTTTGTCGCCGTTGGGTGGTCATCGACCCACTTCTTGATCAACCGCTTCGGCCGCGAGTCCACGAAGATGTTCGCGTAATTTCGGTTCGCGACGTGTTGCCGGCGACCGCCGTGGAGTCTTCCTCGAGGGTGCGGCGCCCGCTGGTGAAGTGCACGGCAAGGACCTTCGCCTTGAGGGCGCGGGCGGCGTCGGCGACATCTGATTGGAGCTCGAGGCCGTCGATCTCGGCGTCATTCGACGTATCGGTCGCGGTGCCGCCAGCAAGCGCCGTGGTACCGGCATCCTCTCTCTGCACACCCAGGTCACGGCGAACGATGAGGTCGCTGACGGCCTGGTTGCCCGCCAGCCGCTGCAATTCCAGGACATTGGCGTGCTGATCTTGACTCCACTGAAAACTCCAAAACTGATGCGAACGATCGTTTGGTCCTGGTTAAGTGGTTTTCAAGACGGGCCGCGATCAGGTCGCCGTCGTTCGCCGCCGGAATACATCTCGACGAGACCGAACCATGTCGCATCGGACTATCTCCTCCTCGCTGCACGACGAAGTCGACATGGCACCTACCAATCGCTGACCGGGTTCGGCGTTAGGCAGCTGAACCGCACGCTGGCGCAGCTGGCCGGTATGAGGAAGCGCTTATACCTGGACCTGTTCCGCCACTCGCTCGCCACCTGGGCCTTGAGCCGTGGGATGAATTCGGTCCTGTTGAAGGACATCATCGGACAACAGCCACCTCACGTCAGAGTATGCGGACGCGCCTTGATGGCGGCTATGGAAGTCGTAGATCGCCAGAGTCTCCGTCAAACCTAGCGCGATCCACGTTAGGGCCCGGTGAGCATTTTCGAACGGGCCTACGCGGGCAGTTGTATCGGGCCACGAGCCGTACGAGAGCCGCCTCGAAGGCCCGCCTTGATTAACCGATTGCGAACGCGCGATTCGCCAAGCCGTCATCCATTTGTACTACTGCAGTGCATTGCCATGTCTTACGCGACGTGAAGAAACGCTACCCTTTGCGCACTTCGCTCGAGATTCCAAAAGACTGTCTTGTTCCGCTCCGTCTCAGCTTCACTGTACGTCGTGTTTTGGCATGCAACGACGGGATTACCTGGGCGTTGACAGCAGGAACTGCCTGCCTTACTTTGGGGAACGCACACCAGGCTGATAAGGTGCGCGGCGTGACGGGATGCACGGCGTAATCCAAGCCGTTTGGTGGTGGGGGTATGGTCAGGTCGAGCAAGCGTAAGGTGCTGAGGAGCATTTCGGATGTCCACGTTACAAGCGGCCAAGCGCAAATCCTTGACCTTGCAGCCCGGGATCTAGGAGTGAAGCAAATCGCAAAGCAGCTGGGCGTATCTGTGCCGACCGTTAAAACACAACTTCAACGCTTTTACAGGGCGAACGGTCTGCACAGTAGGGCAGGCGCAGTCGCGATATGGGTTGGCACAAGGCGAACGTAGATCCCGAACCTTGATCGTACCGATCTTGGGCCACGAGGGCCCTTGCCCTGATCCAATTGCGACGATGGCATCGGGCTTGTAGCCGATGTCAACCAATTGAATGATTGACGCGCCACAATCTCCGCATTAACGTCAACGTAGTTGGTCGTTCGCCGCATCCCGTACTGCTCGAGCACATATCGGCGCCAGGGTGATTGATTCGTTGGGGAAGGAGTCGATGCCTACGCGGCAACCCGACCAGTTCAGAGGAGGAGTAGTCGTATATGGAGGGTCGGAATGATGGAGCAAGCTACTTTACTCCCTCGACGGACCCTGCTGAAATTCGGCATTAGGACGCTGCAGTGGGAAGGATCACACTTCACCAACACCGAAGCGCTGGCGGCAATGCCTGCATCGAGGACTGTGGCAGCTCGAACTCTTCCGATGATGGGAGAGGTATTTGTAGCCCCGCGTGGACTAGGCACGATGCGGAATCCATGTGTTCAGCTTGATTCTCGTGGGTGAGGTCCCGATCGATTTCGTTGCAGTGGCCCTGGGCCTCTTGGCGGGCGTCTTCTGCTTCAGCGGGGCCACCAAGATCTTGCGGCCGCTACCTGCGGCTATGGCTATGGTTCGGTTTGGCTTGATACCTTGGCCGCGTCCAGCAGCGGGCCGGACCGCAGGCGCTATCGAGCTCGGTGCTGGAGTAGCTCTGGCGGCCTGGCCAGCGCGTCTCGAGCCAGCTATATTCGCCGCCGTCCTGCTAACGCTGTTTACAGCGCTTATCGCTAGGGCGGTGGCCCGGGGTGACCAATTTAACTGTGCTTGCTTCGGCTCGCAGGGCAGCACGTCGGGTTACGCGCTCGTGCGGACTGCCTTGCTGACGGCGCTCGCAATTGCCTGCGTCGCACTTGTGGCACGAGGGGTGTACCTGGATCTAAGCGTCCGACTCGTGGGCATCGGCACAGGCGGGCTGATGCTTTCAACCGCGATTCTTGTCGCGGAGATTCGGCGCCTCGCCCCCTTTGAGTCAGGGTTTTCTAACAATGAATAGGTATTTCTTGCTTTGGCTGGAGGCCGGCTGGCTTGCAACGCTCGCGTTCGGATACATCGTAGTCCGCAGAGAAATATTCATCCTGGACGCTCGTACCAAACGCTATAGCGATATAGTTCCGGACGGTCTGGAGATTGGTGTCTATGTACCGAGAACTGTCGGCGTGGCACGTACCGACCTCTTCGTGTTCTTGTTCGGCGACTGCGACGCTTGTCACGGGCTCGTCGACGGTTTGAATAATTTGGCCGAGGGCGTTCGGCTCGCTTTCGTGGTCGCGGAAGGGGCCGCCGCCGGAAAAGGCTACGATTCACTCCTTCGCAAACTTCCAAAACGGTTCGCAACGTATACGGGTCTGACTGCTGAAAACCTTGCCAACGCTTTCAGGGTCCACTCAGGCCCTCTCGGTATCGCGGTGGAGAACGATGTCGTGGTGGCAAAAGGATACCTTCGGCATACCAAAGACATCGAACGGCTGATGGCCATAGAACCAACGGTATCAGCAGGAGGAATAGCGTGAATTATCAGGGGGCCCTACATCGTCGGCGTGGCAAGAATGATGCGCACACGTTGCTCGTCTTCTTAACTGTTGCCGCAATAGTTAGCGGTATGACCGTCGGTGGCCGGCATTGGACTGTGGCGGTGTTGTTGGGAGCCGCCGTGCTGACGGGCCTTGCGCAGCAGACGCTTCCTTGAGGGCCTAACGTGGTCATTATGATCACACGCGCCCGCGTGTTCGGGCGTAAGGGAGACGTACTGGTCGCCGGTACCCTGTTTGTCGGGGTGGCCCTGCTGAGCGCGAGTCTTTTGGGCGCTGTTCTCGGCGGTTTCGGTCAGTTGCTCGGAGCACCTACCCGCGAAGTGGTCTCGATCTTAGCGCTGCTGGTGACATCGTGGGTCGCCTTGTCGCGCACCCATCCATGGCAACTGGAGCGGGAGACCAACGTGAACTGGCTGCTTTACAGAGACTGGCGTACAGCTGCCTACAACGCAATCAGTCTGGCGTTCGGTTTCACAACTCGAATAGGCTTCTGGCTCTTCTTCCTGGTCCCGATAGGCGCCTTTATGGCGGGAGAGGCTCGATTAGGTGCGTTGATATACGGTGCCTATGCCGCCAGCCGAACGTGCGCATCGTTAGCACAGGCCATAATTTCCTTTCAGTCTGAGCAATTTATCCAAACGGTCCAATTGTCATATCGCCGCGCGAGGTCGTTCACTGATGCGTTTCTCTTCGCAGGTGTTGGCTATCTGCTTGTAAGCGTCGCTACTAGCTGAAAAGGGAGGTTCTGCGGTGTCAATAAGACCAAGCCGACGACAAGTACTAAAGGGCGCGGCCCTCGCGGTCGGGGGCGTCGCGGTTGGGGGAATAGCCACTACGCCGGTCGATGCTGCCTCAGCTGAATCGACGCGGGTGGCACAATTCGGTGTCGTGACTAGCGGACAGGATTCTCAGGGTAACGTTGAGGTAAGTTTAGACGCTGTTGCGGGCGCCACAATTACAAGGAGGGCTCGTACGAGCCTGTTGCATCGTCAGTTGCACCCAGGCGATGCTGTCGCAGTAACCGAAGACTCAGCCGGTACGGCTTTAGTCAGCCCGGTGTTTGCTGGCCTCACTGGTCCCTTAGAGCATCTGAGTGCCGACGAGATAACCGTCCAAGGGCGTACATCTCAGATTGACGGACTATCAGTAGTCCGGGATGGAGTCGCCGACCAGAACTTCGGTCAGTGGGTTAAGAAACATGACCTGGCGGAAGGGCGCGAGGTTGGTCTGCTGTGTGTAGACAACAAGAAGTCCGGGAAGCTGACCCTTCAGATTCTCTACCTGCTCTGAGCTGCGATGCTGACCTTCTTCGTCATTGCTCTTACAGTGAGCTGTGCGGCTCTTACAGTCGCTTTTCTCGGCACGTTACGAGGCATAGCCGAGGTACAGCTCAGAGTAAGAGGTGTTGGCAGCGAGAATAAGTTTCGTCTCAATGCCGGCACCTCTCTTCCCGATGTGTTGATGCCATCACTCTCCAACCCACGTGCTCTGGGCTTGCTCCTCTTCGTTTCGGAAGGCTGCAGTGCTTGCTGGCAGATACTCGAGGAGCTTCCCAAGCTCAACTTGGGCGGTGCTCCAGTCGCTGTCTGCCGGACCAGCGCTGGACCAGGAACCATGCGGGAGAGGTTTGCGTCATCACAGGTCACTTGGATTGAAGAGACCATTGCGATTCAGGTGGTGCAGCAACTTGGAATCACCTCGACTCCGGTGATCATCGTTCACCGCGACGGATATGTGGTCGGGACCGCACATGGTTCGTCGGCCGAGTCGATGGACACGATTCGTCGGCTCTGGACGGCCGCGAGTAGTCCCACTGGATTTCGGGTTCAACGTGCCGGTGCGATCGACCTTAGCGCCAGCGCCACATCCAAGCGGGCAGCTACACCGCGCCTGAAGGGAGGAATTAATCATGATCGTATCTAAGGAAGTCGTCGATTCAGTGCCAATGTCTAGAAATCGTTGGCTCGCTTGGGCCGGTAGTAGCCTCGTGGCACTCGCGGCAACAGCTTGGTTCCCACAGCAAGCATTTGCTGACAACCCTCCACCATACTGTCACGGAGCCGGTCAGTGCGCTTGTTGCAACGGATCCACCTGCTGCGAGTTCTGCTGCTTTAGCGGCTACTACGGATGTGAATCGGGAACTCAGTGCTGGTACACCTGCGCATATTATGGTTCCCAACTAGTGAAGATTATTTGTTGCGACTGGGGAGCTCGTTGCCACACTAGTGTGTGCATCTGCTCAACGACAGTGGGGCCATGTTAGGGGTGCGGATTTCCTGGTACCGCGAGACCCTCTAGGCATCAGCTAGCTAAGTAAGCGACTCTCAAGTTCCCATCTATTTGCTGGCTGAGCGCGCTGAGCGGACCCGGCTCTTATGTTGGCCGGACCAGTCGACCCGCTTCGACGAGGCGGCCCTGGACTGCCCACGTTGGAGAGTGCGTCCTTTTCGTTGGGGATCCCGGAGATGACGGCGAGGGTAGTGCGTGGGTTTCCTCGTCTTCACCTGGCGTGGCGGCCGATCGACGAGACTCGATCCGCCGGTGGTACAACAGCAAGGACCCCGTCCTCGTCTATCGGCGGCGCGGCCACCCCGTTGCGTGGGAAAGGGCACAATGGTCGGGTGTCAGCGGCCCAGCCGGGTGAAGCAGTGGTTCGAGCTCAAGGGCCCTCGATTCAGGACGTTCTGCTGTCCAATGAGCACTGCCGCGCGTCATCGCCGAACTCGTCCGTTGAGATCTAGGCTTCGCCGCATGGGAGTCGGTAGCACTCACGTCATGCTTTCGATGAGCAGAGGCCTTTGTCGAATCGTCGCGGGCGGCTCGCTATTCGGCCTTCTGGCCGGTTGCCAGGTGACAGCAACCTCGGGATCGCTTGCCAATCCAAATCAGTGCACGCCCCAAGGGGCCCGCGAAGTCGTCGAGCGTTTCATCGACGCCTTCAACCGGGGCAACATCGCCCAGCTGGACCGACTCGTATCCCGGCAGCAGTTTGTCTGGTATGCAACGGATGCCCCTGGGCAGCGCTTCAACGCGGAAGCCGAAAATCGCGAGAACTTGATGGCTTATTTCGCGGCGCGACATGGGCAGCACGAACATCTCGTGCTGAACTCGCTGGACGTCACCTTTACCAATGCCACCAAAGCCGGTCTGTGGGCCCATTTGACCCGGAGCGCCGATGATGGATTGCCTCCGACGCGCTATGTCAGCAAGGGCGAGGTGCAGTGCTCAACCGTGCCGAGCAGTCTGACCGTCTGGGCGATGGGCCGATCGCCGTGGTCGCCGATCGAGCTCCTGCCGGAAGCCGCGGCGCTGATTCTGATCGCGGCCGGAGTTGGCGGTATTGTCCTATGGAGGCGGCGCAGCGCCATCCGCTTAGCCAGTCCGCCCAGGGCCAAGAGCAAAAGCGCTCTATAGCTCGTATGCATCGGGACAGACTTCAGGTGGTAGACCTGATTCGTCTGCTCGATTAGTCCGCCAGGGCTATGCCCCGCCGCGCCGCTCGGAGGCCCGCGCCACCAACGCGCGCCGAGGTAGCCTAGGTCAAGGTCCAGATGAACCGCCGGTGCCTTCTGCTAGTGGCCACGGGGCGTACACCGATTGACCTCCGAATTTCGGCCGTAGCGATTGCTGGCAGCCAAGCGGATATCGGCCGCTTACAGCTATTTGGTTTTCTATAGCCACTGTTGTAGCCAGAATCGAAATCCTTGGACTTAATCGACATCCTTGGAATACATGGAAAGCGAAAACCGCGAGCTGAATTCAATTGCCGGCTGATTCGTAAACAGCGGGTCAGCCGCGCCAGAGGGGTCGTATGGATCGGAATTTCGGCAGCGCAGATTAGCTGGTTTGCGACCTTGCCCCCTCGTCCTGCTTTCAGGCGGAGCCATACCTCTATCTAATGCTTTGCTAGGCGGCGGGACCGCTCGTCGCAGCTGGTCCAAATTCAGACTCGAATGTCGGTTTGCATCAGTTTCGGTAGTGATGAGACCGCTGAAGATCCGCCGGGGCACGTCCACGACTGATCTGCGGCCGATTCTGCGCAACTTCCTCGTCTGGCTGCCGTACCCGATACCGTGCCATCGCTATCGCGGCACCATCACCGCTGGTCGACGTGCAGATGGTTGTTGTTGTCGGGAAAGATCATGAGGGTGGTCCCAGCCGTCCGCATCGCCTTGAGTTGGGCCTTTAGCGCCTCGCTCTTCAAGAGGGTGTAGGCCGCGTCCGCCGTTTCCATGGCGGGCTTGCCATAGGCCTTGGTCTTGGCGTCATAGCTCGCCTTGTACAGGTGGACCGTGAACCTGACCAGGCCACCCGATACGTCGGCAGGCGCCGGCTTCGCGTTCTCGGCGGCTTCCATCGTGTCGATGTTCTTGTCGGCGGGAAAGAACTCTCCTTGGAACGGCATGCCGAGTCCATATGAGCCTTTGGGCAGGTCTTTGAGGATGGCGATGACGTCGTCAGCGGAGCCGTCGAAGTCTCTCTGGTTGATATCGATCGCCGAGGCCTTGCCGTGCGGGCCGGCGTCGGACCCGGTGCGAATGAAACTGCCGAGCTGAATCGGGTCCTTGGGCTTGGCCGGATCGTCGATCCAGCGATTGATCCGGGCAAGCGCAAGCGAGTGCATGGTCGCGAGTCCGCCAAAGATCGTCGCGTCTTTCGGGTCCGCGGTCCCGACTTTCTTGCCATCTCGGAGGTCCTCGAGGTTGCTCTGGGTTTTCATGCCGTCCGTGAAGGTGATGAAGCCCAGATCCTTCGCCTTGAGCAGCCATGTGGCAGTCCCGCTGTTC
>WNGI01006005.1_pt1 | contig 10999 bp, 11 predicted proteins | sample 5400621 | NCBI WGS metagenome assembly WNGI01 (sample SAMN13153374, study PRJNA577476) | soil metagenome | isolation source: 20 cm soil or saprolite under Garry oak tree replicate 1 | place: USA:California | collected 2016-06-15 | reverse complement strand
TCGAGCCAGGTATTCCGCAGTGGCCAGGATTTCCGAACGAGAAAAGGGAAGCTCTCAAGTGGTACGACAAGGGGCTCGGAAAAAAGGGCGATGGATTTTTTGCTGAGAGCTTCACGCACGTCGGCCAGTGGGGAACACACGTCGATCCGCCGGCACATTTCGCCCGTGGTTTGCGGACCTTGCGAACGGTAGATCAGATCAGCTTAAAGGAAATGATTCTGCCGCTCGTCGTCATCGACGTCCACGCAGAGGCGGCGGAAAACCCTGATTACACTCTTTCCCTGGAACGAATAAAGAAATGGGAAACTGAACATGGCACGATTCCACCCGGAGCATTTGTGGCACTGCGTACGGACTGGTCAAAACGTTGGCCGGATGGCGCGGCAATGCAGAACAAAGACGAGAAGGGCGTCGCGCATTATCCGGGCTGGAGTCTAACGGCGTTAAAATATCTTTATGAGGAGCGCAAAATCACGGCATCTGGCCACGAAACGATGGACACCGATCCGGGCTTCGCGGCGGCAAGAGATGATTATTCGCTCGAGAGCTACATCCTTGGAAGCAATCATTACCAGATCGAGTTGCTGACCAATCTGGATCAGGTGCCTGAAGCTGGTGCTCTCGTTGTGGTCAGTTTCCCGAAACCGAAAGGTGGCTCGGGTTTTCCCGCTCGCGTCTTCGCAATTCTGCCTGACGAACAAGCGACGGTCATCTGAGCGCGAATCCGCTACCGCCCCAACCCTTTGACGTTGCGGATACTGGTCGCGGCCGGAATAATCATCATTGCGGCCTGATCGTGAAAGCGATTCAGTGACTGGATTCGTCTGAGTATTAAATGGTCGATGTCGCAGAAGCAAGTAGTAACGGGATCATGCCAATCGCGTTCGAGGCGCCGTGGCGTTAGATCTACATGGTCGTTGCTGGCTACTAGCGAATTGACGTTCAAATAATTCACGACATAGTCTCCCGCCTTATGAGAAATCTCGTTCGCCTTTTGCTCTGTCTAGCACTCGTCGGTTTTGCAGTCGCGCGCGCCGTCACTCCCAGCAAGGAGTTGGCCGCCACAGCGAAGACGACGCAGAAAAAGCCGTCCGGGAAAAAGGCGGACGCCAAGACCCTGCTGCAGGATGCGAAGAAGGCGCTCGCCGCCATGGTCAAGGCTGCCCGTGCCGATAAAGGTCTTGATCCGAAAATACCGAAGAACAAACCGTTCTGGAAATCGGTCCACCTCGTCGCCAAAAATTTGAAGACAGCCGAGAAGGGTCTCGCGACCAAGAGCAACGACTTTTTCAAGGCAATCGCGGACGCGCGCGAAGCCGAGGAGCAAATGAAAGTCGATTGGCAGCTGACCGGTTCGAAGAACAAGAGCGTGATCGACAACGCCAAAAAACTCGGCCACGCCATTGCGCTTCTGCGCACCGATTTCTCGAAAGAAGCCGCGCGCAAAAAGAAAGGGGGCGAGCTGACTGCACAGGAGAAGGCACAGTTCGACAAGATTAAGGCCCAACAGAAAGAATTGCTCGCGAAGATCAAGAAGCTCGAAAAGGAAGCGCAAAAAGATAAAGCGCTCGAGAAAGGTCTGCATGAAATCCAGAAGCAGGCCAATCACATCCTAAAGGAGCCGGCCACGGTCGATGCCTATATCGCCACGCTTTATCTGCTTGATGTTCAGATCGGACTCGTCCGCGGCTATGAATACTATGTGGATAAAGATTGGCGCTCCGATTGGGTCGCGCTCGAAACCATCACGACAAATTACGAGACCAGTTATTCAGAATGGGAAACATCGGCTTCATACGAATGGGCATCGGTCGATATCAGTGCCGACATTTACGAAGGCGAAGATGTTGACGTGTCGGAATCAGTCTCCGACGAGGAAGTTAATAGCGAAGAGAGTTACGCGGAGAACGAGTCGTTCGACATGAGTGAGGCCGAAGAAGAGGAAGTTGCGGCCGAGGAAGACACCGATGAAGAAGTCGCATCGGACGATGAGGACAGCATGGAAGACGCGTCTGACGACGAAGGCGAAGACATGAGTGACGATGGTGGCGATGATGACGGCGGCGACGACGACGGAGGCGATGACGGTGGCGGAGATGATGGTGGCGGAGATGATGGGGAATAGATCGGCTCGATCTTTGTCGGCAGCGCCCATCGCGAATTGATTACCAATGGCAAAAAGAGCGAGACCGCGGAGGTCATTAGCTCTCGCTGACCTTTGATCACCGTGTCGTAAACGGTGCGGGTGCGGCAAATTTTGTTCACGGAATCAAAGAGCAAATCGCACCAGCGCAACAAATTAGAAAAGATTCTGCTTGCAGCGAACCTTGGACTCGTTAACCGTGCGCTTCAATACCTAACCACCATGACATCAATCTTCTCTTCTAATTTTGTATTGGCCGTCTGGATGAAAACCGGCTTGCTCGCGCAAGTCACATCGGAAACGGAAACGACCACCACCGCCGCTCCAACTATCAGTCCGATCCTCATGATCATCTGGTTGGCGGTCGTCGTCCTGATGATTGCGTCGATGTGGAAGATTTTCACCAAAGCGGGTCAGCCCGGTTGGGCCAGCCTTATCCCCATCTATAACATATACGTTTGGTGCAAAATCGTGGGTCGACCCGGCTGGTGGGTGCTTTTGTTTTTCATTCCATTCGTCAATTTCGTGATCGCGATCATTCTTGGTATTGATCTGGCGAAGAGTTTTGGCAAAGGCGTAGGATTCGGGATTGGAATTATCCTGTTAGGGATCATTTTCCTGCCGATCCTGGCGTTTAGCGGAGCGACTTATCAAGGTCCATCGGCAGGCGCCGCGAGCTAAAGAAACAACCACTAAAGTAGAGGCGATTGCTGGCCGCGCCGGCTCGTCGCGCCGGAGAGGCATAGGCGGAAGCCTTGGACGAAGGCGGGACCCCAATCGCCATGGTCCCGCACCTCGGGAGTGAACCGCCGCTACCTCATGCCCGCGCAAAACGCGCCGTCAGAGAGTCCATTTCGGCGCACGTTTTTCGTTAAACGCAGCGATGCCTTCCCGCGCTTCGGCAGATTCACGAGCTTGCATATGATGTTTCAGTGCCAGCTCGATATCTTCTTTCACTGACCGGCCAGAGAGTTCGCCTAGCAAACGTTTAGTCTGAGCCAGCACACTGGGCGCGCCTTGTAGAACAGAATCACAGAATTTTCCCGCTTCGCTCATCAGATCGTTAGGCGCAACGACCCGATTAACCAGACCGATCTCACGCGCCCGTTGCGCATCGATCAACTCCCCGCCTAACAATAGTTCTCGGACCTCGCGCTCGCGCACCTGGCGGAGCAGGAAGGGCATGACCAGACCGGCCACCAGACCGCGACGGACCTCGGGATAACCGATTTTGGTTCCCTCAGCCGCGACGACAAAATCGCAGGCCGACATAATTCCGGCGCCGCCTGCCACAGCCGCGCCGTGCACCGCCGCAATTGTAATCAACCGCGTTTGGCTGAGCGCAATCAGCGTTTTTGCGACCATGTCCGCGGTAGCGTGCGCTTTTCGAGGGTCAGCAGCTGCTTTCAAATCCAGACCTGTGCAAAAGGCCGCACCTGCTCCTCGCAAAATAAGCACGCGTTCGTGCGGTTCGTCGGAAGCGACTTTAATGGCAGCAGCGAGCTCCGCCAACAGCTCAATCGTTAGGGCATTGCGTCGCTCCGGTCGATTGAGTGTAACGACTGCGATTTTCGGACTTTGTTTTTCGATAAGTATGACAGGCATAGAGATGATTTTGGATTCACCCTGATTGTAGCGAGGCAAACGTCGGGCTTCTGAGCTATTGTGCCAGTAACTTCGCATGATGGAATCCGTCAAGCTCATCGAGTGCCCGCGCGACGCCTGGCAGGGACTGAAGCGTCAGATTCCCACTGAGCGGAAGGTTGAATACCTGCGCGGACTCGCAGCTGCAGGCTTCCGCCACATCGACGCGGTGAGCTTCGTCTCGCCTAAAGCTGTGCCGCAGATGGCGGACAGCGAAAAGGTGCTCGAGCAACTCGGACCGCTCAAGGAGGTCGAGATCATCGGCATTGTCGTTAACGAAAAAGGCGCGGAGCGTGCGATCGCGACAGGAGGCGTGAGTACGCTCGGCTATCCCTGCTCGATCTCGGAGACGTTCCTGCGCAGAAACCAGGCCCAATCGCCGGAGGAGAATCAGGCGGTGTTGAAGAGGATTATGGACCGGGCACATGAAGCCGGCCTGCGAATGGTCGCGTACATTTCAATGGCGTTCGGTAATCCTTACGGCGATTGCTGGAGTGAAGAGAAAGTTGCGGAAGTCGCAAAAATCATTGCGGACATGGGCATCAACTCCGTCTCAATCGCGGACACTGTCGGAGCGGCCGGGCCGGAACTGGTTCATCGCGTCGTGGCGGCGGTTCTGCGCGACTGCGGTGAATGCGAGGTGGGCGTTCACATGCATAGCACGCGCGCGGGAGCAACGGCGAAAGTCCTTGCCGCTTACGATGCCGGGTGCCGCCGTTTCGATGCCGCCATTGGCGGACTTGGCGGTTGTCCTTTCGCGCAAGATGAGCTCGTCGGAAATGTGCCGACCGAAGAAGTTTTGCGTGCATTGCACGAGCGCGGAGTGAAGTTGCCGGTGGAGGGCAGGCTCTCGGCGGTCGCAGCCATGAACGCCGCAATCAGCAACGACTTTTCGGCTGATGAAGCGCAGTCTGACTAAACTTGAATAACGCCGGTATGAAAACGCGCTCTCGGCATGGGCCGGGAGACGTATTGCAGCAGCTGAATGAGAACATCACGCGTCTCATGGGGTTGAATGATAGCGTCGACCCAACCGCGCGCGGCGCCGTAACGGATGTCCGTCTGCTCTTCGTAATTCTGTTTCACTTTTTTGCGCAGCTCTTCGAGTTCTTCCGCTGTCGCTTTTCCATCGCGTTCCCGTGCACGCGCCAGCACCGAAAAAATCGTGTCCGACGCTTGCGTGGCACCCATAACGGCATAACGGGCGCTAGGCCACGCCACGATGAATCGAGGATCGTAGGCCTTACCGCACATGGCATAATTTCCGGCGCCGAAGGAACCGCCAACCACAACCGTAAGTTTGGGCACCACTGAATTGCTGAGCGCGTTCACAAGCTTGGCACCGCTGCGAATAATTCCGCTTTGTTCCGCGTCGCGTCCCACCATGAAGCCGGTCACGTCCTGAAAAAAAATGATCGGCAAGCCCATTTGATTACAATCCATGATAAAGCGCGCGGCTTTATCAGCGCTGTCGGAATAAATAACGCCGCCCATCTGAATCCCCTCTTTTTTTGTGCGAACTTGCAATCGCTGGTTTGCCACCACACCAACAGCGCGGCCGCCCATGCGGACGTAAGCAGTCACCAGCGTTTTACCGTAATCGGCCTTGTATTCATCCATCGAGTTTGCATCAATAATGCAGGCCAGGAGATCGCGTGAATCGTACTGCTGGTGTCCGTCAAGACTAACAAGATCATATACTCTATCGGGATCTTTTGCGGGATGATCCAAAGCGCTCTTGTCAGTCCTGGGTTGTTGAGGCGGTCCGGCTTCGGGCAGGAGTGAAACGAGCGAGCGCAGCCGTTTCAAGCACGATTCATCGTCTTTTTCATAAAAGTCGACCGTACCGCTAATCTCCGCATGCATGCGTGCGCCGCCGAGTTCTTCCGCATCCACCATCTGCCCAATGGCAGCCTTGACCAGCGAAGGCCCAGCCAAATACAGACCGCTACCTTCGGTCATCAAAATTTTGTCACATAAAACGGGCAAATATGCTCCCCCCGCAACGCAGTTACCCATGATGGCGGCAAATTGCGGAATCCCAGCCGCTGAAATGACGGAATTATTTCGAAAAATGCGGCCGAAGTCGTCTTCATCAGGAAAAATTTCATCCTGCATCGGGAGGAAAACACCGGCGGAATCAACGAGATAAATGATCGGCAAATTGCATTCAAAACCGATCCTTTGTGCGCGCAATAGCTTCTTGACGGTTTGAGGAAAGAAGGCGCCGGCCTTTACGGTGGCGTCGTTGGCAATGATCATGCACGGCACGCCGGCCACTTCTCCGATTCCAGCCACTGTCCCGGCAGCGGCGATGTTACCCCACTCTTGGTACATTTTGTAGGCGGCCCAGAGCCCGATTTCAAAGAACGGCGAACTCCGGTCGATGAGATTGGCGATGCGTTCGCGCGCGGGCAATCGCCCCAGTTTGCGTTGCCGTTCCAATCCGGCTTTGCCGCCGCCTTCGCGCAAAATGGCTTCTTCCCGCAAGATCCCGGCAGAGCGATCGCGCAGCGTTTCAGGAGATTTGGACGAGCGGGACATGTGGCAAAGGAGGCTTAATCTCGAGGTTTCCCGGAATCAAGAATTGCAGCGGCGGCATCGGCCGCCGAATAAACAAAATAGGCGTTCGCCGCGCTGAACGCCTCCACAATAAACCTAGTAAATGTCCGCTTCCGAGGGATAACCGGAATCCGCGCGGATTGAGCGCAAGCGAGCGCGGCTTCCGCGCTCTGAGGTGGGCCGATTGATCTGTTCGACGGCAAGCTTTACCAGAAAAGGAACCGCGGCGAGCACGCCAATCGATATCAAGGCAACGCCCGCGCCCTGCCGGAATGGGCGTTTGATCTTGTCGGCCATCAACATTCCAATTCCGAGGCCAAAGGCAGTGCGGGCCAGCACGAGCAAAGTATCAAGCGGAATCGGTTCGCCGGTTTTTAGCATGGATATCGGAAGCGACATCGCCTACCCTATACGTCTCGTTTTGAAAAAGGAAACGGGAATCTTCGCGGGCTGAAGAATCCGCCCGACACTGCGACATGGCCAATCCCATATATGCCCTCGTCATCGCCGGCGGCAGCGGTGAACGTTTCTGGCCCTTGAGTCGTCGCGCCCGTCCCAAGCAATTGCTTCGCCTTGTCTCAGAAAAAGCACTCCTGGAGGAGACGGTAGCGCGAATTGATGGCTGGGTGCCGCAGGACCGTATTCTTATCCTGACCAACATCGAGCAAGAAGCCGCGGTTCGTGATTTGCTGAAAGATTTTCCAAAAGAAAATATCCTGGCCGAGCCAGTGAAACGAGACACGGCCGCAGCGATTGCATTAGGCGCGGGATGGGTGGCGCTACGCGATCATACCGCCACGATGATTGTTCTTCCGGCCGACCATCTCATTAGCAATCGCGAGGCATTTCAGAAAACAATGGCCTTGGCGGCGACGGCAGCGGAAGAAACGGGCGGACTGGTAACAATCGGGATAAAACCAACCTGGGCTTGTCCGGGCTTTGGCTACATTGAACAAGGCGAACCGATCCATTTACGGACTCGTGCCGACAATGGCGCGGTCCATCGCGTTTTACGTTTTCGTGAAAAACCAAACACCGATTTGGCCGAGTCTTTTTTGCGCAAAGGCCACTTCCGATGGAATGCGGGAATGTTTGTTTGGTCGGTGCCGACGGTTTTGAGTGAGTTTAACCGACACGCTCCTGAATTGGCCGATTTCATCTCGCAGCTTCGTGCGCCGGGCCAATTCGAAAAGGTGTTACGCGACCGCTTCAGCAAACTTCCGCGGGTTTCATTCGATTATGCGATCCTGGAAAAGGCGGATCGCGTCCTGGTGGTGGAAGCGAGTTTTGATTGGGACGACGTCGGTAGCTGGCGGTCGGTGGCTAAATATTTCAAGAGCGACGAGCATGAGAATGCCGCTAATTGTGCGCTGACTGCGGTTGATGCGACTAACAACATTGTCTTCGATCACACCGGGGCCAATGTCGCACTGCTCGGCGTGCACAATCTTGTTGTAGTGCGAACGACTGATGCAATTTTGGTCTGTCACCGCCATCAAGCCGAGAAGATTAAAAATCTGATCAGCAAACTTCCGCCGGAGTTGCAATAGCCCTGGTCGCGGGCATGAATCCGATTTTGGGAGTCGATTTCGGCCGCGCCCGCATCGGTCTGGCCATTTCCGACGAGTTGCGATTGCTCGCTCACCCGCTGGCAACGATTCCTTTCGGAGAGGATGCGATCGGCCGGATCGCCGGGCTTGTTCAAGAAAGGAAGATCGATCGCGTCGTAGTTGGCGTGCCCAAGTTGATGAGCGGAAAAATGGGAGCAGCGGCTGATGAGGTCCTTCGTTTCGTCAAAAAGCTTCGGGCGACTCTGCCGTGCCAAGTGGTGACCTGGGATGAAAGATTAACCACTGTTGCCGCCCAGCGCGCGTTGCAAGAGAGCGGAAAGAAAACGCGCCAGTCTCGAGCCTATATCGACCAAGTGGCAGCACAAATAATCTTGCAAGGTTATCTCGATCGAGCCCAGGCATTGGGATCCGGCCCTGAAACGCCAACCTGAGGCAATGTCGCAGCGGCTAAAGCTCATCGTCGCCTACGACGGAACTCCGTTTGCCGGTTGGCAGAGTCAGTCGCACCGCAACACCATTCAGGATCATCTCGAGCGCGCATTTAAACACATCAGCGGCGAGCGCATTTGCCTGCATGGAGCCGGCCGAACCGACGCTGGCGTGCACGCCCTGGCACAATGTGCACATGCAGATGTTTCCAGTCGCAAACTAACACCGCAGCGCTGGACGACGGCATTGAACGCCTTATTGCCTCCGACTATTCGTGTTCTGCGCTCTCAACGCGTGCCTGAAAGTTTTCACGCGCGCTTTTCCGCCAAAAGAAAAATTTATCGCTACCGGATCTGGTCGGCTTCGGTCCTGCCGCCTCTCGAGTACAAACGGGCGTGGCATGTCAGTGCTCCAATTGATTTGTCTATCGTTAAGTCCGCTGCTAACCGATTCGTCGGCCGGCATGATTTTGCCGGATTCGCCGCCAGTCGCGGCCAGGTGGAGAAAGACACTGTCCGAACGATTCACTCGATTACCGTCCGTCGGCAGGGTCCTTGCCTGACGATCGATTTCGACGGCGATGGATTTCTCTACAAGATGGTCCGCTTGATTGTCGGCACGATTGTTCGGTGCGCCACCGGCCAGCGAAAAGTGGACGACATTGCCAAAATGTTCACTTCGGGACGAACGCATAAGGGGCGCTTGGTTGCGCCTGCACACGGGCTATTTCTGCTGCGTGTCCGGTACTAAGTTTGCTCTGTAGGTCTCCCCGATTGGCGGGGGGACTTAGGCAGATCGGATTGGCAAAGTACCTGCTTTCTAATAATTATAATGCGCGACTCCCAAGGGGCTATTACACCTGCGCCACACCCAAAGAGGCCATCTCTGTTTCGGGGCGCCGCTAACTGGCTGTTTAGTCAGCGACATTTCCGCTTTAAACTGTTTTCCGGAACGGCTGCGGGCGTTCTCGTCATCGCCCTGTTGGCCGGCATTTTCCTCTATGTCACTCTGCGCAATCATCAGCAGGAGGTGCTTCGTTCGCATACTATCGATGTCATTCGTCTAAGCAGTTTGATTGAGAATGATATTGCGTCATTGGAAACCGGCCACCGTGGATTCTTACTTACAGGCGATAAAAATTATATCGCTCCTTTCGACCAACGGCATGATTTGATCCGCCGCCGACTAGACGACTTAACCTCGCTGATCAGCGACAACCCGAAGCAAGCAAAGCGTGTCATGCGGGTCCAGGAAGTCGTTCAGAAATGGCTTTCTACTGTGGCCCTCCCTGAGATTAATGCGCGCCAGTCGAATTCCGCGGCAACGAATCCCCCGGTCACCGAAAATGGCTCGGAGAGCGCCTCCGGGACACTGGGCAATTCCGTGCTCGATCAAGCGCGCGAGATTCTGCAATCACTCCAGGACGAGGAACAGATAATTCTCAACCAACGAATGGTGGAACAGGAATGGGCGAGCCAATCGACCGAGATTCTAGATTTTCTGCCAAAACTGGAGCGGGCCGTGTTGGAAATGGAGAAAGAAAAGGGAGGTTATCTCCTGACCGGCCAAACAAGTTTCATCGAAGCGTATCGAGGCGCGGTGACGGATTTTTACACTTACAATGGTTATCTCTCAATCCTGGTGGCCAATACACCAAGGCAGGCGGAGTTACTCGCCAATATCCGCGCGAATGTCGAAGGTTGGATTAACAGCTCCGCCACGCCGGCCATAGAGGCGAAGCGCGCCGGCAAAGACGTGGCTCACCTGGTCGCCGTCGATAACGGAGAGACCCTGATGGCTGACATTCGCCAAATGCTGGCGGGCTTTGAGAAAAATGAGGTCAACGCCTACGAAATGCGAACCGCGGCCGCGACGCGTGAACGAATCATTAAGACATCGGTACTGGGTGTTTTGGCACTTTTTGCCGTCTCCCTTCTCGTGATTTCCAATAGCTACAGTTTCGTTCTTGTGCGCCAGCATCTCTCGAAACTCAAAGGCGCCGAGACCCACATTCGCTCGATCATCGACAACATCCTCGATGCCATGATTACGGTGGATGCCAATGGGATGATCTGTTCAATCAATCCAGCAGCCGAAAAAATGTTCGGCTACAGCGGGAGCGAATTGGTTGGTCATAAACTTTCCAAGCTCGTGCCGAAATGGTATGCCAATCAGCCGGACGCAAAACCGGTGGCGTGGGCCTGGGAGCAAATAGCCAAACAAACTGGCAACACCATCTTAGCCTTGGGACGAACGCGTCAGCTGGTTAGCTTTTCCACCGAAATGTCGCTTAGTGAAATGGAGGTCAACCAACAAAAGCTTTACGTCGCCATGGTGCGCGATGTCACCGAGCGTCAACGTTTCGAAAAAGATCTCGCGGCGGAGAAAGAAAGCCTCGCCGTCACGCTCCGCTCCATCGGTGACGGTGTTATCACAACCGACCTCCAGGGAAAGATCATTATGATTAACAGCGAGGGCGAGCGATTAACCGGCTGGCCCTCCCGTGAAGCTATTGGCCAGCCCCTGAAGTCTGTTTTCAACATCACCATCGACGTGGCCGCACAGGCGCGGACGCAGAAAAGCGGCTACCGAAATGAAGCCCAATCAATCCTGGTCAGCCTTCCGGAAAGCGCCACCCTCACTTCTCGCG
>WNGI01006004.1_pt1 | contig 10999 bp, 9 predicted proteins | sample 5400621 | NCBI WGS metagenome assembly WNGI01 (sample SAMN13153374, study PRJNA577476) | soil metagenome | isolation source: 20 cm soil or saprolite under Garry oak tree replicate 1 | place: USA:California | collected 2016-06-15 | reverse complement strand
ACGTCAATCGCTATCCAGCGACGGGGACGGTCGAGCTGGTGCGGTACAATCCCGGCCGGTTCCTGCACGCGGCGTCCGACAAGGCCAGTCTCGAAAACGAGCAGGCGTCGGTCGGGCTGCGCGGCGCGCGCGGCCCGCTACTCGTGCGCCAGATCGCGGGGCTGATCGCGCGGCGTATCGTGACCGACGGCGCGGCCGGCGCTCGCGCGATGCAGGGCGCCCGGATGGGGATGATCCGGTTCGGCTCGCGCGTGGATGTGTTCGTGCCCGCCGCGGCCCGATCGACGGTCCGGGTGGCCGTGGGCGACCGCGTGCAGGCTGGGGCGACGGTATTGGCGGAGTACGCCCAGTGAAGCCATTCCCCCGCCCCAGCATGCGGCGCGTCGTGATCGTCGTACCGAGCCTGTTCACGCTGTTCAATCTGTTTTTCGGCATCTGGTCCATGGTGCTGGCGTCCCGCGGCGAGTTCTATCGGGCCGGCTGGTACATCTTCTTCGCCGGTGTCCTCGACGCGCTCGACGGGCGGGTGGCGCGGCTGTCGCGCACCGGCACGCGGTTCGGCGCGGAGCTCGACAGCCTGGTGGACGTGGTGAGCTTCGGTGTGGCCCCGGCGTTTCTCATCTACCAGCTCGAGTTCGCCACGGCCGGCCAGGCGGAGTGGATTTTCTGCTACTTCTACGTCATGGCGGCCGCTATCCGGCTGGCCCGCTTCAACATCACCCAGGCTGGTCGGGCCAAACGCTATTTCATCGGCCTGCCATCGCCGGCCGCGGGCATGACGCTGGCCACCTTCTTTCCGTTCACCACCACGGAGCTGTATCAGCACCTGTTCCGGTTCTTGCCGCGCCACCACCTGATGCAGCTGCTGATCATCGTGATCACCATCCTCATGGTGAGCAACGTGCGCTACGCGACGCTCCCGCGGGCGGGCCTGCGCACGCTCAAGGGGCTCTTGGGGCTCGCGACCATCCTGTTTATCCTCATCTTCGGCATCCTCGAGCACGACGCGTTCTTCTTCCCTCTGGGGATCACGTACATGGTGTACGGCATCCTGCGCGCGACGCTGCTCGGCTTCTTCTTCGAGGAGGACGACGACGAAACCGACATCGCGGGCCCGATCGTGATCGCCGACAACGGCGCGGTGGCCGAGGTGTTCGGGCCGCCGCCGCGCGGGATCGCCCCGCGGGAGCGAGAGGGGGGCGGCCAGGGATGAGCGCGTTCCGTGTCGAGGTGCGCGTCATGCCGCGCGCCGCCCTGCTCGACCCCCAGGGCCAGGCCGTGGAGCACGCCCTGCACGCCCTGGGCTTCGGCGAAGTCGCCCGCGTGCGGATGGGCAAGCACCTGGTGCTCGAGGTCAAGGCGGCGTCGCGCGATGAAGCCCTGGTCCGCGCGCGGGCGATGTGCGATCGGCTGCTCGCGAACCCGGTCACCGAGGACTACGATCTAGCCGTGGACGGAGGGGCCGCTCGATGAAACGCGTCGCGGTCATCGTGTTTCCCGGATCCAACTGCGATGCGGAAACGCTTGCGGCGGCGCACGCAGCGGGCTCCGACGCCTACTTCGTATGGCATCGCGACACCGATCTGCGGCAGGCCGACGTGGTGATCCTCCCGGGCGGCTTCAGCTACGGCGACTATTTGCGCTCCGGCGCGATCGCCCGGTTCTCGGAGGTCATGGGCGCCGTGACCGAGCACGCGCGCGCCGGTGGTGCGGTGCTCGGCATCTGCAACGGCTTTCAGATCCTGTGCGAGGCGGGGCTCCTGCCGGGTGGCTTGATGCGCAATGCCCGGCTGCGGTTCCTGTCCCGGCCGGTGTGGGTGCGGGTGGAGCAGCCGGACACGCCGTTCACCTGCCTCTACGAAAAAGGTGAGGTGCTCGAGGTCCCGGTGGCGCACGGCGACGGGCGGTATGTCGTGGATTCCCGCACGGCCGCCGAGCTCGAGGCCACGGACGGTATCGTGTGGCGTTACGTGCGGGACAATCCGAACGGCTCGGTCAACGAGATTGCTGGCGTGACGAACGCCGGCCGCAACGTGGTGGGGATCATGCCGCACCCGGAGCGCCGCGACGCGCCGGCCTTGGGCGGCCAGGACGGGGCCCGCGTCTTTCACTCGATGGAGGCTCGACATGCGACGCAGCACGCTGCTGATGTGCGCGCTGTTGACGATCGCCACCTCAGGGTGTAAGCAGATCAACGAGCAGGTGCAGAAGATAAAGGACAAGATCGCGGCGGCGCGGCAGCGCACGCGGCCGGGGCAACCGGCCCAGCCTGCGCCCGGCACGCCGCCGCCTGCCCCGCCGCAGGACGTCGCTGCGACGCCTCCACCCAAGCCGCCCCGACAGGCGCCCGCGGTGCCGCTCCCCGCGCGCGACGTCCCGTACAACTCGCCCGACACCGGCACCATCGCCCCGGGCATGAGCGAGCGGGAGATCTACTCCCTGTGGGGGCCGCCCAACGCCGTTCGCCGTCAGGCGGATATGACGTACCTCTACTATCCGAACGGCTGCGAATACACCTGCGGCACGGCGGATGTGGTGTTCCTCCAGAACGGCCAGGTGGTCGATGCGGTGCTGCGCTGGCCGGGGCATGGCTACAGTGGGCAGTCGTCCTCGCCGTTCGCCACGCCGCCGCACGGCCCGGGGCGCTCGGGCGGCGACACGCTCACGGTGCGACCACCTTCGACGCCTTGAGGCCGATGCCCGACAAGCCCAGCAGGAACGAAGACGAATACTTCGCCAAGCGGGATGCCGAACTGCTGCGGCAGCAGCGCGCCAGCGTGCAGAAAACCGCCGCCGCAGCTGAGCGGCGCTCGCACCACATGAAGTGCCCGAAATGCGGGTACGATCTGATCACCGGGGAGTGGCACGGCATCCAGATCGATCAGTGCACGCACTGCCACGGGATATGGTTCGACGCGGGCGAGGCGGAGAGCGTGCTCGCGCATCCTGAGCCGAACATCATGGGGCGCGTGTTCCGTGCCCTGCTCCGAGGTGTCTCCGGGGCCAAGGCGTCCGACGCGTGACGCGGGGCCCCCGCCCCCCCCGCCCCCCGACGCCGTTCGCGGGCGACCCCGCCGTCACGCCGCAGCTGGTCCGCGAGCACAATCTCACCGACACCGAGTACGAGCGGATCACGACGCTGCTCCGGCGGACGCCCACGTTCGCCGAGCTGGGTGTCTTCTCCGCGCTGTGGAGCGAGCACTGCTCGTACAAGCACTCGCGGCCGGTGCTGAAGGCGTTCCCCACCACGGGGCCCCAGGTCGTGCAGGGGCCGGGTGAAAATGCCGGCGTGCTGCGCCTCCCCGAGGGGTGGGCCGTGGCGTTCAAGATCGAATCCCACAACCATCCATCGGCGGTCGAGCCTTACCAGGGAGCGGCCACCGGCGTCGGCGGGATCCTGCGGGATGTGTTCACCATGGGCGCCCGACCGGTCGCGGTCCTGAACAGCCTCCGCTTCGGCCCGCTCGACGAGGCGCGCAATCGCTATCTCTTCGCCGGCGTGGTGAAGGGCGTGGGCGACTACGGCAACTGTGTGGGTATTCCGACGCTGGGTGGTGAGGTCGACTTCGGTCCGAGCTATGGCGGCAACCCGCTGGTGAATGCGATGTGCGTCGGCCTCCTCAAGGAACGGGACTTGATCAAGGCGGCGGCGCGCGGCGTGGGCAACGTGCTGTTGGTCGTGGGCTCGCGCACCGGCCGCGACGGCATCCACGGCGCGTCGTTCGCCTCCGAAGAGCTGACGCACGAGAGCGAGCGGCGCAGGCCCCAGGTCCAGGTGGGCGATCCGTTCACGGAGAAGCTGTTGCTCGAGGCCAGTCTCGCGCTGATCGCCTCGGGGCTTATCGTCGCCATCCAGGACATGGGCGCGGCCGGGCTCACCTCCTCGTCCGTCGAGATGGCTGCGAAAGGCGGCGTCGGAGTGGAGATCGATCTGGCGCTCGTGCCCACGCGCGAGCCGGGCATGACACCGTACGAAATCCTCCTGTCCGAGTCGCAGGAGCGCATGCTGGTGGTCGCGCGGCCCGACCGGATCGCGCAGGTACGGGCGATCGCTGAAAAGTGGGATCTCACCGCTACGCCGATCGGCCACGTGACGGACGACGGGATGTACCGCGCCACGTGGGGCGACCAGGTGGTGGTGGAGATCCCTGGACAGCGCTTGATCGACGACTGCCCGGTCTATACGCCCGAAGCCCGCGAGGATGAAGCGATCGCTCGGTTGCGCACGGAGGGTCCCGCTCCCCGCTCCCCGCTCCCTGCTCCTGCTGAGGTGCTCCTCCAGCTCCTCGACCATCCTCCGATCGCTTCCAAACATTGGGTCTACGAGCAGTACGACTCGACGGTCCAGGCGGGCACCGTGATCGGCCCGGGGGGCGACGCTGGCGTGATTCGGGTTCGCCACGCGGAGTTCGGCCTGGCCGTAACGGTGGACTGCAACAACCGCTACGTCCTGCTGGACCCGTACGAAGGCGGCAAGGCGGTCGTGGCGGAGGCGGCTCGCAACGTCGCCTGCACCGGCGCCCGGCCACTGGGCATCACCGATTGCCTGAATTTCGGGAATCCCGAACGAGCGTCGGTGTTTTACCAGTTCCGGGAGAGCTGTCGCGGCATCGCCGACGCCTGCCGGGCGCTGGACACACCGGTGACCGGTGGCAATGTCTCCTTCTACAACGAGAGCCCAGCCGGCGCGGTGGATCCCACGCCGGTGGTGGGCATGGTCGGCCTCTTGTCGCGCGCGGACCGCGCTGTGCCGAGCCACGCCCGCGCGGCGGGCGACGGCGTGCTCGTGTTGGGCGAGACACGAGTCGAGCTGGGTGCGTCCCAGCTGTGGGAGGTGCTGCACGGCTTCGTGGGCGGGCAGCCGCCGCGAGTGGACCTGGCGGCTGAGCGGCGGCTGGTGGACTACCTCGTCGCGGCGGCGGAGCGCGGCCTGCTCCAGTCTGCGCACGACTGCTCGCACGGCGGCCTCGGAATCGCGCTCGCCGAAGTTGCCATGGGCGGTCCTTACGACGAGACGGGATTCGGTCTCGACATCGATCTCACCACGTACGGCTTGGGGCTGGCGGCTGTCGATCTCCTGTTCAGCGAGTCTCAGGGGCGAGCCGTTGTCACGTGCGCGCCGGAGCGCGCGACCGCGGTAGCGGCCCTGGCGCAGGAGCTGGGTGTGCCGGCGCAGCGGGTCGGAGCCGTAGCGCAGCGTGGCGGCGCGGTGCGCCTGCGGTTGCGCGACGCGACCATCGAGCACCCCGTCGAGCGTCTCAGACAGGTATATTTCTCGAGCGTATCCCGACGCATGGGAGATTGACGGACAGATGTGCGGCATCATCGGCGTCACCGGCGTTCCCGACGCAGCTCGCGTCGCCTACCTCGGCCTCTACAGCCTGCAGCATCGGGGCCAGGAGTCCGGGGGGATGGTGGCGGTGGATGGGGAAGGTGTGGCGCGATCCCACCGCGGCATGGGCCTGGTCTCGGACATCTTCAACGAGCGAGTCCTGAGCGATCTGCCAGGAGACGTCGCGATCGGTCACACCCGCTACTCCACCGCCGGCACCTCCGTCCTCGCCAACGCCCAACCGATGCTCGCCCGCTACCGCGAAGGACCGCTGGCGCTCGCCCACAACGGGAACTTGACGAACGCGGTGCAGCTGCGGTCCGACCTCGTCGCCAAGGGCTCGCTGTTCCAGAGCTCCTCGGACAGCGAGGTGCTGGTGCACCTGATCGCCCGCTCCGAGGCCCGGGAGCCGGAGGACCAGCTACTGGATGCGCTCGAGCGGGTGGAAGGCGCCTACTCGCTCCTCATTACCGTCGGACGCACGCTGTATGCCATCGTCGACCCGCGCGGTTTTCGACCGCTGGTGCTGGGCCGCCTGGGGCACGGCTGGGTGGTGGCGTCCGAGACGTGCGCGCTCGACATCACCGGAGCGACGCCGGTGCGGGAGCTCGAGCCCGGGGACTTCGTGCGCATTCAGGGGGGCGAGGTGGATCAGCTTCCCCGCCTGCCCGCGCGGCCGCGGCGCCGCTGCGTGTTCGAGCTGGTCTACTTCTCGCGCCCCGACAGCACGGTGTTTCATCGTTCGGTGGACCGGGTCCGTCGGGCGCTGGGGCACGAGCTCGCCCGCGAGCACCCGGCGCCCGGCGCGGACTGCGTGTTCTCGGTCCCGGACTCGTCCAACGCCATGGCGCTCGGGTTCTCCGAGGAATCGGGGATCAAGCTCGAGCACGCGCTGATCCGCAATCACTATGTCGGCCGCACGTTCATCCATCCCGCGCAGGCCGGCCGTATGGCCAAGGTCAAGATCAAGTTCAATCCCGTGCGCGAAGTGTTGCAGGGGAAGAAGGTGGTGGTCGTGGACGACTCGATCGTCCGGGGCACGACCAGCCGGGCGCTGGTGCAGCTGATCCGTCAGGCGGGTGCGGCCGAGGTGCACCTCCGCGTCGCCTCGCCGCCCATTACCGGCCCGTGCTACTACGGGATCGACACGCCGAGCAAGCAGGAGCTGATCGCGTCGAGTAACAGCGTCGAGCAGATCCGTGAGCACCTGGGCGTCGACACGCTTGGCTATCTCACGCTGGACGGGATGCTGCGGGCCGCGGGCGGCGATCCGGCCGACTTCTGTCACGCCTGTTTCTCGGGCGAGTATCCCACCGACATTCCCGAGGATCTCGAGCGCGCCCGCAACGCCGCCCCGCTCCTCGCCGCCATCCCCAGTTGATCCGCCGTGCCGGCGCTCGAGCGGTGGGTGTATTCCTTCGGCGAAGGTCGCGCCGACGGCTCGGCGGCCATGCGCGACATCCTGGGCGGCAAGGGAGCGGGACTCGCCGAGATGGCGAACCTGGGTCTCCCCGTCCCCCCGGGGTTCACCATCTCCGCCAAGCTGTGCATCACCTACCTCGAGCAGGGCACCTTCCCCGACGATTTGCGTGAAGAAGTCGATCGCCAACTGAAGCAGCTGGAGCGAGCGTCCAAGAAGCGGTTCGGGGACGCGGGCAATCCCCTGCTCGTCTCGGTGCGCTCGGGCGCCGCGGTGTCGATGCCGGGGATGATGGAAACGATTCTCAACCTGGGGCTGAACGATGAGACCGTGCAGGGGCTCATCGCCGGCTCGAACAACCCTCGGTTTGCCTACGATTCGTATCGTCGCTTCGTCCAGATGTACGGCGACGTGGTGTTCGACCTCGGCAAAGAGCCGTTCGCGGAGGTGCTGGAGGAGTGCAAGCACCGCCGCAAGGTGCAGCGGGACATCGATCTCCCGGCCGACGATTTGCAGGCGGTGGTGCGGGAGTTCAAGTCCATCATCCAAGCGAAATGCGGCCTTCCCTTCCCCGAGGATCCCACCACGCAGTTGTGGGGGGCGATCGCGGCGGTGTTCAAGAGCTGGCGCACGCGCCGGGCCGTGGATTACCGCCGGGTGCACGGCATCCCTGACGACCTGGGTACCGCCGTCAGCGTGGTCGCGATGGTGTACGGCAACATGGGGGACGATTCCGGGACGGGGGTGGCCTTCACGCGGGACTGCAGCACGGGCGAAGCGGTGCTCAACGGCGACGTCCTCACCAACGCGCAGGGCGAGGACGTCGTCTCGGGGGCGCGTACTCCCGAGCCGCTCGCGAAGCTGAAGCGCGGCAAGCTCGCGAAGGTGTACCGCGAGCTCGAGCAGATCGCCGACACGCTCGAACATCACTTCCGGGACGTACAGGACATCGAGTTCACGTTCGAGCACGGCAAGCTGTACCTGCTGCAGACACGCCGCGCGCAGCGCGCTGGGCTCGCGGCGGTGCGCACCGCCGTGGAGATGGTGGAGGAGGGACTGATCACGCCGGGTGAGGCGGTGCAACGCGTCCCACCTCAGGACCTAGACCAGCTGTTCCATCCGATGGTCGACCCGCGGGCGGCCGTCACCCTGGTGGCGAAAGGTCTCCCGGCCTCGCCCGGGGCGGCGACGGGCGAGGCGGTGTTCGACGCGGACGAGGCAGAGGCGCTGGCCCATGAGGGCCGCAAAGTCGTCCTCATCCGGCCGGAAACCTCCCCCGAGGATTTCCACGGGATCGTGGCGGCGCAGGCCGTCGTCACCGCGCGCGGCGGCATGACGAGCCACGCGGCGGTGGTCGCCCGGGGCATGGGGAAGACCTGCGTCGTGGGAGCGAAGGACATCGAGGTGGACCCCGCGGCGGGCCGGCTGCGCGCCAACGGCCGCGTCGTCAAATGGGGTCAGCTCATCACCGTCGACGGGACGACCGGCCGGGTGCTGCTGGGCGCCGCGAAACTGGTGGAGCCGAAGCTGGGCAGCCACTACGCCAAGCTGATGGCGTGGGCGGACGAACACCGCCGGCTGCGGGTGCGCGCCAACGCCGACACCCCGGCCGACGCGAAGCGGGCCCGCGAGTTCGGCGCCGAGGGGATCGGGCTGTGCCGCACCGAGCACATGTTCTTCGAAGGCGATCGCATCACAGCGATGCGCGAGATGATCGTGGCGCCGGACGAGGCGGGCCGCCGCCGCGCGCTCGCCAAGCTGCTGCCGATGCAGCGCGGGGACTTCGAGGGGATGTTCGAAGCGATGGCCGGCTACGCGGTCACGATCCGGCTGCTCGATCCGCCGCTGCACGAGTTCTTGCCGCACGGAAAGGACGAGCTCGGCACGCTGGCCCGCGCCATGAAGCTGCCCGCGGCCCGGCTGGAGCGGCTCGTGGCGTCGCTGGTCGAAGCGAACCCGATGCTCGGGCATCGGGGCTGCCGGCTCGGCATCACCTATCCCGAAATCACCGAAATGCAGGCCCGCGCGATTTTCGAAGCGGCGTGTCGCGTAGTGAGCCGCGGCAAGAAGGTCACGGTGGAGGTCATGATCCCGCTCGTCGCGCTGGTCGAGGAGCTGCGTCGTCAGACCGAGATCGTGCACCGGGTGGCGCGGGAGGTGTTTCAGGCCGAGGGGCGGGCCGTGCCGTATCTGGTGGGGACCATGATCGAGCTGCCGCGCGCCGCGCTCACCGCCGACGCGATCGCCAAGGACGCCGAGTTCTTCTCCTTCGGAACGAACGACCTCACCCAGACGACCTTTGGCCTGTCGCGCGACGACGCGGGCCGGTTCCTCCCGTTTTACGTGGAGCACGGAATCCTCAAGGACGACCCGTTCCAGGTGCTCGATCAGGAAGGCGTCGGCAAGCTCATCGAGCTGGCGGTCCGGCTCGGCCGGGGATCCCGGGCCGACCTGAAGATCGGCATCTGTGGGGAGCACGGCGGCGAGCCCGCGTCGGTGAAGTTCTGCCACCATGTGGGCATGAACTACGTGTCCTGCTCGCCGTTCCGCGTGCCCATCGCTCGTCTCGCCGCGGCGCAGGCGGCGCTCGAGGAGCAGGGGGTGATCAACCGGACCCGCGCAACCGTTTAGCCTTTGGTCAACGCCCAGATCCTCAGGAGGCGGGGAGTCGCAACAGCCACATCCAGTACACCACCACCTCACCTGCATGTCCCGGTGTTCCAGCATCTGCGCAACCACTCTGGGAGGGCTGGCCGGTGGCGAACTTGGGCACCAGGCGCTTCACGACGGCCAGGCAGTCACCGTCGCGCGCCTCCCGGACGCCTGCCGCGTGGCCGACCACGCTTCCTTGGGGGCCGAAGACCAGGGCAATCGCCGCCCCGGCGTGCGGGCGAGCGAACACCTCCGGATGGTAGCGCCGGGCAACTTGTCGCACGTAGGCGCTGCGCTGTTCCATCTCTCGCTCTCGGCGACGCTCCGGCGAGACTGCCGGTGGCCCGCCCGGACCCTGCAACCGCACGCTAATCGTTGGGACACTACCACGCTCGGCGCGGAGCACAATGTGCCCGACCGCCAGTGTGTCGTATCCCGGAATGCGTCGTGCCAGCCGTAAGGCGTCCCACACCGAGTCCTGCGGCTGCCGTGGGAGCGTTCCGCTTGCCACCACGGTGCCTTTGGCGTCCAGTACGAGCCAGACGATTCTGTTAGCGACGCGGTGAGTGGGATCGCGGAATGTCCACAGCAGTGCTTCGGTGGTCGCAGACAACTCGTTCGGCCGCGCAAAGGGGACGCTGAGCTGCACTTGCTCTGCCGCCTCAGTCGCTACGGGCCGCGGGGCGTCACATGCCGTCACCAGAGCGGCAGCCGCGACAGCTGTCCCGACTGCAACACCCGCCCAGCGCCACCGTGGCAACGCCGTCACCATGCGGCGGATCCGCCGCGCGAGGAACGAGGCTGGCTCGCCCAGCGCGGGCGCTCCGAGCGGCAGGCGCGTCTGGCGTCGTCCGACACGCAGCAACAGATCAGCGTAGGCAAGTGCGTCACCGCCGCGCGCGAGCACACGGGCATCGCAATCCATTTCCACCGCCAGGCGCAGGCGCCGCACCTGCCACCACACCGCCGGGTTCCAGGGCGCGACCACGAGCGCGGCCGCCGCCGCGGCGAGGAGCCAGGGGTCCCGCGCCCGCAGGTGCTCGTCCTCATGCGCCAGCATCGTACGTCGCTCCCTCTCGCCGAGCTGGAGCGCCCACTCGGGAAGGACGATTCGCGGCCGCCACAGGCCGGCCACAGCCGGACCCACGTTATCCGACACGAGGACGGCCCGACCCTCCACGGTCGCGCGACGCCAGCCGCGTCGCAGCGCCGCCAAGCGGAGCGCTGCGGCGCCGAGCGAGAGCAGCAGCGCCGCGGAGGAAAGCCTCCACGCCCAGCCCAGCGGGACATCGAGGTCGCCCAGCGAGACAGAACGCGTCGGCAGGGGAACCGCGCCGCCCACGTGCTGCGAGGTGATCGGTCCGGCGACGACGGGCCGCTCCACCGGGACTGGCAGGGCGCCAAACGCATTCGGGCGGAGCCACGCCGCCGCGGGCACGAGGTACGACCCCGCGAGCGCTGCGACCCACGCCCAACGCGTGGCCCGACCCGCCAGGTGGAGCGTTCGCTCGAGCGCCTCGCCGACCACGACGAACAGGACGGCGATGGCGATGCAGTACAGCATCCAGGCCGCGATCATGGCTTTTTCTCCCGGA
>WNGI01006003.1_pt1 | contig 11000 bp, 8 predicted proteins | sample 5400621 | NCBI WGS metagenome assembly WNGI01 (sample SAMN13153374, study PRJNA577476) | soil metagenome | isolation source: 20 cm soil or saprolite under Garry oak tree replicate 1 | place: USA:California | collected 2016-06-15 | reverse complement strand
AAAGTAGGCGTCGTCGGACACTTTTTGGATGTTGACGTAACCAGCCAGCCCCGGCAGGAAGCCAAAATTCTGGTTGTGTTTCCAGGACAATCCATAGCGATTGGTGCCGGTAATACGGTCGGGCAGCACTTCGGCGTCGGCCTCCCCCGCCATGTCGGGGAAGAGGTAACGCGCCTGTCCGTTGATTTGCAGCCCACGTCGGGTCATCACGCGCGGTGTCAGAGTCGCATCGTAATTCGGTGCGAGATTGAGATAGTACGGGATCGACATTTCGATCCCGCGGCTGCTTGTCGAGCCGAAGACCGGCGTCAAAAATCCGGATTTGCGCTCGTTCGACAGCGGAAAATCCAGATAAGGCGAATAGAGTATCGACACTCCCTTGAAGATGATGCTCGCGTTGCGCGCCGTTCCAACCAGGCGCGAGCGATCCAGGTCGACTTCGCGCGAGGTGAGGTACCAATCGTCGTTGCCGGCGACGCAGGTCGTGTAGCGAAAATCCTTCAGCTCGTAGCGGTTCTCGCCGACAAAGAGCAAGTCCTTGGCGTCGCCTCGCGACGCGTTGTCGCCAATGTGGAATTCGGGCTGGTGGAAAAACCCGGTTTCGTCGCCGCGCTTGAACTTGGCCTCGGGGCCACTGATCCAGTCGGCGCCGCGCCGCATCAGCACGTTGCCCTTGGCCCAGACTTCCTCGGTCACAAGATCGTAGTGCAGCCAGTCGGCGAGCACGGTCTCGCGGCGCGTTCGCAGCTCGACCTTGCCCGAGCTCTGAACCCATTTTTCACTTTCGCCTTCGAGCAGATCCGCACGAAGGTAGACCGCGTCCCGGTCCGATGTGGGGCCTGGCTTGAGCGCCTTGGGCGGAGGCGGCACCAGAACCGGCGCGAGCTTGAGACGCGGTGGTGTATCGGATGTATCCGGTGAAGGGGTCTGCGCGTAGACGATGCTCTGCAGGAGCAACAGTGACAACCCGACGGTGGAAGCGCGGCATTCCATGAGGAAGGCGATGTCAGCCGATGCTAAAATGTGCTCATTCTACCTGTCTCGTCGGCCACTCCTTGCTCCTCGCCGCATGACGTCCGATGTGCGATTCGACGCGCTGTGCGCATGGCTCGGGCGCGTCCTGCCGTCGCCGATGCTCTCGATCGAGCCCGCTTCGGCCGATGCGAGTTTCCGCAGCTACTTCAGGATAACGCTCTCCGACGAGCAATCGCTGACACACGGCGGAGCGGCGGTCCGGACGCTAATCGCGATGGATGCCCCGCCCTCGCGCGAGGATTGTCGCCCCTTCGTCGCGGTGGCACGCATGCTGGCGGACGCGGGAGTGCATTCGCCCGCGATCCTTGCCGAAGCGCTCGACCTGGGCTTCCTTTTGTTGAGCGACCTGGGCACGCAAACCTATCTTGCCGCGCTCACCGAAGCCACCGCGCCGGCGCTCTATGGCGATGCCTCATCGGCGCTGATCCGCTGGCAGCTCGCGAGCAGGCAAGGGATGCTTCCCCCATACGACGAGGCGCTGCTGCGCCGCGAGCTGGATCTGTTTCCGGACTGGTACATCGCGAGGCATGTCGGGGTAACGCTCGACAAGGCGCAGCGCGACACATTGAGCAAGGTATTCCGGCGTATTCTCGACAACAACCTTGCGCAGGCTCGGGTATATGTCCATCGCGACTATCATTCGCGCAACCTGATGGTCTCCGACCCGAACCCCGGCGTGCTGGATTTTCAGGACGCGGTGTACGGCCCGATCACCTACGACCTGGTTTCGCTGCTGCGCGATGCTTATGTCGAATGGGACGAAGCATTGCAGATCGATTGGGCGGCGCGCTACTGGCAGCGCGCGCGCGCGGCTGCGCTTCCTGTCGGCGCAGACTTCGGCACCTTCTGGCGCGATTTCGAATGGATGGGCGTGCAAAGACAGCTCAAGGTGCTAGGCATCTTCGCGCGGCTCTATCATCGCGACGGCAAGGACGCGTATCTCAAGGAAATGCCGCGGGTCATGCGCTATCTGCGTGACGCATGCTCCCGCTATGATGAGCTGTCGCCATTGCTGCGCCTTCTGGATGAACTCCAGGCGCGACAGCCAGCCATCGGTTACAGCGCCTGACCTCCCTCATGATAGCGATGATCCTCGCGGCAGGCCGTGGTGAGCGCATGCGTCCGTTGTCCGACGAGCTCCCCAAGCCGCTGCTCATGGCAGGCGGCAAGCCACTCGTCGTGCGGCAAATCGAGCGCCTGGTCTCGGCTGGATTCGGAGAGATCGTCATCAACGTCGCCCACCTCGGCGGCATCATCGAAACGACACTGGGCGACGGCCGGAAATTCGGCGCCAGCATTCGCTACTCGCGCGAAGTCGAGCCGCTGGAAGTTGCGGGCGGGATCGCGACCGCGCTGCCAATGCTCGGTGACGGAGTCGTGCTGGTTGTCAGTAGCGATATCCATACCGAATACGAATATGCATCGCTCTCTGCGCGCGCCGGCGCCATGGCCGCCACGGATGAGCCGCCGCACCTGCACATGGTGATGGTCCCCAATCCCGCGTATCACCCTGGCGGCGATTTCGTACTGAACCGCGATCGCCTCACGCTGAACGGCAGCAACGGCGTGGCGCGAACGACCTTCGGCAATATTGCCCTATACCGGACGTCGCTGTTCCGGCAACTGCCTCACGGCAAAAAGCTCAAGATTCTTCCCTTTTATCGCGACTGGATCGCACGCGGCTGGGCAAGCGGCGAGCTCTTTAGCGGCCGCTGGGCCAACGTCGGCACCGCCGCGGAGCTCGCCAGCCTGGACTCCGAGCTTCTCGGCAATGATCTTCCAAAAGAGACGCGATGAATGCCAACACCGCCCCGCTGACCGCCAACCCCTTGCTCGACTTCTCCGGGCTGCCCCGTTTTGCGGAAATCGTACCGGAGCACGTTGGCCCAGCGGTCGACGCCTTGATCGCCGATGCGCGCGCGACGATCGAACGCGTCGCCACGCTCGCCGAGCCGCCGGGCTGGGACAACTTCGTGCAGCCGCTCTCCGATACGCTCGACCGCCTTGGCCGCGCCTGGGGACAGGTCGCGCACTTGAATGCCGTGGTCAACACTCCCGCGCTGCGCGAGGCCTACAACGCCAGCCTACCGAAAGTGACGTCCTTCCATACCGATCTCGGACAGGACGAGCGACTTTTCAGCTGCTACCGCGCGCTGGCTGATGCGCCGGGCTTCGCATCGCTCGATGCGGCCCGCAGGAAGCTGATCGAGAACACCTTGCGCGACTTCAGGCTTTCGGGCGCCGAATTATCCGCCGACAGGAAGGCGCGATTCAAGGCGATCGAAGAGGAGCTTTCACAGCTGTCTTCGCGGTTCGAGGACAACGTGCTCGATGCGACCAACGATTACGGTCTGTTTATCGACGACGCGGCGAAGCTCTCGGGTATTCCGGCTGACGTTCAGGAGACCGCGAAAAAGGCGGGGGAAGAGGAGAAAAAGCCGGGCTGGAAGCTGACCTTGCGCGCACCTTGCTACCAACCGGTCATGCAATACGCGGACGACCGAAGCCTGCGCGAAACCTTGTACCGCGCGTACGCGACGCGGGCGAGCGAGTTTGGGAAAGCCGATTGGGATAACAGCGCGCTGATCGATCGCATCGTCGTGCTTCGTCGGGAAAGCGCAGCGCTGTTAGGCTACAAAAGCTATGCCGAGGTGTCCCTGGTACCCAAAATGGCTCGCGACCCGACGGAGGTCCTTGCTTTCCTGCGTGATCTCGGCACACGCGCGAGGCCTTTTGCCGAGCGCGACATGGCCGAGTTGCGCGCATTCGCGCGCGACCGGCTCGGGTTGTCCGAGCTTGCGGCGTGGGACATACCCTATGCCTCGGAGAAGCTGCGCGAGGAGCGCTACAGCTTCTCCGACCAGGAGGTGAAGGCCTACTTTCCGGAGGACCGCGTGCTGGCCGGCATGTTCCGCGTGGTCAAGGCGATCTTCGGCGTCGCGATACGCCGGTCGAGCGCGCCGGCCTGGCATCCGAGCGTGCGGTTTTTCGACGTCCTCGATCGCGAAGGCACGGTGGTGGGCCAGTTCTACCTGGACCTATATGCCCGGGCGGCCAAGCGCGGCGGCGCGTGGATGGACAACGCGATCAATCGCCGCCGCAATGGCGCGAAGCTGCAGCATCCCGTCGCCTATCTGACCTGCAACTTATCCGCACCGGTCAACGCGAGGCCTGCGCTGTTTACGCACGACGAGGTGACGACGCTGTTTCATGAGTTCGGACATGGTCTCAATCTGCTGCTGACGCAGGTCGACGTGCCCGGAGTCTCGGGTCTCGAAGGCGTGGAATGGGACGCGGTCGAGCTGCCGAGCCAATTCATGGAAAACTTCTGCTGGGAGTGGGATGTGATGAAGCACATGAGCGCCCACGTGGACACCGGCGAGCCCCTGCCGCGTCCCCTGTTCGACAAAATGCTCGCGGCCAGGAATTTCCAGAGCGGTATGCAAACCGTGCGCCAGCTCGAAATGGCGCTGTTCGATATGCACCTGCACCATGATTTCGATGCCAATGCCGGGTCCGTGCTCGAGCTTGTAGAGATGGTAAGGCGCGAAGTCGCGGTCGTGCCACGGCCAGCGGAGGATCGGAGCCTCCCGCACGGCTTCAGCCACATTTTCGCCGGCGGTTACGCCGCGGGCTACTATAGCTACAAGTGGGCCGAGGTCCTTTCAGCTGACGCCTACAGCTTGTTCGAGGAACAGGGTGTGCTGTCGCCGACGGCGGGCCGCCGGTTCCGGGACGAGGTGCTCGCTCGCGGGGGAAGCCGGCCCGCGCTGGAGTCGTTTATCGCATTTCGGGGCCGGGCCCCACAAATCGAGGCCTTGTTGCGGCATAATGGTATGTTGGCGTCATAATACCGCCGAGGAGGGCGAGATGATTACCGCATCCATTCCCGCGCGTTCCCTGACCGCATTTGCCCTGCTGCTCCTGATTTCCGGCCTCGCCGCAGCGCAGGTGCAGCAGGTGTATCGCTATATCGACGTCGACGGCCGCGTCGTCTACTCGGACAAGCCGCCGCCGCCCGGTGCCAAGGATGCACAAGCCAAGCGGATCGGCGGTAACAGCATCGAAACCAGCGATCTGTCGTTTGCCACTGCGCAGGCGCAGGAACGATATCCGGTGACCCTTTACACCTTTGCCTGCGGGGTGATCTGCGACTCCGCGCAGGGTCTGATCAACAAACGCGGGGTGCCGCACACCGTGATCGACGTCAGTCAGGGCGACGGTGCCGACCGGCTCAAGCGGCTCACCGGCAGTCTGGACGCACCGACGATTCAGGTCGGCGATCAGTACGCGACCGGCTTCAGCGAGGGCAAGTGGCAGGGCATGTTGACGGAGGCCGGGTATCCCAAGACGCCACCGCCCAGAACCAATCCCGTCGGCCGTCCATCGGTTCCGATCGCCGCCGCGCCGAGCGGCAGCAGTCAAAGTGTCGCGTCTCCGCCCAAGGGCAGCTACCCGCAATAGCGTCGAGTTTCGCCGAAGTATATGCAGCGTGTGCGCCGCGTGCGCTGTGAGCGGCAGCGCGCGATGTTCGCGGACAGGACCACTAGCGCGCACATACCGCGCGCTCTCAATGCTTGCCGATGTCGAGCTTGAGCTCCTGGATCTTACGCGTGAGGGTGTTGCGGCCCCAACCGAGCCATTGCGCGGCTTCCATGCGATGGCCGGCGGTATGCGCGAGCGCGCGCAGGATGAGCGTGCGCTCGAATTCCTTTTCCAGCCGGTCGCCTACCGCGCGTTCGCCGCGCGCGAGCGCCCGAGCGAGCTCGCGATCGAGCGCTTGCTGCCAGTCGCCTTCTTCGTCCGTGCGTGCTGCTCCCGCACGCAGCTCCGGAGGCAGGTCCGCAGCCTCGATGCGTTGACCGGGGCCCATCACGGTCAACCAGTGGCATATGTTCTCGAGCTGACGGACATTACCGGGAAACGCAAACCCGGATAACACCTTGAGCGCGGCGTCGGAAAGCTGCTTCGGCTCGACCGCGAGGTCACGCGCGCTCTTGAGAAGAAAGTGGCGGGTCAGCGGCGCGATATCCTCGCCGCGCTCGCGCAGCGGCGGCAAGCGCAGTCTGACAACATTCAGCCGATGCAGCAGATCTTCGCGGAACAGGCCCTGCTGAACGCGTTCTTCCAGATTCTGATGCGTCGCGGCGATGATGCGAACGTTGGAGCGCAGCGGCGCGTGACCGCCGACGCGATAGTATTCGCCGTCAGCCAGCACACGCAGAAGTCGTACCTGCAGATCGGGCGGCATGTCACCAATTTCATCGAGGAAAAGCGTGCCGCCGTCGGCCTGCTCGAAACGTCCGCGGCGTGAGCTCTGCGCGCCGGTGAACGCGCCGCGTTCATGGCCGAACAACTCCGATTCCAGGAGGTCCTTCGGTATCGCCGCGGTGTTAATGGCCACAAACGGCTGCGCCGCACGCACGCTGTGCCGGTGCAGGGCACGCGCGACCAGTTCTTTGCCGGTGCCGGATTCGCCGGTGATCAATACGGTGACGTGCGATTGTGACAGGCGCCCGATAGCCCGAAACACCTCCTGCATTGCCGGTGCCTGCCCGAGCATTTCCGGAGTAGCCATTGCGGCGGCAGCTATCGGGGACTGCGCCGGCACCTCGGCGCTGGCGCGGCGAATCAGCGCCAGCGCGTGATCGATGTCGAATGGTTTTGGAAGGTATTCGAACGCTCCTCCCTGAAACGCCGCGACCGCGCTGTCGAGATCGGAATATGCAGTCATGATGATCACGCGAACCGTGGGATGGCTCTCCTTCAGTTTGCCGAGCAAGATGAGCCCCGATTCGCCGGGCATGCGGATATCGGTCACGATCACCTGGGGTTCGCCGTGCTGCAACGCCTGGGTGACTTCGTAGACCGACGCAAATGACTTGTGAGCGATTCCTTCGCGCGCGAGCGCCTTTTCGAGCACCCAGCGAATGGAACGGTCGTCGTCGACAACCCAGACTGCATTCATCGCCTCACCCTGGAAAAAATCGCGATCGTCATACGCATGCATGCTTATACCCGCTATTTAGGCGCCCGGCCGGTTGAGTTCCAGCGGTAGCAGCACCGTGAAAACCGTATGGCCGGGGACGCTCTCGCATTCGATTGCGCCGTTGTGTTGCGCGATAAATGTCTGCGCAATAGTGAGGCCCAGGCCGCTGCCACCCTCACGCCCCGACACCAGCGGAAAGAAAATCTTGTCGCGAATCGCCTCCGGGACCCCGGGACCATTGTCCTCGACCGAAAGCGCAAGCGCCAACCGATAGCGGCGCTTGGCCAGCGTAATGCCGCGAGCCACGCGCGTCCTGAGTCGGATTTCGCGTACCCCCGAGATGCCTTGCAGCGCCTGCGCGGCATTTCTGACAATGTTGAAAAGCGCTTGCGTGAGCTGTTCGGGATCGGCCTCGAACTCCGGCAGGCTGATGTCGAAATCGGAATGGATGAGAATCTGCGGGAACTCGGCCTGAAGAACGCTGCCGACGCGCACCAGGAGCTCGTGAATGTTCGTTCGCCGGAATTTCGGCAGGCGGTGCGGCGTCAGGAGCCGATCCACCAGCGTTTGCAGACGGTCCGCCTCGCCGATGATCACCTGCGTGTACTCGATCAGCGGCGGACGATCGAGCTCGTGTTCGAGCAGCTGCGCGGCGCCTCGAATGCCGCCTAGCGGATTCTTGATCTCGTGCGCGAGACTGCGTATCAAGTCCCGATTGGCCTGTTGCTGTTCCAGCAGGCGTTCCTCGCGCGCGATCTTGAGCTGCTGGTCGATGTGTCGAAATTCCAGGATCATCATCGCCCCGGGGGTATCGACCACCGATACCGTGCAGGAAAGATGGAGCTTGAGCTTGCCGGTGACGCCGAGCTCGAGCTCCTGCTCGGTGTAGGAAGCGCCGCTCGCACGTGCTTTGTCGATGGCTTGAAAAAGCGCAGGCGCTTCACCAAAAACGGATCCGGCGGAATGTCCGACCAACTGGCGCTTGGAGAGCTCGAACAGGTTCTCGGCGGCTGGATTCGCATAGGAGATGCCGAGCTCGTCGGTAAGCAATACAACCGCGGTGGCAAGCAGTTCCAGGCCCGGATACGCGGCGGAATTCGTTTCGACGGTGGAGAGGTGCGTTTGGAACATCGCGTGCCACCGAAGCGGTGCGATGATAGTAGCAAGTTCCGCGCCCGCACGGCTTGGGCCCGCGCTGCGGCGTCGAAGGCTTATTGCCCCGACTCGCGCCGCCCGTGTGCCCATCCACTTCGCGCTCACTCCGTGAACCCGACTGTCAGGACGGAGTCGGTTCCCGCGCGTGCGTCGAAGGTGTTACTTCAGCGCCGCCAGCTCCTTGCGCAACGCTTCGATATTCTTCTGGTGAAGGCTGACACTCTGCCTCAATTTGGCGAGCCGGTTGGCGTACTTCTGGGCATCCTTCTGCTCGTCGGGCAACGGCGGTGGCGCGCCATCGCCGTAGGCCGCGCGTGCCTCGACGAGAAGCTTTTCTTCGGTGTCGAGCTCATCGGAAAGAACCTTGCGCCTCAGCCCATCGCGGCCGCGTTGCGTATCCGCGTCTACTCTGGGAAATCCGGTCGGCGTCGGCGAGCCCTTTGCCGAGCCGCGTGTCTCGTCGCCCACCCCGCAGGAGAGTTTCTTCCAGCCCTTCTCGGGCGCGACATTGGTGTAGTGCATGTTGCCTTCGGCGTCGACATATTTGCAGATGTCGGCGAAGGCGCATGGCGCGAGCATGAGCGCGGTGCACCAGCAAATGGCATGTGCGCACTGGATGAAGGCGCGGTGGGCTCGAGAGAGGACCATAGCGCTCCAGTGTATCAAAACGCCGCCTGGGTAAAGCGCCGCCCCAGGCGCAACAGGGCGGATCGTGGCGATCCCCTCTGTTTGCTCGCTTTGGCTCGGCTACAGGCTGTAATACATGTCGAATTCGACCGGATGCGTCGTCATGCGAAAGCGCGTGACTTCCTCCATCTTGAGCGCGATATAAGCATCGAGCATGTCGTCCGAGAAGACCCCGCCGCGAGTCAGAAATTCGTGATCCTTCTCGAGATTGTCGAGCGCTTCGTCGAGCGACGCGCACGGATGCGGAACCTTGGCGGCGACTTCAGGCGGCAGGTCGTACAGGTTCTTGTCGATGGGATCGCCGGGGTGGATCTTGTTCTGCACGCCGTCAAGCCCTGCCATCAGCAGCGCGGCAAAGCAGAGGTACGGATTGGTGGTCGGATCCGGAAATCGCACTTCGACCCGCCGGCCCTTGGGATTGCTGACGTAGGGGATGCGGCACGCCGCCGAACGATTGCGTGACGAATAAGCCAGATTGATCGGCGCCTCGAAGCCCGGCACCAGGCGCTTGTACGAGTTGGTGCCCGGATTGGTGATGGCGTTCAACGCCTTGGTATGCTTGATCACGCCGCCGATGTAGAACAGCGCGAATTCGGACAGGCCGGCGTAACCGTCGCCCGCGAAGAGGTTCTGACCGCCCTTCCACACCGACTGGTGGACGTGCATGCCCGACCCGTTGTCACCGACGATCGGCTTGGGCATGAAGGTCGCGGTCTTTCCGTAGGAATGCGCAACCATATGCACGGTGTACTTCAGAATCTGCATCCAGTCGGCTCGCTTGACCAGGCTGTTGAACTTGGTGCCGATCTCGCATTGCCCTGCCGCGGCGACCTCGTGGTGGAAGACCTCGACCTCGACGCCCTGCTCCTCGAGCGCCAGCGATATCGCGTTGCGGATGTCCTGCAGCGAATCGATCGGCGGCACCGGAAAATAGCCGCCCTTGATCGGGGCTCGATGCGCCATGTTGCCGCCGTCGTATTCCTTGCCGGTTGACCAGGGAGCCTCTTCCGATTCGATCTTCACCGAGCAGCCGGACATGTCGATATTCCAGGTGACGGAGTCGAAAATGAAGAACTCGGGCTCGGGCCCGAAGTACGCGGTGTCGCCAAGTCCCGTCGACTTGAGATACGCCTCGGCGCGCTTGGCCAGTGAGCGCGGATCGCGGTCATAGCCCTTGCCGTCCGGCGGCTGGACCACGTCGCAGGTGATGTTGAGCGTCGTCTCGTCAGTGAAAGGGTCGATCCGCGCCGAGTCCGCGTCGGGCATCAAGACCATGTCGGAATCCTCGATGCCCTTCCAACCGGCGATCGACGAACCGTCGAACGCGTGGCCGTTGTCGAACTTGTCTTGCGTAAACTGCTTCGCCGGGACTTGGACGTGTTGCTCCTTGCCGCGCGTGTCAGTGAAACGAAGGTCGACGAACTTGACCTCTTTGTCTTTGAGCGTCTTCAGTACATCGGCGGATGCAGCCATGCGTTTCTCCTGTTGATGCGTGATAAGTGAACCAGAAGTGGACGAAAACGGGTGTGAAAGGAACGTTTTTTGGACGACAAAGAAAAGCAGAAACTATGCCATAAGCCGGCGTCGCTGGCACGGGGGCAGTCGCGCTTTTAACACCCCTCAACCCACGCAGCCGCACCGTAAACGGGCGGTCGCGGCGGGTCCCGCTTCCCCGTGGTGCAGCAAAGACCTTGGGCCTCGAAGGCCCGATGAAACAAGGTTTATACTTGGGCCTCTAACACAATCCGGATGGCGTGCTGTCCTTGGCTTATGCGCGAAATGCCCCGCCGGGCACGCCCTCCATCGGGAAGAAAGAAGGCGGCGATGGACGTCCAGGTAGAACCCATCTTTGCTGCAGCGCATGAGCGTGCGCGGAAGGACCGCCTGCCCTATTTCGGTGCCCTATCGCCGAGTGATGCTTATGCCGTTATCAAGGCGGTCCCGAACGCGCGATTAATCGACGTTCGCACCCGTCCGGAATGGGATTACGTCGGCCATGTTCCCGAAAGCTCGCTCCTGGAGTGGAATGCGTACCCCGACGGCCGGCGCAATCCGGAATTTCTTCCCGAGCTTAGAGTCAAGGCCCCCGATCCCGAAGCGCCGGTATTGTTCCTCTGCCGCAGCGGACATCGTT
>WNGI01006001.1_pt1 | contig 11000 bp, 15 predicted proteins | sample 5400621 | NCBI WGS metagenome assembly WNGI01 (sample SAMN13153374, study PRJNA577476) | soil metagenome | isolation source: 20 cm soil or saprolite under Garry oak tree replicate 1 | place: USA:California | collected 2016-06-15 | reverse complement strand
CCCAACACGAGGACATCCCAATGTAGCGTACGTATCCCGCTTTGACGACGTCGTGCAAAGCTTGCATCTTGAGATTGCTAAGTATTACATCGTTTAATACGTTGAATACGCACCGTTTCCTCGATTGGAGTATCATTATCGAAGCGATGGCCTGTAGATATTATACATGAGAGACAGATACCGCACGCGAAAAAAGATAGACGTGCATTTAACAGATTGATGTGGTCAAGCTGGAGCCGCTCCAGACTTGCCTTGACGGAATCAAATATATGCTGTTCGCGACACAATGATGAGCGATCTGAATTACTGGTCTTATCATCAAACTCACCTTGCGGCTCAAACCATGCTGATTGACGTAACCTAGCTCGTCCACGTTGACGCCCATGAGATTTTCACTCTTAGTGCGTCCGAGAGCGGCATAAAGCTAGTCGAGAGACGAATAAATGAATATATGCTGATAAGCGTGCTGATTATCCGACCTTGGTCATCACTACTATCTCTTCTCTAGGTAGGTTGAGCTGTTTGATAGCTTTTCCGAGGACTATTTCCGACTCTCCATAGGAATAAACCTAAAATCAGGCATTATGAATCATTCGTTCCTCATCTGGGTGATACCTGCATTTGCCGTATCAAACGTGTTGATGCCGGCGTCATATCTATGTAGGGAATTATGACTTGGGCGAAGGAATAAAAAAGAGGTTGATAACGCACGCTGCTTTGATATGCTTGATCGACTCTTCCTCGGGCAGAACCCAAGGCTGCCACTCCGGAGACCCATACGACATGCATCCTAGGATGATTTTGGACACCTTGAGCCCAGAGTTGCCCAGGCGAACTGGCGGATTGTAAAAGGATACGAATAAGAATACAATCTTCGATCAATGAGCGATGACGTACCGTAGGGCATTCCTTTCTTTTGCAAATTGGCAGCCATGTGCGAAGATAATACGAGTCCGATAAGTCAACCCGCTGTTTTTTCCTTGCATTTATAGTGGCACCTTGTTGGATCAAGGTTGATGGCGATGGCGATAATGATGATAATTCTAGCTTTGATGAAAAGGATCAAGCAGCTGACAAAACAGCCGCAGGTACGCGTCACCCCACACTTCTGCCATGATACCCGCGACAGTAACGCGTCATCAACGTGAGGTAAGTGCGCGGAACGAGGCGGAACGGTATTGGAGTCTTCTCGTATTTACATAGACTCTTTTCCCACCGTTCCGTGTTTTGGCATCGCAGCAGTACCGCTTCTTCGGAGTGGCTCGGTGTTCCCGCTCTCGGTAGAGTAGCACTTTCGCTAGGCTTGCTAGGGTCGGCACGTGTTCTACGGTATGTACGATGTCGTAGGTAGTCGGTATTCAAATCGACGTGAGTGAGTGGACACCATCCTTCGGCAACAGTACCGCTTCAGCTGTAACTCGTCCAGAGCATCACTAATGAATTCTAAGTAAGCGATGGCATATGCGGGTAACGAGAGCTCACCATTCGTTCATGTCCCGAGCAGTTCAAGGTATGCATTTTATTTGTCTGAATAGGACATTGACTATGAGATCAGCGTCAGCCACCTAGCTTCGAGTTACTAAATGCGGCCACTCACATAATTCCTGCCTTCTAACACGTGGAACAAGAGCAATGAAAATGTGTGTTTTCTGTGAAGCACACTTTCTATGACTAAAGGTGGTGTTCAATCGTTCACATCAGCACCGTTTATATAAGACGTCGAGAACGAGGAGAGATTGAAGATGGGATAGCGTCCAAGTCGAATGCATTTTGTCTCTTGACACTTTAACTGGCGTACCTGGCAGGCGATGTCGCTAAATTGGGGTCCACACACACATTGATAAGTATGGTGTAGAAAGGTACAAGAGGGAGTCACGCTCCCCGGCCTCAGATCTGCTAGCCTAAAACGGTGGTATGCGGTCCTACTGTCATCCGGAAAAGGAAACCACCCTGCAATTCAAAGTTTCGTTTCGAGTCCATAAGAACTTGGCACGTCAAACTTGCTATGTGTTGTCGTCAAGAATTTCTATCGCATTGGCAACTGTGTGCTCTTCTGGTTCACGACACGAGCGTTTCGCTTCACGTAATGTATTATGTGACATTTACCGGCAATCTAATTAGCTCTAAAACTAAACTGTCTTGAGTATGGTCAACTTCGCGCGCTTTCATTTTTCTTGTCTTTCCCTGTCTTTCCTTCGTCTTTCCTTTCTTCCTGTCTCCCCTCCACAACCGGGAACCCGCCAAGGCCAGGGTTTCAAACTTCTCCAACCCAGTGGGCGACTCTGGGGCTCCTCCTATCTGTCGCTCAGCACTCTCACTACCACTACGGCGCAGTGACAACTTCCCTAGCTTTAGCTATGGCACCCTACCAGAACGAAGAGGACATCGACAATCCCGACATCGAGGCTGCGTCCGCTCCCACTCATCGTCCAACGACCACAAGGTCTCTCCCCGCACAAAGACCCCTACTCGGATCTTCCTCGCTTCACCACCTTGACCTCTCTCAATACCAGAAAAAGCCCATCGTTCGCTGGGCAGGTCTAGCGATTGTATTGGGCGCAAGCGCGTGGTTGCTCTATCCCTACTTCCTGGGCTTGGGGTTGTTGTTGGATAAGCGCCCGGGGTATGGGAGTCCGTCGATGGTTTTTCCGGGTGAGGTGGATGCGGGCGTGCCTTTGGGGAGCAAGCTTCCGCCGTTTGGGCTGGGCGAGCCGACGTTTGTCGGGATCGATCATCCGGATTGGGATGGGAGAAGAGAGAAGGTCAAGGCTGCGTATAAGCATGCATTGACGGGTTATTTGAAACATGCGTTTCCTAATGATGAATTGGCACCGGTTACTGGGTCATATACCAACAAGTCGGTCGTTGTCGTTTTTTTTCGGTGTGTGCTGGTGGTTGACTTGCTTTTTTAAATAGGTATAATGGGTGGGGGGTGTCGTTGATTGACTCACTTGATACCATGTGGATAATGGGTTTCCGAGACGAATTTGATCAGGCGATGGAACACGTTGCGAAGATGAATTTTACACTTCCAATGGTAATTATCTCCTATCTTGCTCTTACGCTTGTCTAACGACATTGGAAGTACCGCAACATTCCTTTCTTTGAGACGACGATAAGATACCTTGGAGGACTATTATCCGCCCATGCGCTTTCGGGTGAGACGGTATTGCTTTCTCGTGCGGACGATTTAGGGCAGAAATTGGTCCAAGCCTTCAATGCAACAAAGTCTGGGTTGCCGTCGTACTCTGTTCATCCAACAACGTTAGTTTTGTCGCTGTTCTTTGTGCTCGTTGTTTCTGATCGTGGCCGTTGGCTATTAGGGGGGTGCCGAATTGGGGATCGAACGGGCCTAGGGTGCTTTTTGCGGAAGCGACGAGCTGTCAGCTTGAGTTCAAATATTTAGCAAAAATGACAGGGCGAGCTGAATATTACACAAGGGTGAGATCTCCGTGTTTCATCGTGAACACGGCAATTGAAACTAATATATGCTAGGCTGAGAATGTGATGTCGATTGTGTACGAGGCGAATGTGACTGACGGGCTCTTCCCTGAACATTGGGATGCTGAGACAGGTCAACCTCTTGGTGGTAAGTCTGCTTCTCGATTCCCCTGTTCTGGGTCTGACAAGGTTTGTGACGTTAGAGCATATCACTGCTGGCGCGGCCGTTGATAGCGGGTATGAATACATCCTCAAGCAATACTTGTTGACGGGCGATATTAAGGCACGCGATCAATGTGAGCGTTTCTCCTTTGTGTCGATCATGTGTGTTGATATCAACCTTACCAGATATCACATCTGCTAACGGAATCATCGACAATCTGATTTACATGTCCCCCAAACGGAATTTGTTGTATGCGACGGACTTGAATAGCGGCAGGCCAACGCACAAGTATGAACATTTGACCTGTTTTTTGCCCGGGATGCTTGCGCTGGGAGCGCATACGGTGGATATGAAACCGGAAGATAAGAAGAGGCATCAGTGGGCTGCGAGGGGATTGGCATATACATGTTATATCTCATATGTGGATCAGGCGAGTGGATTGGGCCCGGATGTTCTGCTGATGCAGAAAGGGAGAAAGTGGGTTGATGCATTGAAAGAGTGGGACTTGGCTCAGAAGAATGGTTCGGAAGCGATGAGCTCTGTGCCGCCCGGTTTAGGCGAGCCAAAAAGGGAGCACACAACAGTGCGGGAGCAGAAGATTGCGAAAAGAGACTATTCGAATCTCAGCAGAGGGTATATGTTGCGCCCAGAGGTGAGCGAGTTTGGTTCCGCCGTTTCGTTTTTTTTGAGGGGGCTGATTCCTCGATAGACGGTAGAGAGGTTGTTCTACTTGTGGAAGACAACTGGCGACGAACGCTGGCGAGAGCGTGGGTGGGAGATATTTTTAGCAGTCGAAGAGCGGTGCAAGACCGAGTTTGGGTATGCGAACGTGGCATCAGTAGACGACGAACCGATTCGGAACGATAATGACATGCCAAGGTACGCGATATGCTTTCCGATGCCATGAACGTGTTCTGATCGAATCCACCTCACGGCACAGCTGGTTTTTGGCCGAGACGCTCAAGTATTTTTATCTCCTATTTGACGATACGGCTCCGATATTGCTCGATAAATGGGTTTTCAACACTGAGGCGCATCCATTGCCTGTGTTTAATTGGACAAGTTGGGAGAAGCAGTTATATGACATCACATATTAGGTTTCGAAACTGGGTCATTCCTTTTATTTTATTTTTCGGGAACTTAGATTACTGTACGTAGCTATAATATGCGCAGAGGAAATAAGGCGATCATGATACAGCAGCCGAGTCGGAATCGGGTCATTACTAGCCGGTGTCGCGCGCCCACGGGCTCGGAGATGGCGGAGAATTTCCTAAATAGGTGCTGTGATGTCAGACTTTTAAGCTACCTGCCAGCCAGCCTAGCTCGCGCAACTTTCATGTCTCGCCCCGATACAGCGTCCACTGTCATTCATCAAACAGTCAGGATTGACGAATCCTTGCCTGCGCCCTGTGCCTCCTCTGCTTCTTCAATCACTTCGGAGAAGAACCGAAATCATCGTAATGCTTCAGGAACGTCAGTTGATAACGATAAGAAGGGATGGACTGAGGTGTTCAAGCGTCCGTGGAAGCTCCCCCAGGCTTTGCAATGGATACCTGCGAACTTTACTTGGGAGAAGCTTAAACCTGTCATTCGGTGTGCCCTAGCGGGGTGGATATCGGTGGTGGTGTTTGTTATTCCGAGAGTGAACACTTATATGGGACAGGTGAGTGTGTGTTTGTGTCGTTCGTGTTCGAGTGCTTTGATTAATTTTCCCTACGTTGCATTGCATATAGGCTTCGTTTCTGATCATAATTGGTGTGTGTCATACTTTTTTTGAAAAAGATGCCAGCGCGGTGTTGATGCGGGTCTGGCGTTCAGCCGCGGTTTTCTCACCACCTGCTGACCCGTTCATGTCCGTGTTGGAGCGTGAAGTGCTATTGTTGCTGCTCTCGTGCGTAGCTTGGGCGTGGTGTTGTTTAGGGATGTTCTTTGCCAATCTTGCTCGTCACAATAAGGCTGTTGTGCCTTTGTCCGCCGCTATAACCGGAAAGTACCTTGAGGCGGCGGTAAGTGTGATTTGGGTTCATTATGTGTAGAATGGGACTGATGATGTCCTAGCCGACGGCCATTCTCTCCGTTTGGATTTTCCTCGGTTGCGCGGGTTTTTTGTACCTCCGAGCTAGTAAAGGGCCCGGTCCGTATCTCTTCCCATGTGTCCTTGCGTGCATAGCAGTCGGTAAAGTAGCCCCGTCCGTCCCCTTCCCATGATGATGGCTAACAAGGATCATCAACTAGATTTGATAATGCAAACTGCTGTACTGTTACCGTTCCCATTTTATCTTGTGCGTCTTCTATCATATCGCAAGTGCTCTCTGTTACATGGTTATAAAGGTTGGGAAAACTACCCTGATACCTCTCGCATTTCACTCTGCAATTTCCTTGTCGTGCTCCATCTTCCTCTTCCCTCAGTCAATCTCATCCCAATACATAAAACGCTTACAAAATGCTTTGTCTCCTCTCGCATCCGCTTTGACACTTCACCAGTCCATTCTCCAGACTCCTCATGATGCCCCGGAGTTCACCTCTTTGTACTCTCAAATGTCTACGATGAACGGGAAAGCAGAAGACGCGCTCGTACTTCTTCGCACCTCTTCACGGTTGCTCAAGAGTGATCTAGTATACAGCCGATTCGCGCCAACCGATTTTGTTTTTATACAGGAAAACCTGGCGCGATTGATTGGCCGCACGATGGGATTGACCATGTTCTTTAGCTTCATGGACCCAACGCGGGAAAAGTTCTCTATGACCCCTGTACCCTCGCTCCCCGTATCTCCTGTGTTTTCCAGGGCTCCCTCGAGGCAGCCCTCGCCAGAGCGGAATCACAGTGTGGAGGAAATGTTCGAAGCACCCGGTCATCAAGGTCCTATGAAACGGCGGAAAGCACATTACTCGTCCGAACCTCCCACGACTGCTACCTCACCTGCGCCTTCTCGGCATGAACACCATCCTCATACTCACTCCCATCATCATGGGCACTCACATCATCATCGCTCTCATTCCCAATCGCGCCATCTACGCCACAAATTGCGCCATCTCAAGGAAAGCTCGAGACACGAGCACACTGTGGCTGCATTTGAGACACAAAAGTATCTCAATCTGGAGGCGACACACCTTCATATACCCTATGCGGGCGATTATACGAGGCAGGCATTGAATTTGATACAAGAGAGGTATGCTACTATTTAACATGTCATCATCATGTATCATTCCACATTGAGGAGCAGATGCTGATTTCTCGCCATGTAGCTGCAGAGACTTGCTGGGTGCATGTAACGAATCTATCGTCACGCTTGGGACCTGGTTTGGTGGCGTGTTTGACGGAAGGTTCAAGTTTTGGGTTTCAGCAGAAGGGAAGAGGCAAGAGCGGCAGCGCCGGGCAGAAAATCTGAAGTGCGTGAGAGATCGGTTGAGGTTAGAGCTTGAGAACTTTATAAGAGAGAAGAGGTGCGCCCATATACGATTATGTTACCGCGCGTGTATGCTAATGAGTCTCAAGACACCTTATTCTTGAACCTTACAAGCAAGCTTTTGAGTCGTCGGAACCCACGGACGTCGACACAGATGACGAAATGCCACCCCACAGATACCTCTTTTATTGCTACGTATTTCAATACCACGTCATGCGATTTGGACAGATTTCACTCCAGATCGTAAGTCGCTATGTCTCAATCCAGTCTATCTTTAACGATTCCGAAAACGTGTAGTTGGACAGCATCGTTGAACTTGAGGAGAAAAGACAGGGCGAGACGATATGGACACCTGCCCAGCATCTATTTAGGTGGAACGCCAAGAAGTGTGTTTCTTATGATGCCGAGCAGGATTTTGAGGAAGATCCCGGTCCGTGTGGTGTTCGAGCTTCTCCTGCACAGGAGGCCTGACGTTTTATAGATCATGTCGAGGGTATGGAGGAAGACGAAGATAGTATACCACAAAAACGTGACCCTGACGCGTTGCCGCCCAGCAATTTCCTTGAGCGGATCTCAGACCTTGTATATCACGTTGGTCGGGTAGTCCTGAATGGAAACCTGTTGTACGCTGCGAAAGCTGGCTTGTTGACCGGTGCGTCTTGTCCTCTATGAATTGAGTTTTGTGATGACGTTGAACTCGTATGCTAGTGTTACTCTTCATGCCGTATTTCTTCAAGAGCTCTGCTGAGTTTGCATTCAGTAAGCATGTTCTGGCTCGATTTACTTTTTTTCCCATATCTTATCATTTGCAGGGGAACGGTTTATATGGGCAATGTGAATTGAGCACATTTAACTCAAATTTGCAGGCTACCTGACTTCCTATAGTTTTATGGGTCAACTGACGCTTTCACGTTTCCGGGGAGATACGACATTTGTGTTCATTTCTAGGATTACAGCAACGTTTTTCGGTGGCGTCTTGGGCATGGTCATCTGGTAACATCTCCTTATCCCTATTCTACTGAGCAATCTCATCCTTCGATGATAGGTACATCGCAGCGGGCAAACACAATCGAGGCAGCCCGTATGGTTTGGCAGCGGTGTTTGCCGTTTGTTTCCCGCTCATTTTCTACGCGATGCAATATTGGCCCATACCACCTTTGACCCATCTCATATTATTCCTCACGGCAACCCTGGTTGTTGGCTTCTCGTACCAGGATGTTCGCCAGCCAGCGCTAAATTCGGCTGGTGTTGGATTTACTGTGGCTTGGGTGAGTGAAAGCTGCTACATCCGGCGAACAGGAAACTTCAATTGATCTTCAATTAAAGCGCCGCTTCCTGCTTGTCGTGGTTGGCGTAACCATCGCATTGTAAAACTTTCAATATTCTTTTCGTATTAAGTATATGCTCACAATTATCAACAGCTTTGTATCTTATCTTCCGCCATCAACCACTATCCGCAAATATCACAGGAAGCTGCTTGCTACGACTACTTCTGAGCTGGGAGCGATCTACTGTGAAGTCATTTCGTTTGCGAACTCGAGGAGGCAAACGGAGCTGCCGGAGATTATTACGAACTTACTGGCAATTCGGCGTAAGCTTAAAAAAGCCCAGGCTACGCGACGAAATGCCCGTTATGAGGTCATTACTCATCAATCTCTCTGTGAGGCCTGGCTGATTCAACCCATTTTGTTTACCTAGTTCTCTTTCCGGGGAAAGTGGCCAGAGAAGCGGTATTTTGCCATTCTCGATATCCAATTGTAGGTTTATACATGCCTACCTAACCTGTCGGTCGGTTGACAAAGTGACAGGCAAGTCGCTTTCGGGATTTCACATCTCGTATCTATCCTCCAGAACCTGGATCCTTCTTGGTCGAGAGCCTTCTTGCGAAGGACGAGGTTTAACGATGCAAATTTCCAGGGAGACATTCTTGCTGTCATTAGTAAGTCGATAACAGCATGAAACAATCACATTGACGGATTTTTTTTTATCGCAGCAATGATATCCACTGCACTACGCACGGGACACCCATTGCCACAAATCACGCCTTGTCCATTGTTGGATCGGTTCATGCTACGTTTCCAAGGACTTGAGGTGATACATAAGGAATGTCAAGACGATTATGGGCTGCCACAGCAAATGACGCTCGATACGCTCAAAGACGAGCAATATATGTATGTTTCAAGCTGATGCCTTTGATAAGCTGCTGAGGTTATCTTCTGGCAGGACATTTTGCGTTGGCGTGTCGACCGCGTTTAGCATCATGACGCGCCTTGATCGGCTGATGATGGCTACGAAAGAGGTTGTTGGAGAGCAGTATTATATACATGGGATGGGGTTCGGACATCATCGAGGAGTGGATATGGGAGATAGGACGCAGAGTATCCAACTGAGGGGACCTGCGATTGTGTAAGCTAAGGTGATAGCAGGAAATAAACAAAATGACATGTTGTAACATTACTAGTAGCTACAATGGCAGCGTATGAGAGCGTTGTCTAGTAAATACAGTACGGTCCATGCACAAACAATGCATCATTTCCCGGATTTTAGTGGCTTCGTACTGCAAGAGAATGGTATTCGTCAAAACAAAACACAAGTTTTCAAGAATAAGCACTCACACAGATAATACCAGACTACTATTTTCCGAGATCAACGCCTCTGCGCCGCTGCAAGTCGAGCTCAAACATTTGAAATCATTAGGACGTTTGTTGGGAGAGGGTAAATTGCGACGAAATAAACGCGGGCTGGCCGAGCCATTCGCGATCGGCTTGTACGGTGGGGGGCCGAAACATTTCTATTACCAACTCATCAGCGATGACGCAAAAACCAGTACAGAACATCCAACTGACCTCCCATAAATCCCATGTCTTTTTGTAAAAGGAATACTTGGTATTTCGATCAAAAATCCCAAAAAGCTCCGAGTCCGTGCCGACGTTAAGATCAAGTTGAACTCTAACCTGGAAGCAGCCCCGAAATTGATGCCCTAGGGTCGTGTTCATGCCAGTCGGAGGACCTCTGCCGCCAGCCGTAGGTTGGGGGCCAGGAGATAGACCTCTACCGCCGCCGCCTCCACCGCGCTTCCGGAGCATGGGAGAGGGGTGACTGCGTCTGACGATGGTAGATGTCTTTGTCGGTAACCTTTCATGGCCGTTGAAAGGTTCGTCCACGGTTCGAGTGCCTGGTGAAAGACCGTGGTTTCCGGACCGTCGAGAAAATCTGACCTCCCTTCTTTCAGGCTCGACCCTAGTCTCGCGCTTCTTGATCTTTTGCGTTTTACCGTCTTCTTCGAGTTGCAGGTTCAGATAAAGAGTAGACTCTGCTCGGACTGCGATATCCACATCATTTTTGAATAATGACAGGCCGAGGCTGATAGTGGGAATGATTTTTCCTTCAAGCTGAACGTAACCTTGGACGTTGGGCGTCGCTTTCAGATTAAGCGCTAGGAATGAAATGAATCTTGAAAAGGACAGAGCACAATGAGATACAACGTACGCGAGTTATTTAGCCCTACAGCTTCTACGGTGCCTCGGTGGCCTGGCCGCGGTGGAAAGTAGATTTGGGCGTTCTTCACGTTGTAGCCTATACCAATACGGAAGCCGACAGAGATATCCACAGTAAACCTGCTTTGAACATTAAGCACGAATTTAGGTCCCAAAGACAGGATTCTAAACTGAGTTAAGAGGGGCCGGAAATTGTGGTGATAGGATCAAGCATACCCCGGAAAGTCCATACCAGGAAGACCAACTTCAAATATGCTAATCCGGCCAGTGTCCAGCATAGCCGCAATATCGGCAGTGACGGTCACAACTGCACTTACGTTCGCAGACAAGTCTGGCAGGTTTTCATCGACAATTCGGTGGGTAACGGACAGTGGGATCGCTTACTGGTGATACTACTGAAATTCGCGACGTGGGGCGGTACAATAGTCCCGACTACAACAATGCCAATCGTCCCTTCGACGTGGATGTCCGGATTGAGATCAATTTCCAAAC
>WNGI01005998.1_pt1 | contig 11004 bp, 9 predicted proteins | sample 5400621 | NCBI WGS metagenome assembly WNGI01 (sample SAMN13153374, study PRJNA577476) | soil metagenome | isolation source: 20 cm soil or saprolite under Garry oak tree replicate 1 | place: USA:California | collected 2016-06-15 | reverse complement strand
CAATGGATAGTACAACTCTTCGTTTGGACAGATTCGGATGATGCTCTTGACGGACTGCGCCCGCTTTCTTCACGGTCGATCTGTTTTTTATGGCCCAGCCGCTGACCTTCGCGAGGATGAGTATCCCGGCCATGGCCGCCACCGAAAACCAGGCGATGCTGGATTGTCCCCTCGGCATTACGATGAATGCCGCCATTAATGGGCCCAGCGAGAGTCCCGCATTGCCGCCAACCTGAAATAGCGATTGCGCCAGGCCATGTTGTCCGCCAGATGCCATTCGGGCCACTCGGGAAGACTCAGGGTGAAACACCGAGGATCCAGTGCCCACCAGCGCCGCAGCCATGAGGAGCGTAATGAAATTCCCGGCAATCGATAAGAATAACAGTCCGGCAAGAGTGAGTCCCATACCGACCGGCAGGGAATATGGCATCGGCTTCCGGTCGGTATAGAACCCGACAAGAGGTTGCAGAAGAGATGCGGTCGTTTGATAGGTGAGCGTAATCAGGCCCACCTGTGCGAAATCAAGGTGGAAGGAATCCTTCAGCAAGGGGTAAATCGAGGGCAGCAGCGACGAAAGCATGTCGTTCAAAAGATGGCAAACGCTGATGGCTCCCAAAATATTAAAGGCGGTCTTGTGTACAACGTAAAGTGGACTCTCCACCTGAGTCGCAGTCATGATTCTTTCCCCAGACGTCTAAAAATCTATGTCGCGTCAGTCCGCTTTGCAGAGCGCGCTGTGTGTTGCCGAACCATCAGGCGGGCACACGGTTGAGTTCACGGTGTCGGCCTGAAGGCCGACGCTACAATAGCCATGCAGGCGTGGGTTGCTGGACGGGCTCCCAAGCCGGTTTCTCCCTCTTGGAATCCTAATCTAGGCATTGTGCTGCGGATAGTGCTTTTCCAAGTTAGGGTACAGGTCCCCCGGGATTCAGCGTGCCGAGTGCGGCCCGCCGCCCCCGAATTCAACGACTCCAGACCTACCCACTCACTTGTCCTTGGCCTGGATCGAGAGAAGTTCGACTTCAAAAATGAGCACGGCATTGGCGCCGATCGTGGGACTTGGGCCGCGTGCGCCATACGCCATTTCGGCCGGAACGAAAAGCTGCCACTTGGATCCTACCGGCATGAGCTGGAGAGCTTCCGTCCATCCTTTGATGACTTTATCCACCGGGAAAGTTGCGGGCTGGCCGCGCTTGTAGGAACTGTCGAATTCCGTGCCGTCAATGAGCGTGCCTTTGTAGTTGCAGACCACAGAGTCAGTGGCCGAAGGCTTTGCTCCCGTACCGGCTGTCAAAATCTTGTATTGAAGACCGCTAGGTAGCGTGACGACACCCTCTTTCATTTTGTTGGCCGCCAAAAACACATCGCCTTGTTTCTTGTTTACTTCTCCGGCTGCCTGCATCGCCGCTTCCTGCTTTTTGTGCAGATCGGTTTGGAGCGCCACAATCACGGCCTTGGCCTCATCGTCGGTCATGAGCGTCTTGCCGCCAGCCAGCGCATCCTTCAAGCCCTGCACGACGATGCTCGGGTCAACTTCCACGGAATCCTTTTGGAGGCTCCTGCCGACATTCACCCCGATGGCGTAGCTGAGCTTGTCTTTCTCTGTTCCGAGCGCCACGTCGCTCTTGCTTTTTGCCGCGGGCGCTTGACCAATCTTCGCCGCCGGCGACTTAGCGGCCGATGATAGTGGAGCCTTTGCCGCAGGCGCCGGCGAAGGTGTCGAGGCGGGAGCTTGCTGCGCCAGAGCATTCCCATGCAGCATCATGCCAGCCGCCAAAATCGTTACAGCCGTTATGTACAGTTTTTTCATGGACACATTCTCGCATTGCTCTGCCATTTCTGCAAACCGCACGTTTCCACACAAGAACCAGAAGGTTAATGGTCCTTCGGCGGGCCTTTTCTAATCGGATCCCCGCAAGATCTGGCGCAGTTTCCGGACAGACGGCTACGCGGCCAGATGACCGCCAGATCAAGAGATTTAGGTCGCCGGGATAGCTTCCGGGTTGCCAACCACCCGGAAGGTAGCCAGATCAGTCAAGACAAGCGCGCTTCTCGTTACCTATCTGGTGAGACTTCCCACAACCGGACTTCTGGGGAGTAGGGAGAATTCACTTGTCCGATTAGCGCTAATCAGGCACTTAACTGCCTGTAGACGCGAACGCGACTTCCTCTCTCCTTTGAATAAGTGAGACTAGGCTGACGAACACGTCGTAGTTCCATTTACGTTGACAGCTCCGTCCCGGCCTGCTCCGCCACCATGTATGCGGCGTACCAGTCGGGCCAATTCTTGTAGTGTTTGATTTAGTTCGCCGGCACCAATACGGGAGCGCCTTTGTCCTTAACCAGAAACACTACGAATTTAGCCGGTTTGGTTTGGCTGGCGTTTCGCCCGACGACGTGAACATCAGAGGGACCTTCATAGAAGGTCTGACCAGGTGTCAGAGTCACTTCCTTTCCGCCCCTCACCTGCATCACGATTGAGCCCTCAAGCACATAAACAAACGCATGTGCGTTGTGGCGATGTATTGGGTCCGACGCGCCCGGTGGATACTCAACCGTGATCATCAGACCTTCCTTGCCAGGAAAGTCCGTCAGGTCTTTCGACAACAGCGGCGTCACTTTCGCGTCTTTGGGTTCCAGTGTGACGGACATCAGACAAACCAGCATCAAAACTAGTTTTGCAATGGTCATAAATAAACCTTTGGTTTGAATGGGGCCGGTTCACGCAAATCGGCCTCTCTTTGGCAGATCCACTAGTGGGCGACCGCCGCCGCTTTTGCTGCGGACTGAGTGAGCCAAGTTTCGAATCGCGTTTCGCCAAGTCGGGCCTCTTTGCCGGGGACAAGCGTTCGCTCGCCGACCTCCGCGCCGGAGTATCGCGCGTGTGGGTCGGCGATGACTTCGCGTGGATCTTTGAGGGTGGCCAACCGCCGCCGGACTAGTTCATCCAGGCGAAACTGTTCCGGCCCCCCTATTTCGACGATGCCATTTACCGGCGAGCCGACAGCGATCCTGCCTACCCCACTCGCGACATCGTCGGCAGCCATCGGCTGGAAAAGCACGGGTGGCAAATGCACCTTGTCGCCGTCGAGGGAGATGTCGGCAAGCCCCTTGAGAAACTCGAAGAACTGCGTCGCGCGAACAATTGAATAGGGGATGGAGGAACCCTTGATTAAATTCTCCTGAGCGATTTTTGCACGGAAGTAGCCGCTTTCGAGCAGACGCTCAGATCCTACGACAGACAGCGCAACGTGATGTCCTACGCCTGCGGCCGCTTCATAGGCGAGGAGGTTACGGGTTGATGTCTCGAAGAACTTCATCACAGCCGAGTCTTCCCACGAGGGAGAGTTCGATACGTCAACGATCACCGACGCACCCTTCAGCGCTTCGGCCAGTCCCTCGCCCGTGAGTGTGTTGACGCCGGAATTGGGAGATGCGGTAACTGCTTCGTGCCCGTTCTCGCGCAACTTGGTAACGAGCTTTGACCCGATCAGTCCACTGCCGCCGATCACTACGATTTTCATGATTGCCACCTCTATTTGCGGTGTACCTCCATGCGTGTCTTCTGTCAAGCGAACAAATACGGTTCCTTAAAGTCCTGGTAAGTCGCGTAATCGGACAAGTGCCCTCGCTGGCCTGAAACGTCGTTGCGGGAAGCAAAATACGAGGCTCTGGGCGAGTTGTCGGCTAACCGGAAGCTATCCGGCTTCCACGGCGGCATTAGTCTTGTGAAGTCGGCTTGTAGGAAGTGATGTCCGCGCTTGGCATCGATCCTGGACGGATTACGGGCTACTCGGAAGAAATGTTGTGACATTCTGCGATGGGAGGCGCTGACTAGCAGGATTCCGCCTACCTCCGAAACGACAATTCGGATTTTGCTCACGCTCCCGATCAACCGAGTGGCGGAATCAACTTGGCAAAGCCAAGGGGGCGATCTGAATGTTAGGAAGTCCTCCGCGAAGGGGTGGCCAATCAGTAGGACTTTTTATTTCTTCGTGCGGCGCAGGTGAGCTCTGTCCTTCTCGTTTTCCTCGCAGGAATACGACATGATTTCGGTGTTCTGGCGCGCAATGGGCAACGTGATGGACCACGGTTCTGTATAAAACTTTGGATCTTCGAAAGTGACAGTCCACTTGATGTTGTTGTAGTCGATTTTTTGGAATTTCTCCGCGAGATGTAACTGGTCGCTGTGCTCATGGCCAGCCGTGTCGAGCCAGGTCCGGTCGTTGAGCCCGACAGTGTCCACGACTAGCGTGTCTCCTTCCCACCTGCCGATGGAATCCCCAAACCACGTGGGGTCCACATCTTGGGGATGACTGCGTCCGTCCGTGTGAATAATGCGAAACGTGTGCTGATTCTCGAAAAGGATGGCCGTCACAGCTGGGGTCTGAACGATTTGGAACGGCATGATTCCCGCCTGAATCCCCCTGGCCGGACCGATCGGTAAACATTGCGTTAAGGGATCGTCGATCTCGTCCTCCTTCTTGAAACGCTCGGCTGCGTATGGTGTGAACGGAGGTTGATGCCCCAAAGTCTTCGAGATATCGGGTGTGAACGGCGCCGACCAAACCCCATTTAAATCCGGGGGCGTTGCCAGCGGAGGGCTCCCTGAGGTCGCGTGGCCAGCACACGCAATCAAAAAAGGCAAAACGAGGCACACAGCAATTGCGCAAATGGTTGAGGCGCGGAAATGATTCCTCATTCTAGCCCACTGTTCCAATCTCGGGTGCGGGCTCTACGCGCCGTCGCCATAGCGCTGGCTTCCCGCTCGCCGCGCTGCTTTGGCGGGCGAGTAGCGCGTCGGCGACTTGGAGCCTGCCGGAATTCTTGTGGCGGTCCTCGATAGGGTTCCGAAAATAGGCACCGTCTATTTTCAAATACGAGCTAAGGACGGTAGTGATCCCGATCGAAAAAAAACATGCCCGCTCCGTCCCGAAGAACATGGGACGGAGCGGCCGCTACAAAAAACACCGCGTACTAGTGGGTGTTGCCTTTGTAGCGGCCGCCCGGTTCTTGGGCGGGCAGCGGTTTGTTTTGTCGAGAACCAAAACGATTGACTACTGGCGGCGCGAGTCCAGCAATCCGCAGAGCAATCGTGGCCTAGCTCCAAGTCGCTCCCCCTTCACTTTTTGTTATTGGCGCCCGAGTCGTAGCCGCTCTGGGCCAAAGACCCCGGCCCGGCGAATATCTCCCGGCCATCCGGGAAGGTGACCGTTGTGCAAAACGCAAGATGGGAACCGTCCCTGGCACGATAGCCCTTGATTGTGACCATATCTCCGGGCTTCACCGTATCCTTTCGCCAGCCCTGCCGGTAGAGCACGTTCGGAGGGCTGCCCTCCAGCGCCCAATTCACCACCTTGCCGTCCTTGCCTTTCACATTCACGTAGAGGTAGATGTGCGGATTCATGAACTCCATCTTGGTGACTTCTCCGGCGAGTGTGATGGGATTTTTTGGGTCGAACTCCACCGCGAATCCATGATGCGCCAGAACGGGCGCCGCAGCGGACAACAGGACAAAAGCTAAGCCACAAGGAATGGACGAAGAAAGTCTCATAGTCGCACCTCCCACGAGCGACTGCGAGCTGGCCTCCTTGTATAACTAAGGTCTCGCGCGGTCAAGCGTGATGATTTTGTCGTAGTGGCGCAAGCCTCTGGGTAGGACAGGCACTCTTGCCTGTCCACATGTGCTATGGCGAAATCGAACCGGACAGGCAGTCCCTCGCAGGTGCTCGGGATAAAGAGTGCCTGTCCTACTGTCCCCAGATTTTTTCGCGGGAATCCTCAAACGGGTAAACGTGGACCATCCAGCCGAAAATTACCGGATAGAACGTGCCGCCCGCCTCGTCGCAGGCTTCCTTGCTGGCGATCGAGCCTTGCAGGCCGAACTTGGTTAACTCGGCATGTCCGCGCAGTTCTTTGGAGGGTCTGCAGAGTTTGACGTGCAGGTGCCACTGCGCGACGCTGAGGGGAACGCGCTCGTTCAATTGTTCCTCGGTCACGCGCTTGGGCATGGTGTACATCGCACCGATCAGGTCGTATCCGGTTTTCGTTTTCTTGTAAAGCAGGGAAGTGGGGCGCGCGGGGTCAAACGTGAACGATTCCAGGAAGGCGTTCTCATAACTAGTGAAGTGATACTCCGCTTGCGGAAGATTCGGCATGAAAATGCGGAAGCCTTCGGACAGAGCGACGTGGTAGTCCTTGTACTTTTCGATCGCTTCGCGCAATTCCTGGGCGATCGTATCGGCTTTCACCCAGTCCTGTGGCGTGGAATGCCGCAGAGCAGTCATGTACATGTGCGGTCCCATCTGGTGATGGTGCATGTGGCTCATGGCGTCGACCGCGCCGTTCTCGGCCTGATGATCGCTGTCGTCCGTGCCCTGGCCCATTTTCATCCCTGGCATGTCGTGATCCATATTCATGCCGGGCATATCGTGATCCATGCCTGACTTATCTTGACTCTGTGCGGGATCCCCGGCTGGTTTTTGCGTCTGTTTTTGCTGCGCGGCGAGATTGCCTCTCGACGCCCAAAAAATCACAGCGAAAATGGCTACCGGAACAATTTTGCGAGCATTCATGGCCTTAACCCTCTCGACGCTCATTTTACGCGCAGCGCGCCCAAAAAGTATCAGTCGGGAATTCCTCTGTGCCCCACTGTACTCTCCGTGGTCTCTGTGTAAATTCTTGAGAAGCTTTTAACACGGAGGGCACAGAGACCACAGAGAAAGCTGAGAGACGTGGGTGCGCGGACTCGCATGCTAGAATCCAGGCGTGTCGAAGCAAATCATACGCCCCGCGCGAACAATCTCCGGCTCGCTCGAAGTCCCCGGCGACAAGTCGATCTCGCACCGTTACGCGATGCTCGCGGCGCTGGCCGAGGGCGCCAGCGACATCACGCATTTTTCAGCCGCGGCGGATTGCCGCAGCACGCTTGATTGCTTTTCACGGCTCGGCGTGATGGTGGAATCGAAGGCCGACCGCGTCCGGATCACCGGAGCCGGGCTCAGCGGTCTGCGTAAGCCGCGCCGGTCGCTCGACGCCGGAAACTCCGGCACAACGATGCGTCTGCTCGCGGGGATTCTTTCCGGACAAGAGTTCCACTCGACCATCGACGGCGATGGCTCCCTGCGGCGCCGTCCGATGCGGCGCGTGATCGATCCTCTCGCGAAAATGGGCGCGCGGATCGAAGCACGCGACGGCGGCCACGCGCCGCTCGAAATCGAAGGGACTCGACTTTCTCCCATCGAATACACGCTGCCCGTCCCGAGCGCGCAGGTGAAGTCCGCAGTCCTGCTCGCCGGATTGTTTGCTGACGGCATTACTTCGGTCATCGAACCTGTCCGCACGCGCGACCATACCGAGCTGGCTCTTGCGGAATTCGGCGCGCGCCTGGACCACGACGGCCGCGTCATTCGAATTCAAGGAAGGCCGCGCCTGCATGCGTGCACGCTGGCCGTTCCGGGCGATCTTTCGTCAGCCGTGTTTTTTCTGGCAGCCGCGTTGGTGCTCCCCGAATCGAACGTAGTCATTCACAATGTCGGCCTCAATCCCACGCGCTCGGCCGTGCTTGACGTTCTTGGCTCCATGGGCGCCCCGATTCGTCTTGTTTCTGTTCGCAGCGCAAACGGCGAACTTGTCGGCGACATCTCCATCCGCCACGAACCGCTCAAGGGCGGCGTTATCGAAGGCGACTTCATCGCTCAATTGATCGATGAACTTCCGGCGATCGCAGTGCTCGGCCCTTACACCGAACAGGGAATCGAGATTCGAGACGCGGCGGAGTTGCGCGTGAAGGAGAGCGACCGCATCTCCGCGCTGGCGGAAAATCTTCGCCGCATGGGAGCGGAGGTCGAGGAGCGCCCCGATGGCTTGCGCGTCGCTGGGCGTTCGGCGGGCCGCCTGCACGGGGCCGAAATAGAGCCTCACGGCGATCATCGGATGGCGATGGCGTTTGCCGTGGCGGCGCTCGGCGCGGAAGGTGACACCGTGATTCGCGATGCCGAATGCGCCGGGGTTTCCTTCCCCGAATTTTTCACCGCGTTGGAACGCCTTGTCGAGCGATAAATCCGTGGTTCCCTGCTTACGATCCTTTCTTGCTGATGAGGATATCACCGTGCTGCGTGCGCAAGTGGATTACTGGTCCGCGGGTGCCCACCTGTCCCATGAGTGAGCGATCATCGTTATCCCGCCCGCTGGGGCTTTTGAGGCCGGGAAAATCGCAATCCAGGCCGCCATTCTGGGTCTGCGCGTCCAACTGAAAACTCGATTGAGCGGGAAGCGAGAGTAAAAGATCGCCTGAGCGGCTCTCTACTGAAATGTCGGCGCGCGGGGGCTGCGAAAACTCAAGCGTGATATCCCCACCATCATCGGTAATTTGCACGCGACCGCCCGCATTGGCGATTTTCACATCACTCTTGCGAGTGGCCAGCGTTACGTCTCCGTTGGAGTCCGAGAGTTCCACGCGTCCCGATCCTGCCTCCAACTGGCCGTTGAGCTGAGTGAGCGTCAGGTCCGTTTGCCTCGAGCGATACCGCACACCCTTGTCTACGTGACTCATTTTGATGGGCCCAAAAAAATCCCCTTCAATCGTGGCTTGCCCCTTGATATCGGAGATCTCAACCTCGCTTCCCCTGCCGGCGATATTCACGTTGCCTGCGGCCCCAACAATGTGAATGTCGCTATGCGTGGAATTCACCGAAACATCGCCGCCGGAATTGCGCACATAGATATCCCCGTTGCGCACAAATACGGAAACACTGCCTTGCGTGCCGGAAATATGAATATCGCCCCTATCCGTGCGCGCAGAGACGCTCGCTTGCTTCGGGACATGTACTTCGAGAGACACTTCGACGCGATTTCTGCCCGCGTCTTCATTCGGACGAATCTCGAAGTTGCCATTTCCACTGTCGACAAGGGTCACGTGGATGCGTCCGCCGGCGGACTGAGCTTCGGCTTGATCGCTGGCGTACGCCGTTTTCTTCACGATGGCCCGAATTTCAGCTGCATCTCCGGAAACCACGGTGATGTCGCCGCGGACCAATGAGATTGAAATGTGCGAAGACGCGGGGACAGCCTTGGCCGGAATCTCTTCGGTGAAAGAATAGGGGGAACCCCGCAGAAATCCGATGTCGCTGAAATCCTCCAAGTTTCGATGCGTTCGGATCCAGTCGGCGCCTCCCACAATTCCAAGGAGGACCAGCAAGCCCACAACCAGGAGCACCTCGCTGCCAGTCACGTTACCCGAGGCCGCGCCCCCAGCGCGCTTCGCCGCCCTCCGCTCGTAGAGTTTTGCAGCGCCCCAGAAAATCAGGAGCAGCGGCCACCAACGGGAAAACGTTCCCCACAATTCGAGCTCCGGGTGATAGGAGTGCACGAGCAACAGCGCACCCACCAGGATCAATACTGCCCCGCTGAATATCGAGCCATACCGCGCTCTGCCGTTGCTCATCGAATCTCGCGCTCCTTCATTCGCTTTCACGGACAGCCCGCATACGCCTGGCGCCTAAGTGGCCGGAGGCGGCGGGACCTGCGGACCCTGCGAACCCGTGTGTCCTTCCGTGGATGCGGTCTCTTGCAGCAGCTTGACCACTCCGATCGCCACCAAAATCACGGGCCACAAATGATTGAATGAAGCGACATGCATCTGCTGGAGCAGGAACAGGACTCCTATCGTAATGAGCACCACGGGTCCCATCAACCCTCGCCGGGAACACCGCTGGCACGCGCATTTCGTTCCATTCGCCATCTTTCGCTTCCTCCTATGAATTCCGCCGAGTCCGTTTCCAAAGCATCCACGCGCCCATACCGATCAGCAGGGCGGGCCAGCCGTTCTCGAAAATCCGATCAAATGGCAGAACGCGAAGATTGTCGAGCAGAAACAGGACTCCTAATACGATCAAGACAATTGGGCCAATCGGGGCGCGTGTTGGCCGAAGTACTTCCGAATTGGTCGCCGGCTGTTTCACGGAGCGATCGCGTGCCACAAGGAACGCCTCGATCGGCATGTAGCAAATGAAAGCCGCAAGAATGAGTCCCCAAAGCGGCTGGTCAGCGCCGCGCGCATTCATCGTGACGAGGCCCGCGAAAATCGCCACGTGAACCAGCGCCTTCACGTACTCTCCGTTGCAGACCGCCCCCAACCCAGGGACCCATCCCAGTCCAAATGCCAGCCAGGGATTTGTCCCGGCTGGCGCCGCCGGAGCCGTCGGCTGTGCAACCATCGCGGACAAGCACGGCTCGCAATACATCGCGCCGCGAATCTCGCGCGTACATTGCGTGCACAGTGCTTTACCGCAATTGCGGCAATATCCGGCCGCTTCTGCCTCCATATGGACGGCACAATTCATTCAAAGCTCCTTCTTTGTCGAGGGTGGAATTTTAGAGATGCCTGGTGCAGCGCAGGAAAGTTATGGTCGATGAGGTTTATCAGACGCTGCGGCGCAGTATGGCCCGAAGGAATGGCCTCCACAGGCGTCTCGGCCGGGGACTCCGTTGTCTGTTCCGTTTCGTTTGCAGGTTGCAGACGCGTCTGAATCTCATAAACCAAGCGCAAATCGCTGACCACCTTCATGCCCCGGGCGTAAACCTGATGAGCTTCGCGGTTTGCCACATGGGCGAGGTTCGCGGGATTCAAATCCGCAATCGCCGGAGCGCGCCAATGTATCCCGAGTGCCTGGGAAAGCACGACTACCGTGACCATCACAGAGACTGCCCCATAAGCAAAGCGCGGCTGCGAAAATGGGCGGAGCCAGCCGGACCACGCTTTCCAGTTTGATTTTCCGCGTCGTGGCCCGGGCGTAGCAGCGAGAATGGCGGACGCCAAATTCGGAGGTTCGGCGACGGGTTCAAGTCGCGCCAAGCGGCGCAGTAGCCCGCCTACATTCGCGATCATCGAGGCGCACCCCGCGCACGATGCCACATGAGCCTCGACCTGCGCGCGCGTCGAGGCCGCAAGTGTTCCGTCGAGATACTCGGTCAGCTGCGCCTCGGTTTCTTCGCAGCTCCAGT
>WNGI01012856.1_pt1 | contig 11005 bp, 7 predicted proteins | sample 5400621 | NCBI WGS metagenome assembly WNGI01 (sample SAMN13153374, study PRJNA577476) | soil metagenome | isolation source: 20 cm soil or saprolite under Garry oak tree replicate 1 | place: USA:California | collected 2016-06-15 | reverse complement strand
CCGCGAACACACTGAATGATGTGACGATTTACGATCTGGGGGACCCCGAGCGGCGCCGTATCATCCTGGCCGACTCCGGTCGCATGGCTTATACCCCCGGCGGCACCGATTTGTACCTCACGTTGCGCGACGGCGAGGTACACGAAGTGAAGCGGGCCGATACGGAGCACTTCAACCGGACCTTCTACGCCGTCAACCGGATCAAGGTGGCGGGCGTCAGCAACACGTTCGAGCAGACGCAGAACGACGAGTACCGCGGCGACCGTGAGATGACGATCTGCGCGATGCAGGAGGTCGTGGCGCGCGCGCGCCAGGACATGGACCGCGTGCGGCGCGAGACGCTCGCGTCCGTGACGGCCGAGCTGCGGCGGATCGGCAAGTTGCACCCGCTGACGCCGCCTCCGGCCGATACCACAGCACCGCCGCCGACCGCCTACTGCCGGTTCCTCGGCTCGATCAAGCGGCTGGTCGCTCCCCGCGCGGCCGAAGCCGCACAAACCCCCGTGCGGCTGAAGCGCCCCCCCCGCCCCTCCCCCGCCGCCGGACCCGCCCGGTTGCCGCCGCCCAACCTCTCGTACGTTGGGCAGCAATCCGCCAGCCCCAGCGCGTACGCGCAGCGGTTGCGCGCGGCCCGCCAGCGCGCCGCGATCTACGAAGTCGAAATTCAGAAGAAGCTGGCGATCGCGGCCGCGTGCCTGATCTTCGCGCTGCTCGGCATGCCGCTCGCCATTCGCTTCCCCCGCGGTGGCGTCGGGCTGGTGATCGGAACGAGCCTCGCGGTTTTTTCCGTCTACTATGTCGGATTGATCGGCGGTGAAGAGCTGGGCGACCGGCTGATCGTGCCGCCGTTCCTGGCGATGTGGACGCCGAATCTCATCTTCCTGACGCTCTCGATCCCGCTGCTGTGGACCGTGCGGCGCGCCGGCAGCACCGCGCACGGGGGGGATTGGGATGAGCTCAAGGAGCAGCTGTTTGGCTGGGTGGGGCGAATTCGAAATGCGAAATGGGGAATGCGAAATTGAGGACGAAATTCCATTTCCCATTTCGACTTCCGCATTTCGCATTCCGAACGCTCGACCGCTACTTGGTGCGCGACTGGCTGCGCGTGTTTCTGGTCACGCTGCTCGGCTTTCCCATTCTCGTCATCGTGATCGATCTGACGGACAAGCTCGACCGCTACATGGGCCGCGGCATCGCGCCGCAGGTGGTCGCGTACTCGTACGTGTTCGACCTGCCGGAAAAAATGTTCCTCGTCCTGCCGGTCGCGGTGCTGTTCGCGACCGTCTTCACCGTCGGTGCGCTGGGGAGGCATTCGGAGCTGACGGCGGCGAAGGCGTCGGGGATTTCGTTTCACCGCCTCGTGCGGCCGCTGTTCATCGCCGCCGGGACGGCGTTCGTCGCGGGGCTGCTGCTGGGGGAGATCGCACCGGCGGCGACGGCGCACCGGATGGAGATGCTCGGCGAGAAGGCGCAGCGGGCCACCAGCTCGCGCTACAACTTCGTCTATCGCGCCGATCGCGGGTGGGTGTATGCGATCCGGTCGCTGGAGCTGCGGACCAAAGAGATGACGGACCTCGTGCTGGAGCGCGAAGGGACCAGCGCCACCTATCCGACGATCGTGCTGGCGGCGCAGCGCGCGGTGTACAGCGACACCGGCCCGGCGGCGCTGACCAAGTCGCCGCGCTGGCGGCTGCATCGCGGCGCGCTGCGCTACCTCGCGGGCAGCGAGCCGACCGGGGAAGTTGCGTTCGAGTTCGATTCGCTCGAGTCGCGGACGCTGCTGGAGCGGCCGGTGGATCTGCTCGCCGAGCCGAAGACGCCGGAGGAGATGCGGTACGCGGAGCTGCGACGCTACATCGACGCGCTGGCGCGCAGCGGCTCGAACGCGAAGCGATTCCCTTCATTTGTCTGTTGATCGCGCTGTTCGGCGCGCCGCTCGCCATCTCGACCCCCAAGAGCGGCGCGGCGTGGGGCGTCGCGGCCAGCCTCGCCACCACGTTCATCGTGCTGCTGATGTTCCAGCTGGCGAAAGCCATCGGCGCGGGTGGCGTACTGCCGCCGCTGCTCGCGGCGTGGGCCCCGAACATTCTCGTTGCGGTCGCGGCTGTGTATCTGCTCCGTAAAGCCCCCACCTAGCGTCCTTGACGGGGTCCCCAGCGCGGACCACTTTCTCCCCCGTCGAATGTTTTCCCGGTACGTTGCTTCCAGTCCTTCTGAAGAGAGGTCCATTCATGCGTTGGATCGTTCGCTCAGGCCGCGTCATCGTGGCCGCGTTGGTCTTTTCAGTGTTCGGTACCGGGGCGGTGCATGCCCAGGGCGTCACCACCGGCGCCGTCGCCGGGATCGCCATCGACTCGGCAAGCCGCGCTCCACTGGACGGCGCACGCGTCGTCGCGGTGCACGTGCCGTCCGGGACCACGTACGCGGCGGCGACGCGCGCCGACGGCCGGTTCACGATCCCGGGGATGCGCGTCGGCGGCCCGTATCGCGTGACCGTGTCGTTGGTGGGGTACCGGCCGGAAGTCCAGAACGGCATTGGCGTGACGCTCGGCGTCACGAGCGACCTCCGATTCGCGCTCAGACAGGTGAGCGTCGAGCTGGAGCCGATCACGGTGACCGCGACCACCGGCACCGTGTTCAGCTCGCAGCGGACCGGGGCGGCGACGACTCTACCAACCGAAGCGCTCGCCCACCTGCCGACGATCAGCCGCCGAGTGGAGGATCTGCTCCGGCTCAGCCCGCAATACAGCCCGATGTCGCTCGGATTCTCGTTCGCGGGGCAGGACAACCGGCTGAACAACATGACGATCGACGGATCGTACTTCAACAACTCGTTCGGCCTGGGTGGACAGCCCGGCGACCGGACGAGCGTGACGCCGATCTCGCTCGACGCGCTCGAGCAGGTGCAGGTGAACGTCGCGCCGTATGACGTGCGCCAGGGCAACTTCGTGGGCGCCGGCATTAACATGGTGACCAAGAGCGGCAGCAACGAGTACACTGGCTCCGTCTTTTACAATACGCGCAACAACGACTTCGTCGGGACGCAGGCCGGGACGAACAAATTCAATCCAGGCACATTCCAGTACCGCGATATCGGTGTCGCGTTGGGCGGACCGATCATCCGCAACAAGTTGTTCTTTTTCACGACCTTTGAGGACGATCGCCAGACCAATCCGGGCACGACGTTCAAGGCGTGGTCAGGACTAGCGAGCGACAGTGGGCCAAACGTGACACGCGTGCTCGCTTCCGACCTCGACTCGCTCAGTAGTTACCTCCGAAACAGCTTCAATTATGAAACAGGTCCGTATCAGGGATACGACTTTAAGACTCCGTCGACGCGGTTCATCGCGCGCGCCGATTACAACCTGAACGACCACAACAAGTTCAGCCTGCGCTATAATCTGCTGAACTCGACCGCCGACATCTTGGTCTCGAACTCGGCATCGGACGGATTGGGCTTCCGGCGCAGTACGAAGCAATCGCTGAACTTCGCCAACTCGAACTACGCCATCCTGGAGAACATTCGATCCATTGTGGGCGAATGGAACTCGACGATTGGCCGCAACAAGTCCAATAATCTGATCGTCGGTTACAACTCGAGCAACGAAAGCCGCAAGAACGTCGCAGGGCCGTGGTTCCCCGAGGTGGAGATTCTCTCTGGCCCAAACAACTACACGACGTTTGGATTCGAGCCCTTCACCCCGGACAACAAGCTGTTTTACCACAGCTATCAACTACAGGACAACTTCACGCTCTACATGCCGAAGCACTCGCTGACGCTCGGGGTGAGCGTCGAAAAGTATCATTCGACGAACGTGTTCTTCGACGCCGCGCAAAGCATCTATGTCTACAACTCGCTGGCGGATTTCTACACCGACGCCAACGACTACCTGGCGAACCCCGGCCGGACCGTTTCGCCAGTGCGGCTGCGGCGCTTCCAGGTGCGCTATGCCAACATTGTCGGACAGAGCGAGCCGGTTCAGCCGCTCGATGTGCTGTATTCGGGAGCCTATGTGCAGGACGAGTGGCGGCCTACACGCAACTTGACACTGACGGCCGGCTTGCGGATCGATGCCCCGAAATTCAAGAACACGGCGTATGACAACGCGGTCGCCGACACAATGACCTTCCGCGACGCGAGTGGCGCGCCGATCCGGTACAACAGCGGTGCGCTGCCCGGCGTGAACTTGCTGTTCTCACCGCGCTTCGGCTTCAATTATGACGTGGGCGGGGAGCAGCAGACGCAGATTCGCGGTGGGACCGGTATCTTCACGGGCCGGCCCGCGTACGTCTGGATCTCGAACCAGATTGGCAACACCGGCGTGATTACCGGCTTCATTCAGGCCGACACCACGTTCGCGTATCCGTTCAACCCCGATCCCGACCACTACAAGCCAGCGGCCACGGGTGCACCCGCAGCCAATTTCCGCCTGGCGCTCACCGATCCAGGATTCCAGTTCCCGCAGCTGTGGCGCAGCAACATCGCGATCGATCAGCGGCTGCCTTGGGGACTGACGGGAACTGTCGAGTACATGTACTCGAAGGACGTCAACGGGATCGCTTACATCAACGCGAACTTGCCCGCGCCGCAGTCGGCGTTCACGGGCCCCGATGGTCGTCCGAGGTGGACCTCGAACAAGATTTACGGCAACGTTACCGATGCTATTGTGCTGACGAACCAAGGCCGTGGCTATTCGTGGAATGCGGCCGGCTCGCTCGAGCGCGCGTTCCAGAACGGACTATTCGCCAAGGTCGGGTACAGCTACGGCGCCAGCAAGAACACCGTCGATGCCGGCTCGATCGCGTCGGGTTCGTGGACGGGGAACCAGATCGGCATCGATCCCAACAATCCGATCGCCGCCAATTCCCAGTTCTATCCGGGCGGACGGATCTTTGCCGCGGTGTCGTATTCGCGCGACTTCTTTAAGGCCGGAGAAACGAGCGTCAGCGTGTATTTCGACGGTCACAGCGCTGGGACCGACAGTTACATCTTCTCGAACGACATGAACGGCGACGGTGCGACGAACGATCTGATTTACATTCCGCGCAACATCGGCGAAATGAACTTCGCGACGTTGACCGTAGGTACCGCTCCCGGCCCCACGCAGACCTTCACCCCCGCCCAGCAGGTCGCGGCGTGGGAAGCGTACATCAACCAGGATCCCTATCTCCGCCAGCATCGCGGCGAGTACGCGGGACGCAATGCCGCGCGGCGGCCGTGGGTATACCGCGCCGACCTGAGTTTTTCCCAGGCTGTGGGCACGAGTATCGCCGGTCGCCCGAACAACCTGCAGGTCCGGCTGGACATTCTGAACTTTACGAACCTGTTGAACAAGGATTGGGGCATCGGTCAGACCATCATCAACAACCGTCCGCTGGCCTCCGCCGGTGTGGACGCTACCGGGGCATCGCTGTACCGGCTCGCCACGCTGGGCTCGGCGCCAAACGCGACTCTGATTTCCAAGACATATCAGAAGCTCGCCACCACCAATGACGTCTGGCGGTTGCAGCTGGGCCTGCGCTACATGTTCAACTGGTAACGGACGGCCTGACGGCCGATCGGAGGAAACCAGTAGGGGCGCAGCATGCTGCGCCCCTACGTTTTTCTAGCGGACTGAAATCGCGGGCGGTGGCGCGCGACGCTGGTAGCGGCGGATGGCGAGGTACACCGGCACACCGGTCGCGATGATGCCAATGTCGACCGCAAACTTCACCGTTTCCGAGACCAGGTAGTTCCCCAACACGAACAGCGCCGCCACGAGAAAGACGAGCGGCACGAAGGGATAGCCCCACGTCAGGTACGGCCGCTCGAGGCCCGGCCGCGTGCGGCGCAACACGAACACCCCCGCCACCGCCAGCGCATAGAACGGCCAGATCCCGATGATGAATTGCTCCGCCAAGTCGTTGAACGTCCGGACCAAAATGAAGATGACGCCCATCGCCATCATCAGCAGCACGGCCGCCGTGGGGGACGACGTGCGAGGATCGATTCGGGCGATGGCCTGCGGCAGCACGCGATCCTCGGCGGCCGCGAAGAAGATCCGCGGCGCCGTCATCATCGACCCGTTCAACGTCCCGAACGTGCTGACGGCGATCACCGCGGAAATCGCGACGACTCCCGCCGGGCCGACCAGGAGGCGCGCGACATCCGCCGCGACGAGCTCGGCCTGCTTCATGCCCTGCATCGGAATGAGGTGCAGGTACACGAGATTGGCGCCGAGGTACAGCACCACGACGCTCGCGGTGCCGATCAGCAGCGCGCGCGGCAGCGTCTGCTGCGGCTCGCGCACTTCCCCGCCCACGAAGGCGAGATCCGCCCAGCCGTCGTACGCCCAGAGAATCGCCACCATGGCGAGCAGGAACGGCGACAAACCTACGTGCGCCCGTTGCGCCATCATGTCGGGAACCGTGGCCGCAGTGGCGCCGCCCAGCAGCAGGCCGGCAAGAATCAACACGGCCAGCGCGCCGGCCTTGAGCAGCGTGCTCAGGTTTTGCAGCACCGCGCCCCGATGAATGCCGAAGTAGTTGACGATCCCAACGAGCACGATGTAGACGGCGCCGAGCCCCTGCTCGGCGCTGATGGTCAAGGGGCCGGCGTGCGCCAGCACCGCCGCGGGATCGTAACCCAGGGTGCGGAGCGTGTACGCCGATGCGGTGATGCCGATCGCGCCGTAGGCGCCGGGGCGAATTACGAGCAGCTCCGCCCAGGTGAAGAGAAACGCCGGCAGCGGGCCGAACGATTCGCGCACGAAGACGTACACGCCGCCGGAGCGGGGAAAGGCGGCGGCCAGCTCCGAGTACGTCAGCGCGCCGCACAACACGACCGCCGCACCCACGACCCAGGCGAGCAGAAACAGCGGCACATCGTCGACGAGCCGCGCCACGCCCGCGGGCGTGCGGAAGATGCCGCTGCCGATCGTCGATCCGACGAGGACCGCGACCGCGCTCCACAGGCCGAGCCGGCGGGTGAGGCGCTCGCCCCAACGGTCGGCAGGCATCAAGGGTGCAGACATGGGTCACGCAATATATGCCGCGCCCTGAGAGGGCGCGCTCGGCAATCAGTGCGCCCTTACAGGGCGCACACACGCCGAGCCCGGGCTCTCAGCCCGGGTTCTTCCTCCACCGTTAGATTTCGCGCCCTATGATGACGCGCTTTAGAACCCTCGCCTGGGCCGCCGCGGTCTGTACCTACCTCCTCATCGTCCTCGGCGCCATCGTGCGCATCACCGGTTCCGGACTGGGCTGCGGTGATCACTGGCCGCTGTGCAACGGCCACCTCTTTCCCCCGACGGGCGACATCGGCACGGTCATCGAATGGAGCCACCGGCTCGTGGCGGCGCTGGTGTCGGTATTGGTGCTCGCACTTGCAGTGGTGGACTGGCGGCGATCGATGGTCGCGGTCGGCCTGCTCGTGCTGCAAGTGGGGCTCGGCGCCATCACCGTGAAGCTCGAGCTGCCTCCTTGGAGCGTCGTGTTGCATCTCGGCACGGCGATGCTGCTGCTCGCGACGTTGCTGGTGGCGGTGCGGGGTGTGGGGGCGCAGCATGCTGCGCCCCTACAACTGTCTCTCCCGGTCCTCGCGTTTGTCACCGTGCTCTTCGGTGCGCTCACCGCGAATCTTGGCGCCGCGGCCGCGTGTGGTGGATTTCCGTTGTGTAATGGCCAGATCTGGATCACCGCCGGGCCGCTCGCGGTGATCCAGTGGATCCACCGGCTGCTCGCCTACTCGCTCGCGATCGCGGTCGCCGTCTGGGCGATACGTTCGCCGGGACGCGGGCCAAGGCTCGTCGTCGGGTTGGTCGTGCTGCAGATCGCGATCGGCGCGGCGACGGTCTTGCTGGGATTGCCGCGGGGACTCCAGGCGGCACACGTCGCGGTAGGCGCGGCGCTGTGGGCTGGAGTGATTCTTGCTACCCGAGAGCCACAAAAGGCCCCGAGTGCAGCTTCGGGGCCTTTCGGTGCGAGCCGTCCCGGTCGAGCTACGGCAGGCGGATGATATCCACGAAATAATTCGCTGATGGCGTGCCGTCGTAGTTCTCGATGACGAACCACCAGGTTCCCGGGCCGTACTTCCTATTGTTCGTGATCTGCGGCTTCGCTCCCGTGGCTCCTCCGAATCCCTCAAACGCGCAGGGATCGCCGGTGTTGGGGTCGAAGTTCGCAACTGTCGAGTCCGAGCACACCGTCAGATCGACATCCGGTGCTGAGGCGGTGCCGGTCCAATTCACACGGAACCGAACGCGCGTCGAGTCGGCGAGCGTGAATTTGATGATGGAGCAGGGTCCCGCGGAACCGAAGGCGAGCAACACTTCGGGACATACCGCGCTGTTCCCGGCAATGGTCGTCACGATGGCGTGCGTCGTGTCACTCGCTGTTGCTGGGATCAGACTCGTAAAATCCGGCGCGGTCTGCCACGAGTCGACACCAGGCCACTGATTGCCCGACTGCGTGATCGTGTTCGTCGTCGGAAGCGAGACGATGAGACCGGGCACGTAACTGACGGCGACGCCGTTGATCGTCGCCACCCCGTTCGCACCGAACGGCACGAGGACCTTGACGCTCTCCGCTGTTGTCGACACTAGCGTCGCGGGCCGGCCACCCACCGTCACAGAGACCGTCGCCACGTTGAACTTCAGGAGATTGGTGGAAGAGATCTTCAGGGTGTCGCCGCCCGCCAGCGTACTCGCCGAAAAGGCACCGCTGAATCCCTGCGGCAGTACTGCAACTGCGATTGTGTCTGTGACGCCTCCGGAGGAGGCGGTCACGCACGTGGGCGCGGCCGATACCGCAGTGACGATCATCCGGTCCGACGTATGAGGGATCGGATGATAGCTCGTGTCCTTGACGACGGTCACATCCCCAGTGCAGGCCGCGAACGTAATGGGAACGTCCAGCGGTGTTGTGCGCGCATCCAGGACGGACGACGTCACAGCGGCCGTTGTTCCTATCGGCATCTGCAAATAGGAGAAGTTGCTCACCACCTGCGCCGGCGTCCCGTCGGAATCGGAGAGCGGATCGCTCTTGCAACCCCCGACGGGAAGCGCGGCAACGGCCAGGACGCCGAAGGCTCCGAAAAGACGACGATTCATGCGACCCTCTCTTGATGTTTTCCCATGTGGTTAAAACCGCTGGACGTCCTGCACACCTTCCGGGCCGAGCAACGACTGCCAGTTAGGCCGGCTCGGCTCGCGGCGGTCATCCGTCCAGATCAGCGCGTAATTTCCAAACTGCGTCAAATCCATGAACACGTACTTGAGCAGTCGCCCCGACGAATACTTCCAGACTTCGTACGGCAACGTGTTGCCCGCCTGCGGCCGCTGCATGACTTCCTGCGGTGGCCCGTACTTGATGAAAATCCGTCCCCGATCCGTTCGCCATCCCGGGATCTCGGCGGCGCCGCCCTCGCGGTAGCGGCGGAGCGAGCTGTAGATCCCCGTCTCGTCCGACGTCATCAAATAGATCAGCGGCGCGTACAGCGTATCGAGCGTCGCCTCGCTCTTGCCCTCGAACACATCGGGCGGCGGGGGAGGCTCCACCAGCGCGACCGACTCGAGCCCGCCCATGCGGAACGGCGCGCGCCGCGCGGCCGTCGTATCCCTGCCCTGCACCACCACCTCGAACCCGTACTCGCCGGGTGGGAGTCCCGCCAGATCGATCATCGCTCGCGTGACGCCGCCGCCCGCCCCAAACGGCACCTGCTGCGCGGGCGTCGCCACGACGGGCGTTCCGTCCGCCCGCAGAATGCGCACACTCACGGCCGCCGTCTCCGCCGCCTGTCCTACTCGGCCCCCCCCGTACCATTCGAGGTAGTAGCCGACCTGCGCCTGCTGCGGCGTGAGCAGAGGTCGCACCGCCGCTTGCACGATGGCGCTCCCTTTGCGCAGCTCTCCCGAGGCGAGCGTCGTATCGCCACCCACCGCCGCGCGCATTGCCGTGGCGAGCAGCAGATCGGACGCCGCCGGTTTGGCCGCGAACGCGGTGAGCGGGACCTGCTCCCGCGTCACGCGCCCCGACGCCGAATCATGCACGGACACTTCGACCGTGTACGTCCCGGGACTCGCCGCGAACATGAAGTGCTCGAGCGTCGATCCCCGCGCGGTGCCGAGCATGCGGGCCGGAAGACTCCGCGTCCACGACTGCTCGACCAATTGGAGATTCGCGCTGTCGCGCACCGAGATCGCGACGCGATACGCCGCCACGCCATTCGGGCCGCGCGTGAGTGTATCCAGCGCCGTAAACGGAATCCTGGCAAACCCGTCCACGACCGTCTGGCCTCCCGCGCTCCGGTAAGAGCGCGTCAGCCCGATCTCGAGACTCTGGGCGGCAGCGCCGCCGGCCCGCTGCGCCGCCAGCGCTGCCAGCACCAGAAGCATTTTTCCCAGCTTCATCTACGTCTCAACGCCGATATAACGGCTCCCCTCCCTCGCTCCTACCAGCCGACGCTGAAGCTGAGGAAGTTCACGGAGCCGAGTGTGCCGAGGCTCTTCCACGCGTAATCGAAGCCCAGACGTGTCTGGCCGCGCGCGTATTCGAGCCCGCCGCCCAGTGACAGCCCGTCCGCGGTGAACGTGCCGCTGCTCTCCTTGGTCGGTATCCCGATGACCAGGTCGTTGACCTGGTTATCGGGCTGAATCGTATAGCTGCCGCGCGCCGCGACCGAGAAGCCGCGTTGCCCGATGTTCTGCATCGCCCACTCGAAGCCGGCGCCGGCGCCGGGCTTCGTGTTGTTGGGCTGCGTGAATTCCGACAGCACGGTCAGGTGGTTGGAGCCCTGCGCCACGAGATCGAGGGCCACGCCCACCCGGAACAGCACGGGCAGGGTCCAGGAGCTCGTCGACAGCGCCGCTGACTGCGGCTCCTGCGGCACGTCGACGGTGCCGAGCGGCGGCTGCCGCGTGACACCGACGATGAGGTCTTCGCCGCTGTGCTGCAGGTTCGTGCCGAGGTTCTGGATCACGAACGACGCGCGAATCGGCCGCGCGCCCACCGAGGCGTGGAAGTTCGT
>WNGI01040973.1_pt1 | contig 11006 bp, 12 predicted proteins | sample 5400621 | NCBI WGS metagenome assembly WNGI01 (sample SAMN13153374, study PRJNA577476) | soil metagenome | isolation source: 20 cm soil or saprolite under Garry oak tree replicate 1 | place: USA:California | collected 2016-06-15 | reverse complement strand
TCCCTCCCACTCGGGCTCGAACGGCGTGACGTTGGTGATGATTCCGCAACGGGCATAGGTGGATTTGCCCACCGTGATGGTGACGACGTTCCGCGGAATCCGGAAATACTCTACCGAGCGGGCGAGGGCGAACGAGTTGGGTGGGACTATGCAGACCGGGCCTTCGAACTCCACGAAGGATTTCGGATCGAAATTCTTCGGATCAACGATCGAGCTGAGCACGTTGGTGAAGATCTTGAACTCGGGCGCGACTCTCATGTCGTAGCCGTAAGAGCTTACACCGTATGAAATGACGCCCGCTCTGATCTGACTGTTCTCGAAGGGCTCGATCATCCGGTGCTCCTTTGCCATTCGGGTGATCCAGCGATCCGACTGAATTGACATTGATGGTGGTTGTGATTGCGTGGGGTGCAGGCCTTCCGGCGGGCGAAGAGGTCGCGCGAGTGTTCGCAGGTTTTCGTCGGCAATGTACGATTTTCGCACTGACACCGCCACTGAATGGCAGCCGTTGAATTACAAGAATCCCGTCGGTAAATTCCCAAAAATCGCGTTAGTGAAATTTTTCACGAAGTCTGGACCCAATGGCTCGCGCTTATTTCCCGGTTCTGATGCTGCTCGGTTTCGTGGTGATCAACGCGCTGGCGATCATCGCGATTTCCGCGCTCACCATCCGCGCGCGCCCCACGCCGGTTAAGCAGCAGGCCTACGAGTCCGGCGTTCCAGCCCTCGGTGATGCGCGAGAGAGGTTTTCCGTGAGGTTCTATCTCGTCGCGATCCTCTTCATCATCTTCGACATCGAGACGGTGTTCATGATCCCGTGGGCCGTCTACTACAAGCAGCTCTCCTGTTTCGTGCCCCTGGTCAACGACGTCTGCCCCGTCGGGAATATCTCGTTCTTCGGCCTCGGAGAGATGCTCGTGTTCATGCTGATACTCCTGGTCGGCTTCGTCTACGTGTGGAAAAAGGGAGCATTGCAATGGGATTGACCTCTCCTGCTGAGCACCGGACGGTTTCGTATGCGCCCGAGACGCAGGAAGGCTGGGTCGCGACACGGCTCGATTTTCTCGTCAATTGGGCGCGCGCGAACTCATTGTGGCCAATGCCCTTTGGAACCGCCTGTTGCGCGATCGAGTTCATGGCGACCGCCGCCAGCGATTTCGATCTGGCGAGGTTCGGCATGGAGCGCATGAGCTTTTCTCCAAGACAGGCCGACGTCCTCATCTGCGCAGGCCGCGTTCCGTTCAAGCTGGCGCCGATCATTCGGCGCATCTGGCAGCAGATGCCTCAGCCGAAATGGTGCATCTCGATGGGTGCGTGTGCTTCGACCGGGGGAATGTTCGACAACTACGCGGTTGTGCAGGGCATCGATGCCATCATTCCGGTGGACGTCTACGTGCCTGGGTGCCCGCCGCGCCCCGAAGGCCTACTCTACGGCATTCGCATGCTTCAGGAGAAAGTGAAGAACGAGCGCGCGTCCGACACGCGAACTCGGGAGGAGATGGAGCCCGATCCCGCCAGCCAGCTCTACATCCCGCCGTCGATGATCGACGAGCTCGGCGAGCCGTTCGGAAACTCGGTAAATCAGACAAGGTCCGGAATGTGACCCGATTCGAGCTCGTGCGGACCGGAGCGAGCGCCTCCGGCGCTCAGCCGGCAACCGAAAAGAACATCTCGCACCGCGGAGGCGCGCCAAATCCGTCGGCGCAGGCGCTCCAGGACAAGTTCCGCTCGGCAGTCGCGCGCATAGAGGTCATCTGGGGTGAGACCGTCGTGTACGTCGACCCTACCGCGGTCCACGAAGTCATTCGATGGCTCCACGACGATCAGTCGCAGCGCTACGACTTTCTGAGCGATATCACTGCCGTCGAGTATCGCGACGCGGAAATTCCCATCGAGGTCGTGTGGCATCTCCGCTCATTGCCGTATCGCCGCTTTCTGCGCATCAAGTCACAATTGGAGAAAGGGCAGTCGCTGGAGATCGACAGCGTGTACGATATCTATCGCGCTGCCGATTGGCTGGAGCGGGAGTGCTACGACATGTTCGGGATCCGCTTCGTCGGTCATCCCGATCTCCGTCGCCTGTTGATGTGGGAGTCGTACAAGGAAGGCTATCCGCTCCGCAAGGATTTCCCGTTGCGTGGCCGCTTCAGCCGCTCGGAGCAACTGAGACAGGCGCTCGCTCAGAATCCCGAGGCACGTTACTCCATGGAGGAGCTGACGATCGCCGATGCCTTCGCCGAGCTTCCGCAGGACATGCTTGATCGACTGAACAAGGGCGAAAGGACCGGAGAGTAATGTCGAAGCGCACGATCGAAGTAGAGCTCTCGACATCGGGGCTCGACGCTCAGGGAAGAGCGCAGCGTGTTCCGCTGGTGACGAACGACGGTGGAACCGCGGTCGCGATCGAGCCGCCACCGGGCGTCGAGCCGGATATCGAAGGTGAGCACATGCTCATCAACCTCGGCCCCCAGCATCCGGCCACCCATGGGGTTCTCCGTCTGGTACTGGAGCTCGATGGAGAGACCGTGGTGCGTTGCATCCCGCACATAGGGTATCTCCATTGCGGTTTCGAGAAGATCGGCGAATACCGGCAGTACAATCAAATCATCTGCTGGACGGACCGCGAAGACTATCTCAACTCGATCGGCAACAACGTCGCGTTCGCGCTTGGCGCCGAGCGGCTGTTCGGCATCGAGGTGACCGAGCGGTGCAAGGTTCTGCGCGTCATTGCTTGCGAGCTGTCGCGGATCATGTCACACCTCGTCTGGCTCGGCACATTCTGCATCGACATCGGCGCGTTCACACCATTCCTGTGGGCGTTCCAGCGCCGCGAGGAGATCTACCGACTCATCGAGAAGTGGGTTGGTGCGCGGCTTACGACGACCGCCACGCGCGTGGGCGGAATGGCGGCGGACATTCCGAGCGGCTGGATGGACGGCCTGCGCCAGTTCACCCGCACCTTCCCCCACAGCCTCGACGAGATCGATCGCGTACTGACCAAGAACGCAATCTGGGTTGGTCGCACGGTCGGACTCGGAGTGATGACTCCGGAAGAGGCGATCAACTGGGGATTGTCGGGTCCGATGCTCCGCGCATCCGGCGTCGATTACGACATGCGAAAGGACTTTCCGTATCTCGACTACGAGACCTACGACTTCGAGGTGCCGGTAGGAACGAACGGCGACGTGTACGACCGCTATCTCGTTCGCTTCGAGGAGCTGCGGCAATCGGTGCGAATTCTGCAACAGGCGGCTGACCGGCTACCCGAAGGTCCGGTGAACATCGATGATCCGCGGGTCATCCTCCCTCCCAAATCGAAGGCAACGAGCGAGATGGAGTCGATGATACATCACTTCAAGGTGGTGATGGAGGGACCGCGCCCGCCCATCGGCGAGTCCTATGTCGCTGTCGAGAGTCCGAAAGGTGAGAAGGGCTATTATATGGTATCGGACGGTACGGCCAAACCGGTCCGCTGGCGCATCCGTCCGCCCTCGTTCGTGAATCTGTCGGCGATCCCGAAGATGGTCGAAGGACATCTGCTCTCCGACGTCATCGCTATCAACGCCAGCATCGACATCGTCATGGGGGAGATCGACCGTTGACCCCCGATCTGGTTGGCGGCCTCGAATCTCCGGATTACGCGTCCCACGACAAGGCGGCTCACGGGCCTTACAAACCAGTCTTCACGGGCGACAGGCGGGCAGAGCTCGACGAGTTGCTCACCCGCTATCCGACGAAGATGGCCGCGCTGCTGCCCGCCCTCTGGATTGTTCAGCGCGAGCACAGCTGGGTCAGCGAGGAAGCGATGGTGGAGGTCGCCGACCTTCTCGATCTTACGCCCGCGTACGTGAAGGGCGTTGTGACATTCTACACCATGTATCATCAGCACCCGGTGGGAAGGTATTTCATCCAGGTGTGCACGACGTCCCCGTGCGGCATCTGTGGCGCCGAGGATGTGGTGCGTGCGTTCGTGCGGCACACCAACACGGGCGAGCTCGGCACGACTTCTCACGATGGAAAGTTCACGGTGATCGAAGTCGAATGCCTCGGCGCCTGCGGATTCCCGACCCCCGTGATGGTCAACGAAGAGTTCATCGAATCAGTCACGCCGGACAAGGTTCCGGACCTTCTAGCGCGACTCGCATAATGGGCTACCCCAACCAGCCGCACGAAAGAGAATCGACGGTCCTGTCCCGTTACTTCGGTGATGCCGAAGCGCGCACCCTCGCGGGCTGGAAGAAGCGCGGAGGCTACAAAGCTCTCGAGAAGGCTTTGGGTATGGCTCCAGGCGACATAGACATCGTGAACGTCGTCAAGGAATCGGGTCTGCGCGGTCGCGGTGGTGCCGGGTTCCCGACAGGCATGAAGTGGTCATTCATGAAACCGGGCGACGGCAAGCCGCACTATCTCTGCTGCAACGCCGACGAATCAGAGCCCGGTACTTTCAAGGATCGCGAGCTGATGCGCTGGACTCCGCACGCGCTCGTCGAAGGCTGCGCCATCGGAGCTTACGCGATCGGCGCGGAGACTGCCTATGTCTACATCCGCGGCGAGTTCACCGAGCCGCTTCACTGGATGGACCAGGCGATCAGGGAAGCCTACGCTGACGGGATCATCGGAAAGAACGCGATGGGCAGCGGCAAGCGGATCGACGTCCACATCCACAAAGGCGCGGGCGCCTACATCTGCGGCGAAGAAACGGCGCTCATGGAGTCCCTGGAGGGGCGGCGCGGAAATCCGCGCATCAAGCCTCCGTTTCCCGCAGTGTCCGGCGTGTTCGGCATGCCGACGACGATCAACAACGTAGAGACGCTGATCGCCGCCGCGCCGATTCTGATGAACGGCGCTGACTGGTACAAGAAGATGTCGCTCTCCAGCCCGAAGAGCACTGGAACCAAGCTCTACTCGGTGTGCGGCAACGTCCTTCGCCCCGGAACGTACGAGGTCGTGATGGGATTTCCGTTCAAGGAATTCCTGTACGATGTGTGCGGCGGGCCGATGCACGGACGCAAATTCAAGGCGGTGATCCCCGGCGGCGTATCGGTTCCAATCCAGTCGATGGACGAGGCGGAAGCCACGCTCATGGATTACGAGGGTTTTGTGGCGCAGGGATCAATGCTGGGCTCGGGAGGCGTCATCGTCATCGACGACGCGCAGTCGATGGTAAGCGTGATCGCCCGCATCGCACGCTTCTTTGCGCACGAAAGCTGCGCACAGTGCACACAATGCCGGGAAGGCACGGCTTGGACGACCAAGATCATGGAGCGAATTCGGGACGGGCAGGGAACAATGGAGGATCTCGACACGCTTCTCGACATCGCCGAGCAGATGACGGGGAAGACGATCTGCGTGCTCAGTGATTCATGTGCCGTTCCTGTGGTGTCGGGGATCAAGAAATTCCGCGGCGAGTTCGAGGCTCTCATACAGGGCCGGCGCTTTCACCCTGTCGTAGCGGCGGTGGCGTGATGGCTGAGCGGAAGATGGTGAGTCTCACGATAGAGGGCCGGGGTGTCAGCGTTCCCGAGGGAACGACGCTGCTCGAGGCGGCCAAGACGGTGGGAATCCTCATCCCGCACTACTGCTATCACCCGGGCCTGCCGGTCGCGGGCGTCTGCCGAATGTGTCTCGTCGAGGTCGAGAAGGCGCCCAAGCTCGCGCCGTCCTGCGCAACCACGGTCGCCGAGGGGCAGGTCGTGCACGTGCACTCGGAGAAATCGCTCGACGCGCGAAAGGGCGTGCTGGAAATGTTGCTCATCAATCACCCGCTCGACTGCCCCATCTGCGACCAGTCAGGCGAATGCGAGCTCCAGGACTACACGTTTCAGGAAGGTCGCGAAGATTCACGCTATCGCGAGCCGAAACGGTTCAATCCCGCCGAGGACTTCGGCGGTGACGTCATCTACGTTCCCAATCGCTGCATCCTGTGCACGCGCTGCGTGCGTTTCATGGACGATGTCGCGCACGATCCGGCGCTCAATGTCAGCGAGCGCGGGGATCGGGCGCTGATTGGCAAATTCGAGGGGAAGGATCTGACCCATCCCTGGGCCGCAAATGTCGTCGATCTGTGCCCGGTCGGCGCGCTGCTCTCCAAGGATTTTCTGAACAAGGCTCGAGCATGGGAGCTCGATCGCACCGCCTCGATCTGCCCGAACTGCACGCAGGGCTGCAACGTCATCATGGAGACGCGCGAGAATCAGGTCGTGCGGATGCGGCCCCGCCCCAACGAGAACGTCAACGCGTTCTTCATGTGCGACTGGGGACGTCTCAATTATCGCTGGATGAACGAGAAGAATCGTGTCGAGCGGCCGATGGTTCGGCGCAACAACGGTCTCGTCGCCGCCAGCTGGGAGGATGCCATCTCGGCGGCGGTGCGCGCCCTCAGTGGGAAAAGCGTGTACGTCGCCGCGTCTCCCATGCTGTCCAACGAGTCGCTCTATCTTCTTGCACAACTGGTGGGGAGCGGTACGGGCGCCTTTCGCGTCACCGAAGGCGATGAAGCTCCGCTCGCCGGCGTCGAAGATCTGGCGCTGCGCCGCGAGAGAGCCGCCAATGTCCATGGCGCGGAAACGCTCGGCTTCAGGAAGACGAACGATCTGCTGGGGGGACTCAAGCAGGGAGATGCGCTCGTGATCGCTGGTGAGGATCTCGCTGGCATCGACGCTTCCGCGCTCGCACGCGCGAGCGAGATCGTCGTCATCAGCTCCGTCCTGCCCGAGGCCGCGACCAATGCGTCAGTAGTGCTGCCGATCGCGAACTTCTCCGAGGAAGAAGGCACAGTCACCAATCTTCGCGGACGGGTTCAGCGCTTCACCCAGGCGCGTCAGGCCCCGGGCGAGACGCGCCCGAGCTGGCTCGTACTTGGCGATCTGCTCGGCGCGATGGGCAAGCAGTCGAGCTTTTTTCTCCCTTCGGAGGTGTTCGCCAAGCTCGCCGCGTCGACAGCGGCATTCGCCGGCCTCAGCTACGACTCTATTGGCTTCAAGGGCCTGCCTCTGGCGACCGCTCCCGCCACGCGACCGAAAGCACCAGTCGCCAGCGGTGCGGCATGATCATCGTTCATGGGTTCTCACCGCTGCTACAGGCCGCAGATCCAAATCTGCCGCCCGTGCGCGGAATGCCGTTTTTCCTGTTCACGATCGTGAAGATGATCATCATCTTTACGATCTACATGGTTGGTGTCGCGCTCCTCACTCTCGCCGAGCGAAAAATCTCGGCGTGGATTCAGGATCGTCATGGTCCGAATCGGGTTGGCAAAGGATGGCTGCAACCAGCCGCCGACGGGCTCAAGAACTTCATGAAGGAAGAGACGATGCCCGAGGGCGTGAACAAGCCGCTGTTCGTCCTGGCGCCGATCCTCTCGTTCATCCCCGCGCTCACGGCCTGGTGCGTGATTCCATTCGGCGCCCCAATGCCGACTCGGTGGGGAAGGATAGACCTGGTCGTCGCGGATCTGCCGGTAGGTTTTCTCTTCATCCTGGCGATCACTTCGCTCGGAGTCTACGGCATCGTCCTGGCGGGCTGGTCCTCCAACAACAAGTACGCGTTACTGGGCGGCCTTCGCTCGAGCGCACAGATGGTGTCATACGAGATCTCGTTGGGGATGTCGACGATTCCGGTCCTCCTTCTGGCCGGCAACGTCAGCCTCAATTCGATCATCAACCAGCAGGCGTGGGGCGGCTGGAACGTCGTGAATCTCACGGTAGCCTTTTTCATCTTCATGGTCGCTGCCTTCGCGGAGACGAACCGCCTGCCGGTCCGTTCAGCAAATGGCTGTCTTTGCTGTCGATCGGGATTTTCCTCGCCAAGATCCTCTTCTTCCTGTTCCTGTTCATGTGGGTTCGCTGGACGGTTCCACGCTTCCGCTACGATCAGCTGATGTCACTGGGGTGGAAGTTCATGCTTCCTCTCGCGCTCATCTACATCGTGCTGATCGCCGCCGTGATGCTGGGTTTGAGCGCCGCCGGAATCGACCAGGGCATGATGTACGCGACGATCCTCGGCAGCGTCAACGTGATCGTGATCGTCGTGCTGTTCGCGATACTCGACCGGGGACGCGTCATCAGTCCCGCCTACGGCAGAATGGACCGAAGAGAAGTCGAGCGGCTGCGCCAGGTGACCAGGCGCGCCGCGATGGCGGCGGAGGCGGGTAGATAAATGGCGATCAAGGTGAAGGTGGTTGAGCGGCCGGTTGATGATGTGAGCTACATCCGCGCGACGCTCAAGGGGATGGCCCTGACTGTGAAACATCTCTTCGATGTCAACGGCCGGGTGACGACGCAATATCCAGAGGAGAAGTCCCCAATTTCTCCGCGCTGGCGCGGCACGCACCGAATGCTGACTACGGAGACCGGCAAGGCACGGTGTGTCGCCTGCGGCCTTTGCCCGACCGTCTGCCCGGCCAATTGCATCAAGCTCGTGCCGGGCGAAGACGAGGAAGGCAATCGTTACCCGCTGGTGTTCGAGATCGACGAGTTCCGTTGCATTTTCTGCGGGTACTGCCAGGAGGTGTGCCCGGAGGAGGCAATCCACGTCGGGCGCCACTACGAGAACTCCGAGTACAGCAGGGAAGGGTTCGTCTACGATTTACAGCGCCTGATGGATCAGACCCATCCCGTCTGCGAGATGTGGGACGCCGAAGACCCGAAAGGCGAGTGATGGAGCCGCACTACCCGCTCTTCTACGTCTTTCATTTCTACCTCTTCGGAGTGATCGCGCTGGCGTCAGCGATCACGTTCGTCACACGGAAGAGTCCGGTGATCGCGGCACTCTGGCTGGTCAACACGATGTTCAGCCTTGCCGTGCTGTTCGTAATGCTCGACGCCCAGTTCATCGGCGTGATGCAGGTGCTCGTCTATGCGGGCGCCATCATGGTGGTGTTTCTCTTCGTCGTGATGCTGCTGAATCTGGGGCATCCGTCGGAGCTGGCAGACGCGCGGGGCAAAGGGTGGAAACTGGCGGCCGGACTCATCGGCCTCGGACTTCTCAGCGAAATAATGGTCATCATCCGCACGAGGCTGCCCGAGCAGCTCGTGGTGCCGCGCGACTTCAACGATCAGCAGCTCCAGAAGCTCAACGCTGTAGGAACGATCGCCCAGCCTTTGTTCAAGGATTATTTGCTGGCGTTCGAGCTGACGAGCGTGCTGCTCCTCGTGGCCATAGCCGGCGCGGTTGTGTTGGGACGAGGGAGGGCTGCCGGTGCTCGCTGAATCGCTCGCGCTGACCGCGGCCCTGTTCATCATCGGCGTGATCGGCGTTCTCATCCACCGCAACGCGATCATCATCTTCATGTGCGTCGAGCTGATGCTCACGGCCATCAACCTTACCTTCGTGGCGTTCTCGCGCTTTTACGGAACAGCCGGACAGGTCTTCGTTGTCTTCGTGATGACGGTATCGGCCGCCGAAGCCGCGGTTGGACTCGCAATCATCATCGCGATCTTCCGCCATCGCCAGACAATCAATCTCAAGGACATCAACCTGCTGAGAGGGTAATGCTACTTCAGGCAGTGGCCTCCGCGTCGTCATTGCTCTCGCTGAGCACTGGGCACTTCGGTCCGGAAGATCCGAATACGACTGACCAACATCCGCACTCGGAGGCGACTGTAAGCGACACCCCGCGCGTCAATCGCTGGGCGGGTGTCACCAGCATCGTCGGTCCCGGCGTTCTTATTATCAGTTTCCTGCTTGCGCTCGGAATCTGGCAGGCGATGGTAGTCGCTCACCCCGAGGCGCCTTTCATCCAGCGGTACTTCAGCTGGATGCCCGCCGGTGATCTCCAGATCGATGCCGCGTTCCAGCTCGACCAGCTGTCGATGGTGATGATCCTGGTGATTACCGGCGTGGGTGCGCTGATCCACATCTTCAGCGTTGGGTACATGCGCGACGATCCGGGATACCCGCGCTACTTCTCGTATCTCAACCTGTTCATCTTCTTCATGTTGATGCTGGTACTCGGCGCCAACTACCCGGTGATGTTCGTCGGTTGGGAAGGAGTTGGACTGTGCTCCTACCTGCTGATCGGGTTCTGGTTCAACGACAAGGTCAATGCCGATGCGGGGAAGAAAGCTTTCATCGTCAACCGCATCGGCGATTTTGGATTCCTTGTCGCGATGTTCATGCTCTTCGCGAATATCGGTGTGCTCGATTTCGCGGGCGTGAGCGCCAAGGCCGGCGACCTCGTTGCCGGAAGTCCGCTCGTGACGACGATCTGCCTCTTCATGTTCCTTGGCTGCACGGGGAAGAGCGCGCAGATCCCGCTCTACATCTGGCTGCCCGACGCGATGGCGGGTCCGACGCCCGTCTCGGCCCTGATCCACGCCGCGACGATGGTGACGGCCGGCGTCTATCTGATCGCGCGCAGCGCATTCCTGTTCTCGCTCTCACCGGTCGCTTCGCTCACGGTGGCGGTCGTGGGAGCGGCGACAGCAATCTTCGCGGCCACGATCGGCCTCAAACAGTGGGACATCAAAAAGGTCCTCGCGTATTCCACGATCTCGCAGCTCGGCTACATGTTCGTCGGCGTCGGCGTCGGCGCGTACGTATCCGGGATGTTCCACCTCGTCACGCACTCATTCTTCAAGGCGCTCCTGTTCCTCGGAGCCGGATCCGTGATTCACGCCATGCACGCCGCCTATCACAGCACGCACAGCCAGGAAGACGCGCAGGACATGCGCAACATGGGTGGGATGCGGCGCTATTTGCCCATCACCTGGGTGCTGATGTGGATCGCAACGCTGGCGATCTCGGGCATCCCGCCGTTTTCCGGATTCTTCTCGAAGGACGAGATCCTCGGCGCCGTGTTCGCGCGGGCACACGGGTCCACACTCGCATCCGCGACGTGGCTCGGGATACCGGGCAGCACTCTGTTGTACGTGATCTACGCGCTCGGGCTCGCAGCGGCCCTCCTCACTGCGATCTACATGACGCGGATGATGCTGTACACGTTCCATGGTCCGACCCGCACCGGCGCGGAGGAAGAGAAGCATCTCCACGAGGCCCCGTGGGTGATG
>WNGI01005997.1_pt1 | contig 11006 bp, 12 predicted proteins | sample 5400621 | NCBI WGS metagenome assembly WNGI01 (sample SAMN13153374, study PRJNA577476) | soil metagenome | isolation source: 20 cm soil or saprolite under Garry oak tree replicate 1 | place: USA:California | collected 2016-06-15 | reverse complement strand
CTGAAGATTTCTCGCCGCCAGAGCGCGGTTTGCCACCGCTTGCTCCAGCAGGATTCGAGCGTCGTTGAGCTCGAGCTGCGTCGAGATTCCTTCCTTGTAGCGAACTTCCGCGATCGAATATGCCCGGCCCGCCTGCTCGGCGGTGCCTTGGCTCGCCTGCCATGCCGCGCGCGCCTGGAGGAGATTGTTGATCGTCACGCGTGAGTCGAGCGCGGCAAATTCGCGAAGCTGGTCGTAGCGAGCGCGTGCTTCGCGCACGTTCGCTTCCGCCACCATCTGATCGCCTTTAATCCGGCCGCCTGTGAATAGTGGAAACTGAGTACCGACCGCGACCGTCCAATTCGTCCGGAAATCTCCAGAGCCGGGAAGACCAGTCAACGGAAACGCGACCTTTCCATACTGCGACGTGAGAGCGAGTGTCGGGAAACGCTGAGCCTTCGCGACTTTGAGCAGCCCACGCTGCGCATCGATTGCTTCGGCAGCTTGTCGCACGGTTGCTCTGTCGACAGCTGCGGTGTCACTCGTTATTCCGGACGCTTCCAGTGCCAAGCTTGTCGCTACCGGATCGTCAACTACTGTCGTGAGTTGAACGGGACTGTCGAGCGGAAGATTCAGCAGCTGCTTCAGCCTGAGATAGGCGACTTCACGATCACTTTGCCGCTGAATCACGATCGGACGCTGGTTCGCGCTCGATACCTGGGCGCGGAGCAGCTCGAACTCCGACACGTTTCCAACCGTGCGCGCGAGCTGGGTCTGCTTGAGCACCTTGTCGGTCTGCACGGCCGATGACTCCGCCAGCGCAACCAGACGGTCGGCGAGAGCGGCGTCGAAGTAAGCCTGCGTCACGTCGAGGCGAAGCTGCGCGCGCTGCGCAGCCAGTTCGATGTCGGCTGAGCGACGTCCAGCGTTGGCGACCGCATTCTGCGCCGAGATTCGTCCGCCGGCAAACAGGTTCTGCGAGAAGGAGAGACCAGCGTTGTACTGATTCTTCGCGCCGAAGCCGAGGCTGCCGAACGAGGAGAACGGATTGCTTCCGAGGGCGCAGCGACTGGCGTCCTCGAGTCCCGCCAGTCGCTGAGCAGTCGTAGCGGTCGCGTCGAGCAGGTACTGGTCGCATGGAGCCGGCGGCGGTGTGGGGTTCAGCGTATCGACGGCGGGTGAGCCGCCGGCGCCGGAGAACTGTGATGCCAGGGTGCGGGTGTAGCTGGCAGAAGCTCCAAGCTGGGGCAGTCTCAGACTGCGCGCCTGATATTGTTGTCCCTCGGCGCGCTGTACTCCCGCGCGAGCGATGCGAATCGCTTCGCTCTGCGCCTCGGCCGTCCGAACTGCTTCGTCGAGGGAGATTGCGCGAGGCGTTCCGGCCGTGCGGACCGTAGGCAGCGTGGGAGTCACCTGCGCTCGCGAGATCGCCGGCAAGAGCAGAGCGGCTACCATTAGCGCCGTTTTGAGGAGTTGGCCGAGCCCATGGGCCCGGCGTTGGGTTTTTCTTGAAAACACTGTTTAGGCTGAGAGTTGTTTCGTTCGTTTCGTCTGCTTACTCGTCGCTCGGCGAGCGCCGATTTCGACACCGAGAGCGCGCAGGAGGAGGTGTGTGTACATGTGCGCCGCCTTTTCCGGTGGCTGCGGATACACGTCAGGCATTATGTCGCGCCCCATCGCATCGGCGAAGATCGCTCCCATCAGCATGGCCGCTGCGGTTTTCGGGTCGAACTTTTCCGTCGTCCGGCCCTGCCGCTTGAGGGCGACGAGGTACTGGCATAACTCGTTTGAAGCCCGCGTCGGGACGTAGCTCGCGCATTCGCTCATTTCGGGTCGCTCTTCGATCTCACCCATCGTCTTACGGATGATCGAGCTCCGAAGTCTCAAATGCTGGATGAACGACTCACTCCAGTCCGTCAGCTCCCGGTCGGGATCGGACGGGATCTCGGGAAGTCCAGCCAGTCCGGCCGACTGGGTGATGTGCCGCATCGCTTCGCGTAGCAGCGCTTCCTTGGACCCGAACTGCCGGAAAATCGTGATCTCGTTTACGCCCGCCGCGTCGGCGATTCGCCGAGTGGTCGAGCCCCGGAAACCGTGCTGCGCGAAGACTTCGGCGGCAGCAGCAAGGATTTCATCTCTGCGGTTCATGGAGCTGATATTAATGACGGCCCACTCGGGGATGCAAGTAGTCACTTGCTTACACAACCGTTTCTACAAGGACCTCGAAGAGGATCATTTGGCGAACCCGGCTGACTTGGAAGGTGCGTTCGATACAGCACTTAGACACGTGCAGCGCTCCATTTCTTCGGGCATGAACGCGTCTGACGGAAGCTCCGCGCGGCCCCAGCTCCAGAAGCTGGAAACCGAGCTGAGACGTGAGCGGGCGATCGCACTCCAGCGCGGAACAATCAATCGCGAGTGGCTCCAGAAGACCGTCCGTTGGGTTATTGAATGGGTTCCGGAAAAGGAGATCACCCTCGTGGCCGCGCTCGGACAAATCGCTCGAGCCGCCCCGCTCGCTGCTTCCTAGTTATACTGCCTTTGGATATGAAATTCGCCCTGCGGCGTTTTGTCGGGATCGTGAGCGGAATCTGCGCGCTCTACCTCACTGTAGGGGCAGGCGACGCAGCTTGTAAGCGTCATTCTCGCGACGGTACTTCCCCATCCGGTGTTGCATCGATGGCGGCCCACGACGGTTCGCATCACGAGTTGCATGCCAAGAAGGGTGGGTCAAAGCCCTGCAAATTGGCGACAATTCCCTGTTGCGTGGCGATGACCTCGTGTGGGACGACCATCGTTCTTGACGGGCCTGTTTCATCGGTACTGTCTCTGAATTCAGTTCAGGCCGTTTCCTCTTCTTACCTCGTACCAGCTAGCCGCATAGCGGCTCCCGAGCCTCCCCCTCCGAAGGCATAGAGCACCCATTGGTGCTCGCAGTCCACGGCGTGATCACTCCGCGCGGACCAGTCTCGCCGCGTGTGGTTCTAACGCAGCGGAAGAATCACTCACTTCGGATGAAAAATGTTTTCGTCATCACACTTGATCGCGAGTGGCTTTGGTTTGGCGCTCGCCCTCTCATTCACGGTTGCAGAAAAGCCTTTGATGGCGCAGGCCACGCCGCAGGATACGGCGCATCGTGGCATGAAGCTGCCCATGAACATGCCGATGGGGAAAAAACCCCAAAAGAAGAAAGCGACGCCTAAACCTGCAGCGACGAAGAAGTCTGCCGGCGGCAAGAGTACAGCGAAAATCGTCAGGAAACCCGCACCGCTGCGCACTGCTGCAAAGAAACAGGTTCCGCGGCGGACGACGCAGCCCATGGCGATGCCGATGAGCGCCGAACCGCATCACGTGCCCGCAAAGGCGGGCCAAATGCGGATGCCGGACACCACTCATGCGATGCACGGCGATTCAGCTCGCCGGCAGCTGCCCGGAATGAACATGCCCGGCATGCCTGGGATGCAGTTGCCAGGCAATCCAACGGACTCGGCACATATGGCAATGCCTGGCATGAAGCATCATTCAGCCGAGGACATGATGATCGGCCCCGTTGGCGTGAGCATGGAGCGAATGGGATCGGGAACAACGTGGATTCCCGACGCCGTCACGCTTCCCTCGCGCAGACGGATGCTCGGTGATTGGATGCTGATGGCCCACGGATTTCTCTTCGCGCAATACGACAAGCAGAGCGGCGAGCGAGGCGACGACCAGTTCGGCTCATTGAATTGGGGAATGCTGATGGCTACTCACGACTTCGCCGGCGGTCGGTTCCAGGCTCGGACGATGCTCAGCCTCGATCCACTTACCGTCACCAAGCATGGCTATCCACTGTTGTTGCAAACTGGAGAGACGTACCGGGGTCAACCTTTGCACGATCGCCAGCATCCGCACGACTTCTGGATGGAGCTCGGTGTACTGTACCAGCGCGAGATCAATAAGGGATTGGCGTGGAGCGTTTATGCGGCGCCCTCTGGCGAGCCGGCGCTCGGACCTGTTGCCTTCATGCACCGTCCATCGGCGATGGACAATCCGGCGGCACCGCTCACTCACCACTGGCAGGACGCAACACACGTCAGCTTCGGAGTTCTGACCGGAGGGATGTATTCCCGGAGATGGCAGCTGGAAGGCTCAGTGTTCAACGGGCGCGAGCCGGACGAGAACCGCTGGGATTTCGATCCCATCAAGCTCGATTCCTACTCTGGCCGGCTGACTATCAATCCAACCGCTCACTGGAGTCTCGCTGCGGGATACGGATACTTGAAAAGCCCCGAGGCTCTGAACCCTGACGAATCGATGCACCGCGTCATCGCGTCCGTTCTTCATGGAACTAGATTGGCAACTGATGGCCAATGGGCTAGTGCTTTCATTTGGGGCGCCAACAAACACACCGGTCAACCCAGTTGGTCGAATGGGTTTCTCGCCGAGAGCGAGGCGATTCTCGACAAACACAACACTCTGTTCGGGCGAAGCGAGCTTGTGCAGAAGAGCGCGGCGGATCTCGTCGTCGACAATCCTGTCGTCCTGCGAAGTGGGGCAGTGCTTCCTGGGTTCCCTGCCAGAGAGAGATTCAACGTCGGTACGTTACAGCTAGGCTATATCAGGGAATTGATAAGAGCGCACTGGGCCACTATCGGGATCGGAGCAGCTGGAACTCTCAATTTCGTTCCTGCTTCATTGGAGCGATACTACGGTTCCAGAAATCCAGCGGGTATGTTCGTGTTTGTCCGGTTGCGCCCTTTTCATTTGGCTCGCACAACAATGCGCATGAACGACGTTGGTGGAATGCAAATCAAACGCGACCACGATTAGAGCACTATGGTCGTTCTCGCGCTCGGGTTTGTTCCTCTCTTCGGGCGAACTGCCCTTTCGAATGCGTGCCTCTATCTTATATTCGATCCGTGCGCCGTAGTTGGATCTCCCGCAGCCTTGCCAGCGTGCTCGCGCTCTGGCTCGCCATTTGTCTGGCCGAGCCCGTGCAGCTGCACATCTGTGTAATGCACGGTGGCCTGGCCATGGAGCAGATGGCCGCTCCTGGCATGCACGGAGACTCTTCCACCGTCCGGCATCACTCAACGCACGGTTTTGCCGGGCATTTCAATCACAACCCGAACAGCGACAACGAGTCGCGGCAGTGTAGCTGTCTTGGTGACTGCAACTCTGGACGCGCGCCAATCGGAATCGCCGCAGCGGACGTCTCGCTGCCGACGGTTGCGATCGTCGAAGGCTCGGCGACCGATTTTGCTTACGATTCACCCCGCGTCGTCGCAGCTCAGTTCCTCCTTCCCTTCAGCAACGGCCCACCTGCTGGTTCCTCGCGCGCGTAGCTGAAAGCGGCAAATCGTCGCTCTCGCCCGGGTCTTCGCGCGAACCTGATCTACGGCTCTTTCTGGCGTTCAAACCGGCAGCGACCTGCCAATCCTGGCGCCACGAGGATTCAGAGGAACCATGTCCGTCCATTCCAGCTTCAGCCGCAGTGCGCCAATTGCCATCGCAACGGCAAGAATGAAATACGAGCATGAATAGAACACTGCGGCTCATTCTCGTGCTCGGATTGCTCCTGATTCCGGCCCTTGCGTGGGCGCACGCTCATTTGAAGCGGAGTGAGCCAGCCGCGGGATCGCGCATCAATAGCCCACCACAAGTAATTCGATTCTGGTTCTCTGAGCGACCAGAGGTTTCGATGACCTTCGTGTCGATGAAGGACCCGAGCGGGAAAGAGATCACTCTGGGTCCACCGGAAAACGACCGAAGGGATCCGCTTGAACTTTCAGTTCGGGTTAACCAGGCGCTCGAGGCCGGACGATATACAGTCGCTTGGCGGACCGCTGCGTCGGACGGACATCCTTCACACGGTAGTTTCAGCTTCGTCGTTTTGACAGGAATAGCGCCCCCAGGACATGCAGCTGTCCCTCAAACTGGCGCTGTTACGGACACCATTGGTGGGACCGCTGTAGCGGCAGACTCGTCGGCGAACCCCGAGAATGTCGAAGAGGCCGATGCAGCTTCCTCGGTAAGCAATTCCCTTGCGCGTACGTTCTCGTTCGTCGGTCTCCTTGCTCTCATCGGCGCGATCGCGTTTCGAACGCTCGTCCTCCCGCGGACGCGTGGAACGAATTGGGAGCAAACCGCGTGGATGGCGCGGCGCGCAGCTGTCCTCGGGCTTGCCGCGAGTGTGCTCGTGATCGTCAGCGCATTTGTAAGAATTGTTCTCGAGTCGCAGATGATGAGCGAGATGCCCGACATGCAGACCATGAGCATGACGGATATGGCTATGCACACGCGGTGGGGGGTTGCCGTTAGCCTCGAATTCGGAGCTGCCCTCGTGGCACTCGTGTCCTTTGCTCTAGCTGTCCGCCGGATTCGAGGAGCCTGGTTTGTCGCGAGCATTTCGGGGATCGTGCTTGCCGTAACACCGGGTCTCGCGGGCCACGCAGCGGCCAGTCCCAGATTCACCTCTCTGATGATTGTCAGCGATTTTCTCCACGTTCTGGGTGGAGCGAGCTGGTTGGGAAGCCTGTTGGCTGTAATGGTCGTTGGCATTCCCCTCTCGCTGACGCTCGACGGTGTCGACCGCTGGTCAACTGTTGCATCACTGGTCAATTCTTTTTCGCCGATCGCGCTGACCTCGGCTGCGGTGGTTGTTGTGAGCGGGCTGATCGCATCATGGGTGCACCTTGAGCATCTCACCGCCCTCTGGCGGACAGCATATGGTCAGGTCTTGCTCCTGAAGTTGTTCCTGGTCGCAATCACGCTCACGATTGGCGCCTACAACTTTCGCCGGGTTCAACCACAATTGGTGAACGAGGCTGGATCAGCCCGTCTCAAACGCTCGGCGGCGCTCGAGCTGAGTGTTGCATTCCTGATTCTACTCGTGACAGGATTCCTTACAGGCATTTCGCCGTGAGCCGATCCCTGAGGTTCACAGCCGTGTTGCGCCGCGTACTCGCTATCACGCTGACCGCGGTTCTTCTCGCGCCGTGGGTCGCGGCGCTGAGTGGCGCCGCAGTTCCCGTCGTGCCGTGTCCGATGCATCGCTCAGACAAGCCGACAAGTCCTGATCGGGCAAACGCGGTGGCTGTCGCGCATCACGAGAGCGCTCACCATCAGACCAGCTCACACCACGGAACCTCCGCACGCGGTTGCAACTGCGCGGGTGAGTGCGGACGCTCGCGCTCAGCTTTCACTCTGCCTGCGAGAGAGGTCGTTCGCTCATGCTCCCGCGCAATCGCGGAAGCGATAATCGCCGAAGGACGGTCCGACTTCTCCTCGGCTACCCGCTTACTCCCGCCCGCGACCGGTCCTCCCCAGCGTCTCCGAATCTGACTCGACGTTCACCACGCTCGGACATCACCGAGTGTCCTTCACACAATCGGAGACCAATACATGTCACATCCGAACCTGTCTGGTTCGGGGCTTTGCGTCGCGTATTCGCGTCGCTTGCTCCTTATTGCCACGCTCTTCCTCGTTCCTTTTACTGCACACGCTCAGGAACAAGACGAAGATCACGACCACGATCACCTTCACTTCTCACATCCGCTGGTTACCGAATCACCGACCCCGGATACGAAGCTCCGGTTGGACTTCCTCGGCGTTCGCATGTCCGGTCCAGCGGGCCTGCAAGAGAATACATTTCGCCTTGAGGGTGAGTACGCGTTCAATCACAGTGTGAGTTTGGCGATCGTCACCCCTTTCGTCTTCAGAACAGCGCCGGCGGCAGAACGAGCCAGCGGGTTAGGGAATGTCGAGCTCTCGTTGAAGGCTGCGAGTCTGGCGCTCGGTGAGCGTGGATTGCTTCTCGGAGGTGGCTTGTCAGCTGGTCTTCCGACTGGAAGCGACAAGAAAGCAATCGGCAGCGCGCACATCATAGAGCTTGAACCGTTCATCGATGCCGGATACAAGCGGGATGCCTTGGAGCTGGTTGGGTTTGCGCTTTTGTCCTCGACGCTCCACCGTCAGGCTGGTGAAGAGGCTGAGCGAAATCTCACGTTCGATTTCTCGGCGCTCTATCGCCTTCAGTCGCGACTCGAGGGACTGATCGAGATCGCTACGACCCGAGCGCTGACTGGAGCCGAGTCCGGATCACAACAAACTTTCCTCGCGCCGGGACTTAAGGTGTATCCTTTCACGAACAGGAAGTTCATGTTCGGGGCGAGTGTGGAGATCGGCACAGGCGCCGTTCGGGATACTCACGCGTTGCTGCTATCGGGCTTTTATCACTTCTAGAACGGGATGACTGCATCAGCTAAGTCGATCACAGCAAGGCATTCCGCGGTTCGTCAGGGAATCCTGCTTAGCTACGCGACCATCGGTTACAACACCATGGAAGCGATTGGCTCTCTTATCGCGGGATTGTTGGCCGGGAGCGTAGCTCTTGTCGGGTTTGGGATCGACAGCGTCATCGAAGTCACGGCCAGCGTGGCCGTCCAGTGGCGGCTTCGAACAGATGCGGACCTTTCGCGACGCTCGGCATCTGAGTTATTGACTCTTCGAATCGTGGGGTGGTGCTTCGTTGCGCTGGCCGCTTACGTCACGGTAGATGGCGCCAAATCGCTCTATTTGGCGGAAGCACCGGATCGGAGCTGGTTCGGCCTCGCCATTCTTGTTCTTTCCGCTGTCGTGATGCCCGTCCTTGCATGGGCTAAGCGGCGCGTTGCACTCAGGATGGAGAGCACCGCGCTCGAAGCAGAGGCTAAACAGACCTCCCTCTGCGCCTACTTATCAGTGATCGCACTCGCAGGAGTGGGTCTCAATGCTCTTTTGGGGTGGTGGTGGGCTGACCCGGTCGCGGCTCTTGCAATGGTGCCAATCATCGTGCGAGAAGGAGTAAACGGAATCCGGCTCCAGCCCGATGAGCACGAGGCCTGCTGTTGACTCGCGGAGTCGACGTCAATCCTCGATCTTGACATACCAAGATTTCTTGATATATTAGTCTCATGACCGTAGCTACGCACTTCAGAACCGACCGCGCGATCGAGCTTTTCCACGCTCTCTCCGACGAAACCAGGCTCGACATCATCGAGCTGCTCCGCAGAGGTGAGCGGTGCGTGTGCGAGCTGACCGACACGCTCGACGCGGCCCAGTCTCGGCTTTCGTTCCATCTCCGCGTTCTCAAAGACGCTGGAATTGTCCGGGATCGAAAGGATGGGCGCTGGGTTTACTACGAGCTCGACCCCGAAGTATTCGAGGAGACTGAGACACTCGTCTCGGCGATGAAGCCACGGGCGCTCAAGCGCACCGACCAATGTTGCGCCTGATCTTTTTTTATCGCCAATATATCAACAAATATTGTTTGGAGGAGGCTAAATGACCACGCAGGACTCCGCGCTCAAGGCTACCGTGAAAGAGAAATACGGTCAGGCCGCATTACGAGTCAAAGAGGGCGAGACCGCCGCGCCGTGTTGCGGATCGAGTGGCTGTTGCGGAGCAACCACCGAGGCTTGGGATCCCATCACCTCCGATCTCTACGACGCAAAACAGAAAGCCGGCATTCCCGCTGAGGCCGTGCTCGCTTCTCTTGGCTGCGGCAATCCTACCGCGCTGGCCGAGCTCAAACAGGGCGAGACGGTCCTCGACCTCGGCTCGGGCGGTGGCATCGATGTTCTGCTCTCGGCGCAGCGCGTTGGTCCAACAGGCAAGGCCTATGGCCTCGACATGACCGATGAGATGCTTGCGCTGGCCAACGAGAACAAGCGACGCGCCGGCGCGGAGAACGTCGAGTTCCTGAAGGGCGAGATCGAGCAGATCCCGCTCCCCGATGCATCGGTCGATGTCATCATCTCGAACTGCGTGATCAATCTCTCAGGCGACAAGGGGAAAGTCCTCCGTGAAGCCTTTCGTGTGCTCAAACCGGGCGGCAGATTCGCGGTATCGGATGTCGTGGTGCGGGGCGACGTTCCGCCAGCGGTGAAGACCAACATGGAGTTGTGGATTGGCTGCGTGGCCGGCGCCCTCGAGGAGCAGCAGTTTCTGAATCTCCTGAAAGAAGTAGGATTCGAGAGAGCCTCGATCGAGCCAACCAGGATCTACAAAGTAGAAGATGCCGCGGCGTTTCTTACTGGCACTGGGCTGGATGCAGACGAGTTCGCATCACAGATCGACGGGAAGTTCATGAGCGCTTTCGTGCGCGCCACGAAGCCGTCAAGAAGTTGCTGCGGACCGGACTGCTGTGGAGGCTAAAATGAGGATCAGAGAAGCGACCAATCGGGATCTTGATGCCGTCGAGAGTCTGCTCTCCGCAAGTGATCTCCCGCTGGATGGAGTGAAGGAAAACTTTTCCAGCTTCCTCGTGGCGGAGGACAATGGCGCGATTGCCGGTGCGATTGGGCTCGAGAAGTTTGGATCGGTCGCACTTCTTCGTTCAGCGGTTGTCTCCCCGGAGCATCGCCGCAGTGGAATAGGTCGCAAACTGGTCGAACAGGTTCTCGCGCGCGCTTCGGATGAAGGCATCGAGGACTTGTTCCTGCTCACGACTACCGCCGAGAAATACTTTCCGCGATTCGGGTTCAGTCCAACTACCCGCTCGGCAGTGCCGGCGGCGGTCACGGCATCGGCCGAGTTTCAGGGCGCGTGTCCTGACTCGGCGGTAGTGATGACGCGTCGAGTCACGTCGCGCCCAAAGGTTCGCGCGTGATGCGGTACGCACTTCTCTCCGACATCCACGCAAATCTTCCCGCGCTGCGCGCGGTCCTCGCCGACCTCGATGCCCGCAGCAACATCGATGCGACGTATCATCTCGGTGATCTTACCGGGTACGCGCCATGGCCGAACGAGGTCGTCGCTCTCCTTCGCGAGCGGCAAATCCCTGGGATCGCGGGCAATTACGACTCTACCGTGGCGACTGATTACAAGCACTGCGGGTGTAGAACCGACACTCCGCACGAAGAGGAGCTCTCGCATCTCTCCTACGAGTGGACCCGGTCGCACGTGACACGGGAGACTAAGCGATATCTGGCGAGTCTTCCATTTCGCATCGATATCCGGCCCATTGGCGGACACATCTCGGGGCCGACGATAACGCTGGTTCACGG
>WNGI01005996.1_pt1 | contig 11006 bp, 11 predicted proteins | sample 5400621 | NCBI WGS metagenome assembly WNGI01 (sample SAMN13153374, study PRJNA577476) | soil metagenome | isolation source: 20 cm soil or saprolite under Garry oak tree replicate 1 | place: USA:California | collected 2016-06-15 | reverse complement strand
AATGCGGAAGCGGTCGGCCGTCGCTGAGCTGGAAGGGCAATTGCATCTTTATGCATCGGAAACGTATAGTTATGCACCGATGACCAGGGCCGCGGTCCTCGGGCTGGAAGACGGCTCGACGTGGTGGGGCGAGGCGTTCGGCGACGGATCGCCGGCGTCGGGCGAGGTCGTGTTCAACACGGCGATGACCGGCTACCAGGAGATCGCCTCCGACGCTTCGTACAACGGACAGATCGTCGTGCTCACGTACCCGCTCATCGGCAACTACGGAACCTTCGATCGCGCCGGCGAGAGCCGGCGTCCGTGGGTCGAGGGGCTCATCGTGCGCGAGCTCGTCGGAACCTGCCGCGAGGGGACCATCGATCTCGAGGCCTACCTCCGCTCGTATGGGGTGCCCGGACTTGTTGGCATCGACACGCGCGCTCTCGTCCGTCGGCTTCGCGCCAAAGGCACGCTTCGCGGGGCGATCCTCCAGGTACCGCCACATCGCTCGCAGAGCGAGGACATCGCACGCGAGGCGGTGGCGACGGCGCGCTCCATCCCGGCACTCGCAACGAAGCCGCTCGTCGTCGAGTCGAGCGGGCTCGAGCGCCAGGTGGGAAGCGGTCCGAAGGTCGCGCTCCTCGACACAGGCGTGAAAGAGAACCAGATCCGCTGCCTTGTCCAGAAGGGCGCGACGGTCAAGGTGTTCCCGGCGACGACGCTGGCCCGCGAGATCCTGTCCTGGTCGCCGGATGGGATCGTGATCTCGAACGGTCCCGGCGACCCCGCGGCGATCCCGCTCATCGCGGCGGCGACGCGCACGCTCGTCGAAGCGGCGTCGTCGCGAGGGATGAACCGTGCGCTTCCGATCCTCGGGATCTGTCTCGGCCATCAGCTCGTTGGACGAGCGATCGGCGCGACGACATCGCGCCTGGCGTTCGGCCACCACGGCGCGAATCATCCGGTGCAGGACCTCCGCACCGGCCGCGTTGCCATCACGAGCCAGAACCACGAATTCCAAGTGGACGAAGCCTCGATCCCTTCGGACTCAGGTTTCGTCGTGTCCTCGCGGAACTTGAACGACGGCTCCGTCGAGGGCCTCGCCCACGAACGTCTTCCGATCCGCACGTATCAGTACCACCCGGAGGGCGCGCCGGGGCCGAAGGACAACGAGGCGGTGTTCGACGCGTTCCTCGATGACGTTCGGGAAGCGGTATCGCGGAAGTGACCCGCTACGACTACCGGCTCGTCGACGTCTTCACCGACAAGCCATTCGGCGGAAATCCGCTCGCGGTCTTCCGCGAGCCCGGGAAGCTCGACGCCACGACGATGCAGTCGATCGCGAAGGAACTTCATCTTTCGGAGACGACCTTCGTGCTGCCGGCGAGCTCCAGCGCGGCCGATCACCGCGTGCGTATCTTCACGCCGGACACGGAGCTTCCATTCGCCGGGCACCCGACTCTCGGGACCGCGTTCGTCCTCGCGGAGGGCAAGGACGGGGCGATGCGCCTCGAGGAAGGCGTCGGCGTCATCAACGTGACGCTGCGCGAAGGATTCGTCCAGATGGTGCAGCCGCTCCCCGCGTTCAGCGGGACGACCATCACCCGGAAGACGGCGGCCGATGCGCTCGGTCTCGCGGTCGAGGAAGTGCGGAGCGACGTGCCGATCCAAGTCGGCTCGTCAGGCGTCCCGTTCCTGTTCATACCGCTATCGAACATGAAGGCCGTCCGCCGGGCGCGCCAGCCGAGCGGCCTCGATGCGAGCGTCTATGTCTTCGCGATGAGCGCCGAGCGGTCCGGCTCGCATGTGCACGGACGCATGTTCGCCGGGGGCCTCGGAGTTGGCGAAGACCCGGCGACAGGTTCGGCGCAGGGTCCGCTGGGCGCGTACCTCGTCGCGCACGAGCTGGTGCAAATCGCTCCGACGACCCGCATACGCAGCGAGCAGGGGTTCGAGATCGGCCGGCCGAGCATCCTCGACATCGAGGTCGATCGCGCCGGCGCCGCGATCGCCGCCGTCCGCGTCGGCGGCCGCTGCGTCCCGATGGGCGGCGGGTGGCTCGAGGTATGAAAGTCCTCATCATCGGGAGCGGGCCGATCCTGATCGGACAGGCTGCGGAGTTCGACTACGCCGGGACGCAGGCGTGCCGCGCCCTCCGGGAGGAGGGGATCGAGACCGTCCTCGTGAACTCGAACCCCGCGACGATCATGACCGACCCCGGCGTCGCGGACATCACATACCTCGAGCCGCTCACCGTCGACGTGCTCGAGCGGATCATCGAGAAGGAGCGGCCGAGCGGGCTCCTCGCGACGCTCGGCGGACAGACGGGGTTGAACCTCGCGGTGCAGCTCGCTGAGTCCGGGGTGCTCGAGCGTTACGGCGTACGGCTCCTCGGCACGCCGCTCTCCGCGATCCAGCAGGCCGAGGATCGCGAGGCGTTCAAGCAGCTGCTTCTCTCGATCGGCGAGCCCGTTCCGGAATCGATCACTGCGCATTCGGTCGATGACGCGCTCGCGTTCGCGGCGCGTGTCGGCTACGCGCTCGTCGTCCGTCCGGCGTTCACGCTCGGCGGCACCGGTGGTGGTATCGCGAACGACGCCGAAGAGCTCGCTGCGCGCGTGACGAGCGGGGTCGCGGCCTCGCCGATCGGTCAGGTGCTCGTCGAACGGTCCCTCCTGGGTTGGAAGGAGATCGAGTACGAGGTGATGCGGGACGGCGCGGATACGTGCATCACCGTCTGCAACATGGAGAACATCGACCCGATGGGCGTGCACACCGGTGACTCCATCGTCGTCGCGCCATCGCAGACGCTCACCGACAAGGAGTACCAGATGCTCCGTTCGGCGGCGCTGCGGATCATTCGGGCGCTCGGGATCGAGGGTGGATGCAACGTCCAGTTCGCGCTCGATCCAGATCGCTCGCCGGCGAGCGACCCCGAGGCACAGGTGCCGTACTTCGTCATCGAGGTGAACCCGCGCGTCTCGCGAAGCTCCGCACTCGCCTCGAAGGCGACGGGATATCCGATCGCGCGCGTCGCGGCCAAGATCGCGATCGGCAAACGCCTTGACGAGATACCGAACGCGGTGACGCAGAAGACGACCGCCGCGTTCGAGCCCGCGCTCGACTACGTCGTCGTGAAGATCCCACGGTGGCCTTTCGACAAGTTCGCGGCCGCGGACCGCACGCTCGGCACGCAGATGAAGGCGACCGGTGAGGTCATGGCCATCGACCGCTCGTTCGAGGCGGCCCTGCAGAAGGCGCTGCGCTCGCTCGAGGTCAAGGGCCAGGGCCTTCTCTGGGAGGCGCCGGCGTGGGTGGATGTGACCGAGCCCACCGACTTCGTGGATAGGTTCCTCTCGGGTCAGCCCACCGACGATCGACTCTGGCGGCTGTTCGCCGCACTCCGGCGCGGTGCGCCGATCGATCTCATACACGAGCGCACGCGCATCGATCGTTGGTTCCTGCGCAAGATCGCGCGCATCGTCCGCTTCGCCGAGGACGACCTTCAAGGAAGGACGCCGACACCCGCGCTCCTGCGCGCCGCAAAACGGATGGGCTTCGCCGACGCGGACATCGCCACGCTCACGGGCATGCTCGCCGCTGACGTGCGGCGTCTCCGCGCGCAGTGGGGGATCCGACCCGTCTACAAGATGGTCGACACGTGCGCGGCCGAGTTCGAGGCCGTGACTCCGTACTTCTACTCGACCTACGAACAGGAGAACGAGGCCGCTCCCCTCCCGGGTCCGAAGGCCGTCATTCTGGGCAGCGGACCGATCCGCATCGGGCAGGGCATCGAGTTCGACTGCTGCTGCGTGCAATCCGCCAGCGCGCTTCGCGAGCTGGGCGTCGCTCCGATCATGGTGAACAGCAATCCGGAGACGGTCTCGACCGACTTCGACGCCTCCGCGCGCCTGTACTTCGATCCGCTGGACGAGGAATCGATTGCCGCCGTCCTCGAGAACGAAGGAGCGCCGGTCCAGGTGCTCGCGCAGTTCGGTGGGCAGACCGCGCTCAATCTCGCGGATCGCCTCGCGGGGATCGGCGGCGAGATCGCCGGCACGAGCGCGGATGCGATCGCGCTCGCTGAAGACCGGCGCCGGTTCCATGACTTCGCCGACGCGCTCGGCATTCCGCAGCCGCCCGGAGGTACCGCCTCATCGCCGACGGAGGCGCTCGCGGTCGCCGCCGAGATCGGCTATCCAGTGCTCGTCCGCCCGAGCTACGTGCTCGGCGGTCGCGGCATGGAGATCGCTTATGGTCCTGAGGATCTCGAGCGTTACTTCCGCTCCGCGCTCGAAGCAGGCACCGGTCGCGTGCTCGTCGACAAGTACCTGCGCGGCAAGGAGGTCGAGGTCGACGCGGTCTCCGATGGCAGCGAGACGCTCGTGGCCGGGATCATGGAGCACATCGAGCGCGCCGGCGTGCACTCCGGCGACAGCTACGCCGTCTACCCCGCACAGAATCTGCTGCCCGCCGAGCGCGACGAGATCGTGGCTCTCACGCGCCGGATCGCACAGGCTCTTCCGGTGAAGGGCCTGCTCAACATCCAGTTCATCGTGGAGAACGGCAGGGTGTGGATGCTCGAGGTGAATCCTCGCGCGAGCCGCACGGTTCCCTTCCTCACCAAGGTCACGGGCGTCCCCCTCGTGAAGCTGGCGGTCGCGATCGCGCTCGGATCATCGCTTGCGGACCTGGGCTATGCGCGCGCGGATGGGATCTGGCCCACCGGTTCGCTCGTCGCGCTGAAAGCTCCGGTCTTCTCGATGGCCAAGCTGCTGGACGTCGACACGTACCTCGGTCCCGAGATGAAAAGTACGGGGGAGGTGATGGGGATCGATCGTTCGTTCGCGCCTGCGCTCTGGAAGGCGCTGGTTGCCGCGGGTCTTGCTCCCGCGCGAAGCGGCAAGATCCTTGTCACCGTCGCGGACAAGGACAAGCCCGAGGTCGTCGCGATCATCGAGGGATTCCACTGGCTCGGCTACGAGCTGGTCGCGACCTCCGGGACCGCGGCATTGGTGCGATCTCTCGGCATCGACGTGACCGAGGTGCGCAAGCTCGCGGAGGGAAGTCAGGACATCCTGCGGCTCATCCGCTCGGGCGAGTGCGCCGCGGTGATCAATACGCCCACGCTCGGGAAGACCGTGGACCGCGACGGTTTTCTCATTCGTCGCGCCGCCGTCGAGGCCCGCGTCCCGTGCCTCACGTCGCTGGACACCGCGCTCGCCGTGGTCACTGCCCTTCGCGCCAGCGCCATCACGACGAACGTTGCCCCGCTTGCCGAGTACCGCGCCCTGGAGCCGGTGGCAACGACCGCCGCGGACTGACGTGAAAAAGCGGACGACGGAGCCCTGGATGAGCGCGGCGGATTACGGGCGCACGCTCACCGGGCTCAGCGTGAATCTCATCGTCCGGGACGTGGGCCGGAGCATCCCGTTCTATATCGGCGTGCTCGAGCTGCGGCTTCTGTACTCGGACGACGACTTCGCCGCGTTCGAGCGCGACGGCGCGAAGCTGCAGCTCCACGCGGACCACACCTACGCGCGTATGCCGTGGGCGGACCGTCTGAGCGAAGGCACGCGACGCGGCCTCGGGGCCGAGATCCGCATCCTCGGCATCGATCCGGACGCGGCGGAAAAGCGCGCACGCGAGGCCGGGTTCACCGTGGCGGTCCCGGTGCGCGACTGGCCACACGGGTGGCGCGACTGCGTGCTCGAGGATCCGGATGGCTATACCTTCGCCGTCGGAGTTCCTCTGTGATCCTCGAAGACGGGCGCGTCGCGGCGACGGCCGAGATCGGGCAGCTGGGCACGGTCTTGAGAGTGGCCGCGCCCGTTATCGCGGCGCAGGCGCGCGCCGGACAGTTCGTGCACGTGCGCGCGGGTGTCTCGTTCGACCCGCTGCTTCGCCGTCCGTATTCGTTCAACCGAATCGAGCGCGGTTCCGGCGAGATCGAGCTCATCGTCAAAGCGCTCGGCGCGGGCGGCGAGTGGATCGCCTCGCGGCGTGAGGGCGACCGGCTTGATCTCCTCGGCCCGCTTGGCTCGTCCTTCGTCATACAACGCTCGACGCGAAACCTCCTGCTCGTCGCGGGCGGGACCGGCATCGCGCCGATGCGGGTGCTCGCCGAGCAGGAGTCCGGACGGCGGAACGTCACGCTCCTAATGGGCGGGAGATCGGTCGCGCATCTCTGGCCGAGCGATCGACTTTCCCCGTCGGTCGAGTACCTCACCACGACCGAGGACGGCTCGTTCGGCATCAAAGGGCGAGTCACCGACGCGATCCGGCCGCTCCTCGAATGGGCCGATCAGGTCTGCGCGTGCGGGCCCTGGCCCATGCTTGCCGCACTCGGGCGCCTTCGCGAGGAGGCCGAGCGCGCCGCGGGCACGTATCCCGGCCGCGCCGCGCTGCTCGAGGCGCAGATCGCGGTCGAGCAGCACATGGGCTGCGCGATGGGCGTGTGCCGCGCCTGCGTGATCGTGACTGCCGAAGGCAATGCCCGCGTCTGCCGCGAAGGCCCCGTCTTCGCTCTCGGCGACGTCGCGTTCGACCAGGGCGAGCCCGCGACCGTCGGGGTGATCGGCTGATGCCGTGGCGCCGATTCCGGAAAAAAGTCGAGCGGCCGATCGACGTGAGCAAATCTATTGAGGAGTCCTTGGAAGATGCGGCGAACGGCGAAGAGCAAGAAGACCTGACTGAGCTCGCCGAACTCGACGACGCCACGATCGCCGAAGCCGCCACCGGTGAACCAGACGACGACCGCGCGCCGACTGAGCTCGGCGACAAGCTCCGCGGCGTGCTCGAGGGTGCCGCGGAGCGCGGGGGTCCTCTTCGCTCGGCCCCTCGTGGGATCGCGATGTCACGTGAGCGAGGGGCCGCTCGCTCAGAAGACCCCCACGCTCCGCGTTATCCAGAGACTGACGTTGATCTCGAGGTCGAGGCGGCGCGCGGTCTACGTCTGAAGAATCCGGTGATGACGGCTTCGGGCACGTTCGGGCAGGGCGTCGAGTACGCCGAGCTCATCGACGTCTCTCGGCTCGGCGCCATCGTCAACAAAGGCACGACGCCGGCCGCGCGTCCTGGGAATCCTCAATATCGAATTGCCGAGACGCCATCGGGAATTCTCAACTCGATCGGGCTCGAGAATCCGGGTGCGATCGAGGTCGCGCGCAAGTATGGAAAGGCCTGGGCGGAGCTCGGCGTCGCGGTCATCGTGAACGTCGCCGGATACAGCGTCGACGACTACGTGTACGTGGTCCACGAGATGACCGGCACTCCGGGCGTCGTCGCATATGAGATCAACGTCTCGTGCCCGAACGTCAAGGGCGGCATGCTTTTCGGCTGCGATCCGGACCTTGCCGCGGAGGTCACGCGCGCGGTCAAAGCGGAAACGGATCTGCCCGTCATCGTGAAGCTCACGCCGAACGCTCCCGACGTCGTCGCCGTCGCGCGGGCGTGCGAGGAAGCGGGCGCCGACGCGCTGACGGCGATCAACACCGTGCTCGGCATGCGGATCGACACGCGCCGGCGCCGTCCGATACTCGGGACCGGAAGCGGCGGACTGTCCGGTCCCGCCATCAGACCGATCGCCGTTCACATCACCTATCAGGTCGCGCAGGCAGTCGCCATTCCGATCATCGGCGCGGGCGGTGTCACGAACGCGCAGGACGCGCTCGAGTTCCTGATGGCCGGTGCGTCCTCGGTGCAGGTCGGCACTGCCACGTTCGCCGACCCGCTTGCGCCGCTGAAGGTGATCGAGGGCCTCGCCGCCTACGTCAAAGAACAGGGCCTTGCTTCGATCCGGGACGTGATCGGCGCCGCGCTTCCCGCTCGCGAGGATTAGCCGAGCGGTAGGGCCGTGTCCACCTGTTCCGCGATCGTGTTGGCCTTCTGTTTGACGTTCTCGAGCGCGGCGACCACCGCCGGGTCGATGCCGCGAGGGTCGGCGAGCGCCCCGACCAGGCGGTCGCTGGCCGCGTCGAGAAGCCGCATGACGTTCGCGAGCTCGTGAATGTCCGGCGACGGCTCGAGGTGCGCGATGTAATTGGTCGCGACGGAGCTGGCGAACGACGCCGCTCCAGCAGCGAGCGCGCCTCTCAAGAATTCGTTGCGGTCAACGGTGGCCATGCGTCCCCTCCCGCCGTCAGACCGGCCGTGGCGCGGAGAGTAAGTGCCGTGCGCGCTGGCATGGGCGTTGCGCCGGCGGTGGAGCGATGAATGACCCGCTTGAGATACCGGTCCCGCACCGCTGCCATCTCGGCGCGCTTGTCGACGAGCTGGCCGAGCACGCTCGGCGCGGGGAACGTGGCGAGCGACTGGCCCGAAGGGCCCGCGACGGTCTCGCCGAGCTTCTCGCGGCGAAGGAATTTGAGACGTGTTGCGTTCCCGAATATCTTGCCGTCGCACCGAAGGCCTTCGATCGCGAGCTGCAGATCCCGGTCGCGTCGGCGAAGTTCGCGAAGCTAGACGCGCGAGTCCTTCTCTGGCCGATCGGCGCGAAGGATGCGCAGCATCCCCACGCCGACGGCTGGGCGGTGTTCGCCGCGGTACGCGGCACGCTCGCGGTTCACGAGCGGCACAACGGCGAGCGCCAGGCCGAGCGGGTGGTCCGCCTGCGCGAACCCGAGGTGCTTGCGGCGACCGATGGGATCACCCATCACCTACACAACCGTGGCGATGACGTCGCGTTGAGCGTGCACCTGTTCGGGACCTAGTCGGGCAGCTAGTCGAAGCGGATGACTCCGGTAAAGCGTGGGTGGCGGAGGGGCCAATCAGGATCATCGGAAACGCGAATGGCCCCGCGCACCGCGGTCACGTCCGCCCAGGTCACCGAGCCGTCGTGGTGCTCGACCTCGACCTGACTGCGACCTACCGAGTCATCGCGACAATGGATGAGATCGCCGTTCTTGGCACGATAGGTTCCCGGTGAAAGCTCCCCGTTCATTCCTCGCCCTCCCCTGGGCTAGGTCCGGCGGACTCCGGATACCTTCCTCAAACCCTTAGGACTGCCGTTCGTGGCGGTTGCGATGACCGGTGTGTCGCCGTTCACTGGCGCACCGTTCGGTGCGGTCCAACGGACGAGAGACTCCAGTGCGACGCCGCCCGTCGGCGACCACTGGTGCGCGTCATCCGCGCCCGCCGCGTCGCAGTACGCCCAGGCAGCCTCGTGGATCGTGAGGCCGCCGTTGCCGTGGCGCGAATTCATCGCGCGGTGCGCGGGCGACTGGCACTCCCAATGAACGATGTCTCGTGTCGACAGATCAGGCCTCCCTCACCATGCGCTCGAAACCGTTTTGTTACAGGTCGTGAACTACTGCACCACTCAGGAACCGCTCCGTCATTACCCCACGTCATGGCCGTCGTGATTGCGTTGCGGCTTTACTAGTCGGCCGCCGTACTCACGTTCGCCTGCGACTTAAATCGGTAGCCGGCCCCCGGCACGGTCTCGATGTAACGCGGCGCTCGCCACTCGTCGCCGAGCTTCACCCGCAGCTCTCGGATGTGACGGTCGACGACGTTGCTCTCGATTTCGAACTCACCGCCCCAGATCGTCGCGAGCAGATCTTCGCGGCTCAGGGCCTTGCCCGCGTTCGCGGCGAGGAGATAGAGAAGCGTTTGCTGGATCGGAGTGAGTTGAAGCTCGCGGCCCGCGACGCTCACGCGCTGTTCGATGAGGTCCACCTGAAGACCGTCGAGCCTGATCTTCGGCACGATCGTGACGGTTATGCCGTGAGCTCTCCGCATGAGGGCGAACGGGCGAGCCACGATCTCGTCCAACGTGAACGGGACCTCGATGATGTCGTCCGCGCCGCGCTCGTACGCGCTGAGCTTCAGCCGGGTGTCGCGGCGACGGGTGAATGCGACGATCGGGGTGTGACCGTGCGTCAGTCCCCGACCCACGATGTCGATGAACAGCTCGTACCGGTCGAGGTCGATGAACGCGATGTGGGGAGTCCAACCGGCGGCGATGTCGCGGCACTCCTGCGCGTCCGTCGTCCGCCGTATCTCGTACAGACCGTGCTGCAGGGTCAGACTGACGAGATTCCCGAGGGTCTCGTCCATGACGATCAGTGCCCGGGGTGAATCTGATTGAGCTGGTTTGGCGCCCCCGCGGGCGCGCCCGCTGAGCGCTGCCACGGGTCAGGTCTACGCGCCGGATAACGCCCTGTCATGACGCGAACTCACGGCGTCGCGAGGAAACGGTACCCCTTGCCCGGAACTGTCCCAATGAATCGAGGTTTTCGCCAGTCGTCTTTCAGTTTCAGGCGCAGGTTCCGCACGTGGCGATCGACCACATTGCTCCCCGCGACGTAGTCGGCACCCCAGAGCGCGCCGAGGATCTCCTCGCGACCGAGCGTCTGGCCGGGGTTTGACGCGAGAAGGTAGAGGAGAGCCTGCTCCATCGCGGTCAACTCGGGTCGAAGCTTTCCGACCTTCACCTGTTGATTCAGGAGGTCGACCTCCAGGCCGGCAACGTTGATGACCGGGATGAATGCGACACCGTCCCCGTAGCTCCGCCGCATCAACGCGAGGGTGCGGGCCACGAGCTCCTCGGGTACGAAAGGCACGGTGATGATGTCGTCCGCGCCTCGGTCGAACGCGGCGAGCTTCGTCTTGAGATCCCCTCGGACGCTGAACACGATCGTCGGAACCCGTCGGTTCTCCACACGCTGCCCGATGAGTGCGAGACCCTCCGCGTCTTCGGCGTCGAGGTCGACCAGGAGAAGGTGCGGCTTCCAGGTTTCGAGCTCGGTCCTGGCCCGGGTCACGTCGTGTGCGATGCGCGTGACGTATTTGCCGTGATTCAGCGTGAGAGCAACGAGGTTCGCGAGCGGTTGATCGACCACGACCAGTACTCGCGCAGGCCCCAGGAGCTGGTTTTTCTTTACTTTCGGAGTCTACTCACGCCGTGAAGGACCGTAATCCGCTCAGCGCTTCAGGACGAGGCCGATCTTTCCGAACGTCGCTCTCGGTTCCGCGAAGATCCTCACGCCGCCGGCGCCGTCACGTACGTGATCGGGCGTGTG
>WNGI01019124.1_pt1 | contig 11009 bp, 10 predicted proteins | sample 5400621 | NCBI WGS metagenome assembly WNGI01 (sample SAMN13153374, study PRJNA577476) | soil metagenome | isolation source: 20 cm soil or saprolite under Garry oak tree replicate 1 | place: USA:California | collected 2016-06-15 | reverse complement strand
CGGCGGCCAGCGCCGCGAGCAGGCTCGGCGCGCCCGGCTCGAGGCTCTCCTCCTCGAGGATCGTGCCGGGCGTGATGACGCGCACCACCTCGCGCTCCATGAGCCCGCGCCCGCGCGCCGGCGCCTGCTCGCACACGGCGACCGTGTGGCCCTTGGCGAGGAGGCGGGTGACGTACGGCTGCGCCGCGTGCGCCGGGAAGCCGCAGAGCGGCACCTCGTCCGGGTCGCCGCGATTCCGCGCCGTGAGCGTCAGGTCGAGGTCACGCGCCGCCACCGCGGCGTCCTCGAAGAACATCTCGTAGAAGTCGCCGAGGCGGAAGAGGAGGATGGCCCGGCGGTGCTCGGCCTTGATGCGGAGATACTGCGCGAGGAGCGCCCCCTGGCGTCCTCCCGACCGGCGCTCCCCCACCGCCTCCGCCATGGGGCGACGCATACCCGATCGGCGGGCCACTCTCCAGTGGTCGGCGCTCGCAGGGAGGCTCCGGCCGCCGGAGGGCGCTACCCGACGGACGAGCGCCCTACCTGCAGACCTTCCTCGGGCCCTTCTTGCGGCAGCTCGTCGAGCAGCAGTCGGCGTTCGCGGTGCAGGTGGCGCCGGATGGGAAGCACGCGGGGAGCGTGGTCGTGGTGCTGCTCGTCGACGTCGTGGTCGTGGTGGTGGCCGGCACGGTGGTGGTAGTGGTCGGCGACGCCGTGGTGGTGGTCGTCGTGGTGGACACCGTCGTGGTCGACACCGTCGTGGTCGTCGTCGTGGTCGCCAGCGTCGTCGTGGTGGTCGTGCCGGGCAAGGTCGTCGTCGTCGTGGTGCTCGGCCGAGTGGTCGTCGTCGTGGTGCTCGTCGAGGTCGTCGTCGTGCTGGTCGGGCCCGCCGCGGCGAGCAGGTTCCGGGCATCGAAGCTGCCGAGCCCCGTCACCAGGTCGTAGCCGACGCCCGCGCTGTAGTCGCCGTTCGAGCCCGAGGTGACGTCGTGGAGGGCGGCGGTCCCGCAGAGGCCGTAGAGCAGCGCTCCCGGGTTGCCGAGCGGCCCGCCGCGCTGCTGGGCGAGCTCGGCGGCCAGGCCGGCCCATTGCGGGGCGGCGTCCGAGGTGCCGCCGACGATCCACCACGAGCCGTTCTCGGCCACGTAGTTGCCCGGCGAGGTGTCGGCCTCGAGCGCCACGTCGGGGACGAGCCGCCGCGTGCCGGCGGGCACGCCGCAGCCCTTCTGGAAGGACGGGCGCGCGAACACCTGGCTCACGCCGCCGCCCGAGCCGCTCCACGCGCTCTCCGAGCCGTAGCCGCCGCACGCCGGGCTCGAGGAGGTCAGGCCGCTGCTGCACGCGGGCCGCGTGCCACCGACGCCGATCACGTGCGGCGAGTTCGCGGGGTTGTCGACGCCGAGGAGGCCGCTGCAGTCGCGGCTGCCGCTGTCCCCGGAGGCGGCGAACCACGACTGTCCGATCGCGTTCGCGTTGGCGAAGATGTTGTCGTCGGTCTGCTGCGAGGCTGCCGAAAACGCCACCTCGCACGCGCCCCAGCTGGTGGAGACGACGTGGCCGGGGTTGTCGGTCACGATCCGGTTGTACATGGTCGTGAAGTCGGCCGTGGACGTCGAGGCCGACATGTAGTTGAGAACGCGGGCCGCGGGTGCCGTGCCGTGCGCGTACTCCACGTCGAGCGCGATCTCGATCGAGTTCTGGGAGCTGAACTTGCAGCCCGAGGACGTCGACGGACCCGTGCACACCTGTGCGCTGCCCACCGGCAGCTGGGGGAGGCCCCACTGGCTGTTGAAGGCCGCGTTGTCGGTGTCGCGCCATGCGTAGGCGCCGGCGATGACGATGGTCTCCCCGGCGCCCGAAACGGCGGCCGTGTTGTCATAGAAGGCGAAGACGTCGTTCGGGCTCAGGTGACAGCAGTTCGAGCCGAGCGCCGCCCGTGGCGCGGCCGCCGGCTCGACCGACCCCACGTGAGGATGCCGCGCGCTCAGGTCGTCGAGCCCGATGACACCCACCACGTAGCTCGCCATCTCGGCGGGGAGCGAGGGCTCGTCGAGCGCCGCGTAGTGCCGCTTGCCGGCCCGCTGCACGCTGTGGATCTCGACGCCGAAGGCGCGCTCGAGGGCCGCGACGCTACCGGCCGCGCCGACCAGGAGACGGTTCGGAAAGCGCTCCGTGACCCTGAGGCCCGCGCCGCGGAGATGATCGACCACCGCCTGCTCCTGCGCCTCGGTCGGCGCGTAGAGGGCGTCGAACTCCGCCTGGCCCAGGAACTGGCGGTAGCGAGGCGAGGACGGGTCCTGGACGTCGGCCAGGAAGGCCTCGAGCCCCTCGCGGTCGCGGACATCGAGGCTCACCACCACGCGATGCCGCTCGCTGGCCGGGGCGCGGCCGAGATCGACCGCGTCCTTCAGGTGGGGCGAGAGGGAGTGGGACTTGCCGGGCGCCGCCAGTGCCGTGGTGGCCGCGACGGCGGCCGTCAGCACGAGAAGCGCGAGTGAGCGAGCAATCGTCCGTAGCCGCATCGAACCTCCAAAAGGGGGGTATCTCAGTCCATCCTCGGCCGCAGCGTCCAAAAAACGTCGACCATCCCACGGCCCCGGCGAGGCAGGTGCGGTCCTCGCTGCGGAGGCCCCGCAACGAGAGCAAAGATCGTGCTCGGGCTGCGCCACGGCTCGCGCAGGGTCCGGGGAGGAGCGAACCGCACGGGGTGTGTCACCCGCGCCCGGGATGTGCCGTCCGCGACCCGGAGGGGACGCACAGACGCCTTCAGGCGATCACGGAGCGCGGCAGTCCCGGACCAACGCCGCGACGCCTGCCCGCCGCCCCTCAGCCGCCGAGCGCCGTCTTCACCTTGCGCAGCGTCTCGAGGTCCTTGTTGAGCCCGTCGACGTGCTGCTGCATCTCGACGATGCTCGAGCCGAGCTGGGCGGCCGAGCCGAGCGCTCCGCCCTGCTCGCCCGCCTTCTTCATGACGTCACCGAGCTGGGCCTCGGCGCTCCGCTGCCCGAGCGAGCCGCACAGATAGCCGGCGCCGAAGATCCCCGCCAGCGCGACCATGCGTAGCCCGCGGCCGATCCGTCCCTGGAGCATCCCGTCCTCCTTGCGTGCCTCACACGCGCTTGCGCTTCTTCGCCATGTAGTCGACCAGCAGGTACTCGCCCAGCCGGTCCGGGCGGGTGTAGAGCGCGCGCCCCTTGTTGACGCGCGTCATGCGCTCGACGAAGGCCCGCAGACTCGGGCTGTCGTCGAGCATGAAGGTGTTGATGACGATGCCGCGGCGGGTGACGCGCTCGACCTCCTTCAGCGTCTCCTGCGCGGCGCGCATCGAGATGCCGCCGAAGGACAGCGGCCACTCGCAGTAGAGCCGCCCGCGCAGGAAGTACGCCGTCGGCTGCCCGTCGGTGATGATGATGATGTGCTGGTTGTTGCTCGGGTGGCGGGCGAGGAGGTCGGCGGCCTTGCGGAGCCCGTCCTGCAGGTTGGTGAACGGGTCGCCCATGTTCCAGCTCGCCTCGGGCAGGTCGCGGAGCCGGAGCTCCACGGCGCGGGTGAAGAAGCCGACGATCGCGAAGTAGTCGCGCGGGTAGCGGGCGCGGATCAGGCTCTCCATCGCCATCGCGACCTTCTTGGCGGCGGCGAAGCGCCCCTCCCACGACATCGACCAGCTCATGTCGAGCCGCGATGATCGGTCTGGTGCCCGCCGGGGCGGTCGCGGAGCAGCCCCTGGTAGATGTCGCGCAGCGCGAGCTGCCCGATCTTGCGCACGCCCTTGGGCGAGAGGTGCGCGCGTCCCTCGCGCTGCGTCACGTAGCCCGCGTTGACGAGCAGGACCATGACCTCCTTCAGCAGCTGGAAGTTGCGCGCCGCCTCCGGCCCGAGGAGCGCGCCCAGGCTCTCGAGATCGACCGCCTCGAGGTTCCCGGAGAGCAGCGCCTCCTCGAGGCGCTTCAAGCGCTCCATCTCGCGCATCAGCTCGACCGCCTCGCGGTAGGAGAGCGACTGCGGGCCCTGGAAGAGGTCGCCGTAGCGCCGCTGGAAGTCCTCGAGGTCGCGGACGTCCTCCAGCTCCTCGAGCAGGTCTTCGAGCGCGCGGCGCGCGTCGTCGTCCGCGAAGGCATGGTCGCGCAGCTGCTCGAGCGCCTTGGAGAGGCGCGGCGAGAGGCGGTCCAGCAGCTCCCGCTTGCGGGCGGCGGCCTCGCGGTCGGCGAGGCGGTCGAGCGCGTCGCGCTCGAGGTCGAGCAGCTCCTCCAGCTTCTCGCGCAGCTCGCCGAACGCCTCGCGCAGGTTGACCTCGCGGTAGCGGCTGCGCATCGCCTCGCGGAGCTGCTCCAGGAAGTCGTCGAGCCCCATGACGCGCACGCCCTGCTCCCACTCGAGCCCCTGGTGGAGGAGCCAGTCGAGGGCCTGCTGCACGTCGTCGGTGAAGGAGAGGTACTCGGCGAGCTTCTCGAAGACCCGCTCCGCCTCGAGGCGGATCTCCTGCGTGCCGTCCCAGGTGGTATAGCGGACGCGGAGCATCGCTAGGAGCCTATCGGAGTAGCCACGGCGGCTGCAGCGAACGATCCGGGGGCTGCGAGCGGGGTGCTCGCTTCTCCCTCCTGCGGCGTGCCTTCTGGCACGCCTCGTCGGTCGTCGCTGCGCTTCCCGCTCTCGCTCCCCGGCTCGTTCGCTTCGCTCGCCATGGCTACTCCGACAGGCTCCTGGGACCTTAGCGCAGCGCCGGCGCAAAGAGAACCGCGTCCGGCGTCACCCGCCCGCCCCGCGCTCCAGCTCCGCGCGCGTCCGCCGCACGCCCGGGTCGTCCGGAAAGCGTCGCTCGGCTTGCGTCTGCGCCGCGCGCGCCGCCTCGGGCGGGCCTATCGCGCGCAGGATGGTGACCACCGCGACCGCCGCCGCCGGCGCGGACGGCGGTAGGGTGGCCGCCAGACGGAGCTGCGCCCGAGCCTCCTCGCGCCGACCGAGCCCGCCGAGCAGGACGGCGTAGTTCGCGCGCACCAGCGGATCGTCCGGCGCGAGCGCGATCGCCTGGCGGTACTCGGGCTCCGCCTCGGCGAGGCGCCCCTGGCGCACGAGCGAGTTGGCCAGGTTGAGCCGCGGGTCGAAGGCGCGCGGGGCGCGCGCGAGGGCGGCGCGGAACCACGACTCGGCGGAGCGCTCGTCGCCGGCGGCGCTGTAGGCGTTGCCGAGGTTGGTAAGCGCGGGGACGAAGTCCACCTGCTGCGCGAGCGCCTTCCGGTAGGCCTCGATCGCCTCCGCCCAGCGCCCGGCGCGCAGCAGGACGTTCCCCAGGTCGTAGAGGTTCAACATCTCGCCCGGCAGGATGGCGAGCGCGCGCTCGAGCTCGGCGACCGCCTGCTCGTGCAACCCGAGGTCGCTGTACACGAGCCCGAGCTCGCGATGGCTGCGCGCGCTGCGGGGAGCGCTCGCCACCAGGGCCTCGAAGAACCCCCGCCGCTCGCGCCAGACGCGGTTGCGGAGCACGGTGGCCGGCAGGTAGAAGACGACCAGCGCGGCAGCGACGATCGCCCCGCCCCCCAGCCGCGCGCGGCTCGTCCGCCCGAGCGCGTCCGCGGCGCTCGCCACCAGCAGGCAGAACCCGGCCGAGGGCAGGTAGAGGAGGCGCTCCGCCATCACCGTGCCGATGGTCACGAACACGTTGGACACGATCGAGTACGGCAGCGCCGCGAGCGCGAGCGCCAGGCAGACGGGCCGCTCGCGCCGCCACCCCCAGGCGGCGAGGGCCGCCGCCCCGACCACGACGCCGAGGCCGGCGAGCGCGCCCGGATCGCCGAGGCCGGTCGCCAGCTCGACCTGCCGGTAGGAGTAGTCCGCGGACAGACCGAGCGGCCACACGAGCCGGCGCGCGTAGAGCGCGACCACCGCGAAGGCGGTCAGGAGCCGCGGCCCGATCGGCGCCCCCGCGAGCACGTTGTCGAGCGGGCCGGGGGTGGGGCCGATGCCGCCCATCACGACCGTGCGGAGCGCGAGCGCCGCCACCACGCCCGCCGCCAGCGCCCCGTACTCCGCCGCGCGCGCGCGCGTCACGCCGGGCCCGACGATCGCGTCGGCGGCGAGCACGACGGCCGGGATGGTGGCGACGTTCTCCTTGGCCAGGACGCCGGCGCCCAGCGCGAGCGCCGCGCCCGCGAGCCAGGCGCTTCTCCCCCGCGCGTGCCGCCGGGCGCGGAGCACGAGCCACCAGGCCCCGAGCCCGGCGAGCGCCGCCAGCTCCTCCGCCCGGCCGACGACGCTGGCGACCGCCTCGGTGTGCACGGGATGCGCGGCGAAGAGGAGCGCGGCCGTCCCGGCGAGCCGCGGCCGGCGCGTGACCTCGCCGAGGACGACCGCCAGGAGCACGCACACGGCCGCGTGGAGGAGCACGTTGACGGCGTGGTAGCCCAGCGGATCGAGCCCCCCGAGCGCATGGTTCAGCGCGAAGCTGAGCGTCGTCACCGGCCGGTACGCGGGCGCGTAGCTCGCCCGGCCCGGCTCGCCCCACCAGGACGGCGTCAGGAAGATGCCGCGCAGGTCGAGCGCGCGGACCAGGCGGTTGTCGACGATCGCGTTCACGTCGTCGAACAGCAGCGCGCCGCGGAGCGAGTTCGTGTAGCAGCCGAGCGCGACCAGCGCGACGGCGGCGAGCAGCCAGCCGCCATCGGGCGACCGCGGCGCGCCGCGCGCGCCCCCGCCCGCGGCGCTACGCGCGGTACGTGTACCGTCCGCCCGTGCGGTCCTTGTTGAGCTTCTGGTGGAGATGGAGGCCCTCGAGCACGAACTCGATGGCCGCGGCCATGAGGCCCGGGCTCTCGAAGGGGCCGAGTTGCGCCACGGCCTCGCGGAGCCCGGGGATCTGGCGGATGCCCTCGAGGTACTCCTCGGCGCGCATGCGGTCGGAGACCTCCACGCCCCAGCCCGCCTCGAAGTGCTCGGTCACCTTCTTGAGCCCCTCGACCTTCAGGTACTTGTCCCACACCTTGAGCACCGCGCGGTTGATCAGCCGGTCGATCAGGTCGTCCTCGCGCTTGTCCTCGCCCACGTACTCGAGCTCGATTTTGCCGGCGGTGGAGGCGAGGATGGAGTGGAGGTCGGTCAGGCGCGGCACGATCTCGCGCTCGCTCAGGCGCACGGCGCGCTTCTCGGCGTTGGAGACCAGGCTCTCGTAGTTGTTGATGGTGACCCGCACGCTCACACCCGAGGACTGGTTGATCTCGTTCGAGCCGCGCGCCTCGAAGGTCAGGTGCGCGACGATCTCCTTCATGAAGTCGGGAATGCGCACCGCCGCCGCCTCGCGGTCGAAGACCGGCATCTCCTGCTCCATGATCGCGATCTCGTCCTCGATCGTGCGCGGGTAGTGGGTGCGGATCTGGACGTCGAAGCGGTCCTTCAGCGGGGTGATGATGCGCCCGCGGCTGGTATAGTCCTCCGGGTTCGCGCTCGCGACGATGACGACGTCCACCGGCAGGCGGATCTTGTAGCCTTTGATCTGGACGTCCTTCTCCTCCATCAGGTTGAAGAGGCCGACCTGGACCTTCTCGATCAGGTCGGGGAGCTCGTTGATGGCGAACAGGCCGCGGTTCGTGCGCGGGATCAGGCCGTAGTGGATGGTCTCCTCGTCGGCCAGGTAGCGGCCCTCGGCCACCTTGATCGGGTCGATCTCGCCCACCAGGTCGGCCATGGAGACGTCGGGGGTGGCGAGCTTCTCGCCGTAGCGCTCGTCGGGCCCGACCCACGCGAGCGCGAGCGCCTCGCCCTCGGCGGCCAGGCGCCGCTTGCACTCGCGGCAGATGGGCGCGAACGGGTCGTCGTTGATCGGGCAGCCCGCGATCACCGGCACGAGCGGGTCGAGGAGCGAGGTCAGGCCGCGGATGACGCGGCTCTTCGCCTGCCCGCGCTCGCCCAGGAACACCATGTGGTGCCCGGCGAGCACGGCGTTCTCGATCTCCGGGATGACCGTGTCGTCGTAGCCAATGATGCCGGGGAGGATGCGCTCCCCGCGCCCCAGGTGAGCGAGGAGGTTCTTCCGCATCTCCTCGCGGACCGGAAGCACCCGGTATCCAGCCGCCCTGAGCTCCCCCAGCGTTCGCGACCTTGCGATCTCGGGCACAAGCGAGTCCCCCGTTCGAGAGAAGTGCGCGCGATTATACGCACCGCCGCGCGCGCGGCACAATCCGCGCGCTCACGCGAGCCAGTCGAAGGCGGGCTTCAGACGATCGTAGGTCGCGAGCAGGTGCTCCGGCATCAAGCGCACGTCGCCCACGACCGGCATGAAGTTCGTGTCGCCCGCCCAGCGCGGCACGACGTGCCAGTGGAGATGGTCGCGGACGCCCGCGCCGGCGCACGCGCCGAGGTTCATGCCCAGGTTGAAGCCCTCGGGATGAAAAACGGCCGCGAGGGACGCGAGCGCCCGGCGCAGCGTCTCGGCCAGGTCGGCGTGCTCGGCCGCGGGGAGCGACGGCAGGTCGGCCGTGTGCCGGCGCGGCGCGACCATGAGGTGGCCGTTCTGGTACGGGTAGCGGTTCAGCATGACCAGGCTGTACGCCGTCGTGCCGAGGACGAGGCGTTCGCGCGCGTCGCCCGAGAGCCCGGCACAGAAGATGCATTCCCGCTTCTCCTTGGCGGCGCCGATGTAGGTCATGCGCCATGGCGCCCACAGGACATCCATGCCGTCCTCCGCGTGGTTGGTCGGAGGTGCTTCTAGTACCTCACGCCTCGTCCGCGTCGGCAGCCGTCCAGGGCTTGCCGTCGACGCGCAGGCGGAGCTCCTTCCCCACCTTGAAGAACGGCACCCGCTTGGCGTGCACGGCGACCAGCGCGCCCGTCTTGGGGTTGCGCCCCTCGCGCGCCTGGCGCTGCTTCACGACGAAGCTGCCGAAGCCGCGAATCTCGATCCGCTCGCCGCGCGTGAGCGCCTGGCTCATGCTGTCGAAGACCGCGTTCACCATCACTTCGGCGTCGCGGCGCGAGAAGCGCGGGAAGAGCTTCAGCACCTCGTCGATCAGGTCGCGCTTGGTCATGCTCGGGCTCACTGGGGAAGCGGCCCCCGGTAGAGGAAGAAGAGGCCGCCCAGCGTCTCGCGCGGCGCGGGCAGGAGCGTCTCGCCGAGGAGCTGGACGAGCCAGGGCAGGCGGCGCAGACGCACGCGCCACACGCGCGGCTCGCCCGGCTGCTTCGCCTCCTTCCACGCCTCGCGCGTCGCGGACTCGAGCCCGCCCAGCTGATCGACCAGGCCGGCGGCCAGCGCCTGGGTGCCCGAGTAGATGCGCCCGTCGGCCAGCGCGCGCACCTGCAGGGGCGTCATGTTGCGGCCGTGCGCCACCGCCTCGACGAACTGCCCGAGGACGTCGTCCACCATGTTCTGGAGAAGGGTGCGCTCGTCGGGGGTGAGCTTGCGCAGCGGGTGCCCGGTGTCCTTGTAGCGTCCGCTCTTCACCGTCTCCTCGGAGATGCCGATCTTGTCCGCCAGCGGCGCGTAGTACGGCACGGTCATGATGGCGCCGATCGAGCCCGTGATGGTGCCCGGATCGGCGAGGATCTTGTTGGCGGCCGAGGCGACGTAGTAGCCGCCCGAGGCGGCCACGCTGCCGAGCGAGGCGATCACGGGCTTGCGCTCGCGCACGCGTCCCACCTCGTCGTAGATCTCCTGCGAGGGGGCGACGGCGCCGCCGGGCGAGTCGATGCGCAGCACCACCGCGACGGTCGCGTCGCTGGTGCGGAAGCGCTCGAGCGCGTCGACCAGGTCGGTGGCGTCCTGGATCACGCCGCGCAGCTCGACCACGCCCACCACGTTGCCGAAGAACGGGCGCTCGCCGAGGCCCCCGGCGAACACGGCGACCCCCGCCGCCACCGCCAGCATCCCCATGGTGGCGATGGCGAGGATCGTGAACGCGCGCAGGATGGGGTGTCGTCGCGCCATGCCCTCGGGCCCCGCCGCGCCGCCCGCCACCCGCGGCCCTAGGAGGCTGTCGGGGTAATCATGGCGGCTGCGGCGAACGATCCGGGGGCTGCGAGCGGCGTGCTCGCTCCTGCTGCGGCGAACGATCCGGGGGCTGCGAGCGGCGTGCTCGCTCCTCCCTCCTGCGGCGTGCCTTCAGGCACGCCTCGTCGGTCGTCGCTGCGCTTGCCGCTCTCGCTCCCCGGCTCGTTCGCCTCGCTCACCATGATTATCCCGACAGACTCCTAACCCTTCCGCTTCTCGGCCTCGGGCATCACGTCGGCGAGCGAGAAGCGCCCGCTGTCGCGCTCGCGCGCCAGGTAGGTCTCCATGTCGGCGCGCTCCTCGCTCTTGCGCAGCGCCTTGATGGAGAGACCGATGCGCTTCTCGCGCGAGTCGACGCTGGTGACCTCGGCCTCGACCTGGTCGCCCGGCTTGTAGAGCGCCGACGGCTTGTCGACGCGCTCGGTGGAGAGCTGCGAGACGTGCACCAGCCCCTCGATCCCCTCCTCCAGCTCGACGAACACGCCGAAGTCGGTGACGCTCGTGACCGCGCCCCTGACGCGCGTGCCGGGCGCGTAGCGCTTGGGCACCTGCGTCCACGGATCCTCGGTGAGCTGCTTGATGCCGAGCGAGATGCGCTCGTTGTCCACGTCGATGCCGAGCACGACCGCCTCGACCTCGTCGCCCTTCTTGTAGAGCTCCGAGGGGTGCTTCACCTTCTTGGTCCAGTGCAGGTCGGAGACGTGCACCAGGCCGTCGATGTTCTCCTCCACCTCGACGAAGAGGCCGAAGTCGGTGATGCTCTTGATCCGGCCGCGGAGCTTCGAGCCCACCGGGTGGTTCACGCGCACCAGCTCCCATGGATTCGGCTCGGTCTGCTTGAGCCCGAGCGAGACGCGGCGGTTGGCGGGGTCGATGTCGAGCACCTGGACCTCGACCTCCTGGCCCACCTCGAGCACCTTCGAGGGATGCGTCACCCGCTTGGTCCACGACATCTCCGAGACGTGGATCAGGCCCTCGATGCCCTTCTCGATCTCGACGAAGGCGCCGTAGTCGGCGAGGCTCACGACCTTGCCGCGGATGCGTGCGTTGATCG
>WNGI01009795.1_pt1 | contig 11009 bp, 10 predicted proteins | sample 5400621 | NCBI WGS metagenome assembly WNGI01 (sample SAMN13153374, study PRJNA577476) | soil metagenome | isolation source: 20 cm soil or saprolite under Garry oak tree replicate 1 | place: USA:California | collected 2016-06-15 | reverse complement strand
GGGATAGGGCCCTGCGATCTCGTCATCATTGCCACCAAGTCGTTCGACGTCGAGGCGGCGGCGCGTTCCTGCCTTGCCTTGCTGGGCCCGGAGACGATCGTCCAGACCATCCAGAACGGCTTGGGATCGCCGGAGATCGCAGCCCCCATACTGGGCGCCGATCGTGTCGCCGTCGGCGTGGTCGGGGGCTTCGGCGCGTCAATGCGGGGGCCGGGCCATGTGCATCACAATGGCATGGAGATGATCCGGTTCGGCGCGTTCGCGGGCCTGCCGAAGCTGCTGCTGCAGGCCTCCGCCAAGATCTGGGAGCAGGCCGGCTTCAAGGTCGCGCTGTTCGACGACATCAAGCAGATGGTCTGGGAAAAATTGATCATGAACGTCGCCTTCTCGGGCACGTCCTGCACCACCGGGCTGACGGTCGGCGAGATCCTCACGGACGGCGATGCCTGGAGCGTGGCCCGCCGCTGCGCCGAAGAGGCTATCGCCGTGGCCAAGGCCGCCCAGGTCAGGCTGAACGTCGGCGATCCGATCGAGCACATCCGAAAACTGGGCGGCAAGATTCCGGATGCGCGTCCCTCGATGCTGCTGGATTATAACGCCGGCCGCCGCTGCGAGGTGGACGCCATCAACGGCGCGATCCCGCGGCTCGGCAAACCGCTTGGCGTGGCGACACCCGTCAATGACACGGTCGTCGGCATCATCCGGGCTCGCGAACGCCGGATGCTGGCGTCGTAGGCAGCACCGCATGAATATAAAAATCCCCCGGCGCGGGCCGGGGGTGCATCAAGATTCCGTGCGCGGATCGTGACGAAGTCTAAGAGACCTTCAGATTTTCCGCGGAGCTCTTGCCGCGATTTTCCACAAGGTCGTACTCAACAACCTGATTTTCATTGAGGGTTGAGAGTCCGGCACGCTCGACCGCCGAGATATGGACAAACACGTCCTTATCGCCAGCCATCGGCTTGATGAACCCATAACCCTTCGTCGGGTTGAACCACTTGACGGTGCCTTTTTGCATCGCCTGTCTCCTGGTCTAGACATAAAAAAGACGCGGCCACGCTGATCGCGTGCCACGCCACAAGCGGGCTTCCGGATGTCTGCTGAATTTCTTGGTCTCGAAACGCACAGTCGAACGGCCTAGATCCGATTGTACCTGATATAGCAACACGAAATTTGGGCGTTAGCAAGCCTATGGGGTGGTTCACGAATCGAACAGTCGATGAGCCCCGCGCGAACGCCTGTGGCAATGCAACAACAATGCGCGGTATTCGGCCGTTGCGCGGGATCGAGACCGATTGACGCTGCCGGAGAACTGGGGGCAAATCGCTGCAGCCGATCGTATTTTACATCTTTTTGCCGAACTGGCGCTCCTTCTTGAAAATAGCATTCATGAGCTGCTCATCGCGGCCTTCGCAAGCCAAGCGGACCGGCGCCGGCGGCAGGCTTGTGCAGGCTGTCGCGATGGCTTTCGTGCTCGCCATTGTCGTTGCGTCATCACCTGCCCAGGCACAGCTGCTGCCAGCACCCGCGCCAGCCCCGTTATCGGATCCCCCCTCGTTCGATTCGGGACGGGCGGCGGGCGAGGCTGTGACCAATCTCGGCAGTAATTTCCTGGAGCGTCTCGGAAACCAGGCGACCTATGGTTTCGGCAGCGCCATGCGCAACAATCCGGGCGGCGGTGGCGCCTCCGAAGCCGTGGAAGGGCCGCGCTTCCGGGCTTGGGGGGAAGCCTATGGCATCTCGGCGCGAACCGGCGCGCAAGGCGATTTCGTCGGCGACCGCCGGCAAACCTGGGGCGGCGTCGCGGGGTTAGGGGCGCGCCTCGCGCCCGGCGTCAACATTGGCGTTTCGGTTGACCAAAGCCGTAGCGCCATCGACGTTCCGCTGGCGCTGCAGTCGGCGACGCTCGACCTCACCCAGATCGGCTTCAACGCGTCGGTCGACAAAGGTCCCTGGACCTGGGCGGTGGCGCTGGTCCATGGTTTTGGAAAAATCAATTCGAGCCGCGACACCGGCCTTGGCATCGCCAGCGCCGGCTACGACGCCCATCTCGACGGCGCGTTGACCGAACTCAGCTACTATTGGAGCCTCGACCAGAGCCGGATCGTGCCGAAGGCCGCGTTCGAATATGTGCGCGCCTCGACCGGTTCGCTGCAGGAGTTCGGCGGTCTCGACCCGGTCATGGCGTCCTCGATCGGAAGATTTTCGATCTGTCCGCCTACGGCAAGTTCGTCGACAATGTCTCGCAGAATTTCAGCTCGGTCACCGTCAGCCTCGGCACCGAGAGCATTACGGTGCAAGGCATCGGCGAAAGCCGATACGGCGCGGATGCCGGCGGCTCCGCTTCGCTCTGCCTGAGCAATACCGCACGGCTCTATCTCAACTACGACGGCAAGTTTCGCGCCGCGATGCAGTCGCACCAGGGGACCGTCGGCGTCGAGCTGAAGTGGTAGCTGTCCCGCTAGCCCGCCCCGGCGGCGACATATCCCTGCAGTCCAAAACTCTCTCGGGTGGCCGCCATGATCGGCACCAGGGCGTTGGGATGGATGAACTCGTCCCTGAAGCAGGCGTGGGTCTTGGGATCGAAGATTTGCTTCAGCCAATCGATGACGATTTTGTGCCGGTCGGAATTACGAAATTCCTTGTGGTAGGTCAGCCAGAGGTCGGCATGATGGCTGACGCCGAGATCGACGGCGACCAATGGGGCGCCCAGGGCCAGCGCTGAAGTGGGCAGGAAACCCACGCCTGCACCTCTTTCCACCGCGTAGAGTACGCCGATGCTGGAGTTGGTCTTGATGCCGACAACGCCGTCCAGCGACGACAGGCCCAGGATCCGGGCATAGGCGGTATCGTCGACCTGCGGGGCGTTCTGCTTGATGATCCGGTGGCTCTTGAGCTCGGACAGGTTCGCCGGAATTCCATAGAGTTTCTTGTAGCCTTCGGAAACGAACGGATAGATGTGCAGCCTGCCGAGTTTCGCGACGATGAGATCGGGATTGGTCGGTGGCTCCAGTTGAATGGCGATATCGGCTTCAAGCCGCGCGACGTCGGCCTGCTCCATCGCGCAGCGAAGATCGACAGTGATGTTGCGGTAGGTCTTCTGGAAGTCGATCAGCCTCGGAAGAATCCAGAAATTACCCGGTCCCTCGGTCACGGCGACGCGCACCGTACCTGCGGGGTCGTGCGATGATTGATGGGCGCGACGAAAGATATTGAAGGCGTGCCGCTCCATTTGCGTCACGTCCGCGATCATCGCGAGGCCCTCCTCGCTGAGCGTCAACCCACTTTGATCGCGCAAGAACAGCTTGCAACCGATCCGTTGCTCCAATCGGTCCATCCTGCGCATCAGCGTCGTGCTCGTCAGGCCGAGTACGTCAGCGGCATTGCGGAAACTCTTGTGTCTTGCACAGACAAGAAACGATTTCAGATCGTCCCAGGAAGCATCGATGATTTCGTCCGTGCGGCGCTGCGTCACCGCAGCACCCCGGTGCAATAGTTGCTGCATACCACAAATCCCCACCCGGTATGCTGCTTACCGGGTGGAAGGAACGATAGATGCGCAAACTCCTGAAGGAAAGGGCCTCTTTGGTCGCACGGCACGATTTCGATTCTTTATCGACCAGTTCGGAGGTCGAGGTGCGCCCTGCGCGGCCCACCGAGCTTTTGTCCGTGGCAGAGATCGGCCATCGCCTCGTTCCCGGAGTTGAGATCACTGAACCAGGCCTGCGGAAATATTTTTCATTCGATGCGGAATGCATCCTGACCTTCAGCCGGCAGGATAGACTACTCGGCGCCATGGCATTTCTCTATCTGAACCGCCGCGGTCACGATGCGTTGATGCAGGGCGAGATCTCCTTGACACATCCGGACATTGGGTTGTTGGCAAGCAGCAATGAAGAGGTGTCCGCGATTTACATCTGGGCGATCGCGGCAACCGGCCGCGGCATCGCCGGATTGGGCAAAACCGCAGCCCATCTGCGAACGCCGCGTTATGTCAACGCCGATTGTTTCGCCCAGCCTTCGTCCGCGGCCGGCCGCGAATTGCTGATCGCAACAGGATTCAGGCAGATGCCGAGCCTTCAGCCCGATCTGTGGTGGTACCAACGGCCCTGGAATCGACTCTCGTCCAACTCGTCAGCAGTCAAATCAACGAGGAGTTTTGCAGATGCACGGCAGTAGACCTCGATCGTCGGCCAAGCCGGACTCGCGCGCGATTTCCATCCGCATCGCACGCGATCCCAACGATCTCATGCTGGTGACCGCCATTCGCGCGGCGGTTTACCTTGCCGAGCAGGATTGCCCGATGGAAGAGGAGTTCGATGGCAACGATCTGGTCGCGGCGCACTTCATCGGATTTGTCGGGAACGAGCCCGCGGCCTGTCTGCGCGTGCGGTTTTTCGGCGAGTTCGCCAAGGTCGAACGTCTTGCCGTCCGCCATCAGTTCCGGCGCACGCGCATCTCGTTCAAGCTGGTGCAGGCCAGCTTCGACTACGTCAAGCGCAAGGGTTTCAAGAAGATCTATGGCCACGCGCAGGACCGGCTGGTGAACTTCTGGGCGCATTTCGGCGGCAAGCCGCTCGGCCACAACCGCAAGATCACGTTTTCCGATTTCTCCTACACGGAGATGGTCCTCGATCTCGAGCCGAGCGCCGACGCCATCACGCTCGACAGCGATCCCTACGTCATTATCCGGCCGGAGGGCGATTGGGACAGGCCCGGCGTGCTCGACCACTCGTCGGGCCGGCCGGTGAGCTCTCCGCTGCGTATGCCGGTATTGGCCGAAACATGAACCCGAACCGAAAAATGATGTCCATGCATGACGATCCGCCGATCCTCATCTGCGCGGATTTGCAGATCGAGTATATCACCGAAGGCCGCCGTCACGTCATCGCGGATGCCGAGGCGATCACGTCGCGTTGTCTCGAACTGATGACGCTTTGGCGTTCCAACCTCTGGCCCATCATCCACCTGAAGCGAATTGCCCAGGCGGCATGGTTCAATCCGGCATCGAACCTGACGGACTGGATCGCAGACCTCAAGCCGAGACCGGGAGAGCTCACCTTCGAACATCCGCTGCCGTCGGCCTACAGCTCGACACGGTTCGCCGAATACATGACGAATATGAAGAACATTCGCTGCGTGCTGTCGGGGTTCTCCCTCGATGAAACCATCCTGTCGACGGTCGTCGACGGTTTTCATCGCAGCCATCGCTACCAGATCGTCCGCGATGCCGTGGCCTGCAGGCGGCCCGGCATCGACGATGTGGCGTCATACAAGATGGCGGTCATCAAGGTCATCGGCAACTTTGCCGGTGTCGTCGAGGGCACGGACCTCGTCGAAACCGATGCCGCGATGACGGCGTGATCCGACCAGAGCATGATCCGGAAAAGTGGAGGCCGGTTTTCCCTCGGGACAAACGCGAAGCGTTTGCCCGGAGATCATGCTCAAACAAAGAGATGAGATCATGATCCGATTCAAACTAATCGGATCATGATCTAGGCGCGGAGTTCTCGGGCGGCGCAACAGGCGATCGGCCGTCAGCTTCGATCGACCCTGATCACCCGGCCCTTTTCGATCGCGAGCGCCAGCCGGCCATGTTTCAACGACAGCGCCGCTTCGCCGAACAACTCGCGGCGCCAGCCGCGCAGCGCGCCGACGTCGGCGTTGTCGTCGGCCGCGATCTGTTCCAGATCATCGACGGTTGCGATCACCTTGCTGGCGACGGCGTGGCGCTCCGAGGTCATGCGCAGCAGCACTTTCAGAAGCTCGACGGTCGCGGCGCCATTTGAATTGCCGCGCGGCTTTTCGAGCTTCGGCAGCGTGGCGGGGTCGCGTGCGATGCCGCGCTGCACGGCAGCCACGATGTCGGTGCCCCATTTCGATCGGTCAAAACCCTTCGGCAGCGAACGCAGATTGGCCAGCCGCTCCAGGCTGGTCGGCGCATGGGTGGCGATGTCGCCGACCGCATCGTCCTTCAGGACGCGGCTGCGCGGTACGTCGCGGCTTTGCGCCTCCTGTTCGCGCCAGGCCGCGACTTCCATCAGCACCGCCAGATCCTTGGGTTTGCGGACCCGCGTCTTCAGCCGCTCCCAGGCGCGTTCGGGATGAAAATCGTAGGTCTTGGGCGAGGTCAGCACTTCCATCTCCTCGCTCACCCAGTCGCTTCGGCCGCGCTTCTTGAGATCGGCGTCGAGGGCGGTGAACACGTCGCGCAGATGGGTGACGTCGGAGACTGCGTAATGCACCTGTTCTTCGGTCAGCGGCCGGCGCGACCAGTCGGTGAACCGGTGGGTCTTGTCGGGCCGGTGGCCGGCGATGCGCTCGACCAACTGGTCGTAGGCAATGGAATCGCCATAGCCGAGCACCATGGCCGCCACCTGGGTGTCGAAGATCGGATGCGGAACGATCCCCGCCTGATGCCAGACGATTTCGATGTCCTGACGGGCGGCGTGGAAGACCTTCAGCACCTTCTCTTCAGCCATCAGTTCGAAGAAGGGCTTGAGGTCGATGCCAGGGGCCAGCGTGTCGATCACGACCGCTTCCTCCGCACTCGCCATCTGTACGACGCAGAGCAGGGGATAGTAAGTGGTCTCGCGCAGGAATTCGGTATCGACGGTGATGACCGGGTGTTTCGCCAGACGGGTGCAAACGGCAGATAGTTCCGAGGTGGTGGTGATCAGATCCATGAACGGTCCATAACGCTTCTTAAGGACCGCGTTCTGCCGAAAGCGTTGATATGTCAAGGGTCTTGCGATGAATTCGAGCCTTGCATTTCCGCGCGAAAGCGACCTTTCCGCCGAGACTCAGTCAGGAAATGCGGCCGATCGCAGCCCGGGACGCCGAAACCGGATTAGTCAGCTGTCGCCGATGTGCCGCAACTGCCGACGCCCCGAAGGGACGGCCAGCACCACGAAACCCAGCGCCAGCATCGCCAGGCCCATGAATTCAAATACCAACGCGTCCACGGCAATTGCCACAAAATAGATTGCTGGATTTGTCGTGAGCGGATTGAGGGGTTGTTAATCGATATGGCTAGGCCGTGTACCCGTAAATCCGTTGTCGTGACGCGACGAAGGGCACGACCGCTTCGCCCCGTTAGCGACTAAGCTCGCGCGGCGGCGCATTACGTCGCGAAGGGCCAATTCCTCACGTGACGCCGAATGGTGTGGTTGGTTTGCCGCGCGTCGCGCTTTGGGATATTTTTCATTCTTGCGATCCTTAATTCGCTCATTTGAAGTGGAGAGGGACAACGTCAGGAGCCCCAGGTCATGATTACCGCCGGGCGTCATCGTCCGCTTGCACAAGACGTCTGGGATGAGTCGGCTGTCCGGGCTGCGATCGAAGAAATTGCGGTCGATGCGATCGCCCATTTCCATCCCGACACCTTCTGGCCGGCTCATCCCAGTGACGACGGGGTGGGAGATGGCGACCCCAGCTTTTACAAGGGCGCGGCCGGCGTGATTTGGGCGCTTGATTACCTACATCGCATAGGCGCCACCCGCGTAGCTGAAGACTTTCGTCCTGTGCTGCCAAAGCTCATGGAGCAGACAATCATCGACTTCAAGGCCAGTTCGCCGACCGATTACGAGAAGCATGGCTCGTTGCTCCGCGGCGACATGGGTACGGGGCTTCTCGCCATGCGCCTTGTGCCCACATTGAGCCTCGCCGATCTGGTGTATGGGCGCGCCGAAGCAAATAATGGACTACCAATCCGAGAACTCATGTGGGGTATGCCCGGGTCGATGGTTGCGGCTGTCCACATGGCCGAGATGACGCAGGAAGCGCGATGGCGCGGCCTCTTCGAAGTGCAAGCGGCGCGGCTGTTGGCCGAACTGGAGGACACGCCGCAAGGACCACTTTGGACCCAGGATCTTTACGGTGCCAAAGACCGCTTTCTCGGGCCCGTGCACGGCTTCGCAGGCAACGTCATCCCATTATTGCTCGGATGGGATTGGTTGACGACGGCGCAGCAAGCGCACGTGGCCGAGTTTGCTCCGAAGACGCTTGAAGCGAATGCGTGGCGGTACGAAGTTGGAACAACATGGGGCCCGAGAAGCAAGCGCGAGAAGCGGCTTTTCATATGTCAGCACTGTCACGGTGCGCCGGGAATGGTGACGACCTTTGCGGATGCGCCCTTCGCTACGCCTGAATTAGACGTGCTTCTGTTGGATGGCGGTCGCTTTGCCTGGGCCGCCGGACCGCTTACCAAGGGCTCGAACCTCTGCCACGGTACGGGCGGAAACGGCTACGCATTCCTCAAGCTCTACCGCCGAACGAAGGATCCTGTTTGGCTCGACCGGGCGCGCCAATTCGCTATGACAGCCATCGTCCAGTATCGCGGCTCTCAGATCGCCGTGGGCCGCGGACGATATTCCCTTTGGACCGGCGACGTCGGTCTCGCAATTTACCTTTGGGATTGCATAACAGGGGAGCCGCGCTTTCCGACTATCGACGTCTTCTGAGCTGAACATGACGACGGCGGTTGGTCTTGAAGAGCCTCCTGCCAGCCAATAGGATGCGGGTGCTTGGCAGGCCATGTTTCGGAGCGCTTCCTATGGCGTCGAGTCTACTTCGGTCCGGATACGCAACTCTCGAATACGAGATCGCCCAGGAGAAGGCGTCGACGCTCGGACGGCTAGGCCAGGAACTCGAGGCCGCGCTGACGGCACTTGCCGCGTATCCGCGAACCGCCCATTCCGATCAAAAAATCCGCAAGCGTCTCATCGAACAGGCGGGACATGCGCTCTGGCACTTCGTCGTGCAACGCGAGGCCTGCGGTCTCAACAGCATCGCCCATGTGATACAGGCCTACGGGGTGCCGGGCGAGGTGTATGCCCACATGAGTCCACTGATCATGGCGAGCCCCCGTCCGATGGAGACCACAAGATAAGGGATTGAGGAAGCGTCGGCGCCGATGACCCGAAACTCGCCGAGAGCAGCGGGTCGGCGCCATCTTGCGGCATGCACGGGCCGCTCTCAGAGCACTCGTCAGCATGTCTGGAAGGCGTCAAACCTGCCGTTACGGCTGATTTGCCTGACCTTATGTTCATCGGTCTTTCGCGCACCGTTCGGCAATCGATGCCGTTCGATTGCAGCTTCTGCCGCGCAGGCCCCAGCTACATCTGGGTCATGGCCCACCTTCACGGCGGGTTTTGTTTCAGAAGGAATTGGCGAGAGGGAATGATGGCGGTTGGGAAGCCGCCCTCTGGCCGGTGTTTGATCACGAAAGAATTCCTGAGCTTCAGCACTGGATACTCAAACAAGTGCCACGAAATCACGGCTGCCGTCAGCGCAAGTGGAAACCCGGCGAAAAATAACGTCCACCACCAGTCGCCGATCCAAGCCTGCGGAAAATAGTGGATCAGCAATTGGAGGAAGGGGACATGGTAGAGGTACAGCCCGTATGAATAGTCACCGGTTCCGAATCCCGGAAGACGAGGCATCGGCGACAGCCCAATCATCACGGTCAGATATCCGACGAGCGGAAGTGTGATGGCGTGGACGCTGGGATTGCTGAACAGGACCGCAACATCTCCAAACGCACTCACCAGGATCGCCACACACACTAAGCCAATCGCAGTCGTTTTGGAGAAAGGCACGTAGTACCGCAGCTGATAAAGGACGATTCCGATCAAAAAAGAGGGCCAAAGCAAAGATCCGCGGTGAAGGAAGAGCTCCATTGCCAGCTTTTCAACAAACGATGGATGATCGCTTACGAGATGCGACGTCATGAGCCTGACGGGAATCCCAACGATCAGAACGGCGTAAGTGAACAGCGGTACCAATCTGGGTCGCTTGATTGCTCCGGAAATCATCAGTCCGGTGAGAATGACGTAACAGCCAATTTCGAAGGGGACCGTCCAAAGCGCCCCATTCACCTCCGGCGATGGATTGTTCTCGAATACGCCCGGAAGAGAGTAATGGATCCAGCCCGCGATGTTGAGGAAGTAGCTAAAGAAAGTTGCGTCAGTAAAATAAAGGCTCGCAGGCAGCGTCGTTACCAGCGGGCCGATCAGAAGCGCTGCGAAAACGATGTCAGCAACGAGCGCCGGTACGATGCGCGCGGCGCGGTTCAACAAGAAGTTCTTCGCAGAGAGGCGCATGCTGCTTCCTGCTACGAGAAACCCGCTTAGGGCGAAAAACATGGGCACCAGCATGTATTCGGAAAACCAAAAGGCAGACGCCCTTGCCATTTCCAGATGCCCGCTCAACTGCACGGTGTGCCAAGCGATAATCCCGCTTGCCAAAAATATCCGCAGAAAATCAAAGCCTTGGCCGAAACCCTTTTGCTCGTCCAGGGCGGAACCTAAGGTTTGCATTTGGTACCTTCTTGGGGCCTGAAGGTCCGCCTTGCGGGGCCCTCCACTACGCAATCTGAACATGAAGATAGACGGTAAGGGCCTAACCTCTCCTTAAGGCCTCCGCTACGAATCGTTCTGAAACCTGTGTTTTTCCGTCGACCGCTGACGGCTCGGGACGACCGTCTGCCTGTTGCCATCCAGCTCAAGCCATGTGTAGTCATCGTTGAATTCGGACCATGGTGTTATCAGCTTGATGAGCGTGCCCCACAGCGAGCGAGGCGAATGTGCCGTTGGTCCAAACGACCTGCGGGCTTATTCCCGCATCGCCGTAACGGTTTTCTTCCTGACTGAGTTTCTTGGGAATCAGGAATCCTAGCCCGATGGGTTGAGCCCTTTGCGAAACCCATCGCTATCGCAGCCCGCATTTGATGGGTGTCGCGGAGTTTATCACCGGACGCGTGTGCGCGCGACCCGTTGGCTCATCCGGCTACCTTGCAATTGCGCCCGACGGGCAAATCAGCAAATTCCTGTCCAGCCCTCGTTCAAAAAATATTCCGCTATGCTTGTCGGGCAAATCTTCTCTACGAGCTTGCGCCATCCCGTCCCGCAAGAGGGGCGTTGGCCATCGTCACAAACGTTGGGATGGGATGCGGTGGACGCGGCAGCGTCGGGCGCGAACGAGATCGCAGGGCAGGCTTCGGTCTGTGA
>WNGI01005993.1_pt1 | contig 11009 bp, 4 predicted proteins | sample 5400621 | NCBI WGS metagenome assembly WNGI01 (sample SAMN13153374, study PRJNA577476) | soil metagenome | isolation source: 20 cm soil or saprolite under Garry oak tree replicate 1 | place: USA:California | collected 2016-06-15 | reverse complement strand
AGTCGCCGAGATTGGGTTGCGCCGGGACCTCATAGCGGAAGGCCACACCGTCGTTGAAGGCGCGGACGGCAAGCGTGAATTTCCGATCGGGCGGGTCCGTCTCGGCGACGGACACCTTGAGCTCGTTGTGGTGATCGCGGATGCGCGACACCTCGCCCCAGGGCTGAGTCCACGTCGTGTCAAACGTGCTGCGACTCGAGTCTACGATCCGGAGCCCATCGCGCAGCGGCGGCGCGCCGCGGAATTCGAAGCCAAGCATCGACGGGGTCAGAAGAGGGCGGCCGTCGCGCTGCACCATGTAGTAGAGCTTACCCTCGTGGGTGTCGATCATTACGACGTTGCGGCCGTTGGGTGACGCGACGCGCAGCTGGCTTGTCGCCACCGACCATGGAATCAGGAATGCCAGCAGTGTTGCTCCGAAACTCGTCATGAGCGGAGACCTCTTCTCGCAGATATATTTTGGCATTGCCGGCTCCCTCAAGGGGTGTTCGATGCCGAAGGTGACGCACACGTTCCTGCCCTTGCTGCTCGTCCTCACCGCATGTTCACACCGCACGGCCGGATCCCCGACTGCCAATTCCCGACCGCCAGACACGGTGCTCACGGCCGACGACATCCGACGCTCGCCGGGGCAATCACTGGAGCAGCTGCTGCTCGCCCGCGTACCGGGTCTCGCGATCGAGCGAGCCGCGGACGGTCATTCCAAACTCGTCCTTCGCGGAAAGAACACCATTCTCGGCGATGACGAAGCGCTGTTCGTCGTGAACGGCATTCCGCTCGGTCCCGCCGTGAGCGGCAATCTCGCGGCCATCGACGTCCATGACATCGAGACAGTGCAAGTACTCCGTGACGCCGTCGCGACGGCGGCGTACGGCATGCGCGGCGCCAACGGCGTAATCGTCGTCCGGACCAAGGAAAACTAGCGCGGCCGAAAGAACAGCGGACGATCGTTGTTGCGCGCCACGATGTAAAGGTCGCCGCGTGACGTGCGCAGTCGCTGAATGTCGCGCGCTTGTCCCGGCACGAAGAATCCGCTTCCCGTGGCCGGCACAGGCGTGAAATTCCCCCGCCCATCGCCGCGCAGCTGCAGTCCGTAACTCGCGATCATCGCTCCAATCTCAGGCTGCAAACCCTCGAAGTTTCCGGCGAGCAGCAGGTCGGTGGTGCCATCGCGATCGAAGTCTCCCGCCAGGATCCCGTAGACCGGAGCGCGCTGCGCTTCGCGGGGCAGGGGCACCAGCGTGAACGAGCCGTCGCCGTTGTTGCGGACGAGCGCGGTCGCGAAGGTGCGGGCCTGTTTGAAGATCGCGCCCGTGAGCTGCTCGGGCGAGAAGATGTCGCGGACCGTCTGCTTCGCAAAGTCCTTATAACGGGGATAGCGCGCCGTGAGGGACGGGATCGCGCCGAGCAGCTCGTCGCGCATGGCGATCGGGTAGCTCGTGCCCTGGTTGTAGACGGAAATGATCTGCTCGAACGGCCCGGAGCCGTTGAAGTCCTTCGCGTACATCGTGACGGGCTCACTGTCGCTCGCGTGCAAACGGCTGTTGAGGCCCAGGTTGCCGACGATGAAGTCGACACGGCCGTGACCGGTGAAATCGCCCGCCACGATGCGATTCCACCACCCCTCGCTCCGGTCGAGGCCGTGTGCCATCTCGCGCACGAGCCTGCCGCCGCCCGCGTTGTGGAAGATCGTGATGGGCATCCACTCGCCCACGACCACGAGATCGGGCCGGCCGTCGCCGTCTACGTCCTGCCACACGGCGTCGGTCACCATCCCCACGTGCTCGAGGTCGGGCGCGAGCCGCCGCGTGACGTCGGCAAAGTGACCGTGGCCGTCGTTTTGGAGCAGCATGCTCTTGGGATCGGCCCCGTAGTGCCACGGCACAACGCGGCCGCCCACGAAGAGATCGATGTCGCCGTCGCCGTCGTAATCGACCGCCACGACGCGCGAGCCGCTGTTATCCTCGGTGGGCAGGCTGCCGGTCGCCTTGTGGAAATGCCCCCCACCCCGTGCATCGTTCAGATACAGCCGGTCCTGGAGCGCCGGTGCGAGCGGCGAGTATTCGCTGCCCCCGCTGACGACGTAGAGGTCGGGATGCCCGTCGCCGTCGGCATCGAAGAACACCGCGCCCAGGTCTTCCGAGACGGCGTCCTGCTCGAACAGCCCCGGATTCGAGCGCACGAACCTGCCGTCCCGCTGCTGGACGAGGAGCGCGCCAGGCTGCCCCTTGGCGCCGCCGATGAAGAAGTCATCCAGGCCATCGCCGTTCACGTCACCGACGGTGACGAACGGACCTTCGGTCGACACCAACTTGGGGATCAGCTGTTCGCGATCGAAGTCGATAAAGTCGTTTTCGTGGTGGACGAAATCGAGGCCGACGGTTGAAGTGACGTCTTTGAACAACGACGGATGGGCGGATGGACGGATGGGCGGTTGGAAGTGACCGTCCGACTCTCGTACCGTAATCCGCTGATTCGTGCCGACGTGCGTCGTGCCACTCGTGTGACCGTCAGGCCAATCGACGGTGACCGATTCGAGCGTATCGATGCGGCCGACACCGAATGTCAGCGTGTAGTCGACGCTCGACTGGAATCCCCGCGTCGGCTCGAGCTCCTGCACGAACTCGCGCTTCCCGTCGCGCAGTGTGACGCGTGCGCCGACAGCGAATCGATTCGTGCTGTCGCCAACCAGGTTGACTTGCAAAAACCGATTCGCGGAAAGCTGAGACCGCGCATTGTTGCGATAGATGAACGCTTCGTCGTTCACGTTGTTCACGACGAGATCGGGCGCTCCGTCCCCATCCAGATCGCCGTAGGCCGCGCCGTTCGAGAAGCTCGGCCGATCGACTCCCCAGGCGGCGCTCACGTCCGTGAACGGCACGTTGCCGTTGTTGCGAAACGCATAGTTGGGCAACTTCGTCGAGCTCATCGCGTTGATGAGGCTCATGAAGTCGACGCGCTCGCCACGGGTGGCTGCCAGCATTGTCTCGTTGCTGCCGAGGAACGACATGTAGTCCCGTTGCGTGACATCGCGCGCCAGTCCGTTCGCGACGAAGATGTCCTTGTTGCCGTCGAGATCGAAATCGGCGATCAGCGCGGCCCAGCTCCAGTCGGTGCGCGCGACGCCGTCCCGCCAGGCGACGTCGCTGAACGTGCCATTCCCGTTGTTATGCTGGAGCATGTTGCGCATGAGCTGATGGTCGAAGCCGGCACGGGTCCTGGCCTGATACAGCTCCCACGTCTCGAACCCCGATGTCGTCTTCAGCCGGTAGTCGTCCTCGGGCAGCATGTCGGACGTGTAGATGTCCGGCCAGCCGTCGTTGTCGATGTCCGCGATGTCGACGCCCATCGAGAAGTAGCTGGAGACCGGCATGGCCTGGTCCAGCACCTCGTCGAACGTCCCGTCGCCCTTGTTGATGTACAGGTAGTCGCGCTCGAAGAAATCGTTGGCGACGTAGACGTCGGGCCGGCCGTCGCGGTTCACGTCGCCGATGGCGATCCCCAGCCCGAAGCCGATCTCGGGGCCGTAGATCCCGGCCTGCTCGCTTACGTTGGTGAAGTGGCCGTGATCGTTGCGATACAGCTCGTGCCCGCCGAGTGGGTCGCGCACGGTGCGCATGTTCCGCACGGCGATGCTCGCGACCGCGCGGGGTGAGTTGCGGATCAGGAAGAGATCGAGATCCCCGTCGGCATCGTAGTCGAAGAACGCGGCCTGCGTGGAATAGCCCGTGTCGGCAATCCCGTACTGCGCGGCCATTTCGCGAAAGCGCGGGATGCCGTCCCTGAGTCCCTGATTGATGTACAGCGTATTGGCCCGCGCCGCGCCGCTCTTGAGACCCGCATGGCAGACGTAGATGTCGAGCCGCCCGTCGCCGTTGACGTCCGCGATCGTTACGCCCGTCGTCCAGCGGTCGTGCTCCGCGATGCCGGCTTCCGCTGTGACGTCACGAAAGCGAAAGTGGCCGAGGTTGAGAAAGAGCCGCGGGCCACCCTGGTTTGATGTGAGGACGATCTCGGGCAGGCTATCGCCGCTCAAGTCGCCGATCGCGACGCCACCGCCGTTATAGAAATTGCGATAGGTGAAGATGTTGAAGTCGCGCGTCTCAGTCAGGCGATTGGCGAAGTCGATGCCGGTGTAGCTCGAGGGCAGGAGGGTAAAGAGCTGTCCCGCGCGCGCTGCCGGGGCCGATGCGTCGCGCTGCGGTCCGGCGCAGGCGGCGGCGACGAGCAAAAGAAGAAGGGGCGCAGCATGCTGCGCCCCTTCTTCCCGGTAATGCTGCAGCAATTAGTACCCGTTGTTCTGCGCGAGCATGGGATTGGCGTTGATCTGCTGCTGCGGGATCGGCATCAGGACGTAGTAATCCGCTCTCGCCGTCTTGCCGCCGATCAGCCCCGATGCGGCGTCCGTTCTGGCCGTGAATTGGCCGAATCGGACGAGGTCCTGCCGCCGCTTTTCTTCACCGAACAGCTCGAATAGCCGCTCGTTGAGGATCATGGGGCGCGTGATGGGCCCGACGAGCGGCGCGTTGACGGGATCCGTGCGAGCGCGGAGCGTGTTCAACAGCGCGAGGGCCGCCCCGCTGCCGGGCGTCTGCTCGTTCAGGGCCTCGGCCTTGATGAGGTAGATCTCGCCGAGGCGGAACCAGGCGAAGTCGTTGCCGCTGTGTTGTGCCACGTGCGCCGGGTCGACCGGCCACTTGTAGATGCGTGGGCCCTCGGCTTCGTTCGCCGAGTGGATATCGCGGATGCTGTCGGTGAAAACCAGCGCATTCGCCGCAGTGTACGCGGGACACGCACCGGACACGCGTACGGTCACCAGCGCACCAGTCAGCACGTCCCTCTGCGGACCGATCAGGATCGCGTTGCGGCGCTTGTCCGCCGCGTCGAAGGCGTTGTAGGTCTGCGCCAGGGTTGAAAAGCCGTTCCAGGGTGTGAGGGGCGCATACTGACAATAGTGCAGCGCCGCCATGGTGATCCCCATCCCCAGATCAGACGCCGCGATGAACTTGACGACGAAGATGTTCTCCGGCGATTTGGAGTTGTCGGCGCGGAAGTTCTTGGGGAAGGAGTCGGCCAGCGCGTAGTTGCCGGAATTCAGAACGCGATCGGCCGCGGCAATGGCGGCTGCGCACGCATCTCCCCCGGTCACCGCCACGCCTGAGCACGAGTTGTAGCCGGTGGCGTTGATGCCGGTCCCGCCCGCGGCGTCCTTGGTGAACACGCCGGCGTTGATGTACATGTTGGCGAGGATGGCATCCGCGGCGCCCTTAGTGAGCCGCCCGTTGTTCGCGGCATTCCACGTCGCCGGCAGCCCCGAGTCGCGTGCCGCAATCAGTTCATGTTCGATGAAATCGAAGAGTTCACGGCGCGTGCTGCGGGGCTTCAGTGCGAGTTCCGTAGTTGTGACGAGCGGCACGCCACCGAACATGTCCATCAGGATGTAATAGTAGAACGCCCGCAGCGCCCGGCCCTCCGCCAGGTAGATCGCCTTGTTGGGAACGGTCGCGTTCTCAAGTGCGGAAACAAACAGATTCGCACGCGCGACGCCTGTGTACGCGTTATTCCAGGCCCCATTGAAGAAATTCGAGGACGCGATGCTGGTAGGCGTCCAGGTCACATTGTGCAGATCGATCCACTGGCCGTTGTCGTTCCAGTCCGAGCCACGGATCGGCACGACGATCTCGTCCGTGCTGACCTCGTTCGCGTCGTAGATGGCCCCTTCGGGCGCCGTGCTGCGCAGCTGCGCGTATACACCCGCGAGACCGGCCAGCACTTCCACCTCGTTGTGGAAGAAGTTTCCAGGCGTGATCTGGCTGAGCGGTGTTTCATTGAGGTCGGTGCACGCTTGCGGCACGATGAGCAGCCCCAAGAGCAGCGCCCCCGCTCCGAACGATATCTTCACAAATGGTCGCTTCATTGAGAGCGCTCCCTAGAAGAGAAGACGGAGACCCCCCGTAATGGTCCGGGGGTGGGGATAGACGAGATAATCGACACCACGGACTGCCAGCCCAGTTCCCGAATAGACCTCGGGGTCGAGGCCTGAATAACCTGAGAGGAGAAACAGATTGTCGGCCGACACGTAGAGCCGGGCGCTCCGCGCCGAGCGCATCAGCAACGGCAAGTTGAGGTCATACGCAATCGTGATGTTTTGCATCCGCACGAACGAAGCACTTTCGATCCACCGGGACGAGTAGATCGCGGGATCGTGAATCCCGGTTGGGTCGGACAGCGCGGGCCGCAGGAAGCCCTTGTCCTGGAGCGCGTTACTCTTGGTGGAGTAGACCAGCGCCGTGTTGTTGAACACGTCCTGTCCCAGCACGGCCCGGACCAGGAAACTGACGTCGAAACGCTTCCACGTGATCTGGCTGCTGAATCCCAGGGTAAAGTCGGGGTTCGCGTTGCCAATGACGCGGTAATCGGCAGCGGCGGGGTTGCCACTGACCGTCGTCCGTCCGTTCACGCACCCCGTGGTGGCCGCGGTGCAGAAAAATACCTGCTGCCCCGTCGTCGGGTCGACGTCGAGGAACACGGGGCCGTAGAACGTCCCCAAGGCATACCCCGGGCAATAGCCTGGCCTGCTTGGGTCGCAGACCATGACGCGCTCGGCCCGTACACCGCTCTGACCCTGTCCGCTGACGTCTCCGGACTCGTAGAACGGGCACGACTTGAGGCCGGTTGAATCCGTCGAGCACCCGAGATCAGTCACCTTGTTGCGATCGGCCGCGAAGACGAGGCCGGCACGCCAGGTCAGTCCGGGCCGCGAGATTGCGAGGGCGTCGAGAGAGAGCTCGAGACCATGGCCGCTCAGCCGGCCCACGTTCCTGAGCTGCGTCGACACGAGTGCCGGCTGCGCCACGTCGACGGTGAGTAACAGGTCCTTGGTGTTCTTGCGGTAGTACTCGAAGGTTCCCGAGATCCGGTTGTTCCAGAGGCCGAAGTCGACTGCTGCGTCGACCTGTGACGTCTGCTCCCACTTGAGATCCGGGTTCCCGTTGCTCGTCGCGAGAACTCCGCCGTGAGGAGTGTCGCCCCACGGGTATGTGGCGCCACTGCCGCTTGCCAGCGTGATCAACGACGTATACGGATCGACGCTCGGGTTGCCCTGGAGTCCCCAGCCGGCGCGCACTTTGAACGCCGAGAACGGTCCGCCCTGCATGAACCCTTCCTGCTTCAAATTCCACGAGGCTGACACACCTGGGAACAGCGCCCATTTGTTTCCGGCCGAGAACCTGGACGAACCGTCATACCGCAGCACGCCCGTGACGAAAAAGCGCTCGCTGAACCCGATATTGGCCCGGCCGAAGAAGGACGCGAGCCGGCTGTCCGATGCGCCGGACGCCGTTGTTCTCGTCACGGCGGCATCGAGGGCATTGAACCCGTACGCGTCGGTGAAGAAACCGATGCCTCGCCCCGACACCGAGTCCCGCTTGAACTTGCTGTATTCGTAGCCACCCACGACGTTGAGGCTGTTGCCCTCGCCGACTTGGCCGTCGTAGGTGAGCAGTGTCTGCAGCGTCTGTGTGGAGCTTTCCAGCTGCTGTTGCTGCGCGAGCCCGTTCCCCAACGCCCTGCCCAACGGGTTCGCGATGGGGTAGTACTCCTGCCGTCCGCCGTTCGAGTGGTCCATCCCCACGTTGACCTTCGCCGTCAGACCATGGGCCAGGTCGAACTCGGCCTCCGCGTTGCCGAGAGTTCTGGTCGACTGGCCGATGTTCGTGATCTGATTCGCCAAGGCCACCGGATTGCGTATGGTGGTCCCGCCGACCTCGTAGTAATGCGTTCCGGTCGAGTCGGTCACCGTGATCGGCTGCGTCGGATTGAAGGTGGCGACATTCTCGAATACACCGCCCTCGAAGCCGCCCTGGTTTTCGTAGGTGAGATAGGTGTTGTTGACGCGCGAGGTCGTGACATTGAGGCCGATCCGGAGGCGGTTATTCAGATCCGAATGGGTAGCGCTGAGCCGGCCCTGAATCCGCTCCAGCCCGCTCGAGAGGGTCACACCCTGCTCTTTCGCGTAGTTCACGGACGCGCGATAGCGCGTGTCTTCGGTCCCGCCGGAGAACGAGAGGTTGTGATTATGCGTGAGGGACTGGCGCGTCAATGCGCTTTCCCAATTCGTATTCGCCGTCCCCAGGGTCCCGAGGTGCGAAGGATCGAGGGCGTTGAACTTGGCCGCCGAATCCGCGAAGTGCTTTGTGAACACCGTATCCGCCGGCCCATGTCTCCCGCTGAACCCGGTCGAATCGATCCGCCAGTCCGCAACCGAACCCTGCACGAAGCTGCGATACTGGTTGCCGTCCAGCACGTCGAGATGGCGGGAGGGACTGGAGGTCGACACATACCCGTCGTACTCGAAGGTCGGTCCGCCCGCCGGCTGACCACGCTTCGTCTCGATGAGGATCACGCCGTTCGAGGCGCGGCTGCCGTAGATCGCGGTCGAGGCCGCGTCTTTCAGCACCGTGATGGACGCGATGTCGCCCGGGTTCAGCAGGTTCAGGGGGTTGCGCGCGAGCGACGGGTTGCCGGTCCACCCGTTGGCGTCCGGCTCGGTCGACACGTTGTTGATCGGAACCCCGTCGACAACGTAGAGCGGATCGTTGTGCGCGCTGACGGAACTGCCGCCGCGGATCAGGATCTGCGCCCCCGCACCCGGCTCGCCGTTGTTCTGAATGACCTCGACGCCTGCCGCGCGTCCCTGGATCATTTGGCTGACGTTGGTCTTCACGCCGACGTTCGCTGCCGAGGCATCGACGCTCGACACGGATCCGGTGATGGCTTCACGCCGCTGCGTCCCGTATCCGGTGACCACGACGGCCTCGAGCAAGGACGCCTGCGGCGACATTTCGAACGCCGCCTCGGCCGTACTGCCGGCGGTAACGGTCACGATCCGTTGCTGCGGCCCGAACCCGATCCGTGTCGCCCGCACGACAACGCTGCCCGCCGGCACGTCGCCGAGCGAGTAGTTGCCGTCTGGTCCTGTCACGGCGGAACGCGGTGTGCCTTGGATTTGGATTGTGACGCCGGCGAGAGCTTGCTTTGTCGTGCTGTCCGTCACCTGACCTCTGACCGTGCCGGCATTCTGCGCGGTGAGAGGCATGGTGTACAGACAGAGGAACGCGAGAGCCGAAGCCGAATATCGAACGAGGCGCATCGATGATACCTCCGCAGGCTGGTCAGCTGACCAACGGAACACAGTTATCGCATTCGAATTGCCGCCTGGATCAGCCCTTGTCAAGGGTGGCCAGCAGGCGGAGTATCTACCGCCATGCTGCTGACCATCCTGGTCGCGCTTCAGACTGCACCCGTGCGGCAAGCCCCCGCGGTGCTGCAATTCCCTACCACCGGCCTCGATGATCCCGCCGCCTACGAGGGCTACACGGCCCGCCTGTATCGCGACGCGCGCGGTAACTCCGTCGAGATCTACATCGAAGGGAAGACCGGCCGCGTCGTGCACGTGTGGGCGGATGCGCTGAACGAGAGCATTGGGTTTACGGCTCGAGCTGCGGGCGGTCGAGGCGGTCAAGAAACAAATGCGGCGGTCGCATTCAGTGAAGGGCCAGCGTCGGTTGGTGCGACTGGCGGTCGGCGCTGGCTGCGCTACGCGCTGACGGTGCAGGGTGGGCGGTCAATTCGGGTTGGGCAATTGCTGCTCGGTTCGATGCGCATCGAGCGCGACTTCGGCTACGCGGGCCGCGTCCGCGATTCGATCGACGCGCCGACGTTCGTTGTGCCGGAGATGGCGGAGCTCGCCAAGCGCATGGGCGCGCCGTACACCGAACGGCTCACGCCGAGCGTGCGGCTGACGAGCACTCCGCGGGACTGGACGATGCGAGCATCGCAGCCCAGCCTCGATGGCAGGAACCATCTCTGGCTGACGCTGCGCGGCGACACGCGCACCACCGTCGCCACGCTGCGCGGCGCTGTCTTGACGATTCGCGCGCTCGGGACGCGACCCGTCACGTTCAGCGTCGAGATCGCGACCGATGCGGCCGCGCTCGATCCCCTCCGCCGCAATCAAATCTTCAGCACCGCCTTCCGCCGCTTCGCCGATTCCGCCAAGTCGCCGCGTTTGGAGCGCGAGATCTCGGGCTTCGAGCTGCTCAGCTCCAGGCAGAAGCTGATAGCGGCGTTGCCGACGTACGCGACCTACTTCGGCCGCGACATGCTGCTGACAGCGCTGCTCATGGAGCCGGTGTGGTCCGACACGATGGCAGAGTTCGTGATCAGCGCAGCGCTCGCGAAGCTCGGTCCGGCCGGCGACGTCAGCCACGAGGAAGCCCTCGGCGGCCAGGCGATCCGGGAAAATGGCGCCGAGTTCCTGAAGACCGGCGACCGCCGCCTGCTACAGAATCTTCAGGCGACACGCGAGAACTACTGGATGGTGGACGACGACTTTCAGCTGCCGGTCGTCGCCGGCCACTATTTCGGCAAGGCCGCGGTGTCGGACGCGCGGAAGCTCGCGTTCATCCGCCGCTGGGGGCCGGCGCTGCGCAAGAACCTCGCCTACGTCGCGCGACAATCCGCTCCATATGCGCGCGATCCGGTCGTGACCAACCTCGTGAGCTTCAAGCGCGACGACAACGGCTGGTGGCATCCCGGCAGCTGGCGCGACAGCCGCGTCGGCTACGGCGGCGGACGCTTTGCCTTCGACGTCAACGTCGTCTGGGTTCCCGCGGCGCTGCGCGCCATCGGCACGATCGACAGCGCGCTGCGGGCGATGGGCCAGCCTGGCATCGAGAACGCGGCCGATATCGCGCGGGCCGCGGATACCTGGCGCGGGACCGCGCGCCATTTCATGGTCGCGCTGGCGCCCGCCGACGTCGAAGCGCGCGTGCGCGCCAAGCTGGCCTCGCTGCCCGCCGCCGAGCGGGCGCATTGGGAAGCGGTGGTGACGCGCTCCGGATTCCCAAGCGACACGCTGCGCTTTCCCGCCGTCTCGCTCGACAGCGCCGGCCGGCCGATTCCGGTGATGAGCACGGATCCAGCGATGTGGCTGCTGCTCGAGCGGC
>WNGI01005992.1_pt1 | contig 11009 bp, 10 predicted proteins | sample 5400621 | NCBI WGS metagenome assembly WNGI01 (sample SAMN13153374, study PRJNA577476) | soil metagenome | isolation source: 20 cm soil or saprolite under Garry oak tree replicate 1 | place: USA:California | collected 2016-06-15 | reverse complement strand
GCGCTGGCGAAGGATCCTGCCAGCCGCCTGCTCAGTGACCAGCTGACACATGCGCTCGACAAGAAGGTCGAGCTCCTACGCACGGCGGCATTGCTGCCGGCAAGCACTTAAAATGAAAAACGAACTAAAGCTCACCGGTCTCATCGTCGCGGTAGGAATGACGGCAGCTCCCGTCCTTGCCAGAGCGCAGGACGAGCGCGCCGTCACTCAGATCGATACCACCGTGCGACTGGACCGCGGCGGGGCCGTCGATCTATCACTTATCTCGGGAAAGATCCGAGTCGTCGGTTGGGATCAGCCCACCGTTAAAATCTCGGCGTCGATCGAGAGCGGACTTCTCCGCTTCAGCGCCAACTCATCGCGGGTTACGCTCAGTGTCGACGACGAGGGCGGCGGGCACTACGGCAAGCACCACAACGTCGGCGAGGCGCGCTACGACGTCAACGTACCCCGTGCATCGCGTCTGATTCTGGAAGCCGTCTCCGGCGACATTACCGCGAGAGGCTCGCAAGGCGAGATCGAAGCGTCCAGCGTCAGCGGCGACGTCGACGTCAGCGATGGCGCGCGAACGGTCAGCGTCGAATCCGTGTCCGGATCGGCCCACGCCGCACAAGTGAACGGCAACCTGCACGTCGAGACGGTCAGCGGAAGTCTTCGCGCGGAGAATGTCACCGGTGATGTCGAAGCGAGCAGTGTCAGTGGCGACATCAGGCTGGTGGGAATCCAGTCCAAGGATGTCCGCACCGAGACGGTGAGTGGTGAGATCACCTACACTGGATCCATCGAGGCCTCGGGCAGGTACGGGTTCGAATCGCACTCGGGAAATCTCAACCTCAACATTCCGCGCAACGCAGGCGCTCAATTCAGTGTCGAAACATTTAGTGGTGGTATCGACACTGATTTCCCCGTAACCCTTCCGGCCGGCTCCAAGCGGCGGGAAGGCCACATGGAATTCACGATTGGTGACGGCAGGGCAAAGGTTAAGGCGCAGACTTTCAGCGGAGAGATAATTGTCAGGAATGGCTCAACCACCCGGAGAGAAGATGAATAGGACGACATTAGGGGCAGCGATTGCCCTCATGATTGCCGCGCCGCTGCTCGGCGCGCAGCAGCAATACGGCCGCGACTCAGATGTCTGGCACTGGGATGGACGAGTCGATGCTGGCAAGTGGATGAACGTATTCAACGTCAATGGCTCGGTCGAGTTCACACCGAGCTCGGACAACATGGTTCATCTCGTAGCGGAAAAGAGAACCAGAGACGGACGCGACCCGGATGACATTCATTACGAGGTCGTTCAGAATGGCGGCAACATCACCATTTGCGCGATCTGGGAAAACAACTCGCGCTGCGAGGACGGCGGGATGTCGTCGTACCGCAACCGTGGTAACCACGACAACCACACGTCGGTGAAGTTCACCGTTCTCGTTCCGCGAGCGGTCAAAGTGGGCGCCCATTCGGTCAACGGCGGCGTGTCGGTACGCGATGTCGGCGCCGAGGTCGAGATCGGTACGGTCAACGGTGGAGTCACGGTGCACAACGCCACCGGGCCAGTGAAGGCGAACACGGTCAATGGTGGAGTCGATGTGAACACGACGAATGGACCGGTAAGCGCCGAGACAGTCAATGGGAATGTCGACGCGCGGATGGCTTCGCTTCAGGGCGACGAAGACATGGACTTCAAGACAGTCAACGGATCGGTGTCGATCTACGTGCCGGCCCGGTTCGATGCCCGCTTCCGCTTCGATACCGTACATGGCGGAATCGACAGCGACTTCCCGATGACCATCTCCGGGAAGTGGGGTCCGCGCCACGCTTCGGGCACGATTGGAAACGGCGGCGGCCGTGACATTCGCGCCAGCAGCGTCAATGGCAGCATCGAACTGCGCCGACAGTAGTCATCTCTTCAAATACACAAAGAAGAGGGAGCCGGTGAGGCTCCCTCTTTTGCATCATGGAGAAACTGCGATGCCCCACGGTTGTCGCCCTACCTTCACGGTAGCGATCACCTTGCGCGAACGCGTGTCGATGACGCTCATGGCATCGGAAAGCCCGTCCGCCGTGTAGACCGTTCTCCCGTCTCTAGAGACTGCGATCCCCCACGGGCGCTTGCCGACTATCACGCGGCCAACGACTGCGTTGCGCTGAGCGTCGACGATGGAGACGACATTGGCGTTTCCATTGGCGACATAGACAAACTTGCCGTCGGGAGCGACGGCAAGTCCCACCGGTTTGCCTTGACGACCTTCCAGAGCGATGGTGTGAATCACACTCCGCGTCCTGGTGTCGATCACAGACAGGCTGCCACCGATTTCCGCAGTGACGTAGGTGCGCTTGCCATCCGGAGAAAACGCGACAGCTCGTGGCCGCACGTCGACCAGAAAGTTGGCGACGACTTTATTTGCCGTGACATCGATCACCGACACGCTGTTGCTAGTCTCGGCAGTGACATAGACCCAGCGACCGTCCGGGGTCACTGCAACGCCCTCCGGCTCGATGCCGACGATCAACGTCGCCACGATTTTTCGCGTGGCGATGTCCGTAGCCGACGCCCAACTGCCGTCCTCGTTGGCGGCGTAGAGACGCTTTCCGTCGGGCGTGATCGCGAATCGTTCCGGATCGCTGCCGGCGGGGAAGACTCCGTTGATACGCCCGGACGCGACGTCGATCGAGACGATGGCGTCGCCGCTGGTCTGGACGTTTTTCTGTGGATCGCTGAGCGCGACGAAGATGCGGCTCCCGTCGGGACTGAACTCGATGCCGCGCGGCCGCTGCGGCACTGGAATCGTGCGTGTGACTTTTAGCGTTCTGGCATCGATCAGCGTGACCGTATGACCGAGCTCATTGCTGACCGCGATCACCGCGCTGTGCTGCGCCGGGTTCTGTCCGCGGAGTGAGCCCCCAAAGAGTGCAAGCGCCAGCAGTGATGCGCGACGCCTGAACGGGGCACAACCCGGCACTAGAGCGCTCTGCTCCAACGGCACCGTGGCGCCGTTGGTGAGGCGATCAATCGGTCGAGCATCTGATTCAGGTGAGCGGGCTCGTCGACCCTTCCAGCCGGCGCACCAGCACGTAGCTCTGGCACGTCGTGAAATCTCTGCGAACCTGAGGCCGGTGTTCGCGTCGTCGCGTATAATGGTTGTCGCAGCTGATGATCCGCGAAGCGGAAGCTCAATGGCCATCCTTTGTGACCGTCGAAGCTCGTTGCCGAGCTCTCGAGGTATTCGATCAGCTTCGCTGGATCGGTCGATTTCGTGCGCAACGCAGCTTCGGCGACAAACTTGACCGCGGCCCAGCCCGCCCAGGCACCTCCCTCCATCCCGGTTCGATATCTAGCGCGATAGCGGTTGTTGATCTGACTTGCGCCGTACCGCTCGAGAGTGGATCCCCACAGCACTACCGAGTCATCGGCAGCGCCGCTCAGAACACCGCCCAGAGAACGCGCCGGTGCCTGTCGGCCTAGCAGCGCAGCGTTCGAGTACATCGGCTCGGACGCCTCGACGTGGAAAGTGTAGCGGCGACACGCGGCGCGCAGTGATTGCGCTCGTGATGCAACATTGAAAAAAATGATGTGGCGCTGCTCGGCGAGCTTCGACAGCGCAACTGCGTCTTCAGCCGATACGCCGATGAGAACCTGGATCTGTCGCTGAGATATCAATCCCGATGCGCTAGCGATTGCGTCGCGCCCTGCGCTTGCGTCGTACAACTCGACGTCGCCGCCAAAAAGCCCCGCGGTTTGTTTGGCTTCTGCGGCACCCAGCATCACGCCGTGTGCGATCGAAGCGGCCTCAGAGTTTGCCCGGGCAGCCGTGATCAGTCCGATGCGCAGCGAACCCGTCGCCGGCGATGGGGTTTGCGCCACAGCGCTAACAACTACGACACAACTCAGCGCCGCTAACGGCGCGAAGAAATTCGGTCTCCTACCGTACATAGCGTTCACGTTCGCATGCGCGTTGATTTTCCGAAATTCGGTCGCCTACCGTACATAGCGTTTACGTTCGCGTGCGTTGATGTCTTTCCATAGGAGCGCAAGTAATGAAATGGTATGTTGCGGCATGACGAATGCAACAGCGCGCGCTAAAGTTCACTCGTCATTCGCGTGGAGTGTATGGCGACCAGTCGACTGACCCGCACGTGGTCGGTGTTCACGTTCGTTTCGCTGGTGTCGGCCTGCAGCGGCGCCGAACAGCAGGCGAATAATCTCACGGGCGGTGATGCTGAGAGGGGGAACGCATCAATTCGAAAGTACGGCTGCGGATCGTGCCATACGATTCCCGGAGTCACTGGTGCTCATTCTCAGGTAGGTCCCGATCTCTCGGGGCTCGCGGGTCGCGTTTATATCGCGGGAGTTTTGACGAACTCGCCAGAGCATCTGGTCGCCTGGATCGAAAATCCTCAAGCCGTTGACGACAAAACTGCAATGCCGAATATGGGCGTAACGTCGGGCGACGCGCGCGATATCGCCGCTTACCTCTACACTCTGAGGTAATAAATGGAATATCGATCGACACGATTCGCGAGACGAGCTTCGTTTCGCCATATGAGCGCGATCGTGATTCTCTGCGTTGCCTGTGGCAAAGAACACGGAATGAAGGGCGAGCCGTCCAGCGGCCCCACCGTCAACGCAAAACTCGTCAGCATCGCCAATGCCGCCACACTGCCCAGCGCGATCGTTATTCCGAACGATCAAGCGGACGATGGGCAGTGGACCCGTCCCGCCAAGGATTACGCCAGCACCCGCTATAGTAAGCTCGCTCAGATCAACGCAGCCAATGTCGGTGCGTTGCGTGTCGCCTTCACTTTCTCGCTTGGCGTAAACCGTGGCCAAGAGGCGGCACCACTCGTGGTGAATAACACGATGTATGTCGTCACATCGTACCCGAATTTCGTCTACGCACTCGATCTCACCAAGCCTGGCGCTCCGGCAAAGTGGACGTTCAAGCCGGCACCGATGGCAGCTGCACAGGGTGTGGCATGCTGTGATGTCGTGAACCGCGGCGTCGTGTTCGCTGACGGGAAGATCATCCTCAACACCCTTGATGGTGAGACGATCGCGGTTGATGCGAACACTGGCAAGTCTGTCTGGCGGACCCAGGTCACCAACATCAATCTCGGCGAAAGCCTGACGATGGCACCCCTGGTGGTGAAGAACAAAGTCTACGTTGGTGTCAGTGGCAGCGAGTTCGGCATTCGCGGGCGGTTGACCGCGCTCAATCTGAGCAACGGCGCCGTTGTCTGGCGCGCTTTTCACACCGGCCCCGACTCCGATGTTCTTATTGGCAGCCGGTTCAAGCCATATTATCCCGCGGAGAGAGGAACCGATCTCGGTGTGAAGACATGGCCGGGCGACGCGTGGAAGATCGGTGGCGGCGGCGTCTGGGGTTGGATCTCTTACGACCCTTCGCTGAATCTGATCTACTACGGTACCGCTAATCCCGGCCCGTGGAACGCGGATCAACGGCCCGGCGACAATAAGTGGACTGCGGGAATTTTCGCGCGCGACGCCGATACTGGTGAGGCAGTCTGGTTTGTCTCGACATCCCCCCACGATCTGTTCGATTACGACTCCGTCAATGAGCTGGTGCTGCTCGACATTCCGATCGGCGGCCAGCTGCGGAAAGTGCTCGTTCGTCCCGAGCGCAACGGTTTCCTTTACGTCATAGACCGCCAAACCGGGCAGATTCTTTCCGCGGACGCCTTCGGTCCCATCACATCCTACACGGGATTTGATCTCAAAGCGGGACGCCCAATACCGAATCCGGCCAAGCATCCGGGTACGGGCAAGATCGTCCGCGAGATTTGTCCGGCTGCACCGGGGATGAAAGACTGGCAGCCGTCGGCGTTTTCACCGCGCACCGGCTTTCTTTACATCCCGCACCAGTTGTTGTGCATGGACGAAGAGAACGTCGAAGCCAATTACATCGCTGGCACGCCCTACGTAGGAATGACGGCCAAGATGTATGCGGCGCCGCAGGAAGGCGGATACCGTGGAGAGTTCCTCGCCTGGGACATCGTCAACCGTCGACCCGCCTGGCAGATCGAGGAAGACTTGCCCGTCTGGAGCGGTGCGCTCGTCACTGCTGGCGACGTCGCATTTTACGGAACAATGGAGGGCTGGTTCAAGGCCGTCGACGCCCGAAGCGGCAAGCTCCTTTGGCAGTTCAAGTGCGGCTCTGGAATCATTGGACAACCGACGACCTACCGCGGCCCAGATGGAAAACAATACGTAGCCGTTCTCGCCGGAGTAGGCGGCTGGGCAGGCGCGATTGTCGCCGGCGGACTCGATGCGCGCGATTCATCAGCCGCGCTCGGCTTTGTCAACGCAGTGAAAGACCTGCCCGACAAGACGACGAAAGGCGGAATACTGTATGTATTCGCACTTCCGTAGCATCGCCCTCGCTGCGATGACGCTCTGGCTCGCCCAGAGCGATGTAGTCACGCCGATTTCCGGACAGACGTCTTCAGTGCTGACGCCGGCAGATGCGCCGCTCCGAGTTTGCGCGGACCCCAACAATCTTCCCTTCTCAAACGACCGCGGTCAGGGATTCGAGAACAGAATCGCCGAACTGGTTGCGCGGGATTTACATAAGAAACTCGAGTACACTTGGTGGGCACAGCGTCGGGGGTTCGTTCGCAACACTCTCAAGGCTGGTTCGTGCGATGTGATAGTCGGCGTGCCCACCGGATTGGGAATGGTGCTACCAACTGTACCATACTATCGATCGACCTATGTCTTCGTGACACGACAGGATCGGCGAATCAATGTTCGTTCGTTCGACGATCCGATTCTGCGTCGCCTCCGAATCGGCGTGCAGCTCATTGGCGACGATGGCACCAATTCACCGCCAGCACATGCCCTTTCCAATCGCGGGATCATCTCGAACGTCAAAGGTTATACCGTCTACGGCGACTACGCCGAGGAGAGTCCGCCATCGCGAATCATGGACGCGGTTGCACGCGGCGAGGTCGATGTTGCAATCGCGTGGGGTCCGATGGCTGGTTACTGGGCGAAACGGTCGCCAGTTGCGCTGAAGCTCGCAGGCGTGCAGCCACAGATAGACCTGCCATTTCTCCCCTTCGTCTTCGACATCGGCATGGGTGTGCGTCGCGGTGATACCACCTTCCGCGCATCCCTGCAATCGGTGTTGACCCGTCGTCGGGCGGACATTCAGCGGATCCTGGGCGAATATGGTGTGCCCCAGATCGAACCGTACGCACCAGCGGAGAATTCGACTTCATGATCACGTCGCGGGCTGCTTCTATTCGCATTGTGTCATCGGCTGCCGCCCTCGTTCTTTCGTTGGCCGGCTGTCAGGATGAGAAACGCGAATTTCGCGAAATGCCGCCGGCCGGCTCACCGATCGGTGCAGTGCGAGAGAGCGAGCTCCAGCCGGGACCCGCAACGGTTGCGGAGAGCACGAGGTCTCCCTACGGCAACAATGCGTATGCGCTGGCAGAGGGTAAGCGACTCTATAACCAGATGAACTGTTCGGGATGTCACTTTCAGGGCGGCGGCGGTATTGGTCCACCACTGATGGACGACGAGTGGATCTACGGAAGTGATCCGTCGCAGATATTCACCACGATAGTCGAAGGACGACCGAACGGCATGCCGAGCTTCAAAGGCAAGCTATCGAACCAACAGGTGTGGCAACTGGTGGGGTACGTTCGCCTGCTAAGCGGCCTGGAAGGAACGACGGTGAGCTCGGCCCGCGAAGATCACATGTACGTCAGTCCGGATCTGCAGCTCCGCTCGCCCCAGAAGCCGAAGAACACCAATACTCCGAGCAAGTGAGGTCACGCGGCCCGATCTCGATTGCGCTGATATGCGCTGCGGTTGCCTGCACCGGCTACGATCGACAGTCAGTTCTCGATCCCGCCAGCCCACAGGCAACGTCGATACAACAGCTCTTTTACTTCATGGTGGCTGTGGCGGTCGTCACCTATATCCTGGTCGTCGGAGCACTCTTCGCCGTCATCCGCAACAGGCGCTACGCCGCCGATGATCCGGTCTCGCCAGGCCGCCACGAGAGAGCCGAGCGCAGTGTCAAGCTTGCCGTGCTCGTCGTCGTACCGGTTCTGTTCCTTTTCCTTCTCTATAACTTCGCGGTTGCGCGCAACGTTAGCCGGATGCCGGACGGACCACTGCTGACAATCGACGTCACCGGGCATCAATGGTGGTGGGAAGTTGCCTACGAAGATCCGGTTCCCCACAACATCGTCCGCACCGCCAACGAGATTCACATTCCCGTCGGTCAGACGGTGATGATCAAGCTCGCGTCGCACGATGTGATTCACAGCTTCTGGGTTCCGAATCTGAGCGGCAAGAAGGATCTGCTGCCCGGCCACAAGGACGCGATCTGGATCCGCGCCGACAAACCAGGCATCTATCGCGGTCAGTGCGCCGAGTTCTGCGGACTCGAGCACGCGAAGATGGCGCTGTTCGTCGTCGCCGAGTCCGCGGCGGAATTCACTAAATGGATCGAGCACCAGCGAGAGCCGGCGCCGACGCCGGCTGATTCGCTTACTGCCAAAGGCCAGGTCGTGTTCGAAACCGGACCATGCGCCATGTGTCACACAGTCGCATCGACTCGAGCAGCGGCAACGGTCGGTCCCGATTTGACTCACGTCGCCAGCCGTATGACGCTCGCCGCCGGTACACTGCCGAACACACGGGGGAATCTCGGCGGCTGGATCGTCGATCCTCAGACTATCAAACCCGGCGCGAAGATGCCGGCGAATTCCTTGGAGCCAAAAGATCTGCAGGCGCTCCTCGCCTATCTGGGCACCTTGAAATGACCGCGCAGCCGCTTCCCGACGAATTCGTGCCCGCAACGCCCATCGACGAGGTTCTGCTCCCTCCCGCCATTGATGAAGCGGACCGCGCTCGACTGCACGCAACATGGGAGCCGGTGACTGGCTTGGTGGGGTGGCTCAAGTCGGTGAACCACAAGTCCGTTGGCAAGCGATACATCTGCGCCGCGCTCGTCTTTTTCCTGCTTGGCGGACTCGAAGCTGCCGCAATGCGCATGCAGCTGTCGCGTCCCGAAAACACGCTCATTGGTCCGGATCTGTACAACCAGATCTTCACCATGCACGGAACGACGATGATGTTCCTGTTCGCCGTTCCGATAATGACGGCGATCGGCATCTATCTCGTGCCGCTCATGATCGGCACCCGGAACGTCGCGTTCCCCCGACTCAACGCACTCGGTTTCTGGGTTTATTTACTCGGCGGAATTTTTCTTTACTCGTTCTTCTTCAGTAACACTGGCCCCGATGCCGGCTGGTTCGCGTACGTGCCGTTGTCGGGCCCGCAGTACGGCATGGGCAAACGGGTGGATGTGTACGCGCAAATGGTCACCTTCACCGAGATTGCAGCTCTTATCGCCGCGCTCGAGGCGGTCGTGACTATTTGTAAGATGCGCGCGCCCGGAATGACATGGGGACGCCTGCCGCTTTTTGTGTGGTCGCAGCTCGTCACCGCTTTGATGGTCATGTTCGCCATGTCATCGGTCGCGACCGCCAGTATCATGCTTGGCGCCGACCGACTGATCGCCACCCAGTTTTTCAACCCCGCCGAGGGTGGTGACGTGCTGCTGTGGCAGCATCTGTTCTGGTTCTTCGGACATCCCGAGGTCTACATCATCTTCATTCCAGCGCTCGGGATGGTTTCGCAAATCGTGACCACTTTCACGCGGCGCCCGGTGTTCGGCTATCCGGCAATGGTTGCCGCCTTGATCGCGACCGGGACAATCGGCTTCGGCCTCTGGGTGCATCACATGTTCTCGACGAGCGTGCACCAGCTCGGCCAGTCGTACTTCACTGCAGCGAGCACGATGATCAGCATTCCGACCGGAGTCCAGATCTTTTGCTGGATTGCGACGCTTTGGTTAGGACGCCCGATCTGGCGAACACCGCTCCTCTTCGTTGTCGGCTTCATCGTCGTCTTCATGATCGGTGGTTTGAGCGGAGTGATGCTCGCCTCAGTGCCCTTCGATGTTCAGGCAACCGACACCTACTTCGTCGTCGGGCATCTGCATTACGTGCTCGTTGGCGGCGCGGTGATGCCGCTGATCGGTGCGTTTTACTACTGGTATCCCAAGGTCACCGGCCGGATGATGAGCGAGCGTCTCGGCTTATGGAATTTCTGGCTCCTCTTCATCGGCATCAACGTGACGTTCTTCCCGATGCACATTCTCGGGCTCAGGGGAATGACGCGCCGCATTTACACGTACCAGGAATTCCTTGGTTGGGGAACGCTGAATCTCATCGTTACGATCGGAGCGGTAATAATCGTCGCCGGCATGGCTGTATTTGCCGTGAACTTCTTCATGAGTCTCAAGACGGGCGCGATAGCGGGAGCGAATCCGTGGGGAGCAGATACTCTGGAATGGGCGACAACATCGCCGCCGCCGCCGTACAATTTCGTCGATACTCCGGTCGTCACCAGCCGCGAAGGTCTCTGGGCGTACGGCGATGAGATCCCTGTGGTGACCGGACTCCACACCGACCGTCCAGAGGTGCTGATCACATCCACGATGACAACCGAGCCTGCGTATAAGAACGAACTGCCGACACCGACTTTTGCGCCGCTGGTTATGGCGATCATCATCGCCGGCATGTTGGCCGCAGCAATTGTCACACCGTGGGGAGTGCCCATCGGCAGTACGTTGCTGCTGATCCCGTTCTATCTGTGGGCGTGGCCCGACAAAGCGCAACACGAACGAAATCTGCGCGAACAGGGCAAGCGAGACCGCAAAAAGGAAGCGGCATGAGGAGGGTTCGCGCAATCGCATCGGTGGACAGACTTCCTTCGGAGGTCTACGGGCCCGCGAACATGACCTGGTGGGGCGCACTGGGCGGCGAAATAATCGAGGGTTTCGTCGTTCTGCTCGCGGTCTTCGCGTACTTCTACTTGCGGCACATTAACCCAACGTGGCCGCCGCTCCACACGCCGCTGCCCTCGCTTGGCATTCCCACGCTCAACCTGGTGCTGATGTTGATCA
>WNGI01044058.1_pt1 | contig 11010 bp, 15 predicted proteins | sample 5400621 | NCBI WGS metagenome assembly WNGI01 (sample SAMN13153374, study PRJNA577476) | soil metagenome | isolation source: 20 cm soil or saprolite under Garry oak tree replicate 1 | place: USA:California | collected 2016-06-15 | reverse complement strand
GCGGAACCAGGCAAGGATTTCGTCATCGAGGCGGATTGTGATTCGCGTTTTCCCTTTGGGAACGGAAACGACAGCTCCACGCTTTGCCTTACGGAAATCGTATTCACGCTTCATGATGTTCCTCGTACTGAGTAGTCTCCCGGGCTGTGGCCAGGCGTGCCGAGATCAGGCGCACACTCTCTCCCCGCCAGGTGTAAACCACGACGAGGAGGCGGCCAAGTGCATCCCTGCCTAGCGTGATCCACCGCTCCTCTTCTTCCGAAAATGGATCGCGTATCGTCAAAGCAAGGCCGTCCTCGAGCACGGTCATGGCATCAGCAAAACGAACTCTATGCTTGGCGAAGTTCGCTTTGGCTTTGGCCGGGTCCCATTCGCAGCTCACAGTTCTTAGTATATGCACAAGTGTGCATACATGTCCACCCTATGCATTAGGACGCAGATGGCCTGCCCCAACGCCGCTCCCAGCACCACCGCGGGCCGCTCGCGACTCAGCAGGAACCGATGCTCGTCTTTCAGCCGCTGCAACCCGGCGGGCGTGATGTAGTTTTTGAGCGTCGGCCCCGCTTCCTCGCGCACCGGTTCTCGGAGCGGCCGCTTTGTTCGCATTTGCCAATCTGCCATGGGATTTCGTGTACTTGTGGAGTGACCCAATCTCGGAAGGTCCGCGCGTCGGTCCCGATAATTCCTCGCATGGTGAACGTGACGTACGCGGGCTAGATGTCGAATGATACATCGGTCTTTCCTGTGGCGCTTTGAGTGCAGAGAGTTCTCGGTTCGATTACGGCATCGCATTTTCTGACTATGGATCTGGCCCCGAGCATCCTTGGGGCCTTGTGTTTTCATCGCACTCAAATTTTGACGCCGATTATTGCTGGTACCCCAGCCTTGAGGAAGCCTACAAAGAGTCACGACTCATAGAGGAATACGAGGAAAGCCGACGCGCCCAGTCGGGCTAACGATAATTGCTCACCTTCCGATAATGCCCGGTGGATTCAATGGGTCATCGCAACACAGGCTCAAAATCTAGTAACAGGAGCCCCAAGAGCTACATTCGACCTCGGGCTTTACTACAGACGGAAAAACACTGTCCTGTTTAGGTTTAATTGAGTACAGCTCGGAAAGGTCAGTTCCCTGCGAGAAGTGTTGTCCGATCAGCCGATTAGCTGGTGTTGCATCGACCGGTTGAGCTGGCACCCGTTTCTCGGGATGTATCTGTGAAATCCTTTTGAGCCAGATAATCCTACTTGACCGCCGCGCGTTCTAAGGAGTACAAGAAGCGCCAATCGAGGACCCTTCTACGCAGGAGTCCTCGGTGAAAGGGAAGAAACGCTTATGAGCAAAATGACTAAGGCTTGGCTCATCGTGGCCGCATTTGCCATTTTCACAGCTACAGCCCGTGCTGACGAGGTTACCGAGTGGAACCAGACGATGCTGCGAGCTGGGACCATGGCGCAAACGACACCACTCCAGATAACGCGCGTCGCGGCCATCGTCCAGGCGGCCATGTTTGATGCGGCCAACGGCATCAACGCCCGCTACACCCCCATTCGCGTCAGTCCGGCCGCGCCCGCTGGAGCGTCGCGACGAGCGGCGGTTGTTCAGGCCGCCTGGACCAGTCTGAGCCACTTGTATGGAACGTTAGGGGTCTCAACGCCCACACCTTTGCAGGTTACACAGCAGGCGGCACTCGATGCGCGACTCAGAGTGTCATTGACGATTATCGCTGCTCAGGAAAGCAAAGCCTCGATGGACAGCGGAATCGCCTGGGGCCAAACCGTGGCCGAGCAGATCTGGACCTGGCGGAAGGACGATCTTGCCAACCCCTCCAACTTAAGCTTCACGGGCGATACCGCTGCTGGGGATTGGCGTCCCACCCCGAACGCTCCCGTGAGCGAAACAATAACATCCGGTCCTATGGCCGGCTATCCCCAGTTTGTCTTCATGACCCCGTGGGTGATCCAGACAGACTCTCAGTTTCGGCCTGGCGGTCCTCCCGCTCTCAGCAGCGCGCAGTACGCTCGAGATTTAAATGAAACAAAAATCATGGGCAGCTACTCGAGCACGGCCCGAACGGCTGATCAAACTATCTACTCGCTGTTTTGGGTTGTGTCGTCTACGTATGCCTTTAACGGCGCGGCCGTATCGCTTATCGAAGATCGTGACCGCGAGGAGGTCTCGGGGCGAGACCATGATGACACGCTTTTGGAAAATGCCCGGCTCCTGGCCGCACTCGATGTTGCGATGGCGGACGCCGCTATCGGGTGCTGGGATGCCAAATTCTTCTATCACTTCTGGCGTCCCATTACCGCTATCCGCAACGACGGCAATAGCGCTGATCTGACGTGGAGCCCGATGTTCGCAACGCCGTCACATCCGGACTACCCGTCGGGTCACTCGTGCGTCAGCGGGGCCGCCGTAGTCATCCTCGCAAATGAATTTGGCGACAAGACTCGCTTTAATCTCACGTCTGACCTGATGCTTGGCGTAACCCGCTCTTTCTCTAGTTTTTCGTCTGCGCTCGAAGAGGTGAAGAACGCCCGTGTCTTTGCTGGCATTCATTTCCGAACAGCTACCGAAGACGGTGTAAAGCTAGGCGCTGACGTCGCTCACTATCTGCTGGAACACAAATTTCAGCGGGTTCACTAGAGAATAACGACCGTCGGCCAACTCCTGATACGGTTCTCAGAAACTGGCCCTCCTTGAACAAGGGCAGAAGACACGCGAGGCGGCGACGGATCGGGGACCGGGTTCCAGCTTTTCTGCCAGGGGCTTCGGACCCGTGACGTGAGGCGCCAGGAATCGGGCTCCGAAGTCCGAGGCGGTGAAGCCGCTGGGGCGTCCTTAGCCAGTTGCCGAGAACACCGTTTCTCAGTCCCTATCCGGTCCATGTAGGCTGAAGGATCGCTTCCGAGCACGAAAGCAGGCGGATACTGTCAACGCTGATCTGGAGTGAGCGGTGAACGAACCACATCTTGTGTGGCGCGCGCGAGTGTAGCAATGTTGCGCCATGAGAGGGCGAAGCAGGAAAACGCGGGCAGCATACGGAGTGCGAGCTTTACGGAGCCGGGGAGGCTGCGCGGTTCAAAGCCTCGGTTCGCGCCGCCTGGTGGAGCTTCCACTGGTCAGGCAGCCAAGCATCCAGTTCGCTCAACTTCGTCTGCGGCAGGTTCATCAACAGCTGGGTGAGATACAGTTGCGGATCAAGCTGGTGCCGGCGGCAGGTACTGGTCAGGCTGGCGAGGATTGCCGCGGTGCGACCGCCACGCGGGTTGCCGACGAACAAAGAATTCTTTCTGTTCAACACCATACGTTTCATTTCGCGTTCACTTGCATTGTTATCGATGGGGACCGCGCCATCCGAGCAGAAAACGTTCAGCTCCGCCCAGTGATTCAAGGTGTAGTTCACCGCATCGGCCATGGGATGCTGCGGCAGCAGTTGCTCTTTCCAAACCAGCAATCTCTGGCGCAGTTCGGCCAACACGGGCACCGATTGCTTCTGACGAATTGCCAGGCGCTCGGTTGCAGACGCTTCCCTGGCCTGGTTCTCGATGGCAAAGAGGGTACGCAGCAAAGCCACTACTTCACGAGCGATTTCCGGTGTCGTTTTGTCGGCGTCGACAAACTTTCGTCTGGCATGTCGCTTATCTTGATCACCAGATAACGCTCATTATCCCGACTCCGGCGTTATCCAGACTCGGCCCTCCTAAAGCCCTCCAGAGAGCTAAAATTGCGCGCGGTTGTCGTGATAACGCATCAAACTTTTTCTGGGTGAGACTCGTCCATACTTCGTGAATGAACGAGTGCAGGTAATCGACCCGTGCGAGCGGGAGATCGTTGCTGTATGGCGAAAAGGCCACCTTTCTCGCGGAACAATCACGAATTATCTCTACTGGGTGCGGCGATTCAGAAAGCGCTGCGAGAAACGAAACCTTATCGAGTCTGAGCGCTTCACGCCTGGGCCTGCGCGCTGCGTGATCTGGGCACTCCATTGCCTCAGTGGCGCGAGAAACCTACTCCACAGTTGCCTCCTCTAGTCAGCGAGTATTGTAAGTACCGGCGTCTTCATAATGGCGTCTCGGATGGAACGCTGATACGCGACATCGAAACCGCGCGGGGCTTCCTATTGCGACTGCGATCAAGAATGAAGCCCGTTGAACGGATGACATTGAACGATGTGGACGCGTTCGTGCGAAACCTCAGCACCCGGCTAGCGACACGAACCGTTGCTGACACTTGCAGTTCGCTCCGTGCATTTCTCCGATTTTTGCATATCACAGGAAAGCTATCCGCCGATCTCGCTGGTGCGGTGATGGCACCCCGATATCGCATAGATGAACATCCTCCACGCACGCTCCCTTGGAGGGACGTACAGAAGATTTTGCACTCGATCTCTCGATCAAAAGCGCCAGGTAAACGGGACTTTGCGATCATGTTGCTGCTGGCAACGTACGGTCTGGGTGCAGCCGAAGTCCTTGCACTGCGATTGGATGATCTGGATTGGCAGGCCGGCATATTGAGGGCTCGTCGTCCAAAGACTAATGTGCCAATCGAGCTTCCTCTGCTACCCGCAGTCGCAAAAGCGTTGGCCGCGTACCTACGAAAAGAACGGCCCCCTGCCAAATCAGTCAAGCACCTCTTTCTTCGGAAGAAAATGCCGTACAAGCCGATAACCAGCGGCGCCATTCGCCACCGTATCCAGCACTATGCACATCTGGCAGGCATTTCGGCCAAAATAATCGGCGCCCACGCTTTTCGACACAGTCATGCGGCCTGGCAGGTCGATGCCGGGGCCAACATCAAGGTCGTAAGCGATATCCTTGGTCACCGCAGTTCCTCTTCGACTTCGATATACGTTCGCGTAGCCTTAAGGCGTCTGCGAACTGTTGCCCTTTCAGTGCCACGATGAACAACATTTTCAATGGTCCAGTCGCAGATGAATTGCTTGATTTCCTCCGATTCAAGCGCAGCCTCGGTTACGGATACATGCGCGCTGAGTTTACGCTGCGGGAATTCGATCGATTTCTTATCGAATACGTTGCCAGGAATCACCGCTGGCGACTGGATCAAGCAGCGATCGCCTGGCTATCGAGCAAGCCGGGTCGTAAGGCTGTCAGCGTTTCTGATGATGCGGCGGTTCTGAGACAGTTCTTCCGTTACTTGCGTCGATCTTCCAATTCGGGAACTGTTTCAGAACCCATCTGGCCACATCTCCCGACGGAATCGGACTTCGTTCCCTACTTTCTTTCTGAGAAGGACATTCTGACTCTCCTGAGGCTCTCCGCTGATCTGAAGCGCCCACCCTTTCGAGCTGCGCTCTACAGAACTCTGATTCTGATTCTCTACTGCACCGGAATCCGTTTCGGAGAGGCGCTACGGCTGCGCATGCGGGACGTAGATACGCGGTCCGCCGTTCTCTATGTCGATACATTCAAGGGGCGGGCACGCGGTGTTCAAATCGATCAAGCCGTTGTGGTCGATGGGCGATTCCGGCCGGGCGGCCACGACCATCTCGGTGTGGTCGGAGATCGGTGTGGTCGGAGACATCCGCGAGGATGGCTTGGATAATCCGCCGCCGCCCACACTCTTCGTTCCCACAGCGCAACTCGATAACGAATTCACACAACTCATGAACAAGGTTGTCGCTACGAGCTTCGTGGTTCGGACAAAGCCAGCCCCCACGAGTGTTGCCGCTGAGGTCCAAAGGGAAGTATCGGCCGCAGGCGGCGACGTGGCCGCATTCGACTTCCGCCCTATGGAAAGCGTGCTTGCTGGCTCCATCGTGCACCAAAGATTCAACATGCTTTTGCTTGGCACGTTTGCGGGAATGGCCCTCACGTTGTCTGCGCTCGGCCTGTACGGAGTGATCGCTCCTCTCGACACGCCTGATTTCGAGATTGTTGTACGGTGCCCGTCCGACGGACGCGGCAACATTAGGCATCGCATCACTGGGATTAGTTGTTGTGGCTTTTCTCGCGACATATATTCCCGCGCGCCGTGCGATGCGCGTCGATCCGATGGTAGCTCTGAGATACGAGTAACGGCAGAAATCCGCTGCCTTTTTCCACGCAGCAACCCACAATCCCTTTCCACCCACAACCGCTGACAACTGGAACGATCTCTGCTGCTTTTCGGTAGCCGATTCGCTTCCAGACTTCCTCTTTCCATCGTCTCGGTTCAACCCACAAGAAGGAGCAATACCCATGCGAACGAACACGCAGGAGGCAGTTTTGTCTGCCTACATCGCGTCCATCGGAAAACGCTCGCCCCGCGAAGCTGCTCAAGACGCCGCTGACCTTTGCAGACTTACGAACTCGCTCAGTCACCTGAACGAGATCGCCTGCAACTGCGGCCTCACGGAGCGGCAAGAGCGGCGCAAGCAAAATCTACAAACCCGGATCAAGGCCGCGCTGGAAGGCGCGGGCTTGGTCCTCAACCACTTCAACAATGACCCGCGAGGCTATGCCGTGTACCTCGATCTGCCCGATGGTTCCTACAACAGCTTCGGCGGACGGCAATGCGGCTACGGCATCGGGAGGTGAAACCATGTACGACCGCGTAGTGACCATCAACAACACGCATTGGCCAGCGTATCGAAAACCGGGAGCCACTTTGGTTGACCTGCGGATGTTCGATCCAAACGACCGCAGTCCCAATCCGCAACTGGTTTTCCGGCCGGAGAAGTTGCGCGAATTGGGAATACCGGACGCGCTCATCGAGGCCGCTGCAAAATCTGATCCGCAGGGATTCCTGCTCTTCGACGACCTGCCGAATCAGACGGAGCCAGCAACCGGCCATGCCAAGGAATCCACAAGCGAACAATCCACATAGCCGAGTCAGAGAGACGAAAGCCTCTCTGACTCAGATTCTTCCTCGGCAAAACCACCCCTAACGCTATCTCCCAACTTCCCAATCCAGAAATAGCAATTCGCTGACCTGCGCTCAAGCACATGTCTGCGGATTCTGGCGAATCTCGTGGAACGAATCTGCACGCGTGCCACGTCTGACCTCGCCATTTTATCCACCTTGCGCGCGTGCTCCTGGAGCCATAAATGAATCCACAAGACGTATCCACATCGTTTTTAATCGCTACGGACTACATACGTGCCATGAGAGGAGGAGCGCAATCGTACATGCTCACCGCCAATGATGGTCACGCCTATGTGGTCAAATTCCCAAACAATCCACAGTCTCTCCGCGTGCTGGTCAACGAGTGGCTTGGCTGCTCGATTGGTCGCGCTCTCGGATTGACGATTCCAGAACCGGCAATTCTTTACGTGCCGGCCACACTCGTCGAGAGTTCACCGTCACTGGTGATACAGGCTTCCAATTCGACGCTGAAATGTTCATACGGGCTGGCGTTTGGCTCGCGTTTCATTTCGGAAGGGCAGCTCTTTGACTACCTGCCCGACTCGGCTTTCTCACAGGTTGAAAACGTGCGAGAGTTTTCCGGCGTTTTCGCGTTGGACAGATGGCTGTGCAACTGTGACGGTCGGCAGGTCGTGTTCTGCGAAAGTGAACGAGGATTCCGCGCTCATTTCATCGACTTCGGCTTTTGCTTTAACGCCGGAGAATGGAATTTCCCCGACACCGTCTTACGCGGGATTTACGCGCACAAAGTCGTCTATCAGGACGTGGGCGGATGGCAGTCGTTCGAACCGTGGTTGAGTCGAATTGAATCCTTTCCGCTAACGACTCTGTGGGCGATTGCGGGTGAGGTACCGCCTGAGTGGGTCGAGCGAGATACGCTCTTTCTGTTAGTTGAGCGCATAGACGCCCGGCGAAGTCGCGTTCGGGAATTGATCGCGGCGGTTCGGCAATCCCAACGAAATCCATTCGGCGCGTGGACGGAGGACAAGCCATAACGCCGATCCTTCCAAACCTTACTACCGGTCGGAGCTCGATTTGTTACCGACCAAGTCCACAAACCCTGAAACCACAAACTGGAGGTGCCTCATGGCAAGTGAAGGAAACGGCTTCACGCATTACCTCGTATCGAAGGAAGTCGTTCTCGGCGAGGCCTGCATCCTCGAGCCATGCAACGAGTGGATCTCTCTTGCATTCATCAAGCTCGGAATCGACAGGCCGGAAGCTGTAATCCCCCGCGCCTTCGTTGAGAACCACGCCCTCGTTCCCAAAACCGCAAACTAACCCCCTCAGACTCCCACCCACAAGGAGCAAGACCCACGAACGTAAATCCTTCCACCTCTGCACGGCGGGCGGCGTGTGTTCACGCCGCCCGCCGTGCAGCCCACCCACTGCCGATTTAGCCACCGAAAATAACAAAACTAACAATCCAAACGGAGGTTTGTGAGGTTCGTTAGGAAGGAGATTCAAGTGCTTCCAGAGCCGAATTACCCCGTCAGCCCGGAACAGTTCATAGGTAGGAAGACCCCCAGCGAGGCATTTACTCTGGCTCTGCAGCAGGGCCTTGCGGCAGGCCGAATTAGCTCTTTTGCGGTGCTGGGCGATTGGGGGATCGGCAAGAGCAGCCTACTGCTGAAATTCGCCGCCATCTGCTCTGATCCGAAATACGGCATCCTGCCTGTGCTGGTGCCGGTTTCGACAGACTATGGTGATTATCGCCGCTTTGCAGAAAGCCTGCTCGACGGATTGGCAGAAGCCCTAGCCGCGACATCTTCGCTAACAACGCGCCTACGTACTGAAGTTCGGAATTGGAAGCTCAAGCGCGTCAGCATGGGTGGGTTTACTCTCGACCGCGAAGCTCAGAGATTCTTCCTAAGTTCTGGCAGCACTCTTCTCCGACACGCGCTTGGGGAAGCTTGGAAGCGTTTCTTCCTTCCCGCACAGATTAGCGGGGCAATGTTCTTCCTTGACGACCTCGATAATTTCGCAACCCCGGTAGCCCAGGATGTTGCTCGAACCCTGAGAGATCAATTCCAGTGGCTTGGCATCAACCGCATGAACTACAGCGTGTGTTTCTCGGCTCGATCCGACTACTTTTCTGCCATCCGAAGCTTTGCCGAGCCCGCCGTTCGTTTCTACACCAAGTTTTATCTTGAGCCTTTCTCGGCGGAAGAGACCGCCGAATACGCAGAGGCAGCCTTCAGGACACACGAAAAGCTGCACGGTCTTTTACGTTGGCTTTACGAGAAAACTCTGGGACATCCCTATTTCCTCGCATTCATCTGTCGAGAGCTATTGGCCTGCACTCAGGGTTCTGTACCCGAAAGTCCTGAGCACCTCTGGCCCCATGTCTTTCAGCAGTTGGAAAGAAACAAATTCCGATTAGACCTGGCACAGGTTCCGGAACGAGAGCTAGAGCTTTTAAGAACGTTAGCTGGAGCCCAACGGGACGAAATCAACCCGCGCCATTTCATTCCAGCTTTCCAGTACGCACATTTCGGCAGACTCACTGAAAAAGGACTGCTCATTCGCACTGGTCGGGGACGATACAAGCTCTACCACCCACTCTTTAGCGAGTTCCTGCGCCAAACAAAATGAACCCGAGCAACTGCAAACACGAAAACGTTCGCGCCGGGACGCGGCGGCAAGCTTGCCGCCGCGTCCCGGCGGCAGTTGCTTTTCCCTTGCCTTACCACAAGGCGGAATCCATTCACTTGCCCCTTGCCCTCTTCCATTTCGCCCTTTGCCCTTCACCCTTGCCCTTTCCCTTTGGCAAGCGGTTCGGGCATGGAATCGACCGTTTTGCCTCTCAGCCTCAGCGCGGCTATCGCATCGTGGAGGCGGCTGAGTACATGGGCGTGACTCCCTGGTTTGTCGAGGTGAAGATTCGCTCAGGGGAGCTGCCTGCGTTGAAGTTGTGTCGCCACTATACAATCCTGAAGCAAGACATGGACACTTTTTTGGATAGACAGCGCGCGGCGCTTCTGGATAAGCACCGCTCGTCACTGACGCAGAGCGCCAAGGATGCTGCGTGACCTCAAGCCACACTTCCGGCGGCAGACAAGCGCCCGCGACTCCTTCGCGGCGTTCATGAACAGCGCAACCCCTCGATCGCTATTTGATGCCCTGGATGGCCAGCGGAAAGACCGGGTCCATCAGCGAAGCGCCGCCATCAACGTACAGCAGTTGGCCGGTGATGAAGCTTGCCTCGTCAGAGCAGAGGAGGGCTACGGCGTTGCCAATGTCGGCCGGCAGGCCTAGGCGTCTCATGGGCGTCCAGCCGCTCTCGTGCCACTCCTTGATCATCTGAAACACTTGGGACGGCAGCCCGCTAAGAACGCTGTCGTCGCAGGCGCCCGGACTGATGCTATTCACTGTAATGCCCTTCTGCGCGAGAGCGACTGCGAAATAACGAGCCAGCGCCTCCTTCGCTGCTTTTGCTGAGCCCATCGCAACCCATGGTTGCCAGCTGCCCGTTTGCCCGCCAGGCGCATAGGTGATGGCGATGATTCGCCCGTTCTTGCTCATCATCGGCACTGCTGCGCGGACCGCCACAAGGAACTCCGTCGCTTGAGTATCGAACGTCGCCTGCCACGCCTGCAGCGGGATGTCCATTGGTTCCGCGTAAAAGCCGGTAGCGAGCGTCGCTCTCGCATTAGACACGAAGATGTCCAGGCCGCCGAATTGGGACTTGATCATGCCAAACATGCGCTCGATGTCCTGGACCTTGCCGACATCCGCCTTGATCAAGAGCGGGACCGCACCCCATTCTTTGACGAGGCGAGCGGTGTCTGCTGCGGCCGCGTCGTTCTCCTTGTAGTTGACGGCGATTTTCTTGATGCCCCGCTCAGCAAGCTTGAGCGCGATTCCGCGACCAATGCCACGTGATGCCCCTGTGATCAATGCCGTCTGCTGTGTGAGCGTGATTGGCATGACACCCTCCCGTTCGCGTTACAAAAGCCAACGCGGGCTGTATGTTAAGCGATCCGGCTGGAGAATCTCAATACGTCCCGGCCTTATCGATGTTGGCCTGCATTTCCGAGCCGATGTGCTTGGTGTCGGACAGATAAAGTTCAGTGGTTTCCAAGCTCTTGTGGCCAAGCCAAGTCTTGATGTCCATCAGGTTCACACCGTTCCGCAGCCAGC
>WNGI01005991.1_pt1 | contig 11010 bp, 14 predicted proteins | sample 5400621 | NCBI WGS metagenome assembly WNGI01 (sample SAMN13153374, study PRJNA577476) | soil metagenome | isolation source: 20 cm soil or saprolite under Garry oak tree replicate 1 | place: USA:California | collected 2016-06-15 | reverse complement strand
CGACACGCTAGTACAGCCTCCTCCACCGCGCGCCACTATCCAGTGTTGTTTCGACATCGTCGCTGCTGGTGCCTCCTCACCTGATGCGTCGATTCCGCGATCCGCCTTTCTGCCTCCACTGTCCTTCTCGACGAGTATGATGTCTCTTCTATCATCTCGCCCCTCAGCCCTGCATCCTTATACAGACTACTTACTACGGCGTCGGTAACACCCGTTAATCAATCCAAGGCCGTCACCGATAAAACAGTGTCCCTTAACCCTTCAATAACGTCTGGGCGGTGATGGGCATGTTCCTGTTTCAAAGTGAGACTTCCGACTCGGAAAAGGCCAGTGAATGTGAGCTGCCTCGGCTACTACCAGGCCGCTCGCCAAATCCCGCGATGTCCGCAACTTTCCGAACATTTTCGCAGTATTAGTAACAAAAGTTTTCCCACGTCGCTCGGCTTGACAGTGACGCAGACGGGCTGCCCCATGAGTCCATCCCTCAAATGTCTAGCGTCCAAAATCCTAGCACAGCTATTGCGCTCAATTAGTCTAAGTTCAATTCTACTTGAAACTGGATCAGCATATGTCCGCCCTTCATCATGAATTTACTGATCAGTTTCGCCCCTGTGGCTGCCTTCCTACTAGATATATTCGCTCAGACTCACCACTTTCTTTCAGTATTCCTGCAATGAACCTATTGTCGTACGCGTCGACACACCCTAGGTACGCTGCCATGCTGGTTCCGCCTTTTTTTTGAGGGGTTGACGGCATTGCTAATAGCTTAGACCGGACGCGAGCACTAGGCCTTGCTTTAGTCAGTGCACTGCGTGTTAACGTTTATGGCCCAGAAATAACGCAACTTTGTTACAGGTGATTGGCAATGCGATCAGTTTTTGCCTATTTGGTGCTTTAACTGTGCAGCTGTGTCCGTCTCCTCCCCTACATCCGGATTAAATAACGGTTAATAACATTTCTGCACAGATATGTATCACATCACGTTTGTTAATGATCCCAAGACACTGAAAGCGACCATATACTTCACCTACTTAACAGAGACGGTCTACACCGCCGTTCTCGCATACCACTTGACATTCCTGACAATCAATCCTAGGTACAAAGGTTACTTTGTATACGTGGTAATACCTGTATGCGGAGGGCTGGGTGCGCTGCATCTATTTTGAATCCCATTACGCAACTAACATGTCTGAAGTGGCATTACTGACACAAGCAGTGTATGCATATCGCATACAGATCAACACGCGAATGAAATTCATACCACTGTTCTTGGTTGCAGTAAGTAGAAACAAAATGGGAATCTTGCCAATGACTTATCCGCCGCGTAGCTGATTGCAATAGAAATTGTTATTACCGCAGTGTTGATATCGCACCAATTTTCATTCTTCCTTATCGCATTGGCATGTCGTTTAAATATCTGACAACACTTGCTGTCTAACGTTCTGGACCCGGTCCGTAGATATGGGCTGTTTGTTGCCTCTGCGCCGACTTGACGACCGCAATAATCATGGTAGCGAATGTAAGTATAAAGATTAGTGATGCTCACCCTAAAGCTCACAATTAATTGCAGCTCAAGAAGGACAAAATATACTCTCGAGAGTTACGGCGGAAGGGAGAACGTTTGTTATACCTGATCGTCGCCTGCGGCATCCTCACTGGTATGGTTCCAGTACCATTCTTCTTTGAGGACAATTTCAAACAGCACGAATAGTTACAGTAAACGTTGTTATGGTGACTGGGTCACTGTATTCCAATTACGTCACTCTTTCCTGCGGAATTGTCTTATCAAAGATCTATGCAAATTCGATGATGGTTCTCGTCAACAGCCGCGCTGTACCAAAAGAAGAATTAACTTGCAGTCAAGTGACTACCGTACATATAGGTTCCCTGCGTTTTGGATCTCTTGCAGCTGGACCGACGGCGACGACTACGACTACGGCGACCAATCAGGAACGGCAAGAACAGGAACCGAAAGAGACGCCTGGTGAAGCACGTGAAGAGCTGACTTGAGACTCGGATTTGTGCGCGGTAGCAGTTATCCAAGGCTGTAATGGGAAGAGTTATGCACGGAAAAACTTGAAGGTCAAGCGCTTGTTGTTTATGCCCCTTATTTTATCATGTAGGAACTATTCTTATACTATCTACGGTACATATTACTTTTTGTGCACATAAAAAATTAGTTCATCATAGCAATCTCCATGAAGTACACCTTGTTTCGTACTATCACCAAGTAAAGGTTAATTTCGGGCAAAATAGGCAGCAATTAATCGAGCTCATAATGGGTTTTTGCGTCCTCGATCGCCTTCACATGGTTCGCATCAGATCCTTCGTGCTGCTCGCCAACATTTCATGCGCTAGCACTCTACTAGGCGTCGGCAGCACTTCGAGTTATCCCCTTGCCGTCTTCATCGCATCATAGCAGAAATTAGTTGACATTGAACATCCCAGAACTTGTCGAATGGCCAAAGGAGAACAACTTCTGATCCACTTTCTAGGTTCATACCGTGCAAGTTCCGATGGAGCAGCGGCTACAACATTCCACCACTCTAGGCAATCAGCTTGCTATTCTGGGAAGGATGTTTGATGTCTATATGCAAGACGTTCGGCAAGTTGACAAGGATGAGAATGTGTCGATCTCGATTGTTGGACAAAGATATCTCAATGTTAAAGATTTTGAAGGAAGGGAGACGACATACGAGGACGACTTGTAGCTTGCTGCACCGATTATTAGGGTTCTGAAGTGTTGGAATGTTGGGAAGCGAGACCCGGTTAGTAGAATAAAAGAAGTTTAATTTCATGGTTGCGGGCCCATGGTTGCGCTGTGGTCAATTCACCGAGATGATTACAATGAGGCATTGAGCATATTGAGTAATCGCTATGTAGGCCATGCACTTGGCACATTACTACGCAGCTGAGGTGCGTATTGATATGGGCTTGCGTGATCTCTCGCAAAGTTTGTCTCATCAACGAGAAGCATGACCTGTGCGTGGAGTACTCAGCGCCCCGCAACTGATGTGATTTGATAGATCCTACATTTAATTCGCAAAATTGAGATATGAAATTACTGAGGCCCCTCTTCAAGGCACATGAGACCTGAATTCTTCCTGCGAAGAATGAAGTTCACGTCCTTCACTGCGAGCACTGCGACATCGTTGTCTTGTTTCCAACAATTGTCCGCGCCGCTGGCAATGCTTTCGAGTATGATGTATTCCTGGGCTCCGACATCACGGATGAGCTCTTGGAGCGTTGCGTTGAGCTCTTCAGTATTTGAGTAACCATCAGATGCTCGTATTCACGATGGGTTCCCCCTTAACTAAAATAATTGCTTTTCCGATGGCTACGCGTGCCGGAGCTGAGCCAACCTGTCAAGTTGAATGGCAAGAAACTTTCGCTCTCAATGTATCCTTTTTTCCGATCGTACTGTGTTAGTCGTGTATTCACTACAACTTGGGATTACGGGGATGGTATCCTTCGTGTTGCGGAGTCAAAAGCTGATGTCCTGGTGGGTTGGTTTACTCAATCAATTATTGGTCGTGGGGCTCGCAGACGATACATCGCAACACACCTTCAGACACTCAAGACTCATCCCTTGTTTGAAAGCGTTACATCTGTCGCATTGGTGTCGGCGCATCCCGCTGCTTGCCACGCACTATCCAAGCCTTCCCGCGAGTTTAAGAGTACAATCTTAAATGGTTCATTGATACTGAATTCTTCGGGTGAAGGCTGCAGAGATCTTGGCCTCTACTCCCGTTGATTATCTCAAAAGTACAGAATTATGTGGATCGCTTTTGAAAAGAATTGTACCAACGATGTAGTATCTTCTGTAAACACCTCCTTTTACGTTGACCATACGGAACCCCTGGAGGCATTAGAGTATATCAGGCACGAGTGGTTCTCAGGTGAACCCCTTGAAGGGCATGAATTTCTTTGTCGTCTTGGGAAATATTCGAAGCTACTTACTCCGGCAAGATTGAGTCTAGCCATGGTTGGAGTGAAAGTTGTTGCATTGAGTTTTGAGTTAGACCGTACGCACAGCGAGTTGATGTAGTTGATAGAAGAAAGAGAAAAGGGCACAGACAAGTAGGTATGTATATACCTTGGAGGCCTCACAGATAGATTTCGAAGTTAGTACATTCGTCGACCATTACTTAGAGCTGGAGAAACTTTAGAGATGCGTATGAATAGCTGTTAGGCGACGGTTAACTGTAAACTAAAACGAACGCGTCAATGGTACGCACCTGCACATGACCTTGACAAACGATCGGGTCAACGATCGGATTGTGAATGATGAGCATAGTCAAATACAGCAAAGGAGAGTCGAAAATGTGGTGGATACTATGATTATGTCTTCAATGCGGATCACCGTAGAATTGTACGCTGTAATAGCAATCGCTATTAGGCTTTTTAACAGCGACAGATGCGTCAACCCATCTGCATACGAATAGCGATCGGATCAACGATCGATTTGCAAATGATCGGCATAGTTGAATATAGGTATTGCAGAACTATAGCCAAAGGTGACGCATTTACGGTCCGTCTGCGGGAGACTAGGGACACTCTATTTAACCTGCTGGCTTCCCGCACGGGTGGAGTCTATTTTCGTTCGAATAAGAATCAATTCAGCACCGCCCGTCTTGGATTCGGTCAACGTATACACGTACTAAGATGTAACATTATCCGTCACCTATTGACCTGCGACTGTACTTCCTCTTAGTCCCCAAAATATCGCCTGTAGGTTCGCCAGTGTCCATTAAGCAACCATGGTCCGTGCATACAGCGCGTAAATTTTTTAAATAGAATGATAACACTCTCCTGGCTCTTTGATGCGCTCGCTCAATCCACTGCGGTTTATGGATGCGGTAATTGACAAGGATTTCGACGATGCGTGATGCGTGACGTCACACGTGATGCGCCATGTTTAGCCCTGTACTTCCAAATTTTACTGTTTTCTATAAACGGACCCAGGAATGTTGTGCCCCGTGATCACCATCACAGTACGTTAGGATCTTATCGATATGAATTCCTTCACTTGTGCATCATTCATATTGTAGCATGTTTGATCGGGACAGATGAGATTCGCACATGGTCTTCTGTTCTCTTCGCGTCCAAGTTAAATGCAATCATTGTCCTTGATTCTTACAAGGTGAAGAATGCACGTTGCAGACGCAAGTCTTGTTGTATCAATGGTGCCAGCACGATGTTAGGGTTATAACCGTCTAGCGCTTCTTTTGACATAACCTTAATCCGCAAGGATCGCTGAAACTGGTTAGACTGATGGTATAATGCTGGTCGCCAACACTTGCAACTACGAAACACCCAGGTTCCGTTCCTGTTTCTTTCCTCAGCTCCATGGATGGCGAAGCGGTATGTTTTAACTTGGAATGAATGGCAGTTGTTAACTGGGGCCACAAAAGAATCCTTCCTTGTCTCCCACATCGCCCACGTCGCCTGCGTCACAGATCTCGCGCACAAATTCTGCGATGGATGACAGTCAGCTAGGGCATGGTGAAAAGACGCTGCCAAAATTTGTTCCGAGGAGTCCCATTCAGCCTACACAACGAAGGGGGCGTCCTGGTAGATCTGGAACGGGGCTTTCCGCGGATTTTCGTGGAACTGAAGGGGAGAGGGACGCTGTAAGTACTTCACCACGTGCCCCTGATTGGAGCTGACTTTGCTTAATTCCTGTATCCAACCAGGCTTTATTCACGTCGAGTTACTGGTATAGCGGAGCACGGATCGAGTATCCGTCCCCAGACCAAGGCGATTCTTGGGAAATATGCGATCAGGTAGCGCAGCGCATAGATAAAAGCCGATGTGATGCATGGAAGGACGATGTCGAGAAAATGCTTATTTTCGTAAGCATATATATATATACCAAATTACTGCCTTGTTTTGACAACACCGCCTAATACAGGCAGGTCTGTTCTCGGGAGTAATAACAGGCTTTACTCTTCAAGCGTACCAGATGCTGGATGTAGACTCTGCTAAGGCGACGGCGGGGCTACTTGCAATTATGGCTCAACAAGAGCTTACTGGCAGTTCATCGCCGACAGACCAGCAGAATCTCTCCTCCATAGTTTCTGGACTGCAACATTACAAGCCACCACCTTACGCCATCAGAATCAATGTCTTGTGGTTCCTGAGTCTATCATTTTCATTGACAACAGCCATTGTTGGTATTCTCTGTATGCAATGGCTGCGCGAATATGGACGGGATACTAGTCTTCCGCACATGGAGACCTTCGCGATGAGTCAGATGCGTAGGGAGGGTCTGGAAAAATGGCATGTGCCAACTATTCTCTCTGCGCTGTCGCTCTTCCTACAAGCGTCACTATTGTTGTTCTTCATCGGCCTGTTGGATTTCCTTTGGCATCTCAACGACGCAACAGCTGTGGCAATCGTGATCTCGGTTTTTTGTGCCATAACATTTTTCTTTCTTGCTGCGACGACCATTCTGCCTGCCCTTCAGTTTCTCCTTCATGCCAGCTATCGACTTCGCGTACCTCAGTGCCCGTACAAATCTCCGCAGGCATGGGCGTTCTGTCGCCTGGGTTTTTACCTCTTCAGTGTTCTCTCATACGTGATGCCCGATCCAAAGTTTATGTTCGATGCAGCGGCTAACTACGTTATGTCGGACTGGATGCGTTGGAGGTCAGTAGTAATAGTATATGCAATCTACTTATACTGACGATCTAAAAGACATCGCTTTGCACGTGGGAAACACGCGCTGAAATTCGCATCCTGGCACCAATTCGACAAGTACTGGTACGACAACAGAGTGCACCAAATACATAATGACCGGCGTGCGGAACCTGACAGCGATTTTGTCGACGGTCTTGAGAACCTTGGGGAGACGCTTGTGCCTGAATCGCCCGTGTTCTATCACGTCTTACAATGCATGAGGTACGCGCCTTTGGAAACGAACAAGCTGGGGCCAGCCCTCAAACGAATCTTTGGTGACCAACATAATCGGATCTATAGTGCGCTTGAGAGACTATCGATCGTTCAGGCTAAAGATATAATTGGCCAGCTAAGCTTGCGATACCTGCCAGATCCAGCCACTCGTATCAACGCAGATACAATCAAGAGTTACTGGGAACTCGCGGTTCGTATCAACAATACTGCCCCAGATGAAGATACTCTTGTTGAATTTTTACCTCCAATCTCGCTCGAGCATGTCAAAAGGGTGCAAAGTAAGTGACTCATCCATAATTGGAAGCACCCGAATGTAACTCTCGCGCTCTTTAGTCCCGGAAGATATCATATACCAAGGTTTTACATGCATCGGTCGCCTTGCAAAGGTCGATAGAGACCTGAGGTATGGCATCGACAACATGTTCGGCCTGCTCGTGTCCGCCTTGGCACGAGTATCGCTCGATCAAGATCCTGACAATACATCCCTGCTGGATGGACTTATGGAGGCAATGTTCGATACGTGCCAGCACATTGAACGGTGGAATAGACAACGAAGAGCTGTGGACATGCGAGCAGTGCTTAAATGTGCATCGTGGATCAGCAACGCTTTCGCCAACCCTGCGGTGGACGAGGAAGTCGTTATACGGTGGAGACAACATCCTGATCACACAAAGCTCGTATCTTTGATTCGCATGCTGGACAGCTTGTGGAGCGAAGACAGCCGGAAGAGGCCAGTTGCGAGTGAAATGGCTTGGGCATCTGTAAGACGAAAATTTCTGACATAGGGTTCTTATCATGCAATGTTGGGGGATAGCATATGCTGATAGATTGGACTTGCAGTACATAGATTGTAGTTGTGCTATGAGTAGATTCCCTGTATGGAAATCATGTTATGTGAGATCACACGGGATTGAGATTTTTTTGAACCTGAGTTATATTACAGTACCTCCGATGTTATTACTTCAAATTACATATAATTATCTCTAGTTAACAAAGTATGTTTTCTTGATGCAGTGGTGTTTAGGCAGTGAGGGAGGGGAAGAAGTTGGCCTCGAGGCCATGCTTTGCCATGCGCTCGCGAAGAAAGTTGATTGAGGTGACATAGGTGCAGTCGGAGCTGTCGCTGACCCCGGCACCACCTGTGAGTAAGCCGGCAATTCTGCCCTTGCCATCGACAACACTTGAGCCGGAGTCGCCAACCTTGGAGAAGGGTCCCGACTCCGAGTTACGCGACAAGACGGCCACCTCCTTCGACATGATACCGACCTCGTCCTCCCTCGACAGTGTACCGAACTCGTCCTCCAAGTAGTACCTCGTGAAGGAACGGATAGTGTTGAGTCGTCCGACGGTGAGGCCAGAGGCGTGGCCGCGCTTCATCACCATTATGACCGGGTCGTTATCGTGGTCACGGGTTTTGGAGTTCGTCTTCCACATATCTTCATCGGGAATGAAGCCGGAGAACTTGTGGAAACGGTCTCCGGGATAGTCAAAGGAAGGCGGGTTGGCTGGCTGGGGGTACATCCACGAGGTGAACTCGTTCACTGGGATGTCGATGCCGAGGTCTATAACGTTCCCGACGAAGTTGGTCGAGTCGATCTTGGACGGGTCAACCTTGACGACGGCCCAATCTTTAGTAAACCCGCTGTCTCCGACATTGCGATCGATAGGGGGAGACAAAGATGTGGCGGATGACTCGATTCTCGCGGTCCTTCCAGTCGCGGGTGGCATCCGGGAGGAACGCCTGGAGGTCTTTGATATCATTATTCGTCTCCTCCAACAGCCGGTTGACCCTACCCGTCTCTAGCTCAGCATACCGCTGCTCCATCTGACCAACATGCTCCAGCCGCTTCTTGAGCTGCTTGACATTGGCAACACTTGACGTTGCAAACCCGTATCGCCCGAATGGTCCTTGTCCCAGCTCCCGCCAAGTCCAACCTCGACAGATCCATAGTCATCGACCCCCACAGACTGCATCACTGTCTCATTCTCAGAATCCTGGCGCTGTGTGTAGACGGCATATGACACACGGCCTCCCACCATCATCCGTTTGTGATATGTCGAGGCTTTTCCGTGAGCTGGATGCCTTCACAAGGTCCTTCTCTTGCCTGATCCCCAGCTCTCCACTCTCTAAAAGCCGTCCCGGTGCCTAACGATACCCAATGCAGCTCATCCAGACTTCGACGAAACCCTCCGGGCCTACAACGCTTCCAATGCACAACGAAACCCCAGCAAAGCAACCCGTAGCGGCGGATCCGGCGGACATCCGGCAGTATGTCGGCAGTCCTTCGGGTCTCTTGGGTCCTCGTACCAACATCCACCATTCATATCCCTCCTCGTCCCTCGGGAAAAACCTCCGATGATGCTTCTTCCCCAAAACGATAAAAGAAGCGCTTGAGGAGGCCATCAAACATGCTTTCCATGTCTTCGATCATTTCGAGGCGGGGGTCTTAGACGCGAATCGTGGGGACGTAACACGTGTACCAGCGATCGACAGACCTAACCAGAGCAGAGATGGAGGGTTGGTGGATCCCTGGACCTAGGTTGCTGACCAGTGATATCTGCGCCAAAGACCATGGCGAACCATTTGTGGGCGGGGGCAAAGTTGATTACGCAGACATCCGAGGGAGGCTCGCTGCATCTTTGAGCCACACAAAGTTCCTAGCAGGGGTTGCTGGCGACTAGTATGTAGGGCCAAACGACGTGGACGGGCGAGTTTGGCTTCTTGAGCACGAGTCGTTGGTCATGTCGAATCATCGAAGAACTGCCCGGCAGAGGAATGGTGAATGAGAGACCTTGTCTTGAATGTGAATAGACGGAAGAGCGGAGAGAGGGAGAGGTAGGACCATATGTAGATCATTGAACCATTGAACGACGTAGGCTCTCAGGCGAGCTTGACATTGAGCTTGGCGTGATTGTCGGTGGGATGGTCGACTTTTTCTTGTTCGTCTACCAGGGAGACCGTGCCGTGTGTGATGAGGTGAACAATTTGTGACCGCCGTTGAGCAAGTCCGCAACTGACGAAGGGCAGGTCGTGGTCATTTGATGGCGGACGTCTGGTGGACCAGGACCTCTTAGGTCAGTTCCGTGGTGACAAGGAAGGGGAAGTTCAGATATGACGTCATACGCGCTGCGTTAGGTGACCTTCCTCCTCTTCCTCCCATGAGTCATTGACAACGACTTGGGCCACAGGTGCGGCGGTAACTTGACCAACCTCGCTTTCAACGTCTTCTGCTGCTGCCGCGCCCCTGTCTACCCATCTCGATAAAAGTTCGACGCCCGTTTCTTCCCACGTCCAAAACGACCTTCGCTGGAGCTCTCGTTCGACTCCAGTCTTGACGACGACAACGTCGACTCGAGCCTTTTCATCAAGCGCTGGCTATTGTTCTCGGATAGTACCAGCCCGCCAATGTTAGAAGTGGATGGCGGTATTTGTGGCTGCGAAGGACCGCCACCACCACCACCGGGGGTATACCATGCGCTTGTTGCGTTTACTTTTGCGTTCGCTGTTGTTGCTGTTGTTGCTGGTGCTGGGAAGAATGGTGATGGGGAACGGGATGCAGCGAGTGTGAATGGCTACTCGGTTCATGGTGATGGTGATGCGGGTGAGAGCGGCCATGCGACATGGAAGGAGTGGGTTGAGTTGGTTCGAATGGAAGGGCGTGCGAGTCAGTGAAGAGTGACATGGAAGGGTGGTTATGGTTCATGTTGAAGTTGCTGGTACTGGTACAGTCTGCGTTGGTGAGGTTCGTCAATTGAGTTTGTTGCGGTGTTGGCCCCGCCAGATAAGGTTGAAGGTGAGATGGCGCGAGGTGGGGTAGGATGTTGCGGGATGGGGTGGTTTGGAAATCGCCCGGGTGAATGCTGCATTGGCAGGGGAACCATACAAATCCGACGGCGATGAGGCTAAGCAAAAAGAAAAAGAGAACACTGGGTGGCTCGATAGCGATACTTCCGATATGGTTGTGGAACCCCCCGAATGGGGTTTAAAGGAATTGGACCGTTTGAAAGCAGTAGCAGTGGCGAAGCCGGGAATCAAGTTATCCCCACAGAAAATGCCATCGAGAAAGAGGAAGAAGTTGATCGGGTCCTTCGTTT
>WNGI01007736.1_pt1 | contig 11012 bp, 10 predicted proteins | sample 5400621 | NCBI WGS metagenome assembly WNGI01 (sample SAMN13153374, study PRJNA577476) | soil metagenome | isolation source: 20 cm soil or saprolite under Garry oak tree replicate 1 | place: USA:California | collected 2016-06-15 | reverse complement strand
CCGGAGTTTATGGAGAGGTGTATGAAACGTCCGACTGGATCGCATCGACTTTACCTCGCAAGCTCGGTAACGGAAAAAAAGCTGGTGGCTAATTCGGAAGAACGACTGAATTCGATTCTCGCAACCCTCGAGCAGTGCCGGGCTGCCCTCGTCGACAGTAGCGGTCGCGACACTGCACTGTTGGTCTCGGTGGCAATTCTCGATCTCCGGACCAGACTCAACCGAATTGCCGACTCGGACTTGAAGGCGCTGTGCGATGCGATGTCGCCCGATGAGGCGCCCGCGGAAAGATCGCCGGAAGGCCAGCGCCGCCGTCCCCTGCTGAAGCTGGTGAAATAGCAGCCTTAAGCCCTATCCAGCCTGCGGCCCAGATTCACAGTGTTGCGGCGGCGCCGGCCGCCCGGGCCGGCGCGATGCCGCATTGTTGATCGAGAAAATCCCCCGCTATTGCCGCTGCGATTGCGCATTTTGGCGCACCCGCTACATCAGGCCGGATCAACCCGGTAGCCTCCGGCGTCAGGCTTGGCCACGACAGCGGGCCGAAAATCACCGACGATGACTGCATGATTCACGATGTCTCGATCCCCGCGGCGCTTATTGCCGGTCTGGTCAGCTTCCTATCGCCGTGTGTGCTGCCTTTGGTGCCGCCATATCTGGTCTATCTCACCGGCGCGACCATAGAGCACGTCGCCAATGACGAGACGGTGTCGTCCTCGAAGCGCGCCGTGATGGTATCGGCTGCCATGTTCGTGCTCGGCTTTTCGACGGTGTTCGTGGCGCTCGGTGCCAGCGCGTCGCTGATCGGAGGGCTGATCCACGCCTGGTCGGCGGAGCTCGCCGTTGTCGCCGGCATCGTCATCATCGTCATGGGCCTGCACTTTCTCGGGTTGACGCGCATCGGATTTTTGATGCGGGAAGGGCGGCTGCCGATCCCGAAGCCGGTGGGTTTGTGGGGGGCCTATGCGATGGGCCTGGCCTTTGCATTTGGCTGGACGCCCTGCATCGGGCCGATCCTCGCAGCTATCCTGTCGATCGCCGCCGCCGAGGCGACGGTGACGAAAGGCGCAAGCCTGCTCGCGGTCTATTCCGCGGGGCTTGGAATTCCGTTTCTGATCGCGGCCTTCATGGTCGAACAGTTCTCGACGCTGTTCTTGCGGATGAAGAAGCGACACCTCGCCAATGTCGAGCGAGCGATGGGCGTCTTGATGATCATCACCGGCATCGGCTTTCTCACCGGCACCGTAACCAATGTGAGCATCTGGTTATTGGAGACGTTTCCGGCGTTGCAGAATTTTGGCTAGAGCGACTTGCAGGGCCGCTTGTGCTCTAGCTCTTGTCCTCGAGCGAGCAGATCACCGTATAGACCACGCCGCGGGGCAGAAAATCGACCGTGGCTTCGCCGTCGAGTTGATCGCGCGCGCTGCGCTCGATCAATCGCGATCCGAAACCGCGCTGCACCGGGGTGAGCACGGCAGGGCCGCCGGTCTCCGACCATATCATTCTCAATTTCGGCCCGGCGTTTTCCGTGATGACCTCCCAGTCCAGCGTGATGCGGCCGGTATCGTTCGACAGCGCGCCATACTTTGCGGCATTGGTCGCCATCTCGTGCACGATCATCGACAGCACGACCGCAACTCGCGGCGATAGCGGAACCTGCGGTCCGAACATTCGCACCCGCGCTGCATTGCTGAGCAGATAGGGCTGCAGGACACGACCGATCACGTCCTGCAGTTCGGAGCCTTGCCATCTCTCCTTGCTGAGCAGATTGTGCGCTTCGGCCAGCGCGCCGAGCCGGCCCTCGAATTTTTCACGCTCGGCCTTGCTGGCGCTGCGAAAGGTCTGCGCGGCGATCGATTGCAGGATCGCCAGCGTATTCTTGACGCGGTGATTGAGCTCTTCGATCAAAAGGTCATGTAGCAACTCGCCGCGGGCGATCGTCGTCGCCATCCGCACGGCAAAGCCGAGGCCGGTAAGAAGCAGAACCCCGCCGATCACGCTTGTGATCGCAAGATTGCGCCACAGCGGGCCGACCAGAGACCTTTCCGCGATGCCGGCGGCCACGGTCCAGCCAGTCAGCGAGGATCGTGCATAGGTCGTGATCAGCGGCACGCCTTCCAGCGATACCGTCTGCAGCGTTGCTTCAGGCTTGCGAAACATCTCGGCATAAAGCGACGGCGATGCACGCTTGCCGACCGTCTCCTGCGGATTTGGAACCCGGGCGAAACTGACGCCATTGCCGTCAAAGATCGAGATCGTCCAGTCCGGGCTGGGACGCTGCTTTTCGATGATGGTCTGGAAAATCTCGATCGGCGGGCTGAAGGAAATGTCGTAGAGAATCTCGCCGTCGCGAATGACCGGCACCTCGACGGTCACGATCAACCGGTTCTTCACCACGCCGATGAACAGATTCGAATATTGCGGACGCCTGGTGGCGAAGACCTGCTCCACGATTTCGCGGTTGTTGCGCGGCGGCAGGCCCGCGGTGTCAGGTGTGACCGAGGAGAACAGCTGGCGTCCTTCGCGGTCCGCCACCAGCACGACACCTTCCTTGCCATACTGGTCGAGAAAGCCCAAAGCGATGCGGCGAAAATTCCCGAAATCGCCCTCCCGCAACGCGGTCGTGAGCGCGAGTACCTCCAGCCCGCCTGTCATGCGCTGCATCTCGGCGTCGAGCACAAGGCGCATACTGCGGACGGTTTGGAGCACCTGCAGCGATGCATCCCGGCGGTCTTGTTCGTAATTGTGGAAAACGATGGCGGTCGCGAAAATAATCAGCGGCAGCGTGGTTCCCGCGACCAGAAGAGCTAGACGCACTGGCAGTGAAAGTTTACGCACGCGCATTTCCGGCATCGATGGATTTGGCGCGAGATCACGCCAAATCCTCATGAGCATAGGAGAAGCGCCCGAATTCGCCAAGGATTTCGGGCCGCAAGCCGGTCCAACCAATGGTTGCAAGGCCGCCGCGGCGCCTCGCTTCCCTAAAGATTGCTGTCGGTGATCGCAGCGTAAACCATGGTGCGCAGCTCGCGCCTTATCGGATAAGAGCTCGACGGCATTAGCTGGGTCATGAAAACAGCGATCAGTTCTTCGGCGGGATCGATCCAGAACGCCGTACTGGCCAAGCCGCCCCAGAAATATTCACCGGCGCTGCCGGGAAGGAGCGTCTGCGCGGGATTCATCGTCACGGCGAGGCCAAGACCAAAACCGATTCCGTTGTAGGCAGCCTCGCTAAATAGCGACCGTGACATGGTGTAGAGGTCGGAACCGCCGGGCAGATGATTGGATGTCATCAGCGCCAGCGTCTTCGGGCCGATCAGCCTGACGCCGTCGAGCTCGCCACCGCTGAGCAGCGCGCGGCAGAAGGTGAGGTAATCGGCCGCCGTCGAACACAGCCCGCCGCCTCCGGAAATGAACGACGGTGGCGAGAGAAAAGAACTCGTGGTCGGATCGTCCTGCAGCTTCATGCCGCCCTTGCCATCGGACGAGTAGCAAGCCGCCAAACGATGCGCCTTGTCGGGCGGCACAAAGAAATCGGTATCGTTCATGCCAAGCGGATTGAAGATGCGTTCCCTCAGGAACTGGTCGAATGGCGTGCCGCTGATCTTGCCGATGAGATAGCCGATCACGTCGGTGGAAACGGAATAATTCCAGGCCTCGCCCGGCGAAAACTCCAGCGGCAGTCTGGAGAGGTCATCGATCATCAACTGCAGCGTTCGCGGCCGCTCGATTTCCTCGATTCTCCGTTCGCGATAGGCCGCATCGACGTTGGAGCGCTGCTGAAAGCCGTAAGTCAGCCCGGAGGTATGCCGCAGCAGATCCACGATCAGCATCGGGCGCGATGGCGGCTTGGTCAGGAACGCCGGCAGAGTGCCGGCCTGGAAAACGCCGAGGTTGTTCCATTCCGGAATGTATTTTTGCACGGGCTCGTCAAGCGCGACCCGGCCTTCCTCGAACAACATCATGAAGGCTACGCTGGTGATCGGTTTGGTCATCGAATAGATGCGAAAAATGGTGTCGTCCTTCATCGGCGACTTGCGCTCGACGTCGGCAAAGCCCTGCACCGCGCTGTGGACCACCTTGCCGCGGCGGTACACCAGCATCTGCGCTCCCGGAAAGCGCCCGGCATCGATGTAGCGGTGCTTCAGATGAGCTTCGACGCGGTCGAAGCCGGCTTTGGACATGCCGGCGGATTCGGGCGAGGCGGGGGTCGGGGCTAACATCGGGGCTGATCTCCGGCTGGGCGAGCGAGGTCTTGATAGCCGAAAAGTGTGCCTTGTTCCAACGCCTGCGCGCTTACCCCGGCTGGAACCGTGGTGTAGACTCCGCCCCGCAATGACCTATCCAGCAGGGACGGAAAAATGCCCCAATTCAACGACGCCGAACTGACCGCCGCCGTCATCCGCAGCTTTGAAGAAACGCCGGACCCGCGCGTTAAATTCCTAATGGAAGAACTGGTGAAGTCGCTGCACGATTACGTCCGCAAGACCGATCTCAGCTTCGACGAATGGGGTTACGCGATCGATTTTCTGACCCGCACCGGACAGAAATGCACCTCAAGCCGGCAGGAATTCATCCTGCTGTCGGATGTGCTCGGGGTTTCGATGCTGGTCGATGCGGTGAACCATCGCGAGCGCGATGGCGCCACCGAAACCACCGTGCTTGGCCCGTTCTATGTCGGCGAGCACAAGCCGATGCCGCACGGCGCGGACATTTCCGCCGATCTGCCGGGAGAGCGGATGTTCGTGACGAGCCGCGTCACCGATCTGAACGGGAAGCCATTGGCGAACGTTCCGGTGGACGTCTGGCATGCCGATGATGACGGCTTCTACGATTCGCAAAGACCATCCTATGAGACGCAAGGAGCGTCATCCCGGGCGCGGTTTATCACCGATGCCGATGGCCGGTTCTTCTTTCGCACCATCCTGCCCTGCAGTTATCCGATCCCGACCGATGGTCCGGTCGGGGAAATGATCCTGCAGACGCGGCGCCATCCGATGCGGCCGGCGCATGTGCATTTTCTCGTCAATGCGCCGGGCCACGAGCCGCTGATCACCCACGTCTTTATCGAAGGCGACAAGTATCTGGATTCCGATGTGGTGTTCGGGGTGAAGAACGACCTGATTTGCAAGATCGAGAAGCGCACCGATGCCGTGATGCCCGACGGCAGGCCCGCGACCGGGGCCTGGCATTTGATGACCTACGATTTCCGACTGAAGCCGGGCGCCGGGACCGCGCCGAAGCCGATGATGGCGGTGCCCGAGACCGCCTGAAGAGAGCAGGTTCAAGATGCCTGCTCATTTCTTGTGCGCCGCACAAGAAATGAGCGAATCGCAAATTTTGGGTGCGGATCGCAGTTGCGGTAGCTCACCGGCCCAACGCGCAACCTTCTATAAGTTATAGCCTTTTTGCGTCGCGGTAGCTTGGCACGAAGCTTGAATAGTGTGTGCCGACGCCATTGTAGCCGTCCATCGAAACCAATCATCCGAATTGTGACACCGCCAGGCTGGGGTCTCCCCAGGCACGCCTCCATGCCTGTCGAGCGCGATGTCAGGTGGCACAGGCGGACGGCAATTCAGACGCAAAGGACGACACCACCCATGACGAAGCCCACCGATCCGACCTCACGCCGTGGCCTTAGCCGCCGTCAGATATTGAAGGCGAGTGCAGGAACGGCCGCGCTGCTTGCCGCGGCAAGGGTGAATTTTCCCGCCGGCGCCTTCGCGCAAGGCGCGGGTCCGGAAGTGAGGGCCGCGAAACTCGGCTTCATCGCGCTGACGGACGCATCCCCGCTGTTCGTCGCAAAAGAGAAAGGCATCTTCGCCAAATACGGCATGCCTGACGTCGAGGTGCAGAAGCAGGCCTCATGGGGCACCACGCGCGATAACCTCGTGCTGGGCTCGGAAGGCAACGGCATCGATGGCGCGCATATCCTTACCCCGATGCCGTATCTGATTTCGTCCGGCAAGGTGACGCAGAACAACCAGCCGACGCCGATGTACATCCTGGCGCGGCTCAATCTGAACGGCCAGTGCATTTCGGTCGCCAAGGAATACAGCGACCTCAAGATCGGCGTCGACACCGCGCCGTTCAAACCGGCACTGGAGAAGAAAAAGGCCTCCGGCAAATCGATCAAGGCCGCGATGACGTTCCCGGGCGGCACCCACGATCTGTGGATCCGCTATTGGCTCGCCGCCGGCGGCATCGATCCGGACAAGGACATCGAGACGATTGTCGTCCCGCCGGCGCAGATGGTCGCCAACATGAAGGTGGGCACCATGGACGCATTCTGCGTATGCGAACCCTGGAACCTGCAATTGATCCATCAGCAGATCGGCTACACCGCGATCACCACCGGAGAGCTTTGGGATAAGCACCCGGAAAAATCATTCGGCATGCGCGCCGCCTATGTCGACAAATTCCCAAAGGCAGCGAAGGCGCTGCTGATGGCGGTCATGGAAGCGCAGCAGTGGTGTGAAGAAATGGAAAACCGCGAAGAGACTGCGGCGATCTGCGCCAAGCGCCAGTGGATCAACGTCCCCGTCGAAGACGTCACCGATCGCATGAAGGGCAAGTTCGACTACGGCACCGGCCGCGTCGTCGAGGATAGCCCGCAGCAAATGCGCTTCTGGAAGAACAACGCGTCCTATCCGTTTCAGAGCCACGACCTCTGGTTCCTCACCGAGGATATCCGCTGGGGCAAATACGAAGCGGGCTACGACACCAAGGCGCTGATCGCCAAGGTCAATCGCGAGGACCTTTGGAAAGAAGCCGCAAAGGATCTCGGCGTTGCCGCATCAGACATTCCGGCCTCCAAGTCGCGCGGCAAGGAAACCTTCTTCGACGGCAAGGTGTTCGATCCGGAAAATCCGGCGGCGTATCTGAAATCCCTGAGCATCAAGCGCGTCGAGGTCTGATCGAAGCGGGACCGTTCGCTCGCGTGCGGTTCCCTCCATGGCCCACGGAGATACACTTTCGATGAATATGCCTGCAATCAAGACCGAACCGGTCACGATGCGCCCGACGACGGCCTCGCCAGTCGTCGCAATGACGCCGAAGCGGCCGCCGCGCGCGGAAAAATACGTCAAGATGGCGCGCGAGACCGCGGCGCGGGTGGTGCCGCCCTTGATCGTGCTGGCGCTGTTGATGCTGTTCTGGGAACTGGCCTGCCGCCGCGCCGGCTCGACGCTGCCGCCGCCGTCGCGGGTCTACAAGGACACCAAGGAACTGATCTTCGATCCGTTCTTCGATCGTGGCGGCATCGACAAGGGCCTGTTCTGGCATTTGTCCGCCAGCCTGCAACGTGTCGCGTTGGGCTATTCGCTGGCGGCGGTCGCGGGTGTCGCGCTCGGCACCCTGGTCGGGCAATCGGTCTGGGCGATGCGCGGGCTCGATCCGCTGTTCCAGGTGCTTCGAACCATTCCGCCGCTGGCATGGCTGCCGCTGTCGCTGGCGGCATTTCGTGATGGCCAGCCCTCGGCGATCTTCGTGATTTTCATCACCTCGATCTGGCCGATCATCATCAACACCGCGGTCGGCATTCGCAACATCCCGCAGGACTATCGCAATGTCGCGGCGGTGGTTCAGCTCAATCCGCTGGAATTCTTTACCAAGATCATGATCCCGGCGGCGGCGCCCTACATCTTCACCGGCTTGCGGATCGGCATCGGCCTGTCCTGGCTCGCGATCGTGGCGGCGGAAATGCTGATCGGCGGGGTCGGCATCGGCTTCTTTATCTGGGACGCCTGGAATTCCTCGCACATCAGCGAAATCATTCTGGCGCTGTTTTACGTCGGCATCATCGGCTTTGTGCTCGACCGCATGATCGCGGGACTTGCGAAGATCGTGACCCGCGGCACCGCGATGAATTGAAGGAACATCTGATGCAGGCCTATCTGAAACTCGACCACATCGACAAGACCTTCACCCGCGGCAACGCCTCGAGCGAGGTGCTCAAGGACATCAACCTGACAATCGAGAAGGGCGAGTACGTCTCGATCATCGGACATTCCGGTTGCGGCAAGTCCACCCTGCTCAACATCGTCGCCGGTCTTACCGACGCCACCATGGGCGGCGTGCTCTTGGAAAACCGCGAGGTCAATTCGCCGGGCCCGGATCGCGCGGTGGTGTTTCAGAACCACAGCCTGCTGCCCTGGCTCACGGTCTATGAAAACGTGCGTCTTGGCGTCGACAAGGTTTTCGCATCGAGCAAAACTCGCGGCGAGCGCGACGCATGGACCATGCACAATCTCAATCTCGTGCAGATGGCCCACGCCAGGGACAAGCGCCCGGCGGAAATCTCCGGCGGCATGAAGCAGCGCGTCGGCATCGCGCGAGCGCTGGCGATGGAGCCGAAGGTGTTGCTGCTGGACGAGCCGTTCGGTGCGCTCGACGCGCTGACCCGCGCGCATCTGCAGGACTCAGTGATGGCGCTGCATCAGAAGCTCGGCAACACCATTCTGATGATCACCCACGATGTCGACGAGGCGGTGCTGTTGTCGGACCGCATCGTGATGATGACCAACGGACCGAGTGCGCGTGTCGGCGAAGTCCTTGACGTGCCGCTGGCGCGACCGCGCAAGCGGCTCGAGCTCTCGACCAACGCCGCGTACCTCAAATGCCGGTTGCGGGTGCTCGAATTCCTCTACGAGCGGCATCGATTTGTCGAGGCCGCTTAAGCTCTTACCGTCTGCGGCGCTTTGCCGTTGAACCTATTTTTACAGGTGGCGACCAACCAGTTCATCTTCTCCCATGGAGCGTTGTAATGAATCCGTCACAAATCAAACTGGTGCAAGACAGCTTCGCCAAGGTCGCGCCGATCGCGGATCAGGCGGCGGTAATGTTTTACGACCGTCTGTTCGCGGTCGCGCCGCAGGTTAAGGCGATGTTTCCTGCCGACATGACCGAACAGCGCAAGAAATTGATGGCGATGCTGGCCGCGGTGGTGAATGGGCTTGGAAATCTTGAGACGGTTTTGCCCGCCGCGAGCGCGCTAGCCAGGCGGCACGTCAATTACGGCGCGAAAGCGGAGCACTATCCCGTCGTCGGCGGCGCTCTGTTGTGGACGCTGGAGAAGGGACTTGGCGACGGCTGGACGCCAGAAGTCGCGGAGGCGTGGACCGACGCATACGATTGGCTGTCAGGCTTCATGATTTCTGAAGCCTATGGTTACCCTCTCGCCGCGGAGTGAGGATACGCCGTGAGCGAAGCGCTGGTTGTGGTCGGCAATGGAATGGCCGCGGCGCGCCTGGTCGACGAACTGACGAAGGTCGCGCTGGGGCGTTACGCCATCGCCGTCATCGGCGACGAGCCGCGGCTCGCCTATAATCGCGTGCTGCTGTCGTCGGTGCTCGCCGGTGAAACCGCCTCGCACGACATCGAGCTCAAGCCCGCCGCATGGTGGCGCGATCGCGGCGTGACCATCAAATATGGCTGCCTCGCCACCGCGATCGATGTGGACCGCCGTGAGCTCAAGATCGCAAATGAAGAGAGCATCGCGTTTTCGAAGCTGGTGCTCGCCACCGGCTCAACGCCGCTGCGGCTCAACGTATCCGGCGCCGATCTCCCGGGCGTGCACACCTTCCGTGACAGCCGCGACGCCGATTTGCTGCTGGCGCTCGCGGCCCGGAAGAAGCGCGTCGTCGTGGTCGGTGGCGGATTGCTCGGGCTGGAAGCGGCTTATGGGCTCGCCAAGGCCGGCGCATCGGTCACGTTGGTCCATCTGATGGACCGCCTGATGGAGCGCCAGCTCGATGCGCCGGCCGCGGAACTCTTGAAATCGCTGGTCGAGCGCAAGGGCATCAGGATTCTGCTCAATGCCAATACCGTGCGTCTCCATGGCGAGACGCACGTCGAGGGCGTCGAACTGGCGGACGGGCGCCGGATCGAGGCTGATGCTGTGATTTTCGCGGCGGGCATCCGCCCCAATGTCTCTTTGGCGAAAGACGCCGGCATTCCCGTCGATCGCGGCATTGTCGTCGACGATAGCTTGCAGACCGGTGCACCTGATATCTTCGCGCTTGGCGAATGCGCCGAGCATCGCGGTATCTGTTACGGCCTGGTCGAGCCGGCTTACGAGCAGGCGCGCGTTTTGGCGCGGCATCTGGCGGGCGGCGCCGCCAGCTACGGCGGCAGCGTGACGGCGACCAATCTTAAAGTCTCCGGCGTCAGCGTGTTTTCCGCGGGCGACTTCACGGGCACGGATGGAAGCGAAACCATCGTGCTCAATGATGCCAGGCACGGCACCTACAAGAAGCTCGTCATCTCAGATGGCCACCTCACCGGCGCGGCGCTGGTCGGCGATGTCGGAGATGCGCTCTGGTATCTCGAACTGATCCGCAACCGGCAGCCGATCGCCAGAATCCGCAACCGGATGATGTTCGGCCGCTCGCTGGCCACCGCCTCTGAGGCGGCGTAACCCGATGAGCCCAATGTTGCAATGACCGCCGTCGATCCCGCACTTCGCGCCACCCGCACGACCTGTCCCTATTGCGGCGTCGGTTGCGGCGTGTTGGCGACAGCGGACAATAGCGGCGGCGCGGCGATATCCGGCGATCCCGGGCATCCCGCCAATTTCGGACGGCTTTGCTCGAAGGGGGCGGCGCTCGGCGAAACCCTCGGCCTCGAGGACCGGTTGCTCCATCCGATGATCCGCTGCAGCAAGGGTACCATGGAGCGAGTGGTCTGGAGCGACGCGCTCGACCATGTCGCGCACCGCTTTGCGCACATCGTCGCCCGCGATGGAGCGGATGCGGTGGCGTTTTATCTCTCCGGGCAGCTTTTGACCGAGGACTATTACGTCGCCAACAAACTGATGAAGGGGTTCATCGGCAGCGCCAACGTCGATACCAATTCTCGCCTGTGCATGGCGTCGTCGGTCGCCGGCCACCGCCGCGCGTTTGGCGCGGACACCGTGCCGGGCTGCTACGAGGATCTCGACGAGGCCGACCTTTTGGTGCTGGTCGGCTCCAACGCGGCCTGGTGCCATCCGGTTCTGTTTCAGCGCATGCTCGCCA
>WNGI01005989.1_pt1 | contig 11012 bp, 14 predicted proteins | sample 5400621 | NCBI WGS metagenome assembly WNGI01 (sample SAMN13153374, study PRJNA577476) | soil metagenome | isolation source: 20 cm soil or saprolite under Garry oak tree replicate 1 | place: USA:California | collected 2016-06-15 | reverse complement strand
CGGGCGCCGAGTGGGACGAGGAGGTGCGGACGCCTTGGCGGGCCTTCGTGACCTCGCTCGGGGCAACCGCGACGAATCCGCTGACGATCGCGCTGTGGACCGGCGGCTTCGCGGCCGCGGGAGCGGCGGCACATGTCCACTCGGGCCCGCCCGCGGTCGCGCTGCTGTTCGGAATCGGCCTCGGCAGCCTCGCCTGGTTCACGATTCTCAGCTCCGCGGTCTCGGTGAGCCGGCGCTGGCTGAGGCCGCCGGTCCTCCGCGGCGTCGATGCGTGCGCAGGGCTTGCGCTGACAGGCTTCGGCGCGCTGCTCGCCTACCGGGCGATCACGGATTAGTCGTCGGCGACGTCGCGGCTCTTGAAGATGCCGTAGGCGAGCGCGAGCGGCACCGCGGCGAAGAGCGCCGAGACCCACGCTGCGCGCACGATCAGCGTCCAGTCGATCGGCGACATGAAGAGCCCGTGCCAGCCGTCGAACTGGTCGGAGAGCAAGTAGTGCTTGGCCCAGCTCTGGTGCACGAGCCCGGCGATCGCCTCCTGCCCGAGGGCGTAGACCAGCGTGCCGACGATCGAGCCCGCGCTGTTCCGCGTCAGCGTCGAGAGCAGGATCGCGAACGCGGCGACCGCGATCAGCGGCAGCGAGAAGACTCCGAGGGCGGCCACGCTGAGCCAGAGCGTGTGCAGCGCGGAGACTCGCACGCCGCTGAGGTTGGTGAGCGGGTTGAAGCCCCACGCAGCCGAGCCCGCGATCAGGCCGGCGGCGCCGAGGACGAAGATCGTGGCGACGACGTAGGTGAACGACGCAAGCGTCTTGCCGGTCAGGATCTGGCCTCGTCGCAGCGACCGCGTCAGGATCATCTTCAGCGTCTTGCCCGCGTGCTCGCTCGCGACGATGTCGCCGGCGACGAGCGCGGCCACGAGTTGCGCGCCGAAGCGTGAGACGAAGTTCAGCACGACCAGCGCGAGCGCCAGGCCTGTGCGGCGCAGGTTATGGCCGAGTGGCGCGTCGTAGGGCCCGCCCTTCTGAAGCGCCATCACCGTCACGAAGACGACCGGCAGAACGGCCGCGGCGCCGAGCCCGATGTATGTCCGCTTCTGTGCGACGAGCTTGCGCAGCTCCCAGCGGTACGCGACGAGCGCGCCGGTCACGCGACCGCCTCCACAGGCTCGCCCTCGGTCAGCTCGAAGAAGAAGCTCTCCAGGCTCTGTTGCTCCGGCACGAGCGCCGTGATGCCGAGGCCTGCGCCCACAAGCGTGCGCGATATCGCGGCAACCTCCTCCTCGGCGGCGCTGAAGGTCAGCTCGTCGCCGTCGAGGCTGACGTCGCAGGCGTCGGAGTGCTCCATGAGGGTCAGGCGCGCGAGCCGCGAGTCGGTCGTGCGCAGCCGGTACCGGTTCGTGCCCGCGCTCGCGCGCAGGTCGGCGAGCATGCCCTCGTAGACGATCCGCCCGGTGCGGATGATCGCGACGCGGTTGCAGAGCTCCTCTACCTCGGCGAGGAGATGGCTGGAGAGCAGCACCGTGATCCCCTCGCCGGAGAGCCGATCGACGAGCCGGCGCATGTCGCGCATCCCGCCAGGGTCGAGGCCGTTTGTCGGTTCGTCCAGCAGCAGTAGCCGCGGGTCGCGGACGAGTGACGAGGCGACTCCGAGCCGCTGGCGCATGCCCTGCGAGTAGCCGCCGACCCGGTCGTCGGCCCGGCCGCTGAGGTCGACGAGCTGCAGGAGCTGGTCGATTCGAGCCCGTCCGCCGTCACGGTCGAACGCGGCGAGCAGCTCCAGGTTCTTGCGGCCGCTGAGATAGGGGTAGAAGTAGGGCGTCTCGACGAAGCCAGCGACGCCGTCGAGCGCTTCCGGCAGCTCGTGCTGGGGGTCGCGCCCGAAGAGCCGCGCCTCGCCGCCGTCCGGTCGAATCAGGCCGAGCAGGATCCGCAGCGTGGTCGTCTTGCCGGCGCCGTTCGGCCCGAGAAAGCCGTAGACGTCGCCCGGCTCGACGGTCAGGTCGACGTCGTCGACCGCGGTGATCGGGCCGTAGCGCTTGACGAGTCCGCGCGCCTCCACTGGCCGGTCGGAGGGCATCGCTCCCGAGAGTAGCTGCGGGCACCGGGCCCGCTGCGCAGTTCCCCTCAGGCGACCGGGATGGAGAAGCTTCCTCGGAAGACGTTCTCCGGGTCGTACTTCGCTTTGACCTCCTTCAGCCGCTCGTAGTTCGCGCCGTGCGAAACACGCAGGATCTCCTCGCCCTCCTCGGCGAAGCCGGGGAAGTTGAGGTAGGTGCCGCCGGGCGAGAGAGCGCTTGCCTCGGCAAAGAGGTCGCGGGCCCAGGCGAGGTTGTCCGCGTCGTCGCCGGCGGCCTCCCAGTTCGCCTCGATCCCGAACAGGAAGGGCGACTCGCGCTGCGCGAACGCGCTGCCGCCTTCCGGCTGGTTCCGCATCGCCCCGCCGAGGGCCCAGACGTCGATCGAGCTGAGCGCGGATGGCCGGCTGGCCGCGGCGCGATCGCAGAGCTCGGCTATCGCTTCGTCGACATCCGGGAGATAGAGCGACTTCCAGTAGTTCCGGCGCCCGTCCGGATACTCGGCATCGAAGAGCGATTGCGCGACGACGAACGGCATCGGGCCGCTCAGGTCGGCGATCGGAGTCGTCAGCTCGCGCAGAGGGCGAACTGCCTCCTCGGCCTCGCCCAGCGGGCCGGACCAGCAGCCGGCGAGGATGAACACGGGCTTGCCGTGCCACTCCGGCGGGAACGGCTCCTCGGCCGGGGCGTTCCACCACAGCGCAACCGACATCAGCTCGTCGGGGGCGTCGCGCATGATCTCGCGCCAGGCGAGGATGCCCTCCTTGCCGGCGTCGGCGGGGTAGAACGCGATCGCCATGAAGACCTCGGGCCCGACGTCGTGGAGCCGGTACTCCAGCGAGGTGGCGACACCGAAGCTCCCGCCACCGCCGCGCAGAGCCCAGAGCAGGTCTGGGTTTCGCTCGAGGTCGGCGTGTACGAGGCGCCCGTCCGCGGTGACCACGTCGGCGCCGATCAGGTTGTCGCACGAGAGCCCGTAATTACGCGTGAGGAAACCCATGCCGCCGTTCAGCGTCAGCCCGGCGATTCCCGTCTTCGAGACAACTCCGAACGGCGTTGCGAGGGCGAACGCCTGGGTCTCGTGGTCGACGTCGCCGAGCCGCGCGCCGCCGGCGGCGCGGACGGTCTTCCGCTCGGGATCCACGAAGACGTTTCGCATGCCGGTCAGATCGACGACCACGCCGTCGCACAGCGCTGTCCCCGCGACGTTGTGTCCGCCGGAGCGGACCGAGACGGGCAGTCCGGCCTCGCTGGCGAACCTCACCGCCGCGATGACGTCTGCGGAGCCGCTGCAACGGACGACGAGCGCCGGTTGCCGCTCGATCATCCCGTTCCAGATGCGACAAGCCTCTGCATAGGCTGGATCGCCGCCCGTGATGACCTCTCCTCGAATCTGCCCGCGCAGATCGTCGAGCGCGGGGCCCGTAGCCGTCGCCGTGCTTGCCATGATGTCCTCCCTCTGAGCCGGTTGCGACGACCCTACAAGGCGTAACGCGGACGCGCTTCGGCAGACTATTAGGCGTGAACAAAATCAAGAAAACCGAAGCCGAGTGGCGGGCCGAGCTGAGCCCCGAGCAGTACCACGTCCTGCGCGAGAAGGGCACGGAGCGCCCGTTCAGCGGCGAGTACGACCACACATTCGAGCCCGGCAGCTACCGGTGCGCGGGCTGCGGCACCGAGCTGTTCAGCTCCGCGGCGAAGTACGACTCGGGCTGCGGCTGGCCCGCGTTCTACGCGCCGGCGAGCGGTGAGGCGATCGACGAGGAGACGGACGCGACCTTCGGCATGATCCGCACCGAGGTCATGTGCGCGGCCTGCGGTGGCCATCTCGGCCACGTCTTCCCGGACGGCCCCGCCCCGACCGGGCAGCGCTACTGCATCAATTCGGCAGCATTGAAGCTCGAGGAGGAGTGATAGTGGAGAAGAAGGCAACGTTCGGCGCCGGCTGTTTCTGGGGCGTCGAGGCCGCGTTCCGGCAAATCGACGGCGTGACGAAGACCGAGGCCGGCTACGAGGGCGGTCACCTGGACAACCCGACCTACGAGGACGTCTGCTCGCACAAGACCGGCCATGCTGAGGTCGTCGAGGTCACCTACGACCCGGAGCAGGTCTCCTACGAGGAGCTGCTCGGCGTCTTCTGGGCCAAGCACGACCCCACGCAGATGAACCGCCAGGGCTGGGACGTCGGCGACCAGTACCGCTCGGTCGTGTTCGTCCACGACGACGAGCAGCGTGCCGCCGCCGAGCGCTCGAAGGCCGAGCTCGATGCGTCCGGCCGGTACCGCAAGCCGGTCGTGACCGCGATCGAGCCCGCGCAGACGTTCTACGCGGCCGAGGACTACCACCAGCAGTACCTGGAGAAGCGCGGCCGCTCCAGTTGCACTACGGCGCTGGCGCAGGCCGGCTAGTCCAAGAAGACGGCTACGGTCGCGGTGAAGCCGTGTAGGAACGGCTTCCCGCCGACCGGGCCGATCTCGCCGGCGCAGAAGAAGCCGGCCAGCGCGTCGCCTCCGAGGGCGTCGGCGACCGCCTGGGCGTCGTGGTCCGGTGCGGGGAACATGTTCGTGCCGCGGCCGTTGCAGGTGAAGAGCAGCGCGCCGGCTGCGGTGCTCCCGTCGAGCGCGTCGGCCAGTCCTTCGCGCAGATCCTCGTCGGCCGAGCGCGCGTCGCGGACGTGGAAGCGGAGCGTCTGGCCGACCCGAACGGGCTCCCCGATCGCGAGCGAGCCGGAATCTTCGTCTGCGCCGACGAGCCCGCGCATCAGGTAGTCGCCGCGCCGGTACTCGGAGCGGTTCTCGTCGATCACGAGGCCGGCGAGCACTCCCCCTCGAGCCGCGAGGCCCTGCTGCTCGATGGTCATCGCGCGGAGCTCGTCGCGCAGCCGCTCCACCGCGGGCTTGCCGGCCAGCTCGTGGACGACGTTCTCGTCCGCGTCGGTGATCACCGAGTCGCTGCCGACCGGGGCACAACCCTGCGAGACCACCGTCTTGACGCGCACTCCACGGAGAACAGCGCCGACCGCACCCTCGTTCACCACCTCGCCGTCGAGGAAGAGCGCCTGCGCCTCCGGCTCTCCCGTCCCGGCGGCCAGCCCGCCGACCAGCGGAACCTCGCTCTCGGTCTCGGCGAGCTTCGCGAGGAAGCCCGCGGCCGGGAACGTGAAGGGATCGACGAGCAGCGTGACGAGGTCGGCATCTTCGAGCGCCGGGATGCCGCCGACGGCGACGCCGTCGTCGAGCTCGAAGGCGCCGGCCTGGAAGGTCTCGATCCGGCTCCCGGGAAGGGCGCCGGCCCAGACCGCTGCGCCGGGCCCGTGCTCGAGCTCCCGGTCGCGGCCGACCACGCCCTGGGCAACGCAACCCAGGAGATGGGCCGGAGCGAGCTCCTCCGACGCTGCGGCGAGCGCTTCCTCGGCCTCGTCGAGGTGGTCGGCAGAGAGGAAGAGGAAGGCCAGGTCCACGGCGGCGCCGCCGAGGGGCTCGCGGGCTTCCCGCGCAGCCTCGGCGGCGGCCTCCACGGCGCCGGCGGCGCCGGATAACCCCGCCCCGACCCGGCACGTGAGGGTCTCGGGCCTCATGGAGCGGAGTCTACGGCTAACTCTTCCGGGCGCTTGCCCTGCCGCCCTTGCGGCCGGCGGCCTTCTTCTGGGCTGTCGTCCCGCCCTGGCTCGAATTGCTCCGGGACGAGCCCGAGCCGGACTTCTTCCCGCCGCGGCTCGACGCGCCGGGCGAGTTCGAGATCCGCGCGGCACGCTCCTTCGACATCCCCTTTTCCTTGAGCTTCTCGTACTGCTTCTCGTTCTTGACGCTCGGTCGCTTGTTCGGCATCGGGTTTACTCCTCTCAGTCCTTCGAGATCTCCTCGACCAACTCGCCGGTCTTCTTCGCCTTGGCTTCCTCGGCGACGTCGGCCTGGGCGAGGACGCCGACCACACGCCCGTCCTCCTCGACGACCGGCAGCCGCCGAACCTGATGGGTCGCCATCAGCCGCAGCGCCTCCTCGAGGTCCTGTTGCGGATCGACGGTGACGGGAGCGGTCGACGCGACCTCACGCGTGGTGACGGTCTGCGGGTCCTTACCCTCGGCGACGACGCGCACCACGATGTCGCGGTCGGTCAACGTTCCGACGAGGCGGTCGCCCTCGACGATCGGGGCGATGCCCACGTTCTCTTGCTTCATCATCTTCGCGGCGTACGCGACCGGCTTGCCGGCGTCGATCGTGCACGGGTTCGATGTCATTGCGTCTTGGACGCTCTTACCCATGGCATCCCCTTTCTCGTTTTCGAGTCATATTCGGCTTGCCCGCCCAGGAGAGTCCGAAACGGCGAGAATGCGGCCGTGCGGCTGGAGGTGATCGAGGAGCGGATCAAGGACTTGGCGCTTGGTTTCCCGCAGGCGTACGAGGACCGGCCGTGGGGCGATTTCCCGGTTTTCAAGGTCGGCGAGAACAAGGTCTTCGGCTGGGCCGTCGTCCAGGATGGGGCGGTCCACGTGACGCTCAAGCTGACCGCGGAGGAGCGGGACATCGCGCACCTGCTGCCGTACGTGCGGACCGCGAGCTACGTCGGGCGGTACGGCTGGATCACCGCGGCGGTCACGGACGAGGAATCGCTCGAGGCCGCGTGCGAATGGCTGCGCGAGAGCTACTGGCTCAAATGCCCGGCCGAGCTGAAAGCCGCCGTCGAGGGCGAAGACTGATTCAGTCGGCCTGAGGGTCGTCGTCGGCCCGCGGCTCGCCTTCCTCCGGGTCGGGAACCGGCGACTCCTCGAGCTCGTCGTTCCGGTCGTCCTCGCGCGGCTGGTCGTCGCTTTCCATGCTGCGTCCTTGCCCGCCATCCGCTACGCTGAATCCGTGATGTTCCGGGACACGCTCGGCTGACAACGCGCCTTCTGCGCCGCCTGAGCTCCCGCCTGCCCTTCGACCTTCTACCGCAATGAAAGTCGTCCTGCCCGACTCCACGGAGCTCGAGCTCCCGGACGGCGCGACAGGGCTCGACGCCGCGCGCGCGATCGGCCCGAAGCTCGCCGAGCAGGCCGTGCTCGTCCGCTCGGACGGTCGCGTCCAGGACCTGCGCCTGCCGCTCGAGGACGGCCAGCAGATCCAGATCCTCACCACCCGCGACTCGCAGGACCCGGACGCGCTCTACGTCCTGCGCCACTCGGCCGCGCACCTGCTGGCCGAGGCGGTCCGCCGCCTCTACCCCGGCACGAAGATCGCGATCGGACCGCCGATCGAGAACGGCTTCTACTACGACTTCGATTTCCCCGAGCCGATCGGCGAGGAGGCGTTGGAGCAGATCGAAGAGGAGATCCGCAAGGAGATCGCCGAGGGCCGCTCCTGGAACCGCGAGGAGGTTTCGGCCGAGGAGGCGAAGCGCTACTTCGCCGAGCAGGGCGAGAGCTACAAGGTGGAGCTGGTCGACACTGCGGACGGCCCGATCACCTTCTACACGCAGGGCGAGTTCAAAGACCTCTGCCGCGGCCCGCACCTGCAGGACTCGAGCCCGATCAAGGCGATCAAGCTGACCGGCCTCGCGGGCGCGTACTGGCGCGGCGACGAGAAGAACCCGCAACTGACGCGCATCTACGGCACCGCCTTCTTCAACCAGGCCGACCTGGACGCGTACCTCGAGCGCGTCGAGGAGGCGAGGCGGCGCGACCACCGCCGGCTCGGGCCGCAGCTCGACCTCTTCCACTTCTCCGAGCACTCGCCGGGCTCGCCGCTCTGGCACCCGAAGGGGATGGTGCTCTGGAACATCCTGGAGGACATCCGCCGCCGAGAGAACCTGAAGCGCGGCTACGACGAGATCCGCACGCCGCTGATCTACGACAACGACACCTGGTACACGTCAGGCCACTTTCCGAAGTACGAGGACCTGATGTTCAAGCTCGAGGTCGACGGCCGGCCCTGGGCGATGAAGGCGATGAACTGCCCGGGCGCGATGCTGCTCTTCGGCAGCCGGCCGCGCAGCTACAAGGAGCTGCCGATGCGGCTCGCCGAGGCCGCGCCGCTGCACCGCGACGAGCTGACCGGGACGCTGCACGGCCTGTTGCGCGTCCGCATCGTCACCCAGGACGACGCGCACATCTTCTGCACCGAGGAACAGATCCAGGACGAGATCGCGCAGGTCGTCGCCTACGGCCGCTACCTCTACGAGCTGTTCGACCTGAAGGCGAGCGCCGAGCTCTCGACTCGGCCCGACAACAAGCTCGGCAGCGACGAGCAGTGGGACATGACGGAGTCCGCGCTCGAGGAGGCGCTCAAGATCAACGAGATCCCGTACGAGATCGCGCCCGGCGAGGGTGCTTTCTACGGGCCCAAGATCGACCTCCACATGGAGGACGCGCTCGGCCGGCGCTGGCAGATGGGGACGATCCAGCTCGACTCGCAGATGCCGGCGCGCTTCGGCCTCACCTACGTGGGCCCGGACAACACCGAGCACGAGCTCTACGTCGTCCACCGCGCGCTCTACGGCTCCTTCGAGCGCTTCGTCGGGATCCTGATCGAGCATTACGCGGGCGCGTTTCCGTTCTGGCTCGCGCCCGTCCAGATCCGGATCCTGCCGGTGGGCGAGGGGCACCGCGCCGCTGCGCACGAGCTGGTGCAGAAGCTCGAGCCCTTCCGCGTCGAGGTGGACGAGCGCGACGAGACCGTCGGCAAGGGGATCCGCGACTCGGAGGTCGAGAAGATCCCGGTCACGATCGTCTTCGGCGACAAGGAGTCGGACGACTCGCTCGCCGTCCGTGAGCGCGGTGGACAGCAATTCACAAAGTCGTTGAACGACCTTCGGGAATACCTTGCTACCCTTTGAAGGTGCCGCTCTCGCAGCGGCTTTTAGTTTGTTCGACAAGGAGGAACTGAGAACTTGGTGAAGGGTCTTTGAGGCCACGGCGAACGGTTGAGCCGGACCGCGCACCGGTCCCGCAAGCTCGAATCAACGAGATGATCCGGGCGCCGAAGGTAAGGCTCGTCGACGAGAACGGCGAGCAGCTAGGAATCAAGACGGCGGACGAGGCACGCGAGTACGCGTGGGGCAAGAACCTCGATCTGGTGGAGGTGGCTGCTCAGGCCGACCCGCCCGTCACGCGGGTGATGGACTACGGGAAGTACCGCTACGAGCAGGAGCAGAAGGCCAAGCTCGCCCGCAAGCACCAGGTCTCGATCAACGTCAAGGAGATCAAGCTCAGGCCCAAGATCGGAATCCACGACTACAACACCAAGAAGGGCCACGTCGTGCGCTTCCTCAACCAGCGCGCGAAGGTCAAGGTGACGATCATGTTCCGCGGCCGGGAGACGCAGCACCCGGAGCGCGGGCGCGACCTGCTGATGCGCCTGGCCGAGGACGTCAAGGAGATCGGCCAGGTAGAGTCGCCGCCGCTGCTCGACGGCCGGAACATGGTGATGATGCTGGGGCCGACGAAGAACGCAGGAGTGAAGAAAGAAGAAGATGCCAAAGCAGAAGACACACAGCTCAGCGAAGAAGCGGTTCAGGGTGACGGGAACGGGCAAGCTGCTGCGCCGCCGACGGATCCGGACGACCCCTCCGGGCCACCTGGTGAAGAGCAAGTCAGGGAAGCGGAGGCGCGTCCGGCAGGCTGAGTCGGTCGCGCCCAGCGATCAGAAGGCCGTCAAGAAGCTGCTGGGACGAGGCTGAGGGATGGCACGCGTCAAGCGCTCCGTCGCCGCCCGCAAGAAGCGCCGCAAGGTGCTCGAGCAGGCGCGCGGCTACTGGGGTCTCAAGCACTCGAGTTACCGCCGCGCCAAGGAGCAGGTCGACCACTCGCTCGTCTACGCCTACCGCGACCGCAAGAACCGCAAGCGGACGTTCCGGCGGCTCTGGATCATGCGCATCAACGCGGCCGCACGGCAGGAGGGGCTCTCGTACAACCAGCTGATGAACGGGCTCCGGCTCGCCGAGATCCCGCTCGACCGCAAGGTGCTCGCCGACATCGCCGTGAGCGATCCCGAGGCGTTCGGGAAGATCGCCGCGCAGGCGAAGACGGCGCTCGAGAAAAGCTGATCTCGTCCGCTGCGAATCCGCGGCTGAAGCTCGTTCGGAAGCTGCAGGACCGGCGCTGGCGGGACAAGCTCGGGCTGTTCGCGGTCGAGGGCGAGGATCTCGTCCAGGCTGGGCTCGACGCCGGGCTCGAGCCGGAGGAGCTGCTCGTCGCCGGCGAGAACGTCTCGGCCGAGGTGTTGGCGACCGTTTCCGCGCTGCCGCACCCTGCTCGGCGGATCGCCGTCTTTCGGCGGGGGGATCTGCCCAGGGGAGCGCCAGGTGTCGGGCTCGCTTTATGGCGGGTCGGGGATCCCGGGAACCTCGGGACGATCCTGCGGACGGCGGACGCGCTCGGGCCGGCGTTCGTCGCGCTCTCCGACGGCTGCGCCGATCCGACCGGGCCGAAGGCGGTGCGCGCTTCGATGGGCGCGATCTTCCGCGTGCCGCTTGCCGGGTTCGAAGAGGCGCCGGGCCGCCGGGTCGCGCTCGTCGCGCGCGGCGGCGAGCCTTTGCGTGAGGTCGAGCTGGGCGATGCCGTGACCTTCGTTCTCGGCGCGGAGCGGGAGGGCCTGCCGGACGAGGTCGCGGCTGCGTGCGACGCCCGTGCGTCGATTGAGCTCGCGGCGGGCGCCGAGTCGCTCAACGTGGCTGTCGCCGCGGCGCTTGCGCTCTACGAGCTTCGCCGCCGCCAGGGCTAGCTGGCCGCTTGGTGAGGATCGCCGGGATCTGGACGTCTCCGGGTCGGAAGAGCGGCCGTTCGGTCGGCCATGAGCGGGCTCAGGCGATCGCCGGCCAGGGAATCGAGGGCTGTGCGCACGCGAACCCGCCGAAGCGCGAGGTGCTGTTCGCGTCGCTCGACCACCTCCGGTCGGTCGGCGTCGAGCCCGGCGCGATCCGCGAGAACCTGACCGTTGAGGGCGACGACGTCCAGCAGTGGCCG
>WNGI01022253.1_pt1 | contig 11013 bp, 9 predicted proteins | sample 5400621 | NCBI WGS metagenome assembly WNGI01 (sample SAMN13153374, study PRJNA577476) | soil metagenome | isolation source: 20 cm soil or saprolite under Garry oak tree replicate 1 | place: USA:California | collected 2016-06-15 | reverse complement strand
GGGCGAAGGGAGCGCTCGCGGGAAGGAAGTTCGTCCTGACGGGCGGGCTCGCCGCCATGACCCGCCCCGAGGCGCAGCGGCGGATCGAGGCGCTCGGCGGGAAAGTCGTCTCCAGCGTCAGCAAGGAGACCGACTACGTGGTGGTGGGCGCCGAGCCGGGCTCGAAGCTCGCGAAGGCGAAGAAGCTCGGCGTCCCGGTCCTCGAGGAGGATGCGTTCCTCCGCCTGCTGGAGCAGTGATGGCGTTGCGCGCGCACCTCGCGGTCCGCGGCCTCGTGCAGGGGGTGTGGTTCCGCGGCTCGATGCAGAGCGAGGCCCGGCGCCTCGGCGTCGGCGGCTGGGTCAGGAACCGTGCCGACGGCACCGTCGAGGCCGAGGTCGAGGGCGAGCGCGCGGCGGTGGACGCGCTCATCGCCTGGGCCCGCCGCGGGCCGCGCGGCGCGCGCGTGGACGACGTGTCGGTCGAATGGACCCAGCCGCGGGGCGAGCGGGACTTTGTCGTCACGCGCTAGCCGGCTCCTGCTCGCCGCCGGCTACCTGGTCGCCGCGCTCCACGGGCTCGGTGCCGCGGACATCGTGGGCGACGACGAGGCGCGCGAGGCGGGCATCGTCCAGGACATCGCCGCCGGCCACTGGCTCTGGCCGCGCTTCAACGGCGAGCTGCTCCCCGACAAGCCAGTCCTCTACCACTGGCTCGCGGCGCTCCCGTGCGCCGCCGCGGGGTTCTCGGAGACGGCGGTCCGGCTGCCCTCGGCGCTCGCCGGCGCGGCGCTCGTGGCGTGGACGGCGGCGCTCGGCGCCGACCTGCTCGGGGCACCCGCCGGCCTCGCCGCCGCGGCGCTCCTCGCCACCACCCCTGCCCTCTTCACGCACGCGCGCGTGGCGCGGCCCGACGTGCTGCTCGTGCTGCTCCTCTCGCTGGCGCTCGGACGCGCGTTCCGCTGCTGGCGCGACGGAGAGCGCCGCGACGCGACGGCGGCGCTCGCGTGGCTCGGCGCCGCGACCTTCGCGAAGGGGCCGGTCGCGCCGGTGCTGTTCGCGCTCACGCTCGGCGCCTTCCTCGCCTGGCAGCGCGAGCTCCGCCGGCTGCCGCGCCTCGTAACCGCGCCGGGCCTCGCCGCCTTCGCCGTCCTCGGCCTCGGCTGGTACGCGGCGGCGCTCGCGGGGTGGGGCCGGCTCTTCGTGCACGAGCACCTCGCCGGGCGCTACCTCCGCAACCTGGCCGGCGGCCTCGCCGCGGGCGGCGCCTACTCGCCGAAGCCGCTCGCGTACCACCTTCTCTTCTACGCGAAGCACCTGCCCGCGATCGCGCTGCCCTGGACGCCGTTCGCGGTGCTCGCGCTCTGGCAGGCGTGGCGCACGGGCGGCTTCCGCGATCCGCGCCTTCGCTTCCTCGTCTGCTGGGCGGCGGCGCCGGTCGTGGCCTTCACGCCCGCGGAGTGGAAGCTCCGCTACTACCTCCTGCCGAGCCTGCCGGCGCTCGCGCTGGTCACCGCGCCGGCTGTGCTGCGGCTCGTCATCGTACCCGCCCGCCGGCTCTCCCCCCGCGGCCTGGCGGCGCTCGCGGCGGTCGCAGCCGCAGGCCTCGGGGCGCTCGCCGCGCGCTCGCTCCCCCTCTCGCCGTCCGACCGCAGCACGCTCGACGCGCTGTGGCGCATCGTGCCCGGCGGCCCGTCCGCGGCCGTGGCCGGCGTCGGCTTCGTGGCCGGCGCCCTCCTGGTCGCGCTCGCGTGGCGCGCGTGGGCGGCGCTCGTGGCGGTCGTCGCGACGGCGGTGGTCCTCTGGATGGCGGTCGCCCAGCCCGCGCTCGAGGCGGCGATCAGCCGGCGGGATTCGCTGAAGCCCTTCGCCAGCGGCGTCGCCGCGCGTTACCCCCCGCCCGCGCGGCTCGCGTTCTGGGGCGACACGATCCGCCCCGTCGCGGTGTACGTGGGGCGTCCGATGCCGACCTTCCGCCGGCGCGAGGATCTCGCGCCGGGGCTCGCCCTGGTGGGGAGCGAGGCGGCGATGCGGCGGCTCCTCGACGCAGGCGTCGTCGGCTTCCCGATGCTCTCCGCGGAGGGCCGGCTCGGGAACGTCGCGCGTGGCCGGGTCATGCTGCTCGAGGTCGCGAGCGGCAGCGAAACCGCCGTCATGCAGCCGTGGTGCACCATGCGCGACCTTCATGATGGCACCGTGTCCGCGGCGCAGGCTTCGCTGGATCGGGGATGGCATCATCCCTCCCGTGCTTTCATCTTAAAAATCCCACAACAACCGCAATCGGAACCTCAGTTGCTGGTATTTACACGTTGAGGGATGGAAGCCAGGGGTGACCTAAGCGGTTCTCCCAACGCCGCGACGCGGGTCGATCTCTCATCGAGGAGGAGCTCAAATGACCGGCAGAAGGGCAGTAGGCATCCTGGCGATCGCAGTTCTCGGTGTCGGCACCATCGTCTCCGTGGCAACCGCGACGCGGCCGTGCGGCCGTACGGCCTGCTCGGACGAGGTCGCCGCCGCGTGCTCTGGCCTTTCGGGCCGGGCCTTTCGTACGTGCAAGCGGGCAGTCCTGAAGAACTGCAGGACGACGGACTGCACGTGCGACGGGAGCGGGACCCCCTGCGGAGCGGGAGCGGCCACCACCACCACCACGACGACGGCCGCCACCACGACGACTCAGCCGGGATCGCCCTCGGCCGCCTTCCTCGACTAGGACCGTCTGACGGGCGGGGGCCCCGCATCGGCGCGGCCTTTCGGAACGCCGGTCGCGTCCCCGCCCACGCGCCGCGTCACCACCCCTGACCGGAGCGCCCGCTTTCGCGGCCGTTCACCCGCGGCGGCGTTGCCGTACATAACCTTGCGACTCGCGGAGGACGTCGGGCAGCATCGGCGCGAAGGCTTGCAGCGCGGGCTCATCGTAGGTTACATGTAACCACCACGCCGGCTCTGCCATGCGGGCTCAATCGAAGCGCAAGTCCCCAAATCGAAAGACCCTCGCGTCACGCGAGAAGGTGCGGGCCCATCGTGATCGCCTCCGGGCCCAGGGCCTTCGGCCCATCCAGATATGGGTGCCCGATACGCGATCCCCCAAGTTCGCCGCGGAAGCCTCGCGGCAATCGCGGCTCGTCGCATCGAGCCCACATGCTGCCGAGGATCAGGCCTTCATCGATTCGATCTCGACCGGGGTCGATGAGTGAAGCGCGGTGAGGTCTGGACCGCTGCCGGTGGCGGGGACTACGCCGGCAAGCCGCGTCCGATCGTGATCGTGCAGGACGATCGGTTCGACGCAACCGACTCGGTCACGATCTGCGCCGTCACGAGTGACCCGACCGACGCTCCGCTGCTCCGTATCGCCGTCGAAGCGAGCGAGACGAACGGGCTCAGGACAACCCCCCGGCTGATGGTCGACAAGATCACGACGATGCCGAAACGGAAGCTCGGCACGCGCATCGGGAGGCTCGCAGACGCCGACATGGTACGTCTCAACCGCGCCATAACGGTCTTCCTCGGTCTTGCGGGATGAGAGCCGGGCTCGCCGACCGCCGACATAGCCAAGTGTCTTGCCTAACGCGGCCCGCGGACCGTCACGGGCCCGCCGCGCCGAGTGGGAGCAGCTGCGCCGGGTCGCTCGGGAAGGGCGGGAACGGCGCATGCGGCTCGGTCTGGTAGAAGAAGGCGACGCTCGAGTAGTCCCCCTCGTAGTCGTTCTGCGACCCGTGCTCGATGGTCACGCGGATCGCGCGCGCGAACGGCATCGCGTCCTCGACGTGCCAGCGATACGCGCTCACGCGCGCGAGCGCCTCGTCCTTGATGAGCACGCCGTGGTAGGGCGCGACGATCGGCCCGCTCTCGAAGTAGAACCCTCCGCCGAAGTAGTCCTCGGTGCCGGTGCCGGTGCCGACGATCGACGGCGTCGGCTCCCCGTCGACGAAGATCATCTCGTCCCCTTCCAGGAAGCCGAACGGCCCGAAGAAGGTCTGCACGCGCGGCCGGCGGTTCTGCATGAACAACGCCGCGCCGACGAAGTGGCCGCGCCCGGCGGCCTCGAGAATGGTGTAGGCGCGCCCCGCCGTGGTCGGGTTCTCGCGCCGCCACTGCGCGTGGAAGTGGCGCAGCTCGGGCGGCAACCGCTGGTACGCGGTGAAGTCGACGTTCGCCCACACGAGCGCATCGGTCGCGCTCACGTTGGCGAGCGTCCAGCGTGCGGAGCGATGGTCGCCGACCGGGACCTCGACGCTGGGAGTCGCCTCGCCGTCCCAGTACATCCGCAGCACGAGCTGGCGGTGGAGCGCCGGGGCGCGCGGGAAGAACGTCATCCAGAAGCGGCGCACGATGCCGGCGCCGCGCGTCTCGAAGAGCGTGAGCGACTGGCCGGCCTGGAGGCCGCGGAAGTCGACGTTGCCGCCGCCGCGGTCCCACGTGCCGTCGTGCCGCGGGCGGCCGTGACGGGGCGCGGCGAGGTCGCCGAGCGGACCGGGCGGCGCCGCGGCCCCCGCAACGGCGCCGGCGGCGAGCGCGAGCCACGCGAGCGAGAGCAGCCGGGAGAGCGCCATGCGAGTCCTCCTCCGCCGTGCGCTCTAGCGCGGGCAGGCGGCCCGGGGCCAGCCGGCGGCCCCTTTGCCTGCCAGCCGGTCGGCGCTAGAACCCGTGCCGCGCGTGCCGAGCATGCCCGTCCAGATGCCGAGAGCGGCTCTCCTGATTGCGCTGGTCGCCGCGGTCGCGGGACGCCCCGCGGCGGCGATCGCGTCGCCCGAGGCCGTCACCATCGTGCGGGACGCGTACGGCGTGCCCCACCTCTTCACCACCGGCGCCGGCGCGCTCGAGCGCGGCGCCTACGGCAACGGCTACGCGCAGGCCGAGGACCGCCTCTTCGAGATGGACATCCTGCGGCGCGCGGCGACGGGGCGGCTCGCCGAGATCTTGGGGCCGGACTACCTCCTCATGGACGAGGTCGTCCGCCGCGACGGCTTCACGCCAAAGGAGCTCAGGCGGCAGCTCGCGCGGCTCTCGCGGCGCAACCGGAGCGCGCTCGAGGCCTATCGCGACGGGGTGAACGCCTTCATCGAGAACGAGAAGGTGACGCTCGACTCGCGACTCCTGCCCTTCGAGTTCCTCGGCAGGCCGCCCGCGCCCTGGGAGACGAGCGACACGGTGGCGATCGCCGTGCTCGAGTTCCAGCTCTTCGGGGCGAGCGGCGGCCACGAGGTGCTGAACGCCGACCTGCTGCTCGACCTCCTCGCGCGCTTCCCCGAGGCGGAGGCGCGCGGCATCTTCGACGACCTCCACTGGATCGAGGACCCCGCGGCGCCGACGACCATCGCCGAGGGACCCGCGGCGGCGGATCCCGACCGGGTCGAACGCTTCACCGCGCGCCAGCTGGACCTCGTGCGCACGCACGCCGCCAGCATCCGCCGCGCCGCCGCCGCGCTACGCGCGGAGCAGGGCGTGACGGGCGGGCTCGGTGCCCGACGCCACGCGAGCAATGCGATCCTGGTCGGGCCGGCGCTCTCGGCTAGCGGGCGCCCGCTGCTGCTCGGCGGACCGCAGACCGGGCTCAACGCGCCGAGCTTCTTCTGGGAGATCGGGCTGCACGGCGGCGGCTACGACGCCGAGGGCGTGATCGCGCCGGCGGGCCCGGGCGTCCTGATCGGCCGGGGGCGGAGCTTCGCCATGACGATCACCTCGGGCATCCTCGACAACATCGACACCTTCGTCGAGTTCCTCGATCCCGCCCGCCCGGATCACTATCTCTTCCGCGGGAAGTCGCGTCCCTTCGAGCGGCGCACCGAGACCTTCGCGGTGGCCGGCCAGCCGGCGGTGACCCGCGAGGTCCTCCGCAGCGTCCACGGCCCGGTCTTCTTCATCGACCGCGAGGAGGGGCTCGCCTACAGCCGCCAGGCGGCCTTCGCGGGCAAGGAGCTCGCGTCGGCGGCGGCGCTGGTCGGTCTCGGCTTCGTGAGCAACCTGCATCAGTTCGAGCGGCTCGCCAACCGCGTGGCGGTGTCGCTGAACCTCCACTACGCTGACGCGGCCGGCAACATCGCGTACTTCCACCGCGGCATCCGTCCCCTGCGGCCGCTCCACACCGACCCGCGCCTGCCGCTCGACGGCCGCGGCACGACGGAGTGGCGCGGCGGCTTGCCGCCGCGACGGCTGCCGGCGGTCGTGAACCCCCGCCAGGGCTACATCACCAACTGGAACAACAAGCCGGTCGCCGGCTGGTCGGCCGGCGAGCAGCGCGAGCTGTGGGGCGTCGTCGACCGCGTGCAGGTTTTCATCGATGCACTCGAGGCCGCGCACGCCGCGGGCACCCGGCTCGGCTTCGACGACGTGAAGGACCTCATGCGCCGCGCCGCCACCTCGGACATCTTCGCCGCGCGCATCGTCCCCTTCCTCGAGGACGCGGTCGCCGGGCTCGACCCGGCCGACCCGCGGGCAGCGGCCGTCGCCCGCGTCCGCGCCTGGGTCGACCGGGGCGCGCTGCTCGTCGGCGTCCCGGATCGGAACGGCGTCATCCCGGACCCCGGCGCGGCGATCTACACGGAGGTCCGCACCCAGGCGCAGACGGCGACCTTCGCGGACGAGCTCGGCGGGGCGTTCCGGCCGATGTTCTACCCGGCCACGAACGAGGGCGCCCAGGAAGACGACCACGGCTCGTTCGGCAGCCCGGATGCGCTCTTCCTGCGCGCGCTCCTCGCGGCCGGGCCGGTGGCCGGCGGGCCGGTCCCGCCCGGCTTCCTTCCGCCCTCGCGCAACTACTTCGACGACGTCGCGAGCGGCACCCCGCACACGCGCGCCGAGGTACTCCGCGCCGCGCTCGAGGGCGCGCTCGCCGCCCTCACCGCCCGCTTCGGCACCAACGACCAGAGCCGGTGGCAGATGCCGGCGCTCCTCGAGAGCTACCGGGACCTGGGCGCGATCGGCCCGGTCTTCGGCCCCACCCTCATGGAGCGGGAGAATCGCGGCTCCTTCAACCTGGTCGCCGAGCTCGGCCAGGCGGTGCGCGGCGAGATCATCGTTCCTCCGGGCGAGTCGGGCACGTTCACCGGCGCGGACGTGGGCCACGAGCCGCCGCATCTGCGCGATCAGCTCCCGCTCTACGAGGCGTTCCAATACCGCCGGCAGCCGTTCGCGGAAGCGGAGCTCGAGGTGCCGCTCACCATGGAGACGATTCCCGTGATGAGGCGCCGCTGAGGCGGCGCCGGGCGCTCACGCGCGGGGGAGCGTCGGGAAGCCGCCGCGGCGGGGGCGTAAGCGCACTCCCGCCCACCGCACACGACCGCGCTTGCCCGTCATCGCGGCCGTGAACGGCGCCGTCGCCGGCTTCTCGCGCCCCCGTTCCGGGGCGAGTGAAGCTATGGCACGCCCTCGAAGCAGACCGCCGGCGCGTCGCAGTCGCACGCGGCCGTGCACTGCGCACCGATGCAGAACGAGTGGTCGAAGCAGTCAGCATGACCCCAGGTGCGTGGATCCATGACGGCATGCTAGGACACCGGCCATGCAGTACGTCCATCTCGGCCGCAGCGGGCTGCGCGTCAGCCGCCTCTGCCTCGGGACCATGAACTTCGGCCCGCTCACCAGCGAGGGCGACAGCTTCGCGCTCATGGACCGCGCGCGCGAGGCCGGCATCAACTTCTTCGACACGGCCAACGTCTACGGCTGGCGCCGCGGCGAGGGCGTCACCGAGCAGATCATCGGCCGCTGGCTCGCGCAGGGCGGCGGCCGCCGCGAGTCGATCGTCCTCGCCACCAAGGTCTATGCCGCGATGGGCGAGGGGCCGAACGACTCGCGGCTCTCCGCGTACCACATCCGGCGCGCGTGCGACGAGAGCCTCCGCCGCCTGCAGACCGATCACATCGACCTCTACCAGATGCACCACGTCGACCGGGAGACGCCCTGGGACGAGATCTGGCAGGCGATGGAGCAGCTCGTCGCCGCCGGCAAGGTCGTGTACGTGGGGAGCAGCAACTTCGCCGGCTGGCAGATCGCGCAGGCGAACGCTAGGGCGGCGGCGCGCCACTTCCTCGGGCTCGTCTCCGAGCAGAGCCTCTACAACCTGAGCGCGCGCACGGTCGAGCTGGAGGTGCTGCCCGCGTGCCGCGCGCACGGCGTCGGGGTGATCCCGTGGAGCCCGCTCGCGGGCGGCCTGCTCGGCGGCGCGCTCCAGAAGGCGAAGGAGGGCCGCCGCGCGAGCGAACGCCTCCAGAAGAGCGTCGAGAGGTACCGCGCGCAGCTCGAGACGTACGAGGGCCTCTGCCGCGAGCTCGGCGAGTCGCCCGCCGACGTCGCGCTCGCCTGGCTGCTCGCCAACCCCGCCGTCCGCGCGCCGATCATCGGGCCGCGCACGATGGAGCAGCTGACCGGGAGCCTCCGGGCGCTCGAGATCACCCTCTCCGCCGAGCAGCTCGCGCGCCTCGACCGCATCTGGCCCGGCCCCGGGGGCGAGGCGCCGGAGGCCTACGCGTGGTGAGCCGGTGCCGGAAGGGCTCCGAACGATCGCTCGCGTGAGGCGGGCGGCGCTCGGCCTCCTCGTCCTCGCGGTCGCCTGCGCCCGCCACGCGTCCCCGCCGCCCCCCGCAAGCCCGCCCGAGCCTCCCCGGCCCGGCGTGACGGTGACCCTCCGCTGGACGGCGGCGGTCGACCTCGACCTCTACGTCACGGATCCGGCGCTCGAGACCGTCTACTTCGCGAACCCGCGTACGGCGAGCGGCGGGATCCTCGAGCGCGACGCCCGCTGCGCGGGGCGGGAGGCCGGCGAGCAGGTCGAGCGCGCCCGGTGGACGAGCCCGCCTCCCGGGCGCTACCGTGTGGGCGTGGACTTCCTCGAGACGTGCGGCGGCGCTTCCGAAGAGGTCCCGTATACGCTGCTCGTCGAGGTCGACGGCGTCCGGCAGGAGCTGACCGGACGCGCCCGCCTGGCCGAGCGGCAGCCCCTCGTGCTCGAGTTCCGCGTGGCCGCGCCGGCGGCCCGGGAGGTGCGATGATGAAGCGCGCCCTGCTCCTCGTCTGCCTGCTCCCGCTCCTGGCGCGCGCCGAGCCGCCCGTCCGTCTCGCGGGCCGCGTCACCGACGACGCCGGCCGGCCGGTCGTGGGCGCGCTCGTCACCGCGCGCCACCTGGAGCTGGCGCGCGAGACGACCGTCTACGCCGACGGCGACGGCCGCTGGGCGCTGCCGCCGCTCGAGCCGGGCCGCTACCACCTGCGCGCGCGCCGGCCCGGCTTCCGCGACCGGGCGGACGTGGTGGATCTCGCCGGCGCGACGGCACCCGACCGGGCGCTGATCCTCGAGCGCGAGACCGATCCGCGTGAGCTCGCCTGGCAGCTGCCGGCGAACCGCTGGCTCGCGCTCGCGGTCGCGCACCTCCCCGACGACGCGGCCCGCGAGGAGTTCCTCCGCCAGTGCACCTTCTGCCACCAGCAGGGCAGCTGGGCGACGCGCGTGCAGCGCGATCCCGAGCAGTGGCGAAAGCTCTTCGTGCTCATGGCGCGCATGGGCGGTATCCTCTCGACCCGCGTGCGCACCGCCCTCCCCGAGGCGCTGAACGCGGCCTACGACGAGTCGTCCTACGTGCCCGCGCTGGGCGAGCACTTCGCGCCCCCGCCCCCGCCCGACGCCGTGGCGGCGCGTGCCGTGATCACGGAGTGGGAGGTGGGCGGCACGGGGTCGATGCAGCACGACATCACGGTGCACCCCGACGGGCGCATCTACTCGGCCGACACGACCCAGGACAAGCTCTACCGCCTCGACCCGCGCACCGGCGAGCGGCGCACCTTCGACATCCCGCGCGGCGACTCGCCGCTCGGCGGCGTGTTCACCGTCATGCAGCCGATCCCCGCCAACGCCGACGCGCACGTCGCGCCCCACAGCCTCCAGGTGGCGCCCGACGGCAGCATCTGGATCACGCTCTGCCTCGGCAACAAGATCGCTCGCTTCGACCCGCGGACGGAGCAGTTCGAGATCTTCCTGCAGGAGGACGGCCTCTACCCCCACACGCTGCGCTTCGACGCGCGCGGGCGCGCCTGGTACACGCTCGCGGTCTCGAACCAGGTGGCGATGATCGACCCGCGGAGCGGCGAGCGGCGCACCTACCGCCTGCCGGCGCGCACCTGGGGCGAGACGGTCGCGGTGCGCTCCGTGCCGTGGCTCCTCTGGCTCGGCCGCTGGGTGGCCTTCAATCCCGAGGGCGGGGGCGACGCGCCGCAGCTGCCGATCCCCTACGGCATCGACATCGCGCCCGACGGCGCGGTCTGGTTCAGCCAGCTGAACGCGCGCCGCATCGGCCGGCTCGACCCCGAGACGGGCGCCATCCGGCTGATCGACACGCCCTTCGCCGCCCCGCGCCGGCTCCGCTTCGACTCGCAGGGCAACCTCTGGATCCCGGGCTTCAGCTCGAGCGTGCTCGCCCGCTTCGACCCGCGCACCGACGCGTTCCGCACCTGGGACCTGCCGACCGAGCCGCGCGGCACCGAGACCCCCTACGCGCTCAACGTCGACCGGAGGACCGACACGGTGTGGATCTGCGGCACGCAGTCCGACACCCTGATCCGCTTCGAGCCCAAGAGCGAGCGCTTCACGGTCTACCCGCTGCCGACGCGCGTCACCTACACGCGCGAGATCGAGTTCGGCCCCGGCGGCGCGGTGTGGACGTCCAACTCGAACCTCCCCGCCTGGCAGATCGAGGGCGCGCTGCCCAAGGTGATCCGCCTCGAGCCGGACGGCGCGGGAGCCGGATCGGCAACATTGGCGCGGAACTAGCTAGGAGCGTGACCCGAGACGGCGGTGCGGGGAGGCGGGGGCGCCGTCTCCGCTTCGATTCGGCGCCGCCGAGTGGGGTGCCTCGATCGGCCACCGCGCGCGGCGCCTCATAGGCGCTCCGACGGCGCCCCCGCCTCCCCGCTGCGCTATTCGGCCTCGCGCGCGTGCCGCACCTCTTTGGCTGGCACGCCGAGAGCAAGCAGGCGATGGGGTTTCGTCGCTTCATGTTCCGCGGCCTGACGAAGTGCGCGACGAATAGGACGTCGCGTGCGCCGCCTTGAC
>WNGI01022598.1_pt1 | contig 11016 bp, 12 predicted proteins | sample 5400621 | NCBI WGS metagenome assembly WNGI01 (sample SAMN13153374, study PRJNA577476) | soil metagenome | isolation source: 20 cm soil or saprolite under Garry oak tree replicate 1 | place: USA:California | collected 2016-06-15 | reverse complement strand
AAGCAGGCCGGCCCGCTTTCCGAGGCGACCAACCGGCAAAGGGTCGTGGTCGAAGAAACGAAGGTCGCCGAGCTGGAGGCCCAGCGTGCCGAGCAGCGGCTCTACGTCGAAGTCCGCAAGCCGGCCGATGCGAAGGCCTACCAGGAGGTGACGCTCGCCAAGGCTGAGCGGGATGCCGCCATCGCCGCGGCCGAAGCCCGGGCGCGCGAGGTCGAGCTGGCTGCAGCCGCTGACGCCGGCAAGACGAAGACAATCGCCGCAGCCGATGCGGAGCGCGTCCGCCTCGAAGCGACGGCCCACTCCGAACAAACCCGGATGGTCGGCGTGGCCGAAGCGGATGCCACGCGCGCCAAGGGAATGGCCGAGGGCGACGCGGTTCGTGCCCGGGGAATGGCGGAGGCCGATTCGATCAAGGCACGGGCCGATGCGCTCGCCGAGAACCAGGACGCCGTGATCGGGCAGCAGCTCGCCGAGCGCTGGCCCGAGATCGTCGAAGCGGCGGCCAAGCCGTTTGGTGACATCGATCAGCTGATCGTGCTCAACGGCGCGAAGGGGCTGTCCGAAACACTGGCGCAAGCCCTCAGTCAGGGCGCGACGGGTCTCGATCTCGCCCGCCAGCTGCTGGCCGGGAAGAACGGGAGCCGCAAGAACGGTGCCGCGCACACCGACACTGAGCCGCTGGCCGCGACCGATACGAAAGCGTCCGACCGTTAGCCGATGGTGCGGGCCGGGTCCGATCGGGGGCCCGGCCCGCGGCCGAAGCGCTCCTCGAGGAATCGCCCATGGGCCAGCAGGCGATCCGAGTCGTTGCGGTGGACGTCGTCCGCGACCTCGTTCATCTTGGTCTCCAGCAGCGTCAGCTGATCCAACAAGACCTCTTTGGGCGTCTTGCCATCCTGCACCTGGTGCTTGGTGGCATATGCCCTGGGCAAATTGAGGTAGGCCTGGAGGGAGGTGGGGAGGTAGTCGGTGGCGGTGCGCTCGATGACGAAGAGCTGCGGCGACCCTGGTGGGAGATTTCCCGATCGCGGGAGGATCCCGAGGATGATTTGCCGGATCATCAGCACCTTTGCCATCACCTCCGGCGGAACCTTGCCGGTGATTAAGCGCACCTGGGTGTCGAGCGCCTGCTTCACGTCGCTGGGGTCGAAGCCCGAGCTCAGGTCGATCTTCCTTCTCCGCACCAGGTACCGCCTCACCCGGTCAATCATCCCGTCTCAACCTTAATCTGGGACTGATGTCTGAGCCAACATCTCGCCGGCACAGCGGATGGCTCGGCCGGATCGTCCTGCGTCCGTTGGTGCGGGCTACTCAGTTTCCTGCGGGCGCTCATCGACGAGGGTTGTTGCGTACGGGACGGCCTCCAAGCGTTCGATTGGGATGGGCTTGCCGGAGACTTCGCTGAGTCCGTAGGTTCCGTGTTCGATGCGCTCGAGCGCTCTCTTTACCTGGGCGAGTTCTTTCTGATCCCGGTCGTTTTCGTCAATCTCTGCTTCTCGCTCCGAGATGAGGCTTGCTTCATCCTCAAAATCCCCGACACCGGACTCGTCGCGCACCGTTTCTTGAATGCCCCGTTTGTTGGTTGCGATACGCGACTTAATGGTGTCGTGCTCCGCCTTGAGTCGTTCCTGGAAGCGGCGAAGGTCCTGTGAATTCAACATGTCACTTCCTCCCAATGGTGCGCTCTCGTAAGCCAAGGTTACCCGCCGAGGTAGGCTTTCTGGACCTCTGGGTTTCGTCGTAGGGCGGCCCCGGTGCCGCTGAGCAGGATTCGCCCCGTTTCGACGACGTAGGCGCGGTCGGCGATCTCGAGCGCGCGCAGCGCGTTCTGCTCGACCAGCAGGATCGTGACGCCGTCGTTGTGGATCCTCTTGATCACGTCGAAGACGGTGTCCACCATCTGCGGCGCCAGGCCCAGCGACGGCTCGTCGAGGAGAAGGAGCTTCGGCTGCGCCAGGAGGCCACGGGCGATCGCGAGGATCTGCTGCTCGCCACCCGAGAGCTGTCCGGCCGGAAGGTCCCGCCGCTGGCCGAGAATCGGAAACTGCTTCATCAATCCATCGATGTCGCGACGCGCGGAGCGGCCGTTGCGACGCGCCCACGCCCCGAGCTCGAGGTTCTCGAGGACAGTTAGACGAGCCAGGATCTCGCGGCCCTCCGGTACCTGGACCAGGCCCTGGCTGACGATCCGGTCGGGAGGCGCGGTCGTGAGGTCGAGGTCGCCGAATCGCGCGCCGCCCGAATGCGGGCGCAGCACGCCCGACAGGGAATTGAGGATGGTCGACTTGCCGGCCCCGTTGGCGCCAATCAGGGCGACGATCTCCCCTTTGGCGACGCCGAACGAGACGCCGCGCACCGCCTGGATCGCGCCGTACGAAACCTGGAGGTCGCGCACCTCGAGCAGGGGAGAGGCCGGCTCGATGGAGGCCGGCGTCGACGTGGTCGCCACGTCCATCTCCTCCGATCCGGGAACGTGGGCCGCGGTCTTCTGTGCCTGAGTTCCGAGATAGGCGGTGATCACCGCGGGGTCTTGCGAGACCGTTTCCGGCGGGCCATCGGCGATCTTTCGGCCGAAGTTGAGAACCGCGATGTGGCGACAGACGCCCATCACCAACCGCATGTCGTGATCGATGAGCAGCACGGTGAGGCCGTCCTGGTTGAGTTGCTGGATCAGCGCCCGGACCCGGTCCTTCTCGGCCGGGTTCATTCCCGCGGCGGGCTCATCGAGGATCAGCAGATGGGGATTGAGCGCGAGCGCCCGCGCGACCTCGAGCCGTCGCTGGTCCCCGTACGACAGCGTGGCGGCCCGCCGTTCGCCGAACCTTTCCGGTGGCAGTCCGACTCGCTCAAGCAGCTCACGTGCCTGCTGCAGCCGACGTTGGTCCTCCTTGAGGAACGCGGGAAGCGGAATCAGTTGCTGCAGGGTGTCGTCGCGCCGCCGGAGGTGCATGCCGGCGAGCACGTTCTCGATCGCCGTCAGGTTGCGGTAGAGGCGAAGCGTCTGAAAGGTGCGTGCGACGCCGAGGCCGGCGACGGCGTGCGGCGGGCGCCGAGCCAGCTCGCTGGTGCTCACGCCTTGTTGGAGCCGGATGCTGCCCGACTGGGGACGGATGTATCCGGTGACCAGGTTCACCAGCGTCGTCTTGCCGGCGCCGTTGGGCCCGATCAAGCCAAAGATGGTGCCTTCCTCGATTTCCAGGGACACGTCATCGACGGCGTGCACACCGCCGAACGATCGCTTGACGTTAGTGAGCCGCAGTAACGCGCTCACGCGTCCTCCAGCGCGTCCACCACCGCGGCGCGATGATGGCGAGGCCGCCCCGACCGACGATGCCCTGCGGCCGGAAGATGATGACGAGGATCAGGATGACGCCGTTGACGACGTCGCGATAGGCGGCAAACTGGCGCACGATCTCCGGCAGCGCGGTGAGGAAGACCGCGCCGACGATCGGGCCGATCACGTTCGTCGTCCCGCCGACCACGGCGAAGGTCAGGATCTGGATGGTGCGGGTGACGCTGTACTCGGTCGGGTCGACGAAGAAGTTGATATGGGTCTCGAGTGCCCCCGCATAGCCGGCGACGAGGGCGCTGATGACGAAGGCGACCATCTTGTAGGCGGGCACGTTGATGCCGTTGCTGGAAGCGGCCAGCTCGTCCTCGCGGATCGCGGCCCAGGCCTGGCCGAGCCGGGTGTGTGTCAGCCGCCACACCAGGTAGGTCAGGATCGGCACCGAGATCAGGATCGGGAGGATACCGCCCAGTGGATCGGCACTCGGGTTCTTCAAGCCCTGGCCTTCGCCCGTGATGGGCACGTTGAGGATTACGCCCAGTCGCAATGCCTCGACGAAGCCAATGGTGGCGATCGCGAGGAAGACGCCTCGGAGTCGCAGCACCGGCAGGCCGACAAGGAAGCCAATCGCCGCGGCCAGCAGCGCGCCAACGAGCATGTCCACTGGCAGGGGGGTCGGCAGGTAGAGGCTCATGATGACGGTCGTGTAGGCGCCGATCGCCATGAAGCCGGCGTTGGCAAGGGTGAGCTGTCCGGAGTAGAACGTCACAAAGATCGAGATGGCCAGGATGGCGTTGATCCCGATCTGCGCGATCAGCAACTCGTGCTGGTTGTAGAAGCCGACCGGATCGGTGAAGAGTTGGATGAAGAAATCCACGGCGAACCTACGCCGTCACTACAGTCGCTCGCGCAGCCTGGCGCCGAAGAGTCCCTGCGGCCTCAGAACCAACACCAGGAACAGCGCCGCGAAGGCCACCCCGGCTTCGACGTTGCTGCCGAAGCGGACGAACGCGAAAACCTCGATGAGGCCGAGCAGGTAGCCGCCCAGGACGGCTCCGGGAATACTGCCCATGCCACCGAGGACGATCACCGCCAGACCCTTCAGCTCGACCTGGTCACGGCCGATGTAGGGACTGATGTCGGAAAGGGCGAGGCCAAACAGCAGTCCGGCAAGGCCGCCCAGCGCGGACGACACGAAGAGCGTCGAGGCGAAGATGCGATCGACGTTGATCCCGAGCAGCGTCGCCGCGCGCCGATTCTCCGCCACCGCCCGCAAGGCGCGGCCTACCTGTGTGAAGCGCATGACGTAGCCGAGAACGAGCATCAGTACCACGGAGATGATGAGGATGCCGAGTTTCGTCCCTTCGATCGTCAGTCCGGCGACGTGGTAGGTCGGGTTGGGCACCGTGCCGGTGGGGAAGCGGACCGAGTTCGCCCCATCCTGCCAGAGCCCGCTGAACAGGCTTCCGGGCGTGGCCTGTTCGACGATGGCGACGAAGATCAGCGCCAGGCCGATGGTGGAAATGAGCGCCGAGATCGGCGGCGCATTTCGGCGGCGGAGCGGGCGCAACGCCACGAACTCGATCAGCAAGCCCAGCAGGCCGCACACGAGGATGGCGATGACGGCGGCTGGCAGGAATGGTATCCCGTGGAGGGCCACGAGCGAGTAGGTGACGACGGCGCCCAGCATGAAGACGGCGCTATGCGCGAGATTGAGCACGTCGAGCACGCCGAAGACCAGGGTGTAGCCCACCGCGAAAAGGGCGTAGATCGACCCGATGAAGATCGCGTTGAGGACCTGTTGGGTCAACGCGCCTTCAGCTAGGCGTCACCGATTTCACCAGCGTGAATCCGCCGTTTCCGTCCATCTGGATCACCCAGATGGTTTGCTTGACGTCGTGGTTGCTGGTGAACTGGAAGCGGCCCAGCGGCGTGTCGATATTGACGGACTCCATCGCATCGCGCAGTTTGGTCCGGTCACCAGCGGTGTCACTGAAGGTCAGGTTGGCGCGCTTTGCCGCATCGGCCAGGACCAGGATCGCCGCATAGCCCTGAGCTGCGAACTGGTCCGGATCGGCGCTGTACTTCGCCCGATAGGCCTGCACGAAGCCGGCGTTCGAGGCGAAGGTGTTGTTGATGTACCAGGCGCTGCCACTTTCGGCGCCCTTGCCCGCGTCTCCGGCTTGCTTGGAAACGACCGCCGTGTTGAAGCCGTTGCCGCCAAGGAACTGGCCGGTGAATCCCTGCTTGCGCGCCTCGATCATGATCTTGGCGGGGATGCCGCCCAGGCTCGTGATGAAGATGACGTCGGGGTTCTTCTGGACGGCCTTGGTGACGGGCGTCGCGAAGTCGGCCGTCGTCTTGCTGAACTGCACGGTGTCGAGCAGTTGGAGAGTAGACCTTGATGTTGGTCGGGATCGCCGATTCCTCTCCCAGGCTGTCACGGAAGACGTACTTGCAGGGATCGGTTTTCGGGAAATTACAGTCCGGAACGATATGAATACCGGTGGTGCTGACCGCGAGGATCGGGATCTTGAAGCTTTCCGCCAGCGGGTGCACCGCGACGGCGGAGTTGGACAGCGTCGGTCCGAGGAGAGCCAGCAACTGGCCCTGCTGGATGAGGGTCTGCGCCACCTGGGCCGACTGCGCCTTGTCCGACGCGTCGTCCTTGGTATCGAGCGCGATCTTGGCGCCGTTCACCCCACCCGAGTTGTTGATCTTCTCCACGGCCAGGTCCATGCCCTTTTGCGAGCTCGGGCCGTAGACGCCACCGGCGCCCGTCAGCGAGAGAATCGCGCCGAGCTGGATCGTCTTACCCTGGTATGAGTTCGATGTGCTGGTTCCGGTCGAACTGGCGCCGCCACAAGCGGCCAAGGCGACGGCAAGCGCGATCGCGATGCCACGTGCCACGGTTCTCATCGAGCTTTCTCCCTCCTTCCCTATCAGGGAATCTGCGCACAGCTTAGCGGGAATCGAGGTAGGCTAGCTAGCACTTGCTCTCGATCTCCGCCTGGATCCAGATCGCCGGCGCCGTCCAGCTTGCTATCGGCCTCGCCAACCTCCCGCTGGCAACCCGGCTCCAATACCGGAAGAACCTGGCCGGCGCCTCGGAGATCGTCCGTCAGGTCTTCTACGTCCATGCCGCTTACATCGTGCTGGTCGTGCTGGGATTTGCCGCTCTCGCGCTCCTGTTCCCGGCCGAACTGTCCAGCGGCCGGCCGATTGGCCGGTTTCTCAGCGCCTTCCTGGCGATCTTCTGGCTGCTGCGGGTCCCGATCCAGCTGTTCTACTACCCGGTCGAGATCCGACGGCAAAACCGGCTCGCCGACGTTATCTTCACCGTGGCCTTCGCCTTTCTCGCTGTCGTTTTTGGCCTAGCGGCCATGCGATGAGGGCGCTCGCCAGGCTGGCGATCGCCGCCGTCTGGCTCTACCAGGGTGGCTGGTGCAAGCTGGTCGCCCCCAACGAGCGACATCTACAGGTCGTGGCGGACGTGCCCGGAGTGGGGCCGGCGCACGCGCGGAAGGTGCTGGCGATCTTGGGCACCGTCGAGGTGGGGCTGGCGGCCTGGGTGCTCAGTGGTCGGGCGCCGCGGACCGCGGCGGCGGCGCAGACAGCCCTGCTTGGCGCCATGAATGGCGGGGGATTACTTTTCAGCCACGGAACAATTCCCGAACCGGCGAACATGCTGACGCAGAACCTCGCCCTCGTCGCCTTGATCTGGAGCACGGCGCGTCGATGAGCGCGACCACGCCCTGGGAGCGAGGTCGTCTCGATGCTCGCCGCGGCAAGGCCCGCCTGCTCTTTGGACGGATGTATGAGGACTGGGAGATCGAGGCCGAAGCACTGCCGGCGTCGGGGCGAGTCTTCTGCATCGCCTCGGCCGGCTCGACGGGCATGGCGCTTGCGGCTCGCGGGCTGGCGGTCACCGCGGTCGACATCAACCCGGCCCAGGTGGACTACGTCGGCGCGCGGCTTAAGGGAGGGGCGCCTCGTGCCGGGACCGCCGACCGGTTCTTCGCGGCCGGCCGGCGCTTTCTTCCGCTGATGGGATTACGCCGGTCAATGATTCGGCGCTTCCTCGAGCTCACCGATCCAGCCGCCCAGGTCCGCTACTGGCACGCGCACCTGGACACGGCGCGCTTCAAGGCCGCGCTCGCGCTGGCCATCAACCCGCTGGCATTGCGCGCGATTTACAGCTCGACGTTCGTGCGAGTGCTCCCACGGCGATTCGACCGGATCATCCGAACCCGATTGGAGCGTTGCTGGGCCCGTCATCCCAATCGGACCAACCCTTACGCGTGGAGATTCTTTTTGGGGATGGATCCGCCGGACTACGCAGCCCCTACCCTGCCCGCAGGCCTGGCGCTCGAGCTGGTATGCGCCGATGCGGCGGCCTATCTGGAGAGCTGCCCAACGGCCTCATTCGTCGGCTTCAGCCTGTCAAACATTCTGGATGGCACCGAGCCGGCTTACGGCGAGCGCCTGATGGCCGCCGTCCGCCACAGCGCGCAGGATGGAGCCGTCGTGGTGCTCCGCAGCTTCATGGAGCCGCCGCCGGGCGAATCGACGGAGTGGGCGGCCCGCGACCGCTCGATGCTCTGGGGCCGATTGACGATCGAAAAGGTGCACTGATGCTCTATCGCCTGCGCCGTCACCCGCTTTCGATCGACGCCTTCTTCACGCATTCCCTGGTCCTCACCTACGGCTATCCCGCCAAGATGCTCCAGCAGCTCCTGCCTCCAGGCCTGGCGGTCGACACCTACGGCGACTACGGATTCATCGCGATTGCGATGGTGCAGACCAGGCGGTTGCATCCGGCTTTCCTTCCCGCGGCGCTCGGTGTCGATTTCTTCCTGACCGGGTACCGGGTCTTCACCCGCTTCGCCACGAAGCCGTCGCTGCGTGGACTGAGGATCCTGCGCAGCGATACCGACCGGTTGCTGATGGCCGTTGGCGGAAATCTCCTCACGCATTACGGCTACGTGCATTGCCGGGCGGCGATGAAAGCCGAGGGCGACCGCCTGCGCGTGAGCGTGAGCAGTCCCGGCCATGTCGCGGATCTCGACGTCGTCGCCGACCTGTCGAGCAGGCCCGCGCCGCTGCCAGCCGCGTCGCCCTTTGCCAATCTCGAGGACGCGCGCCGCTTTGCGGGTCCGCTCCCCTATACCTTCGACTACGAGCCGGAGACCAACTCCATCGTGATGATCAAGGCCACCCGCTCACGCTGGGAGCCGCAGCCCATCGCGGTCGTGGTACGCAACGCCACCTTCCTCGAACAGCCACCCTTCGACGCGGCCAGGCCAATCCTTGCCAACGCCTTTCACGTTGAGAACGTGCCCTACCGCTGGGAGCGCGGGGTCGTCGAGAGGCTCGAGGAGGCCGCGTGAGCGCGGCCGTCGAGCGGGGATCGCGTGGCCAGTTCGACGGCGTTCTTCAGATCGTCCGCTACAACTGGAGCCTCTACATCGTGGCGGTGCTGGTCTCGACGCTGGTCGTGCTGCTCGTGGACGTGGTGCATCCGCCAGCCGCGCTCGCGGGGCTGCTGATTCTCGGCGCCATCGCGGCGGTCTTCTGGCTGGCGCTTTCGCTGGCCGTCTCGCACTACGTCTACGACCGCTCCGACCTCTATCGCTGGGGGTGGATCCGCGACCGTGTTGTGCCCAGCCCCCGGCACGTCGTGAACATCCACGCCGGGCTTGACGAGACGAGCCTGGCACTCCAGGCGATGTATCCCGCCGCCGAGGTGACGATCCTCGACATCTACGATGCGGGCGAAATGCCCGAGCCCTCGATTGCCCGGGCGCGACGTGAGGCGCGCTCCACGCTCGCGTCAGTCACGGCGGACTTTCGCCGCCTTCCACTGGAGACCGCCTCGACCGATCTCGTGACCGTGATCTTCGTCGCCCACGAGCTGCGCCGTGCCGCCGCGAAAGAGGCCTTCTTTCGGGAGGCCTCGCGGGTGCTGCAGCCAGGAGGCCGCCTGCTGCTCGTCGAGCATCTCCGCAATGGATGGAACCTGGCGGCCTTCGGCCCAGGGGCCTTTCACTTCTTTCCTCGCCACGAGTGGCTGCGGGTGGCCGGGGCTACGGGATTCCAGCTCGGCGAGGAGTTCTCACGGACGGTCTTCGTGCGCGCGTTCGTCTTTTTGCGCGCCTGACCGCTGTTCCGCGCGCGCCTTCTCGAAGCACGAGCGGCAGAGCTTGATCGCCGTCAGCGGCCCGCGCTCGGCGAAGACGCGGCGGCCGCAGTGGGTGCACACGTACTGCTGCTTCGCCATCTGATACCTAGGTTAGCTTCCGGACGAGTGCGCGCTGCTTCGGATCCGTCAGTTGCTGCGGGCGATTTGTGAGATAGGCGATGAAGGTCTCGAGCTCGAGGTGGTGCACGGCGCCGTCCTGCCGGAGCTGGACCTCGTGTCCGCGTAACTCCGCATCGACGGGCTCGTCCTCTTCCCGGGCGGCGAATAGTCCGAACGCGATGCGCCAGCGAAGCTGCGCCGTGCGTTCGCGCGACGACATCGGCACCTCGATGTCGTCGGCGTGGATCGCGTACTCCCGCGCGAGGTGCCAGACCTGGAGCCGCATCGGGTAGCGGCCGATGCTGGTCTCGATCGTCCCTTCGACGCCGATCTTGCCCCAGGCCCAGCGGACCAGGGCTTGCCGTGCCTCCCACTCCTGCAACACCTCCAGCGGGCTCATCGCTCGGCGAACCCTCACGCCGCGGGCATTCCATCCGTGGAGTCCGCCGCTGAACGGCAACTGATCCATGGTTCCGTCGAGGCAGGCCTGGTCGTAGACCTCGTCCGTTGAGAGATGGGCGACCACGTCCTTGACGCTCCAGCCGCGACAGTGGCTACGCGCCGCCCATTGCCTCGAGCCGAGGGTGCGAAGGTGCGACCGCAGACGCGCGATCTCGCGGTCGTAGACGGGGAAGGGATTAACGCTTCTTGGGTCGAGGGCTCTTGCGCTTGGCGTTGGCGGGTTTCCCCTTCGATGCAGGCTTCGGCTCCCGAGGGCCTTCGATCGCGGCCAGCGCCGCCAATGCGACGTTCGTTTCCGCTGACGTCGTTTCCGTGGCCAATTCGGCACCTTCGAAGAATCGCGCCTCGAGCTCTTCGCCGACGCGCTCGATCAGGTTCTCTTTGTGCGGCGGCTTCGCGGTGATCTTCTTCGGAGGCTTCTTTGCCATGAGGCCATTCTATGACCCCCACCCTGACCCTCCGCCGCACTCGGGGGAGGGAATCTCGCGACGCTAAGGCGTCTGGCCAGGCCCGGCGGTGGGCGTCGGCGTCGGCGCAGGGCTCGGGGTCGGCGTTGGCAAGATCCCGCTGGGAACGATCGATGGGATCACCGATGCCAGTGGTGTGGGCAAGGGCGTCGGCGAGGGGGACGGTGTCGGCGCGGGCTTGCACTCGGTGCCCGGCAGGTAGAGCTCCTTCTCGGAGCTACTCGAGCCCGCCGACGCCGACGCCGACGCCGAGGGCGAGGCCGAGGGCGACGTGCTCACGCTGCTCGCACAGGGCGGCCCGTCGATCAGCCCATCGGGACGCTTGAAAGTCTCGACGCTGAAGTGCGCCTGGGTCAGCCCATTGTTGATGAAGTCCCTGAGGACCGAGCTGCCGACCATGGTGCCGTAAACCCCGTTCATGTCCTGGTTGCCGGGTCCGGTATGTCCAACCCAGGCGCCGATCACAAGGTTCGGCGAGTAGGCCATCATCCAGGCAT
>WNGI01005983.1_pt1 | contig 11016 bp, 8 predicted proteins | sample 5400621 | NCBI WGS metagenome assembly WNGI01 (sample SAMN13153374, study PRJNA577476) | soil metagenome | isolation source: 20 cm soil or saprolite under Garry oak tree replicate 1 | place: USA:California | collected 2016-06-15 | reverse complement strand
GATTGCCGCGCACTTCCTGGAGCTTCCTCGCACATTACCTCCTGCCTTTGAGGGAAACCGGATCGGTCCGGTGAAGTGACTTGCCGCGCAGCGGCAATCGGGGATGTGACGGCAACTAGGGTGCCGGGTGCGCAACCAGGTGAATTATGCCCGATCGGCTCCAAACGGTTGCCCGAGGTGCGCCGCAAGTTTAACTTGCGCTCTCACAACGGCCACGCTCGTGGCCCTAACACCTTCCTCCCACTTCGGCAACCAGTTGGGAGGCAGATCACGACCAAAAGGAGGATTGCCGAGTGCCTCGCACCTACGAGGCGGTTTACATCTTCGATTCTACTCTCGAAGACGCCGCCATCAACGACAAAATCACGCGCTTCCACGGGATGCTCACGGCCAAGGAGCAGCCCGACGTCACGCACTGGGGTCGGCGACAGCTCGCCTATTCGATCGGTCCGCGTGAGAACGGCTACTACGTCGTCTCGAAGTTCTCGACCGAGCCCACCGCCCTGCCCGAATACGAGCGGGCGCTGAAGCTCGACGACGGCGTCATCCGCTACCTCATCACGTTGCACGAGCACGAAGTGGGTGCTCCGCCGCAGTCAGAAGAAGATCTGGCCGCAGCGACGCGTCGCGATGAGGATGACGACGACGAGGATTAATCAATGAGAAGACCACAAAAGAGCTGTCCATTCTGCGAAAGCCGCGTTCGCTGGGTCGATTACAAGGACGATAGAACGCTCGGACGCTTCATCACCGACCAGGGAAAGATTCTTCCTTCGAGGTTGAGCGGTGTTTGCGCCCGACACCAGCGGCAGTTATCGACTGCAATCAAAAGAGCCCGCTTCTTGGCGCTCATTCCTTACATCCGCGGTCACCAGGCGTAGATGGCCGAGGCCGCCACGACGGTAGCGAGAAAAAAATCGTGGCGGCCGCTGTTTTGGGGGTTGGCTGCGTTTCTCATCTGCCCCTTTCTTCCCTTTTTCGAGGCGCTGATCCCCGTGCAGCAGACGCTGTTGCTGCTGGTGCCGGTCATCGCCGCGTGCTCGATCGTCGGCTGGAAACTGGGAGGACGCGCCGCTCTGGCCGTCATCTGGATTGTTTTTTCGATCTGGATCCTGCTCCAGCCAGCTGGTCCTCCCGGCACACAGTACGACCAGATGGCACGCGGCTGGGCACTCCTCCTCGCGGCGAGCTTCGGCCTCGTCAGTCTCTGGAGTACGGCGATGCCTTTCTTTTCGAGGGCGTTGTTCTCGGTAGGCCTCGCGGTGGGAATCGGCTTTCTACTGGCGCTCTCTTCGCCGAGCGGGATCGCGAGATTTCAGCACGGGGCTGGAGAGGATCTGACGAGGAGAGTGTCCAGCACCATTGAAAAGGTGCAAGAGGGGATGGAGACGCCCGAGTGGCGAGAAGTGACAGCCAAGGTCCCCGCCCTCGATACCTGGAACGAGGACAGTGAAGCGGTCATGCGCGCGACACCGACGTTCGCTGCGACGCTGCTGCCAGCGCTATTAGCGCTCGAGTCGCTCGCCGCGTTGGCGATTGGATGGGCGGTGTACCGCAGACTGTCTCCCGTGCAAATCGGACCGCCGCTCAGTCCACTGACGGAGTTCAGATTCAACGATCAGCTCGTCTGGGGCTTGGCAGTCGGCGCTACGCTTTGCCTGCTACCCGCATTCGGAGAGGGAAAGAACGCAGGGTATAACCTGCTGCTCTTTTTCGGGGCGCTGTACCTTATCCGCGGGATTGGCGTTCTCGCCTGGATCTCGCGCGGGCGCTACGCGTTCATCGTGCTTCTCAGCCTGATCCCGCAGGTATTCGTAATCGTTACACTTGCCCTTGGGCTGGGTGACACTTGGCTCGACTTGCGCAAGCGCGCCAAGGCTGGGTAAGCGTTCGGTTTATTCGGGCTTTGTGCTAGAATTAGTCGTTCTCAACCGATCAACGAAGGAAATTTCTGCAATGGAAGTCATTCTCAGACAGGCAATCGAAAAGCTCGGCCACCCGGGCGACATCGTGAAGGTTTCCGCCGGCTACGCACGGAATTATCTCCTGCCGCGGGGCTTCGCATACGAGGCAACCGCCGGTAACCGCAAGCGAATCGAGCAGGAGCGTCAGCGCCTGGAGCAGGCGGAGGAGCAGCGCCGTGGTTCAGCCTCCGACCTAGCCACAAAGCTCGAGCAGGTATCGTTGACGTTTTCTGCTCGCGTCGGCGAGGAGGGCAAGCTCTTCGGCTCGGTCACATCGTCCGACATCGCGCATCAGCTCGAAACTCAGGGGTTCTCGATCGAGAAGAGGCAGATCGACCTGCATGAGCCGATCAGGGCGCTGGGAGTCTACCGCATACCCATTCGTCTGCACGCCGACGTCCATCCCGAGATCAAGGTCTGGGTGATCAAGCAGTAGTCGCCAAACGGCGGGAGATCTCGCTGCGCCGTCCAAGCACGGCCAGGTCTCTTTGCGTATCACGGCCGGGTCCTTTTGTGTCCAACAACTGGCGTGCGAAATGCGAGTTGTAACCTCTCACGGAACTTTCGCACGACAGATAAGCTACATACGGAGTTGCGGCGTGCTGCGCCGCGATTGAACCTTCACCGAACCGCATGGCCACATCCCTATCATCTGTAACCGCCCGCGAGAGTGCGCAGAATGCGAAGCGCGCCGCCCAGCTTTGCCTGGACATGAAAGCAAACGACGTCGTAGTCCTCAATCTGGCCGGCGTCACGGACATGACCGACTACTTCGTCATCGCGAGCGGAACCTCCGACACCCACGTGAGATCCATCGGCGAGCATGTGATATCGGAGATGAAGAAGGCAGGATTGATCGTGCATCATACTGAAGGGTTACAGCAAGGCCGCTGGGTGCTGCTCGATTTTTTCGATTTCGTAGTTCACATCTTCCATCCCACGTTGCGGGCGTTCTACCAGATAGAACGGCTCTGGAGCGATGCGGAAACAGTGGCGCTGGAACCACAGGAGTAAGGAAAAAATGAAAGCGGCTCGCATTGTAACGCTCACCCTGGCACTGCTCCTCGGCGCTCGCCTCGACGCGCAGCAGTACTTCGGCATGAACCAGGTGCAGTACAAGCATTTCGACTGGCGGGTTATCGAGACGGAGCACTGGCTGGTTCACTACTACCCGGAAGAGCGGGCCGGGGCGATGGAAGCCGCCCGAATGGCCGAGCGATCGTATACGCGGCTATCAAAGGTCCTCGATCACCAGTTCCGAGAGAAGAAACCCATAATCCTCTTCTCTTCCCGCTCCGAGTTCGGACAAAACAACGTCACCGGAGACCTGGGGGAAGGAACGGGCGGTGTTACGGAAGCGCTCCGCCACCGGATGATTCTGCCGCTTACTGGCGACCTCGGCAGCTTCGAGCATGTGTTGACGCACGAAATGGTGCACGAGTTCCAGTACGACATCTTTGCCCGCGGCAAGGCGGGGGCGAACCTGCAAACGCTCAATCAGATCGATCCGCCCCTCTGGTTCATGGAAGGAATGGCGGAGTACCTGTCGATCGGCCCTGAGCACACCCTGACCACTACGTGGGTGCGCGACGCTGTCGTGAACGGAAATCTTCCGACCATCGAACAGATGACAGAGCGTCCCGACAAGTACTTCCCCTATCGATACGGTGAAGCGTTGTGGGAATACGTCGGCCAGCGCTGGGGTGATGCAGCAATCGGCGAGATCCTCCAGAACGCGACAACGCTCGGCATTGCCCGCGCATTTCAACGCCAACTCGGTCTTACGCTGCACGAGCTGAGCGACGACTGGCGTGAGGCGATGAACGCGAAGTACCTCCCTCAGGCAGCGGTACTCGAGCGTCCACGCAGTTTTTCGCAGCCGCTGCTCACCGAAAAGAGAAGCGGTGGCCAAATATTTCTTGCTCCGTCACTGTCCAGCGATGGCAATCGCATCGCCTTCCTCTCCAACGGAAACTTCAAACGTGGCGAGCTTTTCATAGATCTCTGGCTTGCTGACGCTCGCACCGGCAAACGCATCAAGCGTCTGGTCGAAAGCACGACGAATCCGAACTTCGAGGAGTTGAGGCTGCTTTACTCGCAGAGCTCCTTCTCCAACGATGGACGCACTCTGGCGTTCACTGCGCAGCGCGAAGGCAAGGACGTCATGTACCTCATGGACGTCGCGAGCGCGTCGGTCAAAAAACGCTTCGATCTGCCAATCGATGCGATCTGGAGTCCAGTCTGGTCGCCGGATGACCGGCAGCTCGCGTTCAGCGGGACGCACGGAGGTATTACTGACCTATACATCGTGGATGCGGACGGCAAGAACATGCGTCAGCTCACCAACGACAAATACGGGGACATGCAGCCGGCCTGGTCGCCGGACGGCAAGAGACTCGCGTTTGCGACTGACCGCGGACCGCCAACCGATCTGTCGGTTCTCAAGATCGCCAAGTGGCAAATCGCAGTGCTGGATCTGCAATCCGGTGCAGTCGAGGTCCTGCCGAATCAGGGCGGACTGAACCTGAATCCCGCGTGGTCTCCGGATGGACGTCAGGTCGCGTTCATCTCGGATCGAACGGGAATACCAAACATTTTCCTTTTCGACTTTGGCGATCGACAGCACTATCAGATCACGAACGTTCTTGGCGGCGTTTCCGCAATCAGCGAATACAGCCCGGCGATAAGCTGGGCGCGGGCGGCCGATAGAATCGCTTACACCAATTTCGAGAAGGGCGACTACACCGTCTGGACCATCGATAATCCGCGGGCGCTCAAGAAAACCGCGTTTAATCCGCGGTCCGCCAATCTCGCCGCGAATCTCGTCCCGGTCGACACGACCGGGATGGGTCGGGATTCATTGGTGCTGAGGCCGAGGACTGGCGAACCGACGTCCACTTACCGTGCCCCTGGCGGATCCCGCCAGTCGTCGGTGCTGCCGACGCAGGAGACTGTGGTCGACTTGCCGCCGACGATTGGAGTGCTCATGGCCGATCCACTGTTCGGCCTGCCTGACACCAGCAGGTTCAAAGAGCACCCTTACCACGTTTCCTTCCATCCGGATTACATCGCCGACCCGTCGGTTGGATACACTCCGAGCTATGGTGGAATGTTTGCCGGCGGCACGGCGTTTGTCTTCAGCGATTTGCTTGGCAATCACCAGCTGGCAGTCGCAGGAAATGTCTATGGCCGGCTGAGTGACGCGAGCGTCTTCCTCGGTTACGCGAATCTGAGTCACCGGCTGCAGTATACGACGGGGATTTCGCAGGACCCTATCTACGTTCCTCTCGCTGGCTTCCAGGGCGAGATCGCTCCTGGCATCTTCCGGTTCGAGACCCAGTATCTCCGTTACGTCGTCAGAAACCTGTTTTTGACCGGTCAATATCCATTCAACCGATTCAGCCGCGTCGAGACGGGCGTCCAGTTCAACAGCATCGCGCAGGGTCTGGTCAGAGTGTTCCAGGACTGCAGCTCGGCGGGTTACTGCACTGACATCCAGTTCAGGAACGACACGACGCTTCCAACGATCAATTACGTCACCCCGTCCACGGCGTTCGTCTCCGACAACACTCTTTTCGGCACGACGGGGCCGGTGATGGGACGGAGGATGCGCTTCCAGGCGTCGCACAGCGTGGGAAAGATCAACTTCAGTGACTTCCTGGCTGATTACCGTCGCTACGATCCGATCATTTTCAACACGCTCACTTTCGCCACAAGATTTCTGAGCTCGATTTCGGTTGGACCGGATGAAGGCTTTTTCCCCAAGTACATCGGTCGGCCCGATTTCGTCCGCGGTTACGACCGCGCCAATTTCAACTTTTACGATTGCACGTCAATAATCGGAACTCAGGCCCAGTGCAACAATGCGCAGCTCGCCGGCAGCAGAGTCGCTGTTGCGAACGCCGAGCTGCGATTCCCGATCATTCGTCGGTTCGACGTCGGCAGCGCTTTCGGCTTGCCGCCGGTCGACGGACTCATCTTCTACGACGCGGGTCTCGCCTGGAGCAGGGGTCAAACACCGCATCTTGGCCGAGCTCCGGATAACAACGATCCGACCCTAAACCGCTATCCACTCACCAGCTGGGGCGCTGGGCTGCGCGTGAATCTTTTCAATCTGGCAATTCTCCGCTGGGACTATGCGCGACCGTTGTCCAGCGATCGCAAGCCGAACTGGACTTTCTCTCTGGGAGCGAGCTACTAACCGTTGCGCCGTCTCCTACTGCTGGCGCTGCTCTGTGCAGCCTGTACGAACGACAGGGCAGCGCCTGACAGCACCAGCGTACAAGTAGCAGAAGCTCACGGGCCCGATCCTCTCCTTCTTCGCGTTCCGCGAGGCGGAGGAACGGGCCGCGTCTACATATACCCGAAGCTCGATTCAGCCGTCTGGAGCGTCGATGAGGCGCCACCACTCGATCGAGTGCTGGCATTCGATCCGGAAGCCGGCACGATTGCATTCGTCGACGCTAAAGGATTCCCCGGGCGGTTGGACCTTAGAGAGACGGACGTCGTCAAAGCGTCGAAAGCGAAACTGACCTCGCTCTCATCCGCAAATGGCAGCGACATCTACGGCGTCAATCCCAAGGGCGAAATCGTCCGCCTGAACCCCAACGGCGGTGACTGGCACTTCAAGCCGCCGGTGCCGGCACGTGCGGTGTTCGCGCAGCCCAACGGAGAGCTCCTCGTCGCAGCGAACAAAGGGGCGCAGACGCTTCTTTGGAAAGTGCGCCCGCCGGACGACGTCGTGCAGGACAGCGCCGTGCTGCCACTTTCTGGGCGCGCCGTGCGAACCCAGGTGGGGGACAGGATCTACTTCACGGTGGACAGCGGCCTTGTCGGCGTGAAGGCGAAAGATCTCTCGCCCGTCGGTGCAGTTCAGCTGGCGAGTCGGGTCCGAGCGTTGGCCCCAACGCCGAGCGGCGACCGAATCTACGTTGCGACTTCTGCCGATAGTGGGATCTCGGTCGTGGACCGCTATTCCGGGCGCGTATCGACCGGCGTCGTTCTGCCTTCGCCGCCCGCTGACCTTCGCATGGACGCCCTCGGACGTTACCTGATCGCCCGATTCCCAAAAGCGGATTCTGCATGGGTGATTGCCATCGGCACGAATCGATTAGTTGGCGCGGTGCCGACGCGGTGGGAAGCCGATCTTCCGGCAATCACTCCGGACGGCAATCTCGCGCTGTTGGGCGCGAAGGACGTCGTGCTGGTCGATCCAGAAAAACTCGCCGTCAAATCGACCGTCGAAGCTGGTGCGAAGGATTTCTGGTACTTCTTCGCGTGGGATGGATTCCGTCCGAGACCGCAGGGTCTCGATCAACCAGTGACATTCCCGGGCGAGAGCACGCCGGGTGATTCGCTGACGGCGAGCTCCACGGCGTTGAGCAGCACTCCTTCAGGACTTCCTGCGCGCGATTCGGCGATAACCGTTCCTCCCAATGTCAGGCCAGCATCATCCGGATTCACAGTCTCGTTTGCCGCTCTGCTCAGCGAGGACAAGGCGCAGCAGCTCGCGAGCACCATCAAGGTCGCGGGGAATTCTGCTCACGTAGTGGCGACGACAACGGCCGGCTCGCCAATCTTCCGCGTAGTGCTTGGACCGTTTGCGACACGCGACGAGGCTCAGAAGATCGCACGCGCATCGAAGCGGGAGTACTGGATCTACGAGGGATCCCCTTGAAGTCGCGTGTCTCCGGCGGACGTCCAGTAGCATGGGAGGACGCCGGACGGCAAATCGCATCACTGTTGGGCAGCTACGTCGCAGTAGTCGTCACTTCTTCCGATCCCGTTGCGGCCGCGCATGTAGCGCTGGGCATCGGACGAGCCGAAGCACAGCACCGACGCGTCGTCATTGGGGATCTCGTCGGCGATCTTCCTCCCCTCCGTTCCCTCGTGAGTGAGGAAGATCCTCACGGCATCACCGATAGCTTTCTCTACGGCGTCTCTCTCAACAAGATCGGCTACGAAGTCGCCGGTACCGACAAGCTCTACGTCATGCCGACCGGCACTGACCCCGTCATTGACGCAGAGATCTTTCGCAGCGCACGCTGGAAAAGACTCGCCACAGGCTTCGGCGAGGCTGGCGCCCTCCTGCTTCTGGTCGCCGGGAGCGATGCTACGGGGCTGAGCGATCTCGTCGAGCAGACCGATGGCGTCGTGCTGGTCAAGGACGCGGATCTCGGTGCCGCGCCATCGGCGCTGGTGCTGGCACGCGTCGCGTCACCAACGCCCACACTCAAGATCCCGCTCCATAGAATTGGCGCGCGCGCAGCCAGCTGGAAGCAGCATCGCTGGTTTTACCCGGCGTTGGCCGCGATTGCTTTGCTGCTGATCGCCTCTGTGGGGCTCGCCGTCATCCTGACCCGTCTTGGCCAAGCACGACCTCGGCCGACGCGCGTGGTCGCAAAGCCGGTCCCCGCTCCGACCCCACCGCCGCCACGCCCGCCGCCAGAAACGCTTTACATCGCGCCGCCCGCCAATCGCAACGACTCGGCGTCGGCGGCCGCATTCACCGTCGAGCTACTAGTCGCAAACACCGCTGAAGGTGCTAACTTGTTCGTCAGGAAAAATGGCGCAGCACTTCCAGCGCCCGCCGTGTCGCCGATTCCAATCGATCCGGAGCGAACTAAATGGTACAAGGTGACCGCTGGCGCTTACGCCCGGAGATATCAGGCTGACTCATTGCTGTTCGCCTTGCGGAGGTCGCGTGTACTCACCGATTCCGCCGGAACGGTCACGAGAGCGCCACTCGCGCTCGTGGTCGACAGCGTTCCAACTCAGGGTGGCATTGTCGATGCGGTGCGTGCAACCGTCCAGAAGTACACGGTTCGCGGACTGCAGGTGTACGCACTGATGCAGGACGACGGAAGCGCGCTGATCTATGCCGGCGCTTTCGCAAGGGCCGATCAGTCGGCCGAACTGATTAAGACGTTGCGCGGCGCGGGCCTCAGGCCCATGCTCGTTTACCGAATGGGGAGTGCGCCTTAGTGCGTTTAACGAAACTCGAGATTCACGGATTCAAATCTTTCGCCGACCAGACCGACATGGTGTTCGAGCCGGGCGTGACGGCGATCGTCGGTCCGAACGGATGCGGAAAATCCAATGTCTCCGACGCGGTGCGATGGGTGCTTGGCGAGCAGCGTGCGCGTGCGCTTCGCGGCGCCAAAATGGAAGAGGTGATCTTCCAGGGATCTTCCGCCCGGCGCGCAGTCAACCTGGCTCAGGTCTCACTGCATTTCGAGAACGACGACGGCACCCTCGACATTCCCTTTCGCGAAGTCGTTATCACCAGACGACTGAGCCGGTCCGGCGAGAGTGACTATTTCCTCAACGGCTCCGCATGTCGTCTTCGTGATATCCACGACATGGTCCGCGGCACCGGACTCGGTGCGGACTCCGGCGTCGTAATCGAAGCGAAGATGGTCGACGCGTTGCTGAGCGATCGACCGGACGAACGCAGGGAGCTGTTCGAGGAGGCGGCGGGAGTTGGATTGTACCGAGACCGCAAGCGGAGCGCGGAGCGACGCCTCGAAGAAACCACAACGGATCTCGCCCGCATCGACGATCTGATCGCCGAGGTGCAAAGTCAGGTCAGGTCTCTTGCCAGACAGAGAAAGCGGGCCGAACGCTATACGGAGCTGATGGCTCGCCGTTTCACACTTGAGGTTGCGAATGCCTCGAGGGAAATGGACGCCTGGCGCGATGAGTTGACACGGCTCGAGCAACGCCTGTCAGAGCTGCGTATCGAAGTTCCTGCGGACGATGAGCGCCTGCAAAACGCAGAGATGGGGCGTGACGCCGCGCTCAGCGAGCGAACGAGCGCCGAGGCGAGGCGCGCGGAGCTCGCAAAACTGGTCTCGGATCAGCGCGAGAACGCGCAGGTGTTGCGTGGGGAAATTGCCGTAGCCGAGGAGAGACTGCGTAACGCGATGTCTCGTCGCGAGCGGGCTGAGGAGGAGCGGCGCGAGGGGGACGCAGCGGCAGAGCGCGTCAGCGGAGAGCTCGAACGAGCCTCGAGCGAGTTGGCACAGCTCGAGGTCGCTCTTCTGGCTGCGGACGAAAGTCTCGCCTCCCACGCGCGGCGCGAAGAAGACGTACGTTCCGGTCTCACTGTGGCGCGCTCCAATCTCGAGCAGAGCGAGCGCGTTCTGCGTGAGTTGCGTGAGGAGCTCCACCGCAGCGACCTCGACCAGCAAAGCGCGGAACGCGAGAGAGATGAGCTGGCGGCCAGGCGAACTAGTCTCGAGGCCGAGCAAGCTCACCTGTTCGACGTGGCCGACGCAATGCGCCGCGATCTCGCCGCCGCCGAAGATGAGACTGCCATCGCAGCGACGCGCGTCGCTGAGACGGCGAGGGCAGCCGACGACGCGCGTGATGCGCTGCAACAGGTTCGAGAGCGAGAAACCGCGGCGCGAGCAGAGCTACTTCGCGCCGAGGAGCTCCATACCGCACTGAGCGCGAAGCTCAACGCGCTTGAAGGTCTCGAGAGGGAGCGCGTCGGGCTCGCGCCAGCTGCTGCGCGCCTGCTAAGGGAGCGCGCGATTTTTGGAGAAGGCGCTATCCTGGGCCCGCTAAGCGACTTCATCAGCGCCGACGCCAATTCGGCTGCGCTTGTAGAGCGATTCCTCGGACCAACAGTAAACGCGGTGCTCGTTCGGGATAGATCCGTGGCGGAGGCAGTGCGCGCCTGGCACGCTTCGACGTCGCCCGGACCGCTGCTGCTTCTGCCCACTGATTCAGCAAATGGTGAGGTTTCCGAGAGTGGCGATGACGCGCCGAGTCTCGCAGCGCTGGTTGAGTCAACATCGCCGGCCAGCGGTTGGGTGCGCTCGCTGCTGGGTCGCGTGACATCGATGGAAAGCGGCACCGCGTTTGTCGACGCACGCGGCGCGATCTGGCTTCCGGCGGCGGAGGCTGGACCTGGGCCTTTGCGAAGGCGTGCGGAGATCGCCGAACTGAAACAATCAGTCGCGAATAGTGCCACGGCGCGGCATAGAGCAGCCGCGAATGCCGATTTGGAAAAGGCCGCTCTGGCAGTGGCCGAGCGGGCAGCCTT
>WNGI01008128.1_pt1 | contig 11018 bp, 8 predicted proteins | sample 5400621 | NCBI WGS metagenome assembly WNGI01 (sample SAMN13153374, study PRJNA577476) | soil metagenome | isolation source: 20 cm soil or saprolite under Garry oak tree replicate 1 | place: USA:California | collected 2016-06-15 | reverse complement strand
TCCGCCGCTGGCATGAAAACTTCTCAGTGGAAGACAATGCGTGTCTTGATCGCCGACGATCAAAAAAGCGTGGGGACATCCCTGGCGGAAATGGTCGGCCTTTGTCACCACCAGGTCGTTGAGGTCGTGGCCACAGGCATGGAAGCCATACAGGCATACGCTCGGCACCGGCCGGACGTGGTCCTAATGGATTACCGGATGCCGAAGCTAAACGGCATCACCGCCTGCCGTTACATTCTGGCGAAGGATCCTAACGCGCGCGTGATTTTAATTTCCGGCTGGAGTGCGCCGGTCGAACCCGAGTTATCCGGTGCAATCGCCATTCTCTCCAAACCCGTTGCTCTGCCCATGCTCGATGCCGCGCTTACCGCCGCGGTCGAGCCCAGAAAGAAAAAAGAGCCAGCACCGGTAATCGTAGATGCGACGCCTCGCCAAGCGGTAGACTCTGCCGAGCCAGAGGCTACAGCTTGAGTGATGGCGGCGGCTCGACGGAGTCTCGCCCTACCAATCCTCTCTCGCAAGAAATCCACTGGTAAGGCGACGCTCTGAGGAGCCGGAAACAAAAACCGCCGACTCAACCAGACAAAATGTGCAGCCGACACGGCTGCCTACAGAGAGGTAATTTTCTATCTCGCAATTCGCCGGAGATCGCGGTATCACCTCCAGACGGAGGTTTCAAAATGAATAGCATCTCGATTTCTCGACGTAAATTTGCCCAGCTTTTGAGCGCGGGAGCAGCCTGCGCTGTGGTTAAGCCCGCGCTGTCTCTGGCGAAAAGCGCCCCGGAGGTGAAAAGTCAACCAGCATCGCCGCTAACGAGAATTGTGCGCTTGAGCTCGAACGAAAACCCTTATGGGCCTTCGCCGCACGCGCTCAAAGCGATGACGGACTCGTTCAACGTGGCGTGTCGCTATCCTGACGAAGCGGCCGCTCTCTTGAGTGAAAAACTGGCAACGTTAAATAGTGTTAACGCGAATCAGATCCTGTTAGGAGACGGATCGGGTGAGATTCTGAAACTGTGCGCCGACACTTTCACGGGAGCGCAGCGAAAGTTGGTGGCGGGCGATCCAACTTTCGAGGCCATCCTCCAACATGCCACCGTTAATGGAGCGGAAGTCGTTAAGGTACCACTCACAGACAACTTCGCGCACGACCTTAGCAAGATGGGCGCAGTGGCAAATGCAGGTCTTGTTTACATTTGTAACCCGAACAATCCTACCGCCAGTTTCACGCCGAAGAATGAACTAACCGATTTCATCTCCAAAACATCGCCGCAAACGATAATCCTGGTGGATGAAGCTTACTTCCATTACGCCGATAATCCGGACTACGACAGCGTCATTCCTTTAGTCAAGGATTACCCAAATCTCATTGTGCGCTCTCATCAAAGCTGGGACAGCGTCAATATTATGGCGGTGGCGGCTGCGACGGCGAGTCTGAGCGACCCCGACCAGGTTACAAACGGCCGGCGGCTGAATCAGGAAACCAGGACGTTTGTGACTACTCAGCTCGATGCCATGGATTACAAATACATTCCTTCGCAAGCGAACTTTGTCATGATTGATGTAAAACGCCCGGTCCTGCCCCTGATCAAGGCCTTAAAGGAACGAAATGTGGAAGTCGGCCGATTATTTCCGGCATTACCAACTCACATGCGCCTGACCATCGGCAAAAAGGCCGAGATGGAAGCATTTTTGTCCGCCTTCCATCAGGTCTTGGCCTGAGAAGCGGACTCCGTTTGTAGCACAGCCATCTTGGCGTGGGGCCAGCGGGCCCGTTCTTGCCCGCTGATTCGCCGCAGGCTTAAAGTCCTTGAAGCTTGGCCACAACTTGGCGTCGTCCCTAGCACCAGGGAAGGATGATTTGGTTCTATCAGAATCCACTTATATTCCCTTGGGGAATGGACGAAAAAGCCGCACAGGACTTGCTGCACGAACGATCATTTATCGGGCGCTCTATGCATTCCACCTTGCTCGCGAATGAACGCGATCCGGAAATTCGTTTCGACACCAAGAAACAAATTGCCGCGTTCACCAGCCAGATTTGCGAGGTTATCGTTGGCAAAGCCGAAGCTGTAAAACTGGCGGTCGCCTGTCTGCTCGCCCGGGGTCATCTCCTAATTGAAGATATCCCGGGGGTAGGTAAGACGACGCTATCGCAAGCCCTGGCTCGTTCCCTCGGCCTCGTCTTTCAGCGCATTCAATTCACCAGTGACCTGCTCCCCGCCGACATCCTCGGTAACTCAATTTTTGATCGGAACGAACAGCGTTTCGTATTTCATCAGGGACCGCTCTTTTCGCAGGTGGTGCTGATCGATGAAGTGAACCGCGCTACCGCCAAGACGCAGAGCGCATTGCTGGAAGCGATGGAAGAACATCAGATCTCGGCCGACGGCGTCACTTACGAGCTACCGCAGCCGTTTTTTGTCATCGCGACACAGAATCCGCAATATCAGGTGGGAACATTTCCATTGCCGGAATCGCAATTGGATCGGTTTCTGATGCGAATCGAGCTGGGCGTGCCAGACCGCGCAAGCGAGCGGGCGATGCTTCTCGGGATGGATCGGCGCGAGATGCTCAAGGAATTAAATCCCGTTTTTGGCGCGGGAACATTGCTCGAGATTCAAGCAAAAGTGCGGACGATCCATACCTCATCGGCGCTGCTCGATTATCTCCAGGATTTGCTGGAGGCATCGCGACAGCGCCATCGCACTGGTTTGTCGCCTCGGGCAGGTCTGGCCTTGCTGCATGCGTCGCAAGCCTGGGCCATGATGAACGGCCGCGACATGGTGTTGCCGGAAGACATTCAAGCCGTGGGGACCGCCGTTATGGCGCATCGGCTCGGACACGATATCGAGCAGTCCGGGGAAAGCGGTCGCACGTTTGCCGATACTCTGTTGAAGAGCGTGCCGGTGCCATGAGGCAAGCTGCACCTTCCAAAAGCAGATTTCCCCTTTCCCCTACCACGAGTTTCGCCGGCCTGCTGTTTGTCTTGGTCGCAATCTGGTACGCTGCTTCCAGTCAAAATAACGCCGCCTCATATCTGCTCTTGTTCGCGCTCGCGAGCGTTTCTCTCGTCTCAATTCCGTGGACGTTCTCGAATATGGGAGGCTTGCAGGCAACGGTCGAATCGGTCAAACCCGCGTTCGCCGGCCAGGAGATTTCCTTAGCGGTGGAGGTCACCAATGGATCGCGCGGCACCCGGTACGACATTGCGGTCGCGCTACCTGATTTGGGCGACGCTCACGAACGCATCGACGAAATTCCCGCCGGCAAAGCTGCCCGGACTGTGCTTCGATTTCCCGCGGCGATCCGGGGCGAGCATGAGGTAGGAAGACTGCAGCTGACCAGTGCCTATCCGCTCGGGTTCTTGCGGGTCGTGAAACAGCTTCCGAGTCCGCAACGTTATGTTGTCTATCCGAAGCCCGCTGGCGAGCAGCGTTTGCCGGCCGAGACTTCGCGTTCCGGGCAATCCAGCTCGCGAAGGGAGTTCGGAGAGGGCGATGATTTCGCCGGCGTTCGCGCATATGTGCGGGGCGAATCCCAACGCCACATCGATTGGAAAGCGGTCGCGCGCGGACAGGCATTGATGACGAAACAATTTACCGCGGAATCGGACGGCCTGCTCTATCTCGATTTTGCGGCGGTGCGGCTCGACGATCTAGAAGCGCGCCTTTCGCAACTCACGCTCTGGGTAATCGAGGCGGAACGTGCGCGACGCCCTTACGGGCTTCGTCTGCCCGCGATTGAAATTCCGCCGTCACTAGGCGAGCCGCATCTCCATCGCTGCCTGCATGCACTCGCCTTGTTCAAATGAAGACGCTGCGAAAAAAAGACACGCGCGTTCCGCGCCGACCGCTTTTATGGCTGGCGGCAGCGTTGCTTTTCACATTGCCGCCAATGTTTGGGACTCTCCCGTCGTGGGTACCCTTGCTATTTTTGATCGCGCTCGCCGCGAAGTTCTGGATGGAACCGAAAGGTTATCGTCTCCGCTCCTTAATTTGGAAATTGGTTTTCGTAGCCCTAATTTTGTCCCTGCTTTTCTTCAGCTACGGCTCGCTTAGGGGAATGGAGCCCGGCGTTTCCCTCATTGTCCTGTTGACGTCGGTCAAGATTTTGGAAGCTCACACTGCGCGCGAATTCCACATCATGATCATGGTGGCGTGGATTCTATGCTTGTGCGGATTTTTCCTCTCTCAGAACTTGGCAATCGCGCTCTGTCTGCTTATCGCCTTCGCTTTACTGCTCGTCGCGCTTATCCAGTTTCATCGCGGCTTATCATCCGCCTTTTGGCCACCGATTCGCATCGCTGCCAAACTTCTCGCCCAGGCCGTGCCCCTTATTATTTTGCTGTTCCTCTTTTTTCCGCGCATCAATACCGGACTCCGATTTCAGATTGCGCCGCAACGTGGAGCATCCGCTGGCTTCTCCGACCGGCTCTCGCCCGGGAGCGTTGCAGTTTTGGCTAATTCTTCGGCGGCAGCTTTCCGGGCCGAGTTTCCCGATGGCAAAATCCCTCCTCTCAGTGCGATGTACTGGCGCGGTGTCGTGATGTGGCACGGCGAAGGTTTGGAATGGAAAGCGCCAGCCGGTCCGGCGGCACTGCCTCGTACCAGCCAAGGCCCGCCCCGCGGTGAAGCGATTCGGCAATGGATTACGATTGAACCGCATGACGCGCACTGGATGTTCGCGCTCGATTGGCCAGTGAATTCGCCTTCCGGTGCAGTGCTCGCGCCCGGCAATTATTTGTGGAGTAATCAGCCTATCCACAAACCGCGGCGATACGAAGTTACATCTTATCCGGAGATTCCGAATAACCGGCTCCATTCGCGCGAACGCGAGCCCTTGCTTCAGGTCCCCGCTTCGATCAGTCCCGCAGCGCGCGCGTTGGCACAGTCCTGGGCGACCGAAAAGCCAAACCCACGTGCGATCGTAAACAAAGCCTTGGAGTTTTTTCGCACCCAGGGGTTTCACTATTCGTTTTCCCCTGGCCAATATGGAAAGAACGACCTTGATGAATTCCTTTTTCATCGCCGCCTCGGATTTTGCGAACACTACGCCGCCAGTTTCGCCACCCTAATGCGATTGGCTGGAATTCCCGCGCGCGTGGTTACTGGCTATTTAGGCGGGGAATATAATGAGATTGGGCACTTCTTTCTCGTACGACAAGCTGATGCCCATGCCTGGTGCGAAGTTTGGTTTCCAGATAGCGGATGGGAAAGAGTCGATCCCACTGCCGTCGTCGCTCCGGATCGCGTGAATTTAGGAGTGAATTTCTTTTTGGAAAGACGTGCCGCCACCGGCCAACTGGATAATACCCAGAGCGCATTCGCGAGACAGCTGGCGCGCTGGCCGATATTCGGCAGAGCCCGACTCGGCTGGCAGACGCTCAGTTATGCCTGGGACACTCGAGTTCTAAGCTTTGATGGCGACGAGCAGGCGTCATTTTTTGCGTCGCTCGGAATGGCCGGGCATCGACCGATCTTTTTCATTGTTGGCACCTTATCTTTCGCAACCGCGCTGCTTACTCTTTACGCGGGATGGACGCATTTGCGGACTCGCCCCGGTGGTAACCGCGTCAAAATTATGTATGAAACCTTTTGCCGGAAAGCGGCCAGGCTGGGAGCGTCGCGCAATCCGTCAGAAGGTCCGCTGGATTTCTCGGTTCGAGCTACACGATTGTTGCCTAACGAATCCGAGCGGATCCGGCGTATCGCGAATACCTATATCGCACTACGCTACGCTCCCGCACCCGATCCAATGATGCTCGAACAATTCGCCAAAGAAGTGAACGCCTTTGTCCGCGCTTCCTAATCTGAGCGCAGGCCGCGGCGAGTGTTCCCAACATTCCAAAGCTATTGCGAACCCGAGTTGCGCCGCGCCCATGACACGTGAACACTTCGCGTTCTCCTAATGCTTACCGTCTCCCAGCTCAGCAAATCCTTTAGCGGTCGCATCCTCTTTGATGATGTCTCGCTGCAGGTCAATCGGGGAGACCGCATCGGATTGGTCGGCCCAAATGGCGCCGGTAAGTCAACATTGTTTTCGCTGATCCTGGGTGAGGCATCGCCCGATACCGGTCAGATTACTATCGAGAAAAGCGCGACGATTGGGTTCCTTCCGCAGGAAACGGCGGCGGCGAAGGATGAAACCGTCCTCGAGTTGGCATTGGCGACAACGCCGGAGCTCTCCGAAGCGCAGAAGGTCATTAAACAACACGAGTTGGGAAGTGGCTCAGACGACGGAGCCTATCATCGCGCGTTGCACATTTTCGACGAGCACGGCGGCTGGCAACTTGAACCGAAGGCGAAGCGAGTACTCGCCGGACTCGCTTTTTGCGAAAGCGATTTCGATCGGACAGCGCAGGCCATGAGCGGTGGCTGGATCATGCGTGCGCACTTGGCGCGGCTTCTGGTAATGGAGCCCGATCTTCTCCTGCTCGATGAGCCGACCAACCATCTCGATCTTGAATCCCTCCAATGGTTCCAAGAATTTCTGAGAAATTACCCGGGTGCGATTGTCATGATCTCGCACGATCGCGAATTTTTGAATCAATTAGTCGGGAGCATTGTCGAGATCGCGAATGCGAAGCTCGTCCGTTATCGCGGCAACTGGGATAACTACGTCGAAGAGAAAGCTGCGCGTGAAGTGCAACAGCTCTCAGCCTACAAAAATCAGCAAAAGGAAATCGCGTCGCTGCAATTGTTCGCCGATCGATTCCGCGCCAAGGCGAGCAAAGCGTCACAAGCGCAAAGCAAGCTCAAGCAGATCGATCGCATGGAAAAAATTGCCGCCCCGACGGCGCCTGGAAAAACGATCAAGTTCCATTTTCCGCAGCCGTCGCGAAGTGGTCTTCGCGCCATTACGCTAAAAGATGTTAATCATGCCTATGGCGATCTTGTCGTTTATCGCGGCTTGAACTTTCATGCCGAGCGCGGGCAGCGGACCGTCCTGGTTGGACCGAACGGCGCTGGCAAGTCGACGCTTCTCAAATTGCTCGGAGGAGTGCTGCCGGTGCAACACGGCACGCGTGAGCCAGGCCACAATGTTCGCGTCGGATACTTCTCGCAAAACCGAATCGACGTGCTCAATACGAAACTCACCGTCCTTGAGAGCGCGTTGGACGCGCCCAATCCGGTGTCGGAGCAGACCGCGCGCACCGTTCTCGGGGCATTTCTTTTTCGCGGCGACGATGTTTTTAAATCGGTCGCCGTGCTAAGCGGAGGAGAAAAATCGCGCTTGGCTCTGGTTAAACTTTTACTCGATCCCCCCAACCTCTTGCTCATGGACGAGCCAACTACGCATTTGGACATCGGCTCGATCGACGCCCTCATCGGGGCGCTCAAGCAATATCACGGGACTCTCATCTTCATCAGCCACGACGTACATTTCATCCGCGCGATTGCAACGAGCGTTCTGCACATTACCGTCAGTCCGGCTCAGACCGGAAGTCGCCTCACATCTTATCCCGGCAACTACCAGTACTATTTGGATAAATCGAAGGCTGTCTCGGCCCGGACGGCACTTACTGCCGGCTCTAGCCCAAATAACGGACAATTGACAACCGAGAACGTTGCCCGAAGAGCGGGGGGCTTGCGCGAACAGAAAGTGCAAAAACGTTTGCAAGCGGAGGCACGCACTGCCATCGCCCGGAAGAAGCGCGAAAAAGAGAAACACGTTCACGCGCTCGAAATGAAAATTGCCGCCTTGGAAGGCCAGCAAAGGGAACTCGTCACCGCTCTCGAAGATCCAGCCGCTTACCAACCGGGCGGGCGCGCCGTCGCCCTCAATCGTGAACTATCCGCCGTGACGGATGATCTCGCTCGACTAACAAAAGAATGGGAAACCGCTACTGCTGGGGACTAGCTCCGTCTGCCCCCGGCAGATACTTTTCCGGAATTGGTGCTCTTGCATTTTCCTGCTGCCAGTAAATCGAGACGATCCACCAGCGCCTGCCATCGTTGAATAGCTGGACGCTGTTGATCCCGCGCATAAATGGCTCAGGATCATCTTCGTTGTGACGCGACTCGTAGGTGCTCCAGACATGCGCCATCTGACCGAACTGTTCGGTGCGCCGCGCAATTTCTTTTTCGTAGAAACCGCTCGCCTCAAAGAATGGTTCCACTCGCGCGATGAATCCCTCAATATCCAGAATGTGCGGCGCAAGATCCATGTTTTCCGTCCCGGCCTTCATCGCCGTTGGAATCAAACGCGCGCCCGGAAGGTACAACGAACGTTCGCGGTCCCAGTCGCGCTTCTTTCCGGCTGGGCCTGAAATTCCGTCGTAGACTGCGGTGATGATCGAGTCGATCGTCGCGACATCAGCCGGATTAGCTTCTAATTTCAACATTGGATGTTCGGTGTTGGAGGCTAGGTGTTTTGCTTATGTCTTCATTGCCTCCAGGACCTTGCGCGCCGCATTGTGCCCGGGAATGCCACTGACGGCGCCGCCACGTTGCGCGCTCGATCCGCAGAAGAAGACATTCTCGTATTCCGTCTCGACGCCCCAGGTCCCTCTTTGAGTTTTCGTGGTGGCGAATGGCCAGGTCGGTGCGTCGTGAAAAATGTTCCCATGATACATTCCTAACGAGTCTTCGATATCGACCGGACTTTTACTTTCGAGGCAGAGAGTGCCGTCGCGTCCGACCGCAAGACAATCTTCCAGCGGCTCTTCCAGCCACTGGTTCATACTGGCGAGGAATTTCTTCTCCGCTTCTTTCCGCACCGTCCCATTGTCGCGCGCGAACAAGCGCCAGGGCGCGTCCAATCCGAACAGCGTTATGGTGTGATAACCTTGTTCACTCAAATCCGGCGAGAGAATGCTGTTGTCCGTGAGCGTGTGACAATAGACTTCGCAAGGCGTTTTATCTGGCAGGCGCCCCTGCGCGGCTTGCTCGTAGCTCAGATTCATCTGCTCGTACCCTTCGTCACTGTGAAACGTTCCGCACCACGCTTCGGCCGCCGGATACTTCTTTGCCTTCAAGGTCGGCAGCTTGCGCAAAAGCATGTTGATCTTGAAGACAGACCCTTCATCGGTCGCATCCGGCTGAAATGGCTTGCCGGTAAACTTCGCCAGCACGTTGGGACCGAAGTTTACGAGGAGAAACCGCGCCTCGATTGTCTGCCGCTTTCCTACCATTTCAAACTCAACGGAAGGGCTTTTTCCATTCAAGCCCAGCGCGCTTATCCTAATACCCGTTAGAAACTCTGCGCCGCTTCGACGCGCCGCCTCTTCCAGTTCGCGCGCCACTCCTCCCATTCCTCCCACCGGCACCTTCCATTCCCCCGTCTTGTTTCCGATTAAATGATAAAGAAAACAACGGTTCTGGACGAGCGACGGATCATGCGGCTGCGTAAAGAGACCAACCTTCGCGTCGGTCATGGCAAGCCCGCGCACCAGATCATTTTGCAAATAACGCTCGATCGCTAGTCCGAGGGGTTCTTCCGCCAAACTGCGCCACGCTTCCCGGGAAATATCATCGACATCAAACCGGCGGCGAAACTCTTCTTTCGCAACCAGGGGTTCCAGCATGCTGTCCCAGCAATGCTCGGCGAAAACGCGCGATAAGTTATAGAACTTCTTTAGCTGCTCAAACTCGGTATCGCTGCCGGTAAGATCGATCATCGACTTTCGACCCACCTCCTTGTCGACATTGCTTAGGAGCAGGCCGTCGTGTCGCCCGTTCTTCGCGTAGGGCGTGAACGATCCCGTCGCGCGCCGCCGCAGCTCGAGATTTAATCCCAGATCGCGAATAATTTTTTCAGGAAAAAGGCTAACGAGATATGAGTAACGCGACAGTCGCGCCTCGTAATCGGGAAACACTTTCTGCGAAGTAGTGGCTCCGCCGATATAGTCGTTTTTTTCCAAAAGGAGTACGCTGAGACCCGCCCGCCCGAGATAACTCGCAGCCACCAGCCCATTATGCCCCGCTCCCAGAATAACGACGTCATATGCTGACTTGATCATGCTATCGTCATTCTCATGCTCATGCTCGATTAAACAACCAGAAAAAGGCAAAGCAGGACACGGGTAAGCGGCGTGTTCTTCGCCCGCGACACCGCGCGCGGAATCACGCCGAAGAGACGCGGTTCTGCGCGTCTGTTTCCGCTTTCATCAAACGTCCAACCTCATACATCAAACATGTTCCGATGGATCCGTTCAGGTATCTCTCCGTCCTCATTTCGATCATTTTGGCCTTGGGAATGACGCGGGTCCTCGCCGGCGTCGGCGAGCTGCTGCCGGCGCGCTCGCGTCGCCGGCTTTATTGGGTGCACGCCGTCTGGGTCGTGAATCTGTTTCTGTACCTGGTGGTGGCGTAGTGGATTTTCTATCGCTGGCGCAACCAACAGCCGTGGACACTTTTCCTTTTTATCTTTGTCCTGATTTCACCCACCATCTTGTACCTGGCCTCTATCGTTCTTTTTCCGCCCGAGTCTTCTTTGGATGACTTCGTCAATTACAAAACGCACTATTACTCCAACCACCGCGTATTCTTCGTTCTCTTCGCAGTATTCTCGCCGGTCGATTTCGTCGATACCCTGTTAAAGGGCATTTCGCATCTAGTCGCATCCTCTTTTTCGCCGGACTAGTGATCGCTGCGATTACGCGGAATGAACGTTACCATCAATGTTATGCCATCTTCTTTTTGGCGCAGACAACTCTGATTAGCTTCAATCTTTTTCGCACGTTAATCTAAAAAATGTCTCGTCCGTGCCCACGGTCGGTTAATCGATGAGTGCGCTACCTGACATCCACGTTCGCTGCCTCGTTGTCGGCGGCGGGCCGGCGGGCATGATGACTGGTTATTTGCTCGCGCGGGCGGGAGTGGACGTCCTTGTTCTGGAAAAACACGCGGATTTTAACCGCGATTTCCGCGGCGATACCATTCATCCTTCCACCCTCGAGCTTTTGCATGAGCTTGGATTGCTCGAGGAATTTCTTCGGTTACCCCACCAGGAACTACGCGAGATACGCGGAATATTTAATGGTCATGCGGTTCCTATCGCCGATTTCTCGCG
>WNGI01025580.1_pt1 | contig 11019 bp, 10 predicted proteins | sample 5400621 | NCBI WGS metagenome assembly WNGI01 (sample SAMN13153374, study PRJNA577476) | soil metagenome | isolation source: 20 cm soil or saprolite under Garry oak tree replicate 1 | place: USA:California | collected 2016-06-15 | reverse complement strand
GACCAGTTTGACGTGTCTTACGTCAGCGGGACGATCGGGGGCATACTGCACGCGATCACCGGTGAGCTCAAATGAACGGGCTCTAGGTATTGGCGCCGACGCTTGATCATGCAAAAAAAGCAGGCTATACTGGTGGTCGTTGAGCAGCATTGCTCGCGCGCGATTACAACCTTTCAAGAGATCCTCCTCAGTGTTCTAACCAGTTTTACTTCAACTCTTTTACTGGTTTTAACGTACATGTTATGCTATGGTATAGCTAAGCAAGGCGATTTACAATTTCTCACATCAGGGACCAACGGGGCTCATGCCCCTAAGCTCCAACTAATAAAAGGGTCTTGTCTCCTATGCAAAAAAAGACATTGCGCATCAATAGATTTTCGCAAATGGTGCGATTTCTCAGGGTATCGAGATTACTTCTCTGGACGATATGGGTCATATACCGGGAGCGACGTCGTGTTCTTCGCGCTCGCCAACGCGGTAACTATGATGTTCATCCGAATATCGACGTGCTGGTCCAGGTACTTGTCGCTTTTCGTGTCACAGCCATCAAGCTTGGTGTGCTGATGATTAAGCTTGGTCAATTCCTGAGCTCGCGTGCCGACCTGTTACCGGAGCAGGCGCTGGCCGCGCTCAGCTCACTACAGGACGAAGTGCCGCCCGCACCGTTCAGTCATGTTGTTTCGGTGCTTGAGACAGAACTTGGAAAACCGGTTGAGCAAGTATTTAGCGTATTAGAGCGTAAATGTACTGCCGCTGCCTCGCTTGGCCAGGTGCATAAAGCTGTTCTCGCCTCGACTGGTGAAGAGGTGGCCGTAAAAGTTCAGCGGCCGAATATCGATCAACTGGTCAGCATGGATTTGAGCACGCTCAAATTTGTCATCTGGGTGATCAACCGCTTCGTGGATACGAGTGAATTTATCGACCTCATGGCCGTTTACAGGGAATTCAAACGCACCGTCTACGAGGAAATTGATTATGTCACAGAAACAGCGAATGCCAAGCGATTCAAGGAAATGTTCAAGGATGATCCGAGCATTTACATCCCTGGTGTGTATGAAGATTATACAACACGGCGTGTTCTTGTGCTAGAGTGGATCGACGGGATCAAGATAAATGACTATGCTGCTATCGAGGCGGCGGGAGTGAGCCGTCTTGAAGTAGCGAAACGCACCGTCAGAGCCTACTTCTACCAGTTCTTTAACGAGGGCTTTTTCCACGCGGATCCCCATCCAGGGAACATCTTTGTCCTGCCGGAGGGCAAGGCAGACAAAAAAGTGACGGTGAGCGAAGGGCCTGTGATAGCCTTTGTCGATTTTGGTATGGTCGGTTCGCTGACGAAAAATATGAAGAAGTCGCTCAAGGAACTCTTCTTGAGTTTTGTAAGCCGGGATTCGCGCGCGCTGGTCAGAGCCCTGAACAAGCTGGGCTTTATTGGCGAGGGGGCGAATATGGCGGCCATGGAACGCGGTGTCTCTCTGATGATGGAGCAATATTATGGTATGACGCTGGGAGAGGCCCGCGATATGGATATTCCGGAGGTGGCTCAGGACGTGGAGAATATGCTCTACGGGCAGCCTTTCCAGATACCGGCGCAGTTTGCTTTTACCGGCCGGGCTATTGGTGTGCTTGTCGGCGTTACGACGGGTTTGTCGCCAGATTTCAACTTTGTGGAGGTTGCGACGCCTTACGCGCGCAAGTTCCTGGGGCTTGACGCCGAGGGAGCTGGTGAGACTCTGCAGGATATCTTCAACCAGGTATTGGAGACGGGGCGTCTCCTGCTGACGCTGCCGCGCTCGTTGGAACAGGTTATCACGAAACTGGAGACGGGGCAGATAGAGGTAAAGATGAACGGCAATGGGGGCAACGGCAGGTCGCGCCGCCGCGGGCGCGGGAGAGGTGAACGAAACAACGAGCGGGAGGGCGGTTTGAGCGGCTTCTCCTGGGTGTTGCTCTTTGGCGCGGAGATGGTCGGAGGGGTGGTACTGGCGGTGGCACACCAGCCGATCCCGAGCTGGTTTTGCCTGGGATTGGCCGGGGTGACGGCGCTGGCTTTGTTGGTAAGAAGATGATCTCGAAGTGGCTCCGGCAGCGCGCCTGCCGGAGCCACTTCGTTAATGAGCCTACGCTGTTGGTTCTACCAGCGCCCAGCCATCCTCCCCTAATTTTTCTACTAAACCTTCGTGTTCCAATTTCAACAGATGGGCCTCCACAGAGCGGGCCGCGATTGGATAGAGCTGCGGGTCGACATCTGTATAAATAAATGGTACCAGCTGGGGGATGGTTGCGCCGCGTGGCAGCTCCTCCAGGGCCATCAAGACCTGCTGCTCGCGCTGCAAGCGGTGCTCGATGTACTCGGTGATTTTCGCCTTTGGGTCGCTTATGGTGGGGCCATGTGAAGGAACTATCTCGGTGATGTCCATCTGCTGCAGGCGCTTGAGTGTGTCGAGATAGACCTGCATATCGCCTTCCGGTGGGTTAATAACGACGGTGCCGACGCCCGCGATGACATCACCTGCAAAGAGCGTCCCGCGTCCCTCTAATAAATAACAGAGGTGGTCGAAGCGATGGCCGGGTGTGTGGATGGCACGGAGCGTGTCATCGCCAGCAGGAAAGGCGGTGCCATCGCCAATTTCCTCGTCGGCCATGGGGACACCCTCCCGGCTGAAGGCGTAAATTGGGACACCGAGCAGTTTTTTCAAGGCAAGCGCCCCGCCGATATGGTCAGGATGTCCATGGGTGATGAGTAGACGGTGAATACCGCCCCGTTGCGAGCCCTCCTTTACGAGGGCGTCGAGATAGGTGGCATCGTCAACCGCTGGATCGATCACTATAGCACCGTCGGCTCCGCCGCCAAGGACAATAGTATTGGTGCCTGGCCCCGACATCATCGAAGGGTTGGGGGCCAGAATGATAGTATAAGGGATTTGCATCGAGTATCTCCTTACTGCGCGTCGCATGTAGCGCACCTACGAGCGCGTCATATTTTCAGGAACATCCCATTTGTTGTCGTCATCGCCGGGGAGGTAGACGCGTGCACCCCCAGCTCTCTGTTCCAGGATAGGGATGTGGGTGGCTACGTGTTGCATCGTAGTAGATTCCAGGGCCTGTTGAACGCTATGAAAGGCCGCCAGTTCGCGCAACTGGTGAATGGTGGCGAAGACGAGTGGGAATTCGCCGCGTTCGGAGCTGGCCAGGGCCTCGGCTGGTGAAATCCAGATACCTTCACTGGTCTCCAGTCGATCGTGTGCTGCCTGTTGTTCGGCGGGTGCGGTAGTGATGAAGAAGTGAGTATCGAAGCGCTTCGGCATCCCCTCGGGCGTAATCCAGTGTGCAAAGTACCCGAGGCGGTCGGTCGCCAACCGCAATTTTTCGGCGCGGGCCATTTCTATCAAAGAGCCATTGCGCTGGTTGAATGCCTGGCGATAGTTATCAAAACGGGCTATATCCTCTTCGCCGATTGCCAGTACCTGCTCACCGCGATAGGCGAGGAGCACGCCAGCCTCCTCAAAAAGTTCGCGGATGGCGGCTGCCCTGATGCCGCTGCCCAGGATGGTACGACCTTCGGGGTCTGCCTTGCCGGGGGCAACAGGAGTAAAGACCTGTTCCGCCTGCTCTGCGGCGCGATCATCGGCGGAGACCGAGCCGCCGGGGAAGACGAAGACATCGGGCGCGAAATCGCTCTGGATCCTTGTCCGGGGGTCATATCGCGAAGCAGCATGACTGCTGAGGCCAGGCGGGGTTGAACTGCCATGAGAGTATTCTCCGTTCATATATGCGTGAAGTTAGAGACTATTGTATAGTATCATATAGATACAGAGAAAAGAGCATCTCGATTTCAATGGAGCTTGAGCAACACATAGATAAGCAATCATTTTTACGCGTCGGTCTTATAGGAGACCCCGTCGCGCACTCTTATTCACCGCGGTTTCAGCAGGCCGCCTTCGATGCCTGTGGTATCCCCGCGCGCTATGAACTCTGGCAGACAGGCGAGAGTGAGCTTCCTGCCCGGGTCGCTTCTCTGCTGGTACCGCAGTCTTTGGGCGCCAATATCACTATTCCATACAAAGAGGCGGTGCTGCCTTTGTTGGATGTGGTTGATCCGCTGGCGACGCGCATCGGCGCGGTCAATACTATTGTGCACCGCAACGAGTATCTTTATGGCTATAACACCGATGCTCCTGGCCTGTTGCATGCTCTGCTAGAACTGGGCGTTGGGAAGCTGCGTGAACCACACTATCTTGCAGCCTTGCAGGGTGATAACCGGCTGAACACGAAGGATGCTTTTTCGTTTGCCGGGTATACCGCTGTGCTGTTGGGGGCGGGAGGTGCGGCGCGGGGAGCGGCTTTCGCCCTGGTCAATGCGTCGGTCGAACGGCTGATTATTGTCAATCGCAAGCTGGAACGCGCACAGCGGCTAGCGGCGGAGCTGCAGCAGGAGAGCAATTGCCAGGTGTTCTGCCTGAACGACCCGGAATTTCTGATACCCTATCCCACATCGCTCATTATCAATGCAACGCCGGTTGGGATGCACGTTGCTGATAAAGAGGGGAACAAAGAAGCTGAAAATGCCAGCCCCATGCCGGCGGAAGTATTGGCGCGTTTTGCTCCCGATACCGTTGTCTTCGATATGGTTTATAATCCTACACAGTCGCAGCTATTGTGCCAGGCTCGCACTCTTGGCTTGCGCGCAGTCAATGGGTTGTCGATGCTCTTGCACCAGGGAGCACTGGCCTTTACGCTGTGGACGGGCAGGCCAGCACCGCTTGAGGTGATGCGGTCTACCTTACTCTAATCTTATTGCTCTCATTGTAAAGGAGGCTTTCCGTGAAATTTGTCAGCTTTTCCACTGCGTCCATTCCCAAACCACACCTGGGTCTTGTCCAGGGCGACGAAGTTCTCGATATCGACCTTGCCGCGCATGCATTGACGATTATCGGGCCTGATCAGATGCAGGATCTGATTGAGAAGTACGAGACGTGGAAGCTTCTGCTGCAGTCCATTTTTGACAAAACGGCCGGTCGCCGTTTCAGTGAAGTCAAGACGTTTGATGTGCATGGGGGAGAATTATGCTGAGCACGCCAAAGAGTCGGCGGCAGCGCAGGGACGTCCAGTTTCCTTGCCGGAGCACGCCGTTATTTTCACCAAGGCGCCCACCACGGCGAATGGGCCTTATGGGGATATTGTGATTGACCCGGCTGTCTCTGAACAGGTGGACTGGGAGGCTGAATTGGCCGTCATTATTGGCAAGACGGGCAAAAATATACGCGAGGAAGAGGCCCTCGACTACGTTTTTGGCTATACCGTGCTCAATGATGTCAGTGCTCGCGACTTGCAGTTCCAACATCAACAGTTTTTTAAGGGGAAAAGCATTGACGGCTATTGTCCGATGGGACCATGGATTGTGACCGCTGACGAGGTGGCGGACCCTCAACAGCTGCCGATCCGCCTGCGCGTCAATGGCGTGGTCAAACAAGATGCGAATACGAGCATGATGATTTTCTCAGTACGGCAGATCATCGCCGTCCTTTCCAAAGGCATGACGCTTGAAGCGGGCGACATCATCGCGACTGGTACGCCGAGTGGCGTTGGTTTTGCGCACAACCCACCTGAGTTTCTCAAGGCGGGTGATGTGGTGGAGACGGAGATTGATGGTGTTGGCTTGATGAGGAATGGAGTCGTGCAGGTCTAAAGAAAAAGGGCCTGCTCGCCGCGGCCAGTACACATCCAGGGCGACCGCGAGGGTCGCCCCTACTATATACGTTTGCCGTTTCACGGTTGTGAAGTAAGGGCGGGAGCTGTGCCGTGGTATAGTAGGGGCGACCCTCGCGGTCGCCCTAGAAACTGCTCGCATCGCCCTGGGAACTGCTAGACCCTGACTTCTTCGTGTATCCAGGATGGCAAGCTACCCCAGAGATTGAGTGCCATAGGGCGGGTATGCCAGAGGCGTGGTGGAGTTGTTACGTCGTGGTCGTAGTATTGTTGGAGCTCGGCGGAAAGTTCGATGTGCACGCCTTCTGTGTCAGCGATACGCAAGAAGAGATCCTGGCCAGCGCCATGACGGCCGGGACCCCAGAGAACGGGGGTTTGATGGCGGCTCAGGTTGTCGCCCCATGTCAACAGTTCGGGGCCATTGAAGATGCTGTAGCCTATGTGATCGATATCCATCTTCCCCTGGATAAGGGTGATCGTGTGGTGGTCAGTATTGCAGCGCAGCCAGACACTTTCGCGCAGCAACCAGTCAGAGATATCGAATCCCAGGGCTTCGGTGTAAAAGTCGACCATCTGCTCCAGGTGTGGTGTTTGTAGCGCGATATGTTGCAAGCCTTGAGGGCGGAGCCGCGCCCTTCGTCCGCTGGAGGGGACGGAAGAGTTGGTCAGGGAGCCGTCGGGCGTCACCGAGATTTCAATGCGGTTTCCGTCGGGATCACTGAACCAGAGGGTATCACCGAGCTCGGGATCGCCGTCTCGTTCTGCAAGCGTAAGTTCAATGCCCGACTGGTTGAGGCGAGCCGCCAGCGCGGCCAATTCAGCGTCGTTATCGAGTTCGAAAGCCAGGTGGTGCAGCCGAGTACGCTGGAAGGGGTTTCGTCCATTGCCCGCGCCGGGCCGTGTATCGCTAAACAGTCCCACACTGTGGTGTTCATCGCCAAGAGAAAGAAAAACGCTTGCATTCTCCAGGTCGATATCCTGGTCGGTTGAACTATCTACAGTGTCGCGCAGATCGAGTCCCAGGACCTGGCGATAGAAGCGCGCCTGGATGGCTACATCACTTGACCACAATCCTACATGTGCCAATCGCTTTACCTTGACCTTCTGTATCTGCTGCTCGCTCATTTTTTTTCTCCTGTTATACACGACACCTCGCTGTTAACCATCAATATTAACGAGTATCATACGAGGTGGTAAACAGAGGGTCAAAAACCTACCTAAAGGTCATAGATGATGAGGCGAATGTGAAAAAGGCACGCTGTGACGCAGCGTGCCTTTTTCACAAAAAGCTTTTAACTGACACCGGCAGCGAGCGCAGGGGCAGTGTTTTTTGGAGTATCAAGAGGGGGGGTAGCACGGTCGAGCTGCTCGTTGATATCCTTTATCTGGCGGGTAAGCCACATGTTGAGGTCATAGCGTTCAACAGCCTGCCGTGCCTGTTTTGCTTTAGCTACTCTTTCGTCTTCTGGCAGCGTAAGAGCTTTGTAGAGCGCCTGTGCTGTTTCTGCGACATCAGTGGGCGAGGTAGGAATAGAAGCTTTACCGAGTTGTTGGAATGCACCGGCTGTGCGTGAAAGCACAAGGACACCTTTGCATTGATTGACAACCGGGCCTTCTTTAGCCACCAGGTTCATGCCATCGATGATCGGATTCACCAGGAGCACGTCGTACCATTGCATAGCAGCCAGCGCCCTGGTTCGATCATTATCGCGGAAAGCCTGAATGGGGGTCCACTCATCTGAGCCGTACTTTTGATTGATTTCGTCAATGATTTTCAGAACATCCACGTCGTATCGCTGATATATTGGCAGGGCCTGGCGCGAGGGCACGAGGAACGCCAGGAAATTGACTTTGCCCAGCAGTTCAGGATGTTCATCGAGCAGCCGGGCATACGCCTGGAAGCCGCGTACGATATTCTTGGTCGGCTCAATGCGATCCACACGCATAATTGTTTGTTTACCCAATAGTGGCTTGATTTTTTCGGAAGCGCGTTTGCCTGCCGCGCTCTCTACCACGCGGCGTTCCTCGGTGACCGAGATAGAGATGGGATAGGCGCGTACCTGGGTGCGGCGCCCCTGCCACCAGATGGCTCCCTCTTCAAAGTCGACGACGGCGCCTTCGAGCAAGGTACGCGCGCCTTCTAAGAAGTTGCGAGCGTCGCGCTCGGTCTGGAAGCCAATGATATCGTTGCCAACCAGTCCACTATAGATAGCATGTGTAATGTTGCTGGGCAAGAAATGCCAGCAGCGGATATCGGGCCAGGGGATGTGGATGAATTGTTGCATGATCACGGAGGGGTGATCTTTACGGATCATCTCCGGAGCCAGGTAGAGATGGTAATCATGCAGCATGACAACAGCGGGGCCCTCCTCACGTTCGATTTCTACATTTACGGCATCGGCGATAGCGCGGTTAGCGACACAGTAGCCATTTGTCCAGGCATCCTGTATTCTGCGGGTGAACGCGGAATCCTCGTTGGGATTGTAAAGGTAGTGCTGTAAGAACCAGAGCACCTGGTTGCTAAAACCTTCGTAGTGTTTCCGGTAGGCAGATTTTGGGATAGCGACATAGCGTAGCTGCATCTTTTGACCACGTATTGGCGAAAGGAGTAATCCCTCGTTTTGCTGCTGCGCTTCTTTTAACGCAATACGGTCGCCTTCGGTCATCGCCATCGCAACCCAGGTTACTTCCATGCGATTGCCTGCATCTATCAATGCAGTAACCATGCCGCCAGCCCCTCGACGGTGTTTCAAGGTCTTGTCGTGGCTCAAATTGTATTCGACGGGGCCACGATTTGAAGCAATAATAAGACGGTTAGCGTGTATCTGCTGCGGTTGAGCTTGAGCCAAAGTAGGTTGTGTCTTCATCTGCGTTGGCATCAGTTTCACGGGTTTATCCTTTCTAACAGGCGCGTGCTGCTCTCATCTTGAGCTGGCGTGACCGTAACCGGGTGGTCTCGCCGCGAACCTGCCAACATCCATTGGTACGTTCTGAAACAGGCACATATAAGGTTGCGCATGCCGATGCACAAAAAACCCTTTAGTATAATACCACATTCGGGCAAAGTCAGGGAAAATGAACCTGGGGGTTATATATCACAATCCGGTATCAATGATGTTATTTCATGTTGACCTTTGACTATTCTTGAGAGGTTTGGTAGGTAAACGCTCTACTGTATAATACGTTTTTCCCCCGTTTCTAGACTCAGGTAGTACAATACTATGTGAAATATAGGTTAGAAAGAGGGTTGTATTATGGCAAGGATCGATGGACGCTCACCCAACCAGTTGCGACCAGTGCACTTCATCGTCGATTTTCTGGATTATGCCGAGGGGTCGGTGCTGATAGAGACTGGCAAAACGCGGGTGCTGTGCGCTGCCAGCGTGGAAGAGAAAGTCCCCCCATTTTTAGAGGGAAAAGGACAGGGTTGGGTTACAGCTGAGTATGACATGCTGCCGCGTGCGACCAATACGCGCAATGCGCGCGAGCGTAGTGGAAGGATAAGCGGGCGCACGCAGGAGATTCAGCGTTTGATAGGCCGTTCCCTGCGTGCGGCGGTGGATATGCAGGTGCTGGGTGAGCGCACGATCACCGTTGATTGTGACGTTCTGCAAGCTGATGGAGGTACGCGCACGGCATCCATCACCGGTGCTTACGTGGCTCTCTATCGCGCCTGTTCACTCCTGATGAAACGTGGTTTACTGGCGGTACATCCAGTTCGCACAGCGGTGGCCGCTACCAGTGCCGGGGTTGTAGGGGGCGAAATTCTGCTGGACCTATGTTACGCTGAAGATTCGCGGGCTGAAGTCGATTTTAACGTTGTAATGACCGCGCAGCACGAGTTTATTGAGGTACAGGGCACAGGCGAGGGCGGCGTTTTTAGCCGGGCTACGATGGATAAGATTATCGCGCTGGCAGAGCAGGGTATCGACGAGTTGTTAAAGGCGCAACGCAATTATATTTAAGTAGTCGGTACTATGGTACCCTGTTTCTATTGAGAGCCTGATCCCATACGTTTTGGGTAATAGTGAGGATGTATTTTGTAGCAGCATGACCCATTATTACCGAAAAGTTTACAAAACTTGCACATGTAGGGGGCTCATGTTAGAATTTCCCATCGAGAACCTGTGAAGTTATTGTCCTGTCGGACCAGCGGCGGGTCGAGAGGAGCTCGTATTGAAAGCGAAGATAGACCGAAGATGGTTTTGGCGCATAGTTGATTTCATCAATCCATTACGCGACCCGAGCTTGACTGTGGCTGTCGTTCTAACATTTATTGAAGAGGCGGGACAACACGAGGATACCTGGTATTGGATTATCGTTATAGGGCTGGTTAACTGGCTGGCCGTACGTGGGATAGTGTGGTTGGTAGTGAATTTCACTTTTGCCAGTACATTTATTGCGCGGCGTGCATGGTGGGCTATCAAACATCCCCGCCTGGCCTGGCGTATCCTGGACGCGGTTGGTCACGAAGAGATCGTGATTGGTGGATTACCGAATTATGCTGATAGCTTGATGCTGCCTGATGGGACGACGGTGGTGAGTTCCATGCTGGGTGCGAGTGGTATTCATGTGCTGGGTGAATTACCGGCCGGCACAGAGATACCCATGCTGGGGATGCCGAATGGAAAGGTCGCGCCGGATTTCGCGGCCCTGGCGGGGTCAGGTATTTTCCCTGGCGCCGCGCCAGGGATGTATCCCGAGCCTTCTTCTGGCGCGTATGGCGGCATTGCCGGTATGTACAATAATGGTCAGCCGGTGGCGGGTTTCCAGCAGACCGGCGGCAATGAGTTTGCCAGCCAGCAAACCACAGGTGGTCTACCAAAAGCGTTCCCGCAACGTGCTTCGGATGAAGAGGAGCGCCTCCGGTACCGTTAGCGATAGTCAACTGGGTTGGAAGCCCTTGCGCGGCAGGTGGTCGGGCTGGGAAGATATCTTCCAGGACGCCTATGCTGCTAAGACCTCTGATCCAATGGCGCAAGCAGCGCAGGATGCCGGTGAAGCGACTGTACGGCGATTTGAAAACTCTAAAGAAAAAGGTTCGGCTGCCTCAGCTGTGGCATGTTTCCTGCGCGATATGATGACCCTGCGTCGCGGGTTGGATATGATGTTACCTTCAGAGGAGCGCACATCCGAGACTGAGGTACGGCCCGCGGTGCAATCATCTCAAAGGATGAATTTTACTGGCAACAGTGGATTGTTGCATAATAGTAGCAGTGGTACTGGCAATGGCCCTGGTACTGGTAAATCTACCCAACGCAATTCGCTCATTCGCCGGCCGGCACCAATATATGTAGATGCCGATACAGA